>ERZ651768.3190-NODE-3190-length-11057-cov-3.760656_pt1 | contig 11057 bp, 7 predicted proteins | sample MGYA00514754_ERZ651768 | MGnify/ENA metagenome assembly ERZ651768 | reverse complement strand
TAATTGGGTCATTTCACTTGATTCTGAGGAATTGGCATTTACTGGTGACCATGTCCTATTAGTGAGATCCGCTGGTGAAAATGGGACCCATTCCATTGCAGCCCATTCAGAATTCTATGCTTATGGTGAATCATCAGAAATGAAGAGTAAACGCATGCTTGCTATGTTTGTTGTGGTTGGAACTCTAATTCTAGCTGTTGTTGGTGTTACAGCCTTTCGAAAGAAATTATTCTCTAGCTGAATTTTTCTTTTCGTGCTCCAGTAGCCATTCCTTTGCTCCGGGATTGCCAGACCAGCCCATGGTATTGTTCTTGCCTACTACACGATGACAGGGAATGATTACAGGTATTCTATTTCTTGCGCATGCGCTTCCTACAGCTCTGTATGCCTTAGGTTTTCCAATAGTTGAAGCGATATCCGAGTAAGTCCTTGTCTCACCCTGTGGTATTCTCATCAGGCTCTTCCATACGCTTTTCTGAAATTGAGTGCCTTGCATCTGGATTTTTATTCCAAGGGAGTTTGTTTTCCCTGAAAAATAGTCATCTAATTGTTTGGTGATTTCGTCTACATGTGAATCGGATTGACATTCATCAGCTTTCTTCTTTGGAGAATCCCATTTTAACCTGACAACTTTCCCGTTATAAATCAAGATTGTCAAAGGACCAATGGGTGATTTGTAGATTAATTTCGACACCACAGGCAAGTCTTAAATCAATACTTAACGATATCTCTGAGTGCGTATTCCGAGTACTGCTGCCATAGGTGCCGTTCTGGCAGTTGTTGGCGTTATTGGTCTGACCGTTATTTTCCCTAATTTCATGGCAACAAGCGGCCAAGAGTTTGTTGATCAGATTGATACTTCATCGGGTTTAGAGAAATACGATGATTATGAGGTTGGCGAAACCGTAACTATAGTTGACGTAATAATCAGAATGGAGTACAATGAGGGGCGAACCCAAATATGGTTAGAAACTATTGGAAAATCGGCTAGTGATCCTCCCTTTCGTTTCGGCTCGAATTTAATGGATAATTATGGAGTAGGTAGTCAGGTAATTATCACATTTGAGGTTGTAAAGGATAGCAATGGACAGGATTTACCGGACGGGTATCAGAATGAAGGAAAAGGTCTTAGCGAGGATGCCATAAGTTCCAGATATTCAACTCTTAACGAGTATATTTTCATTATTCTTGTGGTTGCCGGATTGGGAATAATGATCTATGGAGGTTATTCGTCCTTCAGGAGCGGTAGTTCAATCGGAAGTTTACGTCCTACGGTTATGACTGCAGATGATGATTGGGGTCTTCAAGCACCACCTATGACTCCAGCACCAACAGCACCACCCGTAGCACCAGCACCGATACAACCTATGGGTTTTCAGGCCAGTAATGATCCTCCCAGTACCGCAGCGATTCCACAGCCTGCCCCTGCTGCGCCACCAGTAGCCCCACCAGTAGCCCCACCCACAGAATCCTCTCAATTAAACCCTGATGTTACGGGAATGTCATTCTCAAGTACACAAGCAGCAGCTATGACTATCACGGTACCCCCAGGTGTTGTCTCAGGCCAAGTTTTAACAGTTACAATGCCAAATGGGCAAGTAGTTAATGTACAAGTTCCTCCTGACTGTCAGTCGGGTTCGCAATTCACAATAACGGTGAGGTAATGAAAAAAACATTTAGTCCATTCAGTTCGCTGGTCGTAGTAGGCCTTCTCTTATTCACAGGTTGTCTGGATATATTTGGTACCGAGGATGTAATAGGAAACAATCTTAATCCAGTAGCCGTGGTAAATATTGTATCTGGACAGAGGGTTGTGGATTTAGGTTCATCAGTACAATTTGATGCATCAGACTCCACCGATGAAGACGGGACCGTCTCATCATATAGTTGGGATTTTGGGGATGGGGAAACAGGGACCAATGCAATGGAGATTCACAAATATTTGTATCCTGGTGATTACATTGTTTCACTTTCAGTTACAGATAACAAAGGTGCAATAGGAAATAATGATCGAAGATTGACTTACATTACGGTCTTACATCCTGAAATAGCAGAATCATCAAATTCACCGCCACATGCGATCATATCTGTCAAGGCCTCAGTGGTTGCCCCTGGGACTGAAATCGATTTTAGTGGTGCAGGTTCATGGTCTTGGCTCGATGGTTCAGCATCCACATCAGACATTATTTCCTGGTCATGGGACTTTAATGATGGGGAAACAGCTACAGGTGTTGAAGTTGTCCACAAGTTTGGTTCATCCGGTGGCTTGACCGCTTTCTCTTCAGTTGGTAATTATCTGGTTAAATTGACAGTCACGAATTCGAATGGAATGTCTGATTCGGTGTACCGTACAATCCGTGTTATCTCTGAAGAATCATCTGAAACTGGATCACAAAATCCGAAAGTTTACACTTCTGTTTCAATAGGCGACCCTGTAAGTCTAGATCCTGCCGAGGCATATGATACCGCGAGCGGTTCTGTTTTAACAAATACCTACGAGACACTGGTGTTCTATGACAGAGAAAGAACGGATAGTCTAATCCCAGTATTAGCAGAGGAAGTTCCAACAGAAGCCAATGGAGGAATATCCCCAGATGGTATGACCTATACGTTCAAGATAAGACAGGGTGTAACTTTTCATGATGGCTCAGATCTTGATGCCGAGGATGTTGTATTCTCTTTAAATCGCTTAATTACTATGGATCTTGCAGCTGGTCCATCCTGGATGTATACTGAACTCATAGACAAGACGGATGCTGACGGTGACGGAGTAGCAGACAGTATAATACAAATTGATCAATATACAGTACAGTTTCAATTGAATCAGTCAGCTCCTCGCTTCTTGCCGATTATGGCTTACAATGGAGCTTCAATATTATCAAAGAACTGGGTTTCCAGCAAAGGTTGTTCAGTTCCTATTCCTGGAGTGGAGTGTACAGGTATTCAGAAGGAAGTTATGGGTACTGGTCCATACATGATGAATGAAGATTATGGTGGAAAATGGGTCCCTGAGCAATATGTGTTGATGCAATATTATCCTGATTACTGGAGAGGCTGGACAGACGGTGAGAGGCAATCCTATGGTATAACTACTACGGGATTTATTGAAACAATCTTACTCAAAAAGAACAATGATCAATCTGCTAGAATCTTAGAATTGAGGTCGGGTAATGCAGATTCAGTTTATGTTGAGCCCAATTATCGTGAGGAAGTCTTGACTTATGACGGAATGCAATATGAGGGTAATTTACCATCACTTAGCATGGGTTTCATAGGATTTAATCACAATATTTCCAATCATGAGGATACCGCACCGTCACGAGACTTCTTTACTAATGAGGACATCAGGAAGGGATTCTGTTATTCTTTTGATTATGATTCATACATAGAGAATATTCTGGATGGTTGGGGTAAGCAGCCAACAGGCCCAATTCCAGATGGATTACTTGGTTATGATCCTAACGGCCCACAGTATAGCTATGATCCTAGTATGGCTGAACAACACTTTAGGGATGCTGGAGTTTGGGATACAGGTTTTACTATCACCGCATATTACAATTTAGGTAATGATGTAAGATTGAATGCGTTATTATTGTTGGAAAATGCTTTAGAAGACATGAATCCGAAATTTGATATTGAAGTCCAGGGTCTTGAATGGCCCACGTATCTTGATAAACTACGGGCCCATGAACTACCACTTTTCTTTTTGGGCTGGGCTCCAGATTATGCCGACCCTCACAACTATGCACACCCTTTCCTGCATGGTGAAGGACACTTTGCCCATTATCTTGGTTTCCAATATGATGACATAGATGTGTTGATTATGCAGGCCGCCTCTGAATCGGATACTTCAACCAGAGAAGATTTATATCGGCAATTAGCAGATGTTGAACATGAAAAAGCATTGTATATATGGTCCTCACAATCTATATCCTACAAGATATGGAGGGACTGGGTTCATGGATGGTATCATAATATGATGCATGGCACTCTTTTCTATACACTGAGTAAGAGTTAGACACAGTATTATCTTAAGTAAAACAGTCCTTAACGAACAGTGAAACTTTGGATTTATGTCGTTAGACGCTTGGCATTGACCATACCTGTATTGTTAGGTGTCACCCTCATCACTTTTTATTTATCATATGGAATGGGAGATCCATTAGCCCCTTATGTTACGGAAAAAACAACTCCTGAACAGTATCAAGAATTAATGGAAAAGCATAATCTTGATGAACCGATTCAGGTTCAATATGTTACTTATCTTCGGAATGTAATTACTTTTGATTGGGGCTATTCAAAGGTCATTAATCAAGATGTATCTGAAGCATTGAGGGAAAAATTTGCAGCAACTTTAGAACTGTCAATTTTAGCTTTTATCGTTGCAGTCACAACGGCTATTCCATTAGGTATATTTTCTTCTATTAGGCAAAATCGTTGGCAAGACCATAGTATTCGGTTATTTGCATTATTTGGTTCTGCAATTCCTATTTTCTGGCTTGCCCTTTTTCTACAATACCTTTTTTCAATTTATACTGATTGGGAGATAAGTTTGCGTTATGATCCCGTTCTTTGGGAAGTTACAGATCCAATAGATATTGAAACAAATTTTCTTTTAATTGATTCAATCGCAGCAGGTTCTCTTCCTCATTTTATCGATGCATTGAAACATATGATTCTTCCAGCTACGGTTCTGGCTTATGGTTCCATGGCTACGATCATTAGATTGATGAGGGGAAATATGCTCGATGTGTTAGGTCAAGATTACATAAGGACCGCAGAATCTAAGGGATTGACTGAGAATCAAGTTACCTTCAAGCATGGAGCACCAAATGCCATGATTCCTACTGTTACATTGTTAGGAATGGGTTTTGCTGGCTTGATTAATGGTTCTGTTTTAACCGAGACAATATTCACTTGGCCAGGTTTGGGAGCCTGGGCAATTACGGCAATGCGTAGTTTGGATGTATCTGCTATCTTGGCTTACACATTATTTTCCGCATTTCTTTACATAATAGCAAATCTTATTGTTGATATCTTGTACGCGTTTTTAGACCCCCGTGTCGAACTAGGCGGTCATTCAAGTGTAGCTGAGATATTGGTGGTATCACTTTCTATTTTGATGCTTATGGTCACCTATTTTAGCGTAGGTGCGGCAGTCTGGTTTGGTTTGATCATTCTAATTTCCCTAACTGTTCTTACTCTATATTCTCTTGCAAATCGCCTGATAGCGAATCCTGAGGATGTGTGGGTCCTTCTTCTACTTCTTGGAACTCTCTTTGTAATTTGGTCTATTTTGTCAGGATTTTTTATGGTAATAATTTATGTTTCTATTTTCCTTTATTTATTATATGTTGCAGTCTTTTGGAGTGATATCAGGGATGGTCTTGCTCCTAAATTTGATGAACTCAAGAGGGCAGCTTATCAAGTTAAAAGAAATCCATTGACAATTTTAGGTCTGGTCCTAGTTGTTTCTCTACTTTCGATTGCTCTTTTCGCCCCTTTCCTAGCCCCACCTTCCGAGTCACAAAGAGACCCTATGAGCATGGAAGAGCATTTTGATTTCAATTATAATCATCAACCTCCCTGTTATTTTTCTTGTACTGCTGAATCTGGTCAGGAAAATGGGTACATTTTAGGCAGTACAGATAGAGGTTATGACATCTATTATGGTATAGTATGGGGAAGTCGGACCTCTTTAGATGTTGCTGTTAAGGTTGTTCTCACTGGTACATTTATTGCAGTAATAATAGGTGCTGTTTCAGGATATTATGGCGGTAGGGTGGACGATATAATAATGAGAATTACTGATGTGTTTATTGCAATACCTGGATTGGTATTGGCATTGGCGATCATTGCAGTAACGGGCGATAATTCTATTGAGATGCTGATGTACGCCCTGATCATAGTCTGGTGGCCAGGGTTCACGAGGGTTATCAGGGCCGAGGCACTGAGAATCAGAAAATTGCCTTATATCGAAGCTGCAAAGGCCGCTGGCGCATCCGATTTCAGAATCATTTTCAAACATGTAATTCCTAATTGTATAACTTCTATCATTGTAATTGCAACTATGGATATGGGGGGCATTGTACTTTCCTTGGCAGCATTAGGCTTTCTTGGATTTGGTGGTGGTGCGGATCTTGCCGAGTGGGGGAAACTAGTTTCTTTTGGGCAGGATGATATGTTGAAAGGAGATTGGTGGGGTTTCTTTTTCCCAGGACTAGCTGTAGCTCTTTGGGCTTTTGGCTTTTATCTATTAGGAGATGGTGTTCGAGATATTCTTGACCCAAAACAGAGGAATTAAATGTTAGAAATAGAGAATCTGAAAACCAATTTTAATACGTATGATGGTGTTGTCGAAGCTCTTAATGGCGTTAATCTAACGGTTAAAGATGGAGAAATCTTCGGATTAGTTGGGGAGACCGGTTGTGGTAAATCAGTAACATGTTATTCAGCCTTACAACTTCTTCCTAAATCAGCGGAGATAGTGGATGGAAAAATCACTCTGAACGGTGAAGATATAACACATGCTTCAGAACGAAGGCTGAGAGAAATAAGAGGTGGAGAAATTGGAATTATTTTTCAGGATCCATTATCTGCATTGAATCCTGTGATGACAATAAATGAACAGATAGGAGAGATATTGACTCTTCATCAAGGCAAAGAAATTAATGAGTTAGCAGCTGAAAAAAATATACCAGTCTACAAAAGTGAAAAATGGAAAGGTTCACCAGGGGTTGAGTTTACGATTCTAGCATTTTGTATTTCTTTTATTGCATTGTTCACAATGCTTGGGCAATTTGCCTTTGGTTTACCTTTTTTTGCAGTTATTGCAATTATGCTCTTGAGAGACTATTTACAACAGGATCTTCCTGATTCTGCTCTGGATATTATGGTCTTGGAATCCTTATCTAAGGTTAAACTTCCAGACCCCAGACAAATTGCTAAATCATATCCACATGAATTGAGCGGAGGAATGCAACAGAGGGTCATGATCGCCATGGCTCTAGCTGGAAAAGCAAAGATGCTTATTGCAGACGAACCGACTACGGCCTTGGATGTAACTATTCAGGCCCAGATACTTCAATTAATCAAGGATATTCAAAAAGAAACAGGCATGTCGGTGTTATTGATTACCCATGATCTGGGAGTTGTAGCCGAAACGTGTGAAAAAGTAGCAGTAATGTATGCGGGTAAGATTGTCGAAGAGGCACCTGTCGAAGACATATTTAACAATCCTCAACACGATTACACGAAAGCTTTGCTAGATGCTATACCCAAGGGTGGAAAAGGTAGATTGAAAGTGCCAGATACGGAAGAACATGGAGCAATATGAATAAGGGAAATATTATTGAAATTAAGAATTTGCAAAAACATTTTCCGGTGAAGAATGTTTGGGGTACTGATATCGCATTGGTCAAAGCATTGGACGGCGTAGATTTGAAGATTGAATCTGGAAAGACTTTTGGAATTGTAGGAGAGAGTGGTTGTGGTAAGACCACCCTTATGAGGACATTGTTGCGACTGGTAACTCCCAGCTCAGGTTCAGTAATTCTGTCTGATCAAATAAATGATGATTTCTCTTCGAACCGTTTAGAGAATTTATCCAACGAAGAGCTACGTAAGTTCAGACGTCAGATAGGTGTCGTCTTTCAGGATCCAATGGGGGCTTTGAATCCTAGGATGCTGATCAAGGATATAGTCAGTGAACCCCTTGCGATACATGGAAAAACAGACCATCTTCGGGAAAGAGTTATTGAATTATTGAATAATGTGGGACTTGGTGAGGAACATCTATACAGATATCCACACGAGTTCTCCGGCGGCCAGCGTCAAAGAATTGTGATTGCAAGAGCCTTGGCTTTAGAACCAAAGATTTTAGTTTTAGATGAACCAACATCAGCACTAGATGTTTCTGTCCAGGCCCGGATTTTGAATTTATTAAATGATCTACAGAAGAAATATGATTTAACGTACATTTTCATTTCTCATGATTTATCCGTGATAGAGTACATGTGCGACCGCGTAGCGGTCATGTATCTGGGCAAAGTGGTCGAGGAAGCTGATACGGAAGACATTTTCTCCGAACCACAGCATCCTTACACCAGAGCCCTCCTTTCCGCCACTCCAAATTTTGACAAGGATCGAAAGAAGATAATGATCCTGGGTGATGTTCCAAGCCCGATTACCTATCTGGACGAATCTGGCAAGGAGCTATCAACTCAAATGACAGAGCAAGAACGTCTGGAAATAGAATCGATAAAGGACAAGGACATCGAGTACATTATCAGGTCAAGCCTTATTGAGCGTCCACCACTTGTTCCACTGGGCAATAATCCTAGTCATCTAGTGAGTCGTTCCGAATAGGTGCAGAAGTGAAAAAGCAATCTCCCATTTCAAGATTAATCTCCCACATGAAGGCACATCGTTCTATGATGTGGTTAGCTAGCTTATTCTCGATTCTGAATAAAATATTCGATTTGGCACCTCCATTATTGATTGGGGCCGCAGTAGATGTTGTTGTTATGGAAGAAGAATCGGTACTATCCAATTATGGATATGCAGATCCCAAAGAACAGTTAATTGTTCTTTCCATATTAACAGTGATAATTTGGGTTTTTGAATCACTCTTTGAATATTTCTATGGTGTTTTGTGGAGAAATCTAGCTCAAACGGTTCAGCACGAATTGAGATTGGATGCTTATTCCCATATTCAGGAACTGGAGATGTCCTGGTTCAGCGACCAGTCCAAAGGAGAATTGATGTCAATCCTCAATGACGATATCAATCAACTGGAACGTTTTCTTGACAAAGGGGCCAATGAATTATTGCAAGTCGGAACTACAGTTGTTGTAATCAGTGCTATTTTCTTTTACATTTCTCCGATGATAGCGATTTATTCCATTATTCCGATTCCCGTCATCATCTGGGGGTCATTCAGATTTCAGTCACGAATAGCTCCACATTATGCTGAAGTTAGAAAGGAAGTGGGGCTTCTGAATGCCCTTCTTTCCAATAATTTGAGTGGCATCAGTACTATCAAGAGTTTCACTAGTGAAGAACTTGAAATTGAACGTGTCAGAGCTGCCTCACAAGCATATCGTGAGGCAAATCGAAGAGCTATCAGGTTGAGTGCGGCCTTTGTACCCTTGATTAGAATGGCAATCTTAGTTGGCTTTACAGCTACTTTACTGCATGGTGGTTTTGTAACCCTTAACGGAGGCATGGCCATTGCTTCATACAGCGTTATGATTTTCATGATGCAGAGACTGCTATGGCCTCTCACAAGACTGGGCGAGACATTTGATCTTTACCAGAGAGCGATGGTGTCGACCACGAGGGTCCTTGACCTGCTGGGGACGAAAATAACTCTTGTTGAGGGTGACAAGGAACTTGATATCTCGACCGTCAAGGGAGCTATCCACTTCGAGGATATCAGTTTTGCCTATCCCGAACGCGAACAAGTAATCAGTGGCTTTAGTCTTGATATTGAATCGGGTACAACTCAGGCGATAGTTGGTCCTACTGGAAGCGGTAAGACAACTATCATCCGCCTGTTGTTGAGATTCCATGATCCATCATCCGGGAATATTATTCTGGACGGGGATGATATCAAGGATTTGAGGGTCAAGAGCCTGCGTTCTGCAGTATCCCTGGTTACACAGACGATAACCCTGTTCCCGGGGTCGGTCATGCAGAACATAGCTTATGGGAAGGAAGGAGCTACCGATGAGGAGATCATAGAGGCATCCAAGGTTGCCGAGGCTCACGATTTCGTTATGGGCCTGCCGGACGGTTATGACACTCAAATCGGGGAAGGTGGACACAAATTGTCCGGCGGCCAGCGGCAACGGCTATCTATTGCCCGGGCGGTCTTGAAGAATGCGCCGATTTTGGTACTGGATGAGGCCACTTCTTCGGTTGACAATGAGACCGAGGAGGCCCTGCAGAAATCTCTGGCAATTATATCCAAGGATCGCACAACGATTGTGATCGCACACCGTTTATCGACGATAAGGCACAGCGATTCGATAATGGTACTGGATGAGGGAAAGGTCGTTGAATCGGGAAGTCATGATGAATTATTGGAGAATAATTCTCAGTATGCCCGGCTCTGGAATGTCCAGACCGGAAAGCGATAGTTCCCACCATCAACCATTTTAACACATTATTCACTGCAGGGGATTATGAGGAATATCAAGTTTCTTTTTCCGCTAAGATTCCTCATTTTATTATCTGTTGTTATTTTGCTTTCAGGAAGCTCCGAGGCAGCTACTGAAAGAGACTATGAAGCTCGCTTTACACAATCATCTTCAGGGTCTAGCTATTCAATTATCTCGGATGATGGTCGCTATATGGCTTCTGTCGATTGGAGTGGAACGATTTACTACTATGCAGTCTCCAATCATACATTGCTATGGAGTTATGATACAGGTGATCAGGAATTGAGGGAGATTGACATAACAGCGAATGGAAGTTATGTGGTGACCGGCCATTCTTACGCTGATGATCAAGATGCCACTATCTTTCTGTTCGATAGAGAGTTTACCAATGATGAACCTCTCTGGTCTTATGAAACCAGTGCTAGAGAAGTAACTGATGTCAGCATCTCAGCCCAAGGTAATACCATAGTAATGTCTACCTATAGTAGTGGTGAAATAACCTATGTCTTTGATGTTTCCTCCTCGTCACCTCTGTGGTCAAAAAGCGGTGACTGCCTGTTCTTTTGTGATGTAACAACGGACATATCTGCCGATGGTAAATATTTTATCATCAGGAGTAGATATGATGTTACCAGTCTTTATTCAAGAGAAAGTTCTACTCCAGTCTGGACTAGAAGCCTTTCTTCTAACGATTGTTGTTACACAGATGATGAAGAAATTGCCAAGATCACCTGGGATGGCAAGTATGTTGTTGTAGCATCAAAAGCCCATTCATATGACAAGGTCATTGTTTTTGAAGCAAGCACTGGTAATGCTTTATGGTTCTACACATCTGAGTATTCTGGTGATTTCGACGCGTTGACAATAGCAAGGGATGGTAAGACCTTTGCTGTC
>ERZ651768.3189-NODE-3189-length-11058-cov-21.261087_pt1 | contig 11058 bp, 12 predicted proteins | sample MGYA00514754_ERZ651768 | MGnify/ENA metagenome assembly ERZ651768 | reverse complement strand
CAAGACATCACTCATTACATGGGCCTTTATTTCATGGCCTCACGTGGAGCCCAACTGGTGGATGAAGTTAAAGTCTAACCAAAACTTTGTAATTCTACAAACTTTGCAGCAATAGTTTATCCCAGATAAATTTATTTGGCATCAACCATATCTCTGGCAATGCTCACAACAACTGAGGCATCCGGCGCATATGCGTCTGAGCCATTTTTATTTGCAAATTCAAGATTCACTGGTGCACCTCCGACAGTTATTTTTCATCGATACTCAGCTTTGTATAAAACTTCAATTGTTTTAGGTATATTGGGCATGGTGGTGGTGAGTAAGGCTGACATTCCGATAATGTCAGGTGCGTGTTTTGAGGCTGATTCAACAAATTCTCTGTGAGTATCTCCACTAATTCTTCACAGTCAGACACCCTACACACCCTTCTCAATTCTTGTAAAACAAAACAATTGATGATATATTTTGGGTGTGCCAAGTAATAATTGAGAATTACGTTTAGATCTCTGTAAAGTGTAATGAATTATGATTCCTATCATAGATTTTAAGAGTTCAGACGTTGAAAAGAAAATGCAGGAAGCATATACCACTTGTGGTTTTGCAGTATTCACTAACGTTTATGATTCTTGGTTTTCGGAATTTTCTGATTGGAAACAACTTATGGAAGAGTTCTTCCGCCTACCATTAGAAACAAAAAAGAAATATGAATATAGTGGAGTAAAAGAAAATCTTGGTTATAATTGGTTAGAAGAAGAAACCTTAAATCCCAATCGGCCAGGCGATTTAAAAGAAAGTTATAATTGGGTAGAACCGGCAAGGATGCAGGAACAATACTGGCCTAAAGAAATACCTGAATTCGTTCCGTTGGCAAAAAAGATTGAACGAATAGCAAGAATGCTTTCTTATGAATTCTTTTACAAATTTGAAAATATATTTAAACTTCCTCATGGATCATTGGTTGAGAAACACATGGATGGTTCTTCTACAATGAGAATAATTCATTATCCTGTTTATGATGGAGATATTAAAGATCAACAAATTAGAGGTGGGGAACATACGGATTATGGTTCTATTACTTTACTTTGGCGATTTGATGATGTTGGTGGTCTTCAAATTGAAGATAGAGAAACAGGAGAATGGATTGATGCTCCTATTGTAGAAAATTCAATAGTATTGAATGTTGGAGATATGTTTGCAAGGTGGTCAAACGATAATTTAAAGTCAACCAATCATAGAATAGTCAATACAGATCTTACAAGATCACGATACTCAATGCCTTATTTTGTTGACCCTGGCAGGGATGTGATGATTGAAAATTTCACAGACGAGCCAGATAAACATCCCCCAATTTCCGCTTATGAATACCTCAAGTGGAGGCTCGCCCAATCCTATGTTGATGATGACTATATAGAAAATGAAGATGTTGCAGCTGAAGGGGCTAAATACATTACAAACTACTAATTTACTGTGACAGACCCCCACTAATTCTTCACAGTCAGGCACTCCTCTACAACCTACTCCACTAGTGAATAATTCACCTTATGGAATTATATATTGGGTACTCCTAAGCCAGTCGATTAAGCGGTAAAACAGAGAATATAGAGTCCCCAAGGCTGTCCTTTCCGTTACCATTACTAAACAATACAGGATCGACCCATAAAGGGTCGCTGAAGCCCTGATTTATTTTTCTTGACCCTTTTTGATATTCCTATTACTCATAAATTGCCCGGAATGTTGGCATTGTGCCATGTCACAACTCAAAAAATGCAGGCGCGCCACCCATTGATTGGAGTTGTGCGGGGTATTGGAGTTTTTTAGTGATTGAATTTGTAAAGGGCAGGGTCACAGAAGAGCGGGCAATAAATGAAGCTGAAGCTGTCGTGTATGCAACACTTTATAGTGGATTGAGCTTCAAGATCGCCATGGGCAATATTCTTATACTGGGGGCAGCGCTTGCCTTCATCCAGGAACAGTTGGATAAGGCACTCCATATTCTTGAAGAATATGTTGCTGAAATTGAAGTCAGATTTACGCAACACTATTTAATCAGTATTATTTAAACAACATTATTTTTCCAAAAAGAAGGATTGAAAAAATGACGTCACAGAATAAGATTAAATCCGGCCGTTTTGGAAGTGAACAGGGAGATGTGAACACAACCCTAAACCGGCAAAAATACTGGGAAAAGAACCTGTCTAAAACAGCTAAGTCCATTTGTAGCAGGGACAATAAATATTTTTTGCATCAGAATCTGTCAACGCCTGTGATGAATGTTTTATCAAAAGCCCATGGTATATATATTGAGGACATGGAAGGCAAAAAATATATGGACATGCACGGCAATGGTGTCCATAACGCTGGATTTAACAATCCACAAATTATCCAGGCAGTAAAGGACCAACTGGATTCTCAGATGACCTTCTGTCCCAGGCGGTATACTAATGCCAAAGCCGTTGATCTTGCTGAAAAGCTTGCCGAGGTTACTCCTGGAGACCTTTGCAAATCCCTTTTTTGTCCAGGCGGGTCAGAAGCAATTGAAATGGCCATCACCCTTGCAAAACATGTAACAGGCCACCATAAGACCATCTCCTTCTGGGATTCTTTTCACGGAGCAGGATTTGCAGCGGCCAGTGTGGGCGGAGAAGAGCTTTTCAAAGGGGGGATAGGACCCATGATGCCCGGTTCCATGCACGTGGAGTTTCCCAACTACTATCGCAATCCATGGGGATTTAGCAGCCTGGATGAGGTAGACGATGAGTATTTGCGCCAGATCAAAACAATCATGGAACGTGAGCCTGGTATCGCTACCATCATTGGTGAACCTATTTCAGCGACCCCCGTGGTTCCCAGCAAAAATTACTGGGAATGCGTTAAAGACCTGTGCGAAAAATATGGTGCTCTCATAATATTTGATGAAGTCATCGAAGGATTTGGCAGGACAGGCAAAATGTTTGCCAGCGAGCATTTCATCACACCGGATGTCCTGGTTTTAGGCAAATCCATGGGTGGCGGGCTTCTGCCATTTGCAGGTATTGTGACCAAACAGTGCTACGACCATCTGGAACACCGCTCCATCGGCCATTATACCCATGAAAAAAATGCCCTTTGCTCAGCTGTGGCGTTGGCCGAAATTGAATACATTCAGACAAACAATCTCGTGGAAAATGCAGCCATGGTCGGAGACCATGCCTTGTCCCGCTTAAATGAACTCAAACAAAAACATCGGCTTATCGGTAATATTACAGGTGTAGGACTTCATATTGGAATTGATCTTGTCAAGGACCCAAAAACAAAGGAGCGGGCAGTTGAAGAAGCGGACTGCATCATGTACAAAGCCATGGAAAGAGGACTTGCATTTAAAACGATTGAAGGCAATATCATCACCTTAAGACCAGCTCTCACCATAACCATTGAAGAGATGGACCAGGTTGTGGATATCCTGGATAATACCATCGGGGAGGTGGAGAATGGTCAGTTTTATTAAGTCGGTTAGTGTGATTGATACCAACTAATTCTTCACAGTCCTACAACCCTCCGCTATCTACCCCATTCTTGTAAAAGGCACCAATTGATGATATATATCTGTTTCACCCTTTTGTTTATAATTACGAAAGACATGTTACAAGATTATTTTTAGTGACACCGCTTTAGGATTTTTAGGTACCGAAATCGAAATCTTCTGTAATGAATAATCCACTCTCTCAAGGCCAAAATCGCATCAAACCCACCCAAAAACTGATTAATATCGCATGTCTTCAAACTCGTCCAAGACCGGATTTTCAATCATCTCTTGATGAAGCAATAGCACTTGCAGAAGAGGCGATAGAAGCCGGATCAGATATTCTTACCCTACCGGAATATTGTGGCGGGTTGAAAACAGAAGGTTCAGCATTTGCTCCACCATTTGAATCTGAGGAGTCTCATCCAGTTTTAATAGGCCTCAGGGACTTTGCAAAAAACCAGAAGAAATATCTGCTTATAGGTTCAATCGCTATAAGCGGTCCCGCGGAAAAGATATTGAATCGCAGTTACATCATTGATGATTTTGGGAACATCATAAGCCGATACGACAAAATTCATCTGTTTGACATCAATCTGTCGGAACAAGAATCATATTGTGAAAGTTCAACTGTTCATGGTGGGCAGACAGCCGTAATTTGCCAAACTCCTTTTGGATGCTATGGGCAGACGATCTGTTATGATTTACGTTTCCCCCATCTTTATCGGGATTTATCTCAATCAGGCGCAGAGATATTGTTTGTACCTGCAGCATTTACTAAAAAAACGGGTGAGGCTCATTGGCATGTGCTCAACAGGGCGCGTGCAATAGAAAACGGTGCTTTTGTGGTTGCACCATGTTCTACTGGCAAGATTGAGGGTGGTGGAGAAAGCTATGGACATTCATTGATCATTAATCCCTGGGGAGAAATACTTGCTGACGGAGGAGCAAATTCAGGCTTCATCAATGTAAATATTAATCTAGAAGAGGTTAACTCTGCACGAGTTCGTATTCCAAGTCTAAGTCATGACAAATCATTTAAGTTTTAGATTGGGATATGGACGCAAACTGCCCCGGTACATTAACCTACAGATCAATGACCCGGATTCCGGCCAGTGTATTTTTCAACAGACTAGCTCCTTACAGCTGACTACTCACTAATCCTTGTAATTAGTGATCTCATTATCCTGGAGTTCAATCGTCAGATGTGAAAAGGCATCGCTATTTGTTGCACCACGCCAATGTACATGGCATGCAGGTATAATAATCACAGACCAATAAAACCGATTGGCATCGTGCTCATCCTTGTTTTTGACCAAAGTTTTTGGAGTCTGTGGTTTGGATAATGTTGAAACCTTAGTTTGTACAGGAAAAATCTACTCATAACAAACTGATCAAATCATTCCATGTCACGAAAATCATTAAAGAAATGAGTACAGAAAAACCAATCATCTGAGTCCGTTCCCGTAAAGCTATACTCAAAGGTCCGCCGTTGATTTTTTCTATAAGCAGCATGAAGATGTGTCCCCCGTCTAAGGCAGGAATCGGCAGCAAATTGAATATGCCAAGCTGTAAACTGATGAAAGACATCAGAAATAGCAGCTCAGCGACGCCGCTTCGAACAGCGTCACCAATTACAATTCCAATTTTTACAGGACCTCCAAGATCGTCCAAAGAACGCTTTCCCTGGAACATTTGTCCCAGAAAACTGAACGTAGCCTTGGTTAGAAACCACAAGCGTGCACTTCCCAAAATGATAGATTCACCAAATGAGTGTGACTGTGAAATCTTTGACATGCTCATGCCCAAAAGCCATCTTTGGGACTTTGTTTCAAAATAGGGAGCAACTTCTACAAACTGAACGTCCCCGTTTCTATCCAGTTCAACCGTTAGTGTAAAAGTGGAACCTTCAGCAGTATTTTCGTCATCTTTCATTATTTTTTGTATAACCGGAGAGATCTCGCTCCAATCCTGAATAGACTTTCCATTTATTCTAACGACTTTGTCTTCAGTCTGAATACCCGCTTTTCTGGCTGGTGATTGTCCGGTAAATCCACCTACGATTGGAGCCAGAAACGGCGACCAACCCATTGATTTGGCACTGTGCATTTTTACTGCGGAACCTTTCACAATTACAGAATTGCCTCCTCGATCAATTTCTAGGACCAGATTATCTGCAGGGGGAATTTGACCCAGTGTACTATGAAGTTCTTCCCAGTTTTTAACATGATTACCATTCACCGCAAGTATTTCATCGTTTGGGAGAACTCCCAATTCTTGGGCATAGCTTCCTTGTTGAACTTTTTGGATAATGGGCGGCTCATCTAAATAGGCAGGGATTTCCATGCCAACCCAAAACACCAATGGCATAAATATTAGAGCAAACAAGAGATTCATTACTGGGCCAGCAGTGAGTATGTAAAGGCGCTGTAAAATGGATTTTGCAGCATAATTTGTTGGATCATTCGTGTTTTCATCGTTAACGTTCTGCCCAAACAATTTAACGTAGCCTCCAAGAGGAATCCACGAAATCCTGTATTCAGTTTCTCCAATCTGCTTTCCCCACGCAGTTGGCGGAAAACCAATTGAGAACGCTTCAACACGTACTCCGACGTGTCGTGCAGCAAGAAAATGCCCGAGTTCATGAATGAAAATCAAAACTCCAAGCACTGCTAAAAAAGAAAGAATTGTTGTCAGCATATTTACAAAAAATGGAAATGTTAGAAGTTATTCAAACCCATATTCTGCACGTTTGAGTACAGTTTTGGCAGTTTTCAATACTTGTTTTTGTAACAAAAGGTAATCTGTGTCAAATGTCGAAATTGCAAAAATACTGATCTTTGCTTTTGCTAGTGTATCAGAAAGTCCATTGAGTATTCCAGTCAGATTGAAGTCAAGCGGTCCTGCCACTTTCAGGCACTTCCAATTGGGGCTGTTTTTTTCACTCTGAATTGAAAGGTATCTTGGACAAATCAAAGACAACTCTTCCGGGGTTTTGCTCACACTTTAAAAACCGCAGTCACGGACTGCTTGGGGAACAGATTCGGAGGGAGCAAACTTATGAATCGTAAAAGTTTCTTCAAATACCGTCAGTGTCAAATTTGGGAATTTCAATTTGTTTTGTTCACCGTAAGTCATCTAACTCACCTGATCCAGTACTTTTCTAGCTTGCTCACGTCCCCATTGGTCAGCATGTTCTGCATCTTCCAGACTGTGAATGTCCCTCAGAAAATGCGGGGTTCCTGCCGGAAGGTCCGTTTCCAGTTGCTGCAAAGTTTCATCCAATTGCCGCATCACTGAAGCCAAAGTTTTGGCGATTTCCACAAAACGAATTTCTTCATGCAGAAAAGCGGCAACTGCTTCTTCGTTTGCACCATTCATGACAGCTGGGGCTCCTCCACCCTGTTTGGCGGCTTTGACAGAAAGCGGCAGACACGGAAAGCGTTGTGGATCAATTGATTCAAAATGGAGCGCATTCTGGCTAATTGGCTCCAAACGGGGAATTTTCAATGGCAAGCGCTCCGGCCAGCCAAGGCAATAGGCGATAGGAACTCTCATATCCGGAAGTCCCATTTGCGCCAAAAAAGAGCCGTCAACAAACTCAACCATTGAATGAATAATGCTTTCCCTGTGCAGCACCACATCAATATTTTCAACTGGAGTATTGAACAGCCAGTGTGCTTCCACAATTTCAAGTCCTTTATTCATCATCGTTGCAGAATCGATGGTGATTTTTCGCCCCATTTTCCAGTTGGGATGATCCAGAGCTTCGGCTTGAGTAATCTGTTCAAACTCCTCCACAGGACGATCTCTGAATGGGCCTCCGGAAGCAGTGAGAATCAACCGGGCGATTCGTTCCGTAGGTTCATTGTGAAGGGCCTGGAAAATGGCGTTGTGTTCGCTATCTGTAGGTAATAATTTTGCGCCAGATTTTTTGGCTGTTTGGACGAACAGCTTGCCAGCCATCACCAGAGGTTCTTTGTTGGCAACAGCAACTGTTTTTCCCGCTTGCACAGCAGAGAATGTGGGCAGCAAACCTGCTGCTCCAACAATCCCGGCTAGTACTAAATCCACTTCCGGATCACTGGAAATTTGAGCCAAGCCTTCTACGCCCCAGACAAACTCTGTTTCCGGAAACGTCTCCTGCAGTTCTCGCGCTTGCCCGCTGCTGTCCACACATGCCAGCCTTGGGCCAAATTCCTTGATTTGCTCAGCCAGTTGTTCAGTAGAGTTTTTGCATGACAAGGCCTCAATTTGGAATTTTTGAGGAAACTGACGTACAATATCGAGAGTGCTGAGTCCAATCGAGCCTGTTGCTCCAAGTACTGTTATTTTAGTAAGAAATGAGGACGGAGCTTCCTGTCCACTTGATATGCTTACTGAGGATTTCATCCGAGTTGCAGCAAATAGTAAAATACCGGTGCAGCGAGCATGTGTCCGTCAATCCGATCGAGGATACCACCGTGTCCTGGCAGGAGTGTTCCGGAGTCTTTGACATTACAAAGCCGCTTGATTTTTGATTCCACCAAATCACCCAGTTGACCCACAACAGCAAGCAGCATGGCCAGTACCAATCCGTAAAGCCAGAACATCGACATTGTAAGTTCACCAAAAACGGCCCCAACAATTCCTCCGCCCACAACACCAAAAAAACTGCCTTCCCATGTTTTTTTCGGACTGATGCTGGGAGCCAGCAAAGATTTGCCAAATTTTTTTCCGCCGAAATAAGCAAAAATGTCGCTGAAACTGATTACGAGCAGTAGGTAGAAAAGCAAGGCAGTTCCTTCCGGAAGTGTTTTGATCAGCGTAATGTGCAAAACACTCCAAACGGCCCAAACCATTCCAAACAAACCAAAACCCAGTGAGGATAATTTGGCCAGCTCACTTTTAGGTGTGAATACCAATTCAAAAAATATCCAGCCCAGAGCACAGACCAGCAATGCAGCATAAAGTCCGGATTCGCCTGCTAGTGCCCCTAAACCCATCAACACAGCGGCTCCCGGTAGCAACCATTCCGGAAGTATGACCACTGTTGAATCGGATTTGCTACCCTTTGCAGACAGCATTGTGGTGAGTTCCTGCGCACCAATAAATGCAACAACAATAACAGCCAGTCCAACTACAAATGCTGGAGTAAACAACAGGATTGCAATTCCGGCTGCCAGTGGAAATCCGGTTTTGACACGTGCGGACAAGTCAGAAGTTGGTGCGGTATCACTCATACTAAAACTCAAACGGAGGTTTCGGGAATGAATATTTCTTTTTTCCTGGAAACCTGAAATTGAGCATCCGCTAGTGATTCAGAAATTGTGCTGGAGTCCGTTGTTCCTCCCATACGGCGTTTCCTTTGCTGAAAATCCACAAGCGCCTTATGCAAATCTTCTTTATTAAAGTCGGGCCACAAAACTTCCGTAAAATAAAATTCAGCATATGCTGCCTGCCAAATCAAAAAGTTGGAAAGGCGAAGCTCGCCGCTTGTGCGAATGATCAAATCCGGATCCGGCACTCCAACTGTGTAAGTATTTGTTGAAACTAAAGATTCATCAATATTTTCTGAAAGCAATTCTCCCTTTTTAACGGATTCGGCAATCTTCTTGACTGCGCGCACCATTTCGTCACGGCCGCCGTAGTTAAGAGCTAAGTTCAGTAACAAGCCAGTATTTTCGGATGTAGAATCTAGAGCATGGCTCAGGCGTTCTTGAAGGAAATCTGGCAATCCGTTCCGATCTCCGATCAGTTGAAACCTCACATTATTTTCAAGCATTGTGTGCAGTTCCTTTTCTAAGAATTCAAAAAAAAGATTCATCAGCCCTGAGACTTCTTTTTTAGGCCGCTGCCAGTTTTCTGTTGAAAAAGCGTATAAAGTCAATACCTGCAACCCCAATTCTGCGGAGGCTTCCACGCAAGCACGTACAGCTTTGACAGCATGGCGATGACCCTGAAGTCTTGGAATGTGGCGCTGTGTAGCCCAGCGGCCGTTTCCATCCATGATGATGGCAACATGTCGAGGCAGAGTCTTTGGATCAATTTTGTCTAAAAAACTCATGTAGGATAATAAAAAATAATTATACTCTTTGAAACTAACACCAGTTTAAGAGTAGGCTAGTAGCACCGTCAAGGCAAGATTATTGTGCTTATGCAGGATCAGCATTTGCGCAAAATATCAAGTGAGACAGTTCCATAACGGCGGTGTTTGAGCAGATCCATGTTTTCTGGAAACAATATCTCTCTGGTTTGATTTGATTCGACAACAATCAAAGATCCTGTCCGGATAGCAGGGGTGAGTCCCAGTTTTTCCAAAATTAGATTATATTCGTTGCTGGAAAATGGTGGATCAAGAAAAGCGAGGCACTGTTGCCCTGGATCAGCAAAACGAGAAATCCACCGAGCTGCTTTTTCCTGAGCTAACTCGAACTTTGTTTGCTCCAGAGAAAATAACTCAATATTCTGTTTGAGAATTGTCATGTGTTTGCGGGAGGCTTCAACGAAGACCGCTTTTTTTGCACCCCGGCTTAAGGCTTCCAAACCCAGAGCACCGCTTCCAGCATAAAGGTCAAGCACTACCATGTTGTCCCAGTTCAGCAGTGGAGAAAGAAGGTTGAACAGCGCTTCTCGAACTTGGTCGGAAGTGGGCCGGACATCATTTCCTGGGAAAACTTTAAGTTTTCGCCCCCTGTACTTTCCCCCGATAATGCGAATCATTTTGACTCAATTGGTTTTGCTTCTGTTTGCGAGTGCGTTACTGATTATGCTAAGCTGATGCCTCAAATCAATTAGTCTAAACTGATAAAAATGTATGGTATTCTGATTTTTTACGAGTTTAATAAAATTAACAATGACAAAAGTTATTCTAGTGCATTTGGGGTTGGGGAGCAACTTGGGAAACCGTTTGGATTTTCTGAATCAGGCCTGCAGAAAATTAGAATCTATGCCATTACTGAAGTTTCACTCCTCAAAAATTTATGAAAGTGAACCGCTTTTGAAGATGCAGCAGCCTAATTATTTAAACCTGGTGGTCTGTGGTTTGACTGAACTAGCTCCTCTTGAACTGCTGAAAAAGTGTCAGCAAATTGAAAACCGTCTGGGGCGTGTTCGGAAAGAGCGCTGGGGTTCCAGAAATATTGATATTGATATTTTAAGCTTCGGCGACGAAATTATTGACACAGATGCTTTGAAAATTCCCCATCCAGAGATGGTAAAGCGCAGTTTTGTTTTGCTGCCGCTCCTTGAGCTTAGTCCGGAATGGGTGCATCCGCAGACCGGTACAGGTATCCGGATTCTTTGGGAAAAGTGGCTGCAGACTCATAACGAGGCTGCTCCTCAGTCAGTAGACCAGATAATTAATCCAGCTGATCGTAGGCCATGATGGTGAGAAACTCCTCAAACACCTCTTCGATGACAAGCGAAATAAATTAAGTCTACGGCCAGATACATCTTTTCCTAGTCGTAAACTCCCCAGAATTTAGCAATTTTTTTAGTGTTTAAGTTCGGTCTTCGGTTGCTGTTTTAAAGCATTGCCAGCAAAACTCCAGCCGCTACCGCAGAGCCAATCACTCCGG
>ERZ651768.3185-NODE-3185-length-11065-cov-11.236076_pt1 | contig 11065 bp, 8 predicted proteins | sample MGYA00514754_ERZ651768 | MGnify/ENA metagenome assembly ERZ651768 | reverse complement strand
CGCCAGTCATCGGGGGCGACTGGGGGCAAGGCAAGGGAAAAGATGACGACGAGGATTCGGAAAAGAATGAAGATGGCAAATCCTCTGCCAAGGCTACTTCACTTTGGGACGCGGCCAGGACCGGCAACATTGCCGTGCTCAAGCAGCACCTGGCCAAAGGCGTGGATATCGACGCCAAGGATGAAGGCGGCGGCACGGCGCTTGGCCTTGCGGCCCTCGCTGGCCAGACCGAGGCGGTTAAATTTCTGATCGAGAAGGATGCCGACGTCAGCTTCGCCGGCGGAGACAACAACACGCCGCTTCACGGGGCCGCTTTCCTTGGTCAAGAGGGCGCCGCAAAACTGCTCGTTGAGGCCGGTGCCAAGGTGAACGCGCGGAACAACAAGGGAGAGACCCCGATCGACTCCGGTGCCGCCGAGTGGAGCGAGGAGATTCAAGGAATCGTGCAGTTCATTTCTGCCATCGTCCAGATCAAGACTGATGTCAACAAAGTGCGTGACGGTCGGCCCAAGGTCGTCGCCTTGCTGAAGGAGAACGGCGGCAAGTCTGGCCGCGAATTGACTGGCGGCCTTGGCGGCCTTTGGGCTGCCGCAAAAAACGGCGACTTGGCCAAGTTGCAGGAGGCTCTGTCCAAGGGCGCGGACGTGAACGGGCACGATGACAAGGGAATTACCCCATTGTCTTGGGCTGCGATGGCAGGCCAAACGGAAGCCGCGCAATTGCTCATCAAGAAGGGAGCCAAGATAAACGGCAAAAACAGAGATGGAGCAACGCCCTTGCAAGCAGCTGCTTTTTTTGGGCAGACAGAAATTGTGGAGCTGCTTATAAAGAACAAGGCAAATTTAAATCTAACCAACGGCGAAGGAGAAACCCCACTGGATAGCGCATCCCATGGGTGGGATGAAATACAGGGCCTTATGCAGATTGTTGGCGGGATGCTGCAAATGGAGGTAGACCTTGATCGTGCCAAGGCAGGTCGCCCCAAGATCGTCGATTTGCTGAAAGAAAACGGCGGACGCAGCGGTGAGGATTTTCGTTGACCTAACCCTCTGTGTTTTTATAACCAACATCAGGCCTTGAGAAAATTATAAGATCAACTGCAATAGTAAAAATTTATGAGTGATAAAACATATGAAATGATCGGCAGCGACGGTGAACAGTATGGACCGTTCACCATTCAGCAGTTGCAGGACAATCTTTCAGACGGCCGCGCAAATGCGCAGACCCAGATCAGAGAAATGGGAACAGAAGCCTGGCAGCCACTTGGTCAACTTCTTAATCCCAGCGAGCAGGGACAAGCCCGCGAGCCATTGGGGGCAGCTGTTCTAAGTGACCAACCGTTGGATGTCAGTTTGGCGTTAAGCAGTGGATGGGCATTATTTAAACAGCACTTGGGTATTATGGTAGGAGCAGGGGCAATCTATCTTGCCATTTTATTAGCCGCTGGAATGGTCGGCGCTGTTATCCCGTTCGCCCAGATTTTCGTTCAGGGCCCTCTCACAGGAGGACTCATTATACTGACCCTAAACTTGTCCAGATACGATCAAGCTGAGATAAGCGATATGTTTTTGGGTTTCAAAAATTATGGATGGCTATTGCTTCTTTCTTTGGTCCAGGGGGCTGTTGTAATCGCAGCTATAATTCCGGGCGCGATTGTTATGATAGTCGGTGGCCTTCTTCCTGTAATGCAAGCCGAGCAGGCCGGAGGGACCCCGGAACTCGACGGAGCAAGCATCGCTTTATTAATCGTTGGTTTTCTCCTATTGTTAGTATTGGCGACGATTGCTGTGGTATTGACATATTTTTGGTATTTTTTAGTTGCAGACAAACGTGGAGAATTTGGAGAAGCCTTAGCCGCTGGCTATCGAGCAGGAAAAATGAACTTCTGGAGTATTTTAGGTTTGGTGATCTTGTTCGGCTTAGTTGGGTTCGTCTCCGCCATCCCTTGCGGGCTTGGGCTTTTTTTCGCTATTCCTTGGTCTTTTGCCGTTATGGCTAAAGCCTACGAACAGATATTTTCTTCCTCTACAGTGACTCGAGAGAGTGAATAGCCCTCCCTTCTTAGCCAAGAAACGATACCACGATCTGGACGCCCTGCGGGCGTTTGCCATGCTGCTTGGGATTGGGCTGCACGGTTTCATGTCGTTCGTGCCGTTCCCGCTGCCGGTCTGGTCTGCGCAGGATGTCAACCAGCACGAAGGCTACCTGTTTGCAATGCACGCTATTCACGGATTCCGGTTGCAGCTCTTCTTTTTGGTCAGCGGTTTTTTCACGGCGATGATGTTCCGGCAGCGCGGACTGCGCGGACTGATCAAGCATCGGGCCAAGCGCATCCTGCTGCCGCTGCTCATCTTCACCATCATCCTGTCGCCGATCATCATCGGCATCGGGATGTACGGCGGAGCCCTCAGCGCCAAACACAGGGGCAACGAGACGATTTGGGCGGCGGCAAAGTCTGGCGATGTCGAGGCAATCAACCAACACTTGATCGAGGGGGCCGATGCCAGCCAACCGGACGCGGCCGGGCTAACTCCCCTGTCGTGGGCTGCGCTGCTTGGCCGAGCGGACGCCGCAAAGGCGCTCATTGAGCACGGCGCGGACCTGGAGGCCAGGGACAACGATGGCTCAACCGCGCTCCACAATGCCGCGTTCATGGGCGAAGTGGCAGTGGCCAAGTTGTTGGTCGAAAACGGAGCCGACATCAACGCAGCCAGTGACAACGGCGACACTCCGCTTTCAGTGACGAAAGTGGATAATGTTACAACCCAGTTCATAGCCGCGTTGCTGCTGGTCCCCGTGGACGAAAAAAAAATAAACACCGGGCGCAGGGAGATCACCGAGTTCCTGAAATCCAAGGGAGCGACTGAACAAACGCTCGCCATAAAAGTGTCGGATAAAGACGATCTCGCCTGGCTGTACCCTGTTTTTCCTAGGATGAAACCCATCGTCGATCAACTGCCGGGTTGGGCGCAGGTTGTCGTCACACTCCTCGCCATCAACTGGGTACTCTCGATGATTCCCATATTTCAACATCTGTGGTTTCTATACTATCTCGTTTGGCTGGTCGCAGGTTTCGCGTTGGTCGCCTGGATTGCGCGCAAGCTGAATTGGAAGCCGGTGTCGGCCTGGTTTGTCGCCTCACCGCTGCGCCTTCTGTGGCTGGTGCCTCTAACGTTTGTGCCACAGTTTTTCATGGTGAACGACTTCGGGCCAGACACCGCCGCGAGCCCCATCCCTTGGCCGCCGATGCTGGCGTACTACAGCATCTTTTTTGGTTTCGGCGCGATTTGTTACGGGCAGGAGTCGTTCGAGAAAATAATCGGCCGAATTTGGCCGGTGAACTTGCTGCTCTCCATCCCGGTGTTGCTCCTCGGGCTGCATTGGTACGAACAACGCGGCAGTCTTCTTTTCTTCGGTGAGTCGACCGAAATATCCGTTCTTTTGATCAACCACCTACTCTGCACAACGTTCAGCGTCCTTTACGCCTGGCTTATGATCTTTGGACTCATCGGATTGTTCCGCCGGTTTTTCTCCAGCGGGAACCAGCGCATCCGCTACGTCTCCGACTCGTCGTATTGGCTGTACGTGATGCATCTGCCGCCGATCATGTTGCTGCAAATCTGGGTGAGCGACTGGCCCTGGCCAAGCGCGGTCAAACTCCTCGGTATCTGCACAGTCTGCACGGTGGCGCTGCTAGTGATCTACGAGTACGCCGTTCGCTACACGTGGATCGGCACAATGCTCAACGGAAAGAAAACCCGGCGTAACCCCGACAACTTGGGGTGAAGCATTGCATCAAGCACCCGGAGGCGCTAGGCTGCAAAGCGCTGTCTTTCAGCACCCCTTCGCCAGCACTAAATCGGGCTGGGATTTTCCCATGAACTTTTTCAAAACCTTGTGGAAGGCGACTGATATTGCCCTTGCGATGACGGGACTCCGGCTGGATGCGGGTCGTTTTCTGATCGCTTGGATTCCCTTGCTCGGCGTGAGCGTCTGGCTGGCTTACGAAGCAGAGCAGTCCGGGTGGCATGTTGAGTTCGCCATCAGCTCCTGGGTTTTTTACTACCTCGGCATCGGCCTTATTCTCGGCACACGAATCAAGCGGGTTATGCTCGAAAAGTTTGGTGAAAATAATGCCACGAAATTGTACGACATGATTTGCGGCCTGATGTTTTTCAACATCGGCTTAGGTGTTACGGCAGCAGCCCTACATGTCGGTGCGGCGATTCCACTGCCACCGGCCCTGAGGTGGAGCCTGTTTGTCCTGCTGACTGTGGTCGGTTTTGGAATCAAGTTTTGGGCAACCTGGATCGTGGGCATAAATACTTATTATTTTCGGGATTTGTTTTTGGAAAGATCTCACGGCGAGTATACAGCACGCGGCCCTTACAGGCGGCTGGCCAATCCAATGTACGGCGTCGGAAATTTCCATGCCTACGGCCCCGCTTTGATTACGGGATCCCTTATAGGCCTGTCGTTTGCACTGGCTTGCCACATAGGGATTTACGCATTCTACTTCATCGTCGAAAAACCTTTCATCCGGCGAACATACCAAACCGACTAAGCCTTGAAAGCCGCAACCTATCCGGCAATAATCACGGCTATCACCACTCGGGACAACCGCTCGCAACATAGCTTTGACGTGGGCATGTTGTGTTTAGCGGGAATAAAACCCAAGACAGCGCGTACTCATATGTGAGTGACAGGTTTAATGAAGTATCTAGCGAAAACAGTAATAGTTGGTCTGTTCTGCGCCGCAACCATCGCGGCACAGGAACCTGACACCAAACCGACCTCTCCAACGGGTGACATCTGGACAGCGGCCGGCAAAGGCGACCTCACGGCACTTCAGCAACATATAGATGCCGGGGGTGATATCGATGACCGGGATGAAGAGCATGAGTCCACTCCACTTCATCACGCTGCCTATTATGGCCAGGTGGAAACGGTGAAATGGCTTGTCGAAAAAGGCGCGGACAAAAATGCACGCAACGACGATGGGAATACCCCGTTGGATGCTGCCTCTGCGCGAATGAAATCCGATGAGTTCGACAGTGATGCCCGAAAGGCCAAGCTGGAAGTCGGCGAATACCTTGACAGTATCGGCGCGGAAAAAAACGAAGACCCTTGGTTTTGGATTTTGTGCTCCCTTAGTTGCCCGGCGTTGTTCGTTTTCGGCATCCTTTACGCTGTGTTTACGAAACCGAAGCCGGAGGAGATTCCGACACCCTCAAAGCCGATCATGGTGACGACATCGCCTCAAATCGCCGGTAAAAAGGTAGTGCGTACGATCGGACTGGTCCGGGGTAATACCATTCGTGCCCGACATATTGGGCGGGATATCATGGCTGGACTGCGAAATGTCGTTGGGGGTGAGGTAACTGAGTATGGTAAATTATTGGCTGAGAGCCGCGAACAGGCTCTCGACAGAATGTTGGCACAGGCCGATGAGCTTGGAGCCAACGCTGTCCTTGGCTTGCAGTTCCAGACCTCGGTCGTGATGGAAGGCGCTGCAGAAATGATGGCCTTTGGGACAGCAGTAGTGGTGGAAGACGCTTAATCAACACAGAGACCAGGAGAAATATGGTGAGTGAAAAAAAACTAGTGGAAACAGGATCCAATATTGGTCAATTCCTGGCCATTGTCGGCTTGATCCTTGTTTACGGTGTCGGAGCCTTTTGGTTATGCGGGGAGCTGATCACTGATGCGGAATTTGCCCGCACCGCAGATCCAAACGACAGGGTGCCTATGTTTATCCGCATCGGTGTGCCGACAATGATCATCGGAATTGGTATTTTGTTTTTTACGGTGCTCTTCCAGCGCCTTAAAGCCGCCAAGACCGACAAATACAGGGATGTCCAAATTTAAATATGAGTGAGACCAATAAAATGATAGTTGTCACAACGCCCACTGTTCCTGAAAAAAACGTCGTGCGTACGCTCGGCCTTGTTCGTGGTAATACCATCCGTGCCCGCCATGTGGGCAAAGACATCATGGCAGGCCTGCGGAGCATCGTCGGCGGTGAAGTCACCGAATACGCCAAGTTGCTTGCCGAAAGCCGCGAACAAGCGATCGACCGCATGACCGATCAGGCTGAAGAACTGGGTGCCAACGCCATCATTGGCCTGCAGTTTCAAACCTCGGTGATCATGAAGGGTGCCGCTGAGATGATGGCCTACGGCACGGCGGTGGTCGTCGAATAAGCCACAAAAGCCTGGCTGCGAAGGTGGCTATTTCTTCGCGGCGCCCTTGGGCAGAACGTGCATCATGCCGCGCATCAGAAGCGCATGGCCAGGGAAAGTGCAGACGTACGGGTAGTCCCCCGGTTCCGGCGCGGTGAAGCTAATGAGCGATTTCTGCTCATAGTCGATCATCGTCGAGCCCCACAAAATCTTCTGCGTGTCGGGACGCCACTGTTTTTTGAAGCCATCGTTGGCGAGCAAGATCGCCAGAGTAGCCACCTCGTCGGCTGTGCCCGGCTTGACGATGAGCAGGTTGTGCGGCGGAAAGTCGTTGTTCACGAAAGTCAACTGCACCCGCTTGCCTGTCTCGACGCTGAATTCTTTTTTGTCGTAAAGCATCTTGTCCTGCACGGTGCTGATAGTGATACGAAATGGCTTCTCTCGCTTGGCACCACTGACTGCCATGTCGAGTGAGTAGAAGCCGGTGCGTGCCGTGACATAGAGCGTCTTCAAATCCTTGCCACCAAAAACGACGTTGGCGGGACTCTCCGCAAATTTAAGGTCTGCAACCTGATCACCTTCCGGACTAAACACTTTTACGCTACCAGAGGTAAGATAGACGTTGCCGTGCTGATCGAGCGTCATCCCGTCCGAGCCGCTTTCACAAAACAGTTTTTTACCCTTAAGCGTCCCGTCATCTTTAATGGTGTAGCGATAGGTTTTTTTGTCTCCGTGATCGGCGATGTAAAGTGTAGAGCCGTCCGGTGTTCCGACGAGTCCATTGGGCCTCTTGAAGCCGTCGGCCACTCGGATCACGTCTCCACCACCGGGCCTTATATAGTAGACATGTTCGCCGTCCTGAGTGTGTTCCTGGTTGCCGTAGTTTGGGTCAGAGAAATAAACGCCGGCCTTCGCATCAATCCATAGGTCATTTGGCTTATTGAATTTATTGCCGTCATAGCGCTTGGCCAAAGAACTGGTGTCCGAGCCATCGGCAGTATAGGCAACGACCCGCTTGGCCTGAGTTTGGCAAGCGTACAGGCTACCGTCCTCAGTAAAGAAAAGACCGTTGGCCCCCTTGGTATCCTCGGCAAACGTCGAGAGTTTCCTGTCGGCGACCGACCATTTATGGATGCGGCTGTTCGGGATGTCGGTGAAATACACATCGCCGTTGGCCGCCACAGCCGGTCCCTCGGTGAACTTGAAGCCATCAGCCAACTTGATTGGCTCGGCCCGCTGCGCAACGAGATCCGCTGCGCTGCCCATGCTTGGCCAAGCAACGGCCACCACGAACAAAAGGGCAAATAAGCCGATCGTCTTTCTCAGGGAAAAACTCATCCGCCTGGCTTAGAGATTTTTATCCCAGAACTGCTTAACGGTCTTGGCCGAAATACGGGCGTGTTCCTCGGGTGAATTGAGCATTTGCTCCAGCAATGTTTCGTTTTTCGTGTCGTTGCGCTGGTAGACCCATAGCGCCTCAAGTAAGTGATGAGCATCTTCCTTGGCCTTGGGATCAAATTGCTTGAGCCACTTGCCCGTGGCGGACAGCACCTTGTCACTTGGGTGTTCACTTAACTCCACACGAGCGCGGTGCCGGATGCCGTTGATCGGGTGCTTGAGCAGGTCGAGCAATTTGTTGATTGATTGGCCATCGACCTTCACGTGCTTGGACAGCGGTCGTCCCTCGTAGGTCACGCGGTAAATACGGCCATGGGTCTTGTTGCGGTTTGGATCCCGGACGTTGTGCTGCATGTGGCCAACAATGACATTTTGCCAGTCGGAAACATAGAGCGCGCCGTCGTCACCAATCTCGAAGTCGGTCGGTCGCAGGTTGCGGTCAGCTGAAACGAGTAAGTCCTTGGTCTCGGTGCCCCAGACATCCCCCTCCTCATCGTATTGAAGCGTGTACTGCTTGATCCCAAGAAAACCGATCGCATTGCAAATCAGGAAATTACCGTTGTTTTCCTCCGGGAAATGTTCGCTGGAGAGAATACCGCTGGAGCAGACCGGGCGAACGGTTTTTTTCAGCAGTTCCTGCATCTTAAATTTTCCTTTGCCGTCGGGGCGCACCTGCCATGCCCGGCCACCGGTGCCATCCGTTGCGAAATGGTAGCCCCAGTAGTCGAAGCTGATGCCATGCGGGTTTGGGCTGTTGTTGGCGTGGTGCGAGAACCTAAACGTGCGCGGGTTGAAACGGTACATCGCCGAGGCGGTGTCGCGCTGCGGCCCCTGCCAGGGGGTCTCCACGTTGCTGACGTGGAACACACCGCGCTGGTAGTAAATGTAACCGCCTGGCCCGTAAACAATGTTGTTGGCGGCGTGGTGCGTGTCAGCGGAGTCGAGGCCGTGGAGCAGGCGCTCCTTCACGTCTGCCTTGTCGTCTCCGTCGGTGTCCTTGAGGTAAATCAGGTCCGGACAACTGGCGACGATAACGCCTCCATTCCAGAACTCAAAGCCGGTCGGGTTGTGCACGCGCGCGAAGGTGATCATCTTGTCGGCCACGCCGTCGCGATCCTTGTCCGGCAGAATGACGAGCGAATCTTGCATCTGCTTGTTAGCGCCGTTCTTGATCGGCTCCCACTTGGGATAATTGGGCCAGACGGCAGCCCAGAGGCGGCCCTTGGTATCGACACCCATCTGCACCGGGTTGATCATGTTGTCGAACATCTCCTCGGAGGCGAAGAGATTGGCTTTCATGTTCGGCGCGAGCTTGAGCTTGGCCAGCGTCTCCTCCGGCTTGTCGTATTTCACCGTGCCCTCCTTGTTGGCATTGCTGCTCGGCGAGCCGCCACCCACGTTGGAAATGACCTTGACCGGTGCCGGTACATTGCTGTCATCGGCCTTGATGGATTTGCCGTTTGCAGCAGCGTGAACAACCTTGTCGCGGTTGGCGGTCATCACGTCGATCATTTTCAACTCGTGCTGCAACACCACGCGGTTGGTTTGCTTTTTGACGAATGCCAAGCCGGAGCGGCCTCCCCAGACATCGTTGCCGTCGGTGGCACGATAGCGGTTGTACCAGTGCCAGTTCTTGTCGAGCACGGCATCCCGAATCCTGGCCAGCTTGCGTCCACTGGCTCTGGGTGATTTACCGAACAGGTTTTTGTGGATGCCCCGTGCAAGTTGACTGTTGCCTCTGCTGTTCAGATGGATGCCGTTGATCGTCAGCGGCAATTTGCTGCGCTCGTAGAGATCTTGTGAAAGACTGAATAAATCAACAAATTCAACTCCCTTTTCGTTGGCGACCTGGCGGGTAGCCTCGGTGTACTTGGCCAGGCGCTGGTTGTTGGCGGAGCCGTCAGGGAGGTTGGCTTGGCCAAGATTCTCGTGAGCAATCGGCGAGAGGAGCACGATGCGCGGGGCGCCCTTTCCGTTGTATTTCTTGCCCTTGGTCTCATCAATCCACTTGGCCAAGTCGGCACGGTAGGCGTCCGGGCTGTTGTCGAACGACTCGTTGTAACCCCAGAACGCCAGGATCACGTCGGCCTTGGAAATCTCAAGGTACGCGTCGGCACTCGGGAAACCGTTGTTGCGCGGTCGATTGTTCACCTTGTCGCCGCCGAAGCCGTGGTTGCGGAACACCAGTTCCTTGTCGGGCATGGCGGTTTGCGCATAACTCTCGAGCCAGCCGTGGTGCTGCATGCGCTCGGCGAGTGCGTTTCCGATGAGCACAACGTGATCGCCCTTGTTCAACTCCAGCGCCTGGCCGGAGGTTGCTGTCCCCAGGCAGAGCGCAGCAGCCAAGCTGAGCAGCCGAATTTTAGTGGTATGGATTTGTAGGTTCATCATTTCAAAAAGTGTGATTTTGTTAAAAATCCGCCTGAAACATGCAGAAATGGCCCCATCCATCCCGGGGGAGACAGACGTCCAATCCAATAAGGTATTCAAACGGGGCCAGATTGTTACCAGCCAGTGGCCCTGGAGTAAACCGAGAAAACATCGTGCGGGACACTCTCCTGACTCAACTAAACACCCGCCGGAATAGCTCAATGCTCTTGGCCACACCTTCATCTGCCGGTGCTTTTCCCTCGAACTCCAGCGACACGTAGCCGGTGTAGTTCTCGCTACGCAGAATCCGGGCCACGCGCTCGTAATCAAGATCCAGCGTGTACCACTCGCCGCCTCCGTAGTAGGTCTTGGCTTGGACGAAATCCGCCTTGGGCGCGATCTTCTCCAGCTTGGTGTACGGATCCTCTAGGAAATTGCCGGTGTCCATCAGCAGGCCCAGCCACGGCGAGTCGATGGCGTTGACGATACGCAGCAGCCCCTCCGGCGTGCGGGTGAGTCCCCAGTGGTTTTCCAGCGCCAACATCACGCCGCACTCGGCCGCCTTTGGCAGGCATTTTTCGATGGAGTCGATGCACCACTTGAAGCCGTCGTCCAGCGTGTAGCCAGGCAGGAGCGGCTCCTTACCACGCAGCTCCATCAGCTCGTCAAACGATTTCACCGTGCCCCAGCGGCCGGAGTTGAGCCGGATGCACGGGATTCCCATGCGGTAGGCCAGGTCGATGCATTTCTTCGTGTGCTCAACGTGTTTGTTGCGCACGGCGGGGTCGGGATCGACGAAATCCTGGTGGATCGACAGGCAGATCAAATCGACACCGTTGGTAAATGCGTGCCGCTTTAGCTTCTGCAGATAACCGTTGTCCTCCGAGTCCATCTGCCGGTGGAGGATATCCACCCCCTCGACACCGAGCCGGGCCGTCTTGTCGATCACCGCCTCGATGGACACCTTTGGATCTCGGAAGTGCCAGTAGGAATAGGAAGAGATGCCGAGCTTGATGCGCTTGGCCGACGGCGCGGCCGCCCTGGCCAAGCGCGGGACGCCGGTAGTGGCCGCCATGGTGCCAAGCGCTGCGGTGGTCCCGATGAAACTCCGACGG
>ERZ651768.3184-NODE-3184-length-11066-cov-9.234598_pt1 | contig 11066 bp, 10 predicted proteins | sample MGYA00514754_ERZ651768 | MGnify/ENA metagenome assembly ERZ651768 | reverse complement strand
CCGCGTCGCGTAACTGAACTTCGATGCCGCCGTCCGGGATCCGCCGAACACCTTCGTATCGAATCTTCTCCTCGCGAAGTCTGGTTCGAATATCCGTGACGTAACGTTCTTCCGCCCGACGAACCACACTTGCCATATCGACTTCCATCAGGAAATGGACTCCGCCACGAAGATCCAGACCCAGATACATCGGTCGCGCGCCCGCCGATATCAACCAAGTCGGTGCGTCAGGCAATAACGTCAGAGCGACCGTGTACCGGGTCCCCAACTCCTTCTGAAGAACATCACGTGCCTTGAGTTGTTGTTCCGGACTGACGAATCTAAGCCTCAACCCGTTTTCATCCAAGGTCGCCCCTTTAGGATCCAGACCCTCTGCCGACAGCATTGTGCGAACACGATCGAAATCATTGCTTTCTATGGACGCGCCGCGAATACCGCGAATCTGGACGCCGGGATCATCTCCAAACAAGTTTGGTAGCGCGTAGAAAACGCCGGGGACGATCACAAGCGCGATAACCGCCCACTTCCACCAGGGATAGTGGTTTAACATAAACTCAAATCACCCAGACTTATCGGGATTCTCAAACGTGGCATCGTCCTGACCACTGGATTTGTCAAAGGTGGCGTCCGCAGTCTCATCAGCGGGTGGGGTCTCAGCCACCTGTGCTGTGGGCTCACTGGCCTGTCCTTTAGATGGCTTGCCAGCGCCTTTCGATTTTTTCCCACCACTATCAGACTCCTTGAACACGCCCTTGGGAATCATCTGGGCAATCGCATGCCGCTGGACCTGGACATTGACGCCAGTGGCTACTTTGAGGGTAACGCAGTTGTCATCCAAGTCCGTCACTCGGCCAAGCAGGCCGCCGTTGGTGGCAACCTCGTCACCGGCCTTCACGGCCGCCACCATCTGCTTATGCTGCTTGGCCCGTCTTTGCTGCGGCCGGATCAAAAGGAAATAGAACAGCACAAAAATAAGCGCCAGCGGAAGCAAACTGAACATGCTGCTGCCACCCCCACCACCGGCCTGTGCCCAGGCGTCCGAAATCAATAAATTGGTCATTTTGGAAACAGTAATCGTTTGGAAAACCGCAGAATTATGCCATAACCTTAGGCGTCGAGGTCGGTATTCTCGAAGAACACCCGTAAAAACGAGTCAATCTGTTTCTTTTCGATTGCAAACCTTATTTCCGCCATCAACCGTTGGAAAAAGTGCAAGTTGTGCAACGTGCACAAACGCATTCCGAGAATCTCACCTGTGGCAAACAGATGTCGAAGATATGCCCGACTGAAGCGAGCACATGTAGGGCAGGCACAATTCTCTTCGATCGGGCGAGTGTCGGTACGGTTTTTTGCATGGCGAATCTTCACAACCCCAGTGCGGGTATACAACCAACCGTTGCGGGCATTTCTAGTTGGTAAAACGCAATCGAACATATCGATTCCTGCCAGTACCCCACGCACCAGGTCCCTGGGCTTGCCAACGCCCATGAGATAGCGCGGACGATCAGCGGGCAGCCTTGGAGTAATCGCGTCAAGCACTGCGTACATTTCCTCTTTTGGCTCACCGACCGACAATCCGCCTAAGGCATAGCCGTCAAATTCAATTTCCAGCAACCCCTGGAGTGACGCTTCACGCAAGTCCAGATGCATTCCACCCTGAATAATGCCAAACAGGGCCTGCTCTCGATGAACATGAGAACGACGACAGCGGGCCGCCCAGCGTAGAGAGCGTTCCATGGATATCTCGGCCTCATCTCGGGTCGCTGGGTACGGAGTGCACTCATCGAAAACCATCGCGATATCTGATCCCAGGTCATGCTGTACACGGATTGATTCCTCTGGACCCAGGAAGACTTGATCACCATTGACCGGCGAACGAAAAGTGACCCCGGCCTCATCGATTCGCCGTTTATCAGCCAGGCTCCATACCTGAAATCCACCCGAATCGGTCAGGATTGGACCATCCCAACCCATGAATTCATGCAAATCCCCGTGTGCGCGAATCACGTCACTTCCCGGACGCAACATCAAATGAAACGTGTTGCCAAGAATGATGTCTGATTTGCTCTCACGAACTTCGGCAGGTGTCACCGTTCTAACGGCACCAGTCGTGCCAACTGGCATAAACGCTGGCGTCTCCACCACTCCCCGTGGCAGCGTTAACGTCCCCCTTCGCGCAACACCATCGACCGCTCGTATGTCGAACTTCATGATCTCGTACCCGCTTTTTGAACGCACATCGCGTCCCCGTAACTATAGAAACGGTAGCCCTTGTCTATCGCATGCGAATAGATCTTTTGAACTGTTTCCAATCCTGCAAAAGCGCTAACTAACACCAGCAGCGACGACTTTGGCAGGTGAAAATTCGTGATTAATGTATCAACTACGCGAAAATGAAATCCAGGAATAATATAGAGATCAGTATCTCCCTCCATGCTGATCAGCTCACCTGTCCGGGCGGCCGACTCCAAAGCCCGCACCACTGTGGTACCAACTGCCACTACTCGCCCGCCCCGGCGCCTGGTTCTCTCAACCGCCTCTATCACTCGTTCGGGCACTGAAATCCACTCACTGTGCATCTGATGGTCTCGCACATGTTCGGCTCGAATCGGCTGGAAGGTGCCTGCTCCAACATGGAGAGTGATGAACTCGGTGGTAATGCCACGCTGCTTAAGAGTTGAGAAAAGGACTTTGTCGAAATGCAGCCCCGCGGTCGGGGCCGCAATAGCGCCCGGCACTGTGGCATAGATCGTCTGATAACGGGATCGATCATCTCTGTTGGGCGAGCGCCGGATATAAGGCGGCAACGGCACCTCACCTTCCCGATCCAGGACAACTGCAAGGCCCTCTTTCGATTCGATACGAAGACGATAAAACGGGCCATCGCGCCCTTCAGTCACAAATTTAGATCCCATGGAAGTGACCAGACACGTGCCGACTGTCGGACCTTTGCTCGCGCGAATCTGAGCCAAACATTGATCATCACCGATCTGCCGCTCGATCAGGATTTCCACCTGACCACCGCTTGGTGCCTTGCGGGCAAACATTCTTGCTGACAACACCCAGGTATTATTGAGAACCAATAAGTCGTTGGAATCGAGCATCGATGGTAAATCCGAAAAGTACCGATCCCGGATCGAACCGTCCACCTCGAAATCAAGAAGGCGGCTCGCCGATCGACGATTGGTGGGGGTCTGCGCAATCCTGTCTGAGGAGAGTTCGTAATCAAAGATGCTGCTTTTCATCAGTCTGTTGTTAGTCCAGGACGTTTCACTTCACGTATCGAAAGGTGAATATACCCCGCCCCACCCTTGCGAACGGCACCAGACCGCAGGGCTACGCGCCTCACGCTTTGCCGGAACCTGATTCCAGTGCAATACTTTCATCCGCCAACAAAAACGAAGGAGGTTTATCGTGACCTGTTATCGAATTACCCGACTGAAAGCTCTGGACTCAGATAAGGTCCAAGAAATCGGCGAGGGGATGCGCGACACTATCAAAGCCATGGGCGCAGATTTTATCGACGTTGCGGAAGATAATGACGGCAACATGGTAGTCATCGCCCGCTATCATGATGAATCCACTATGGAGGCAGCCACTGCAACCGCTCAGGGCGCTTTTGGGCAAATGATCACACAGGGCGCTGCTGACGGTTCATCGATCGATCAGTGGAACGGGGAAGTCGTAATGTCGTTCTAACGACCGCCACAGCGATTCTTAAACACGTTCTGGTGAGATTTGTAGGGTGCCCCTTAGAATACGGTTCCTCTAACTATTCCTATTTGCCCGGGTGATGAAACTGGTAGACGTGCTGGACTCAAAATCCAGTGGTGGCAACACCGTGTGGGTTCGACTCCCACCCCGGGCACCAGGTCTCTTAGTGCTAGAGGGTAAGGAATACTGCGGCAGGACCAACGGATGGGTCAGCCACATTCCTTCATCCACACCGATTCACCATTCCCGCATTTCCAACGGCTAGCGACCCAGCCCCACCATCTCGGCACTCGCGAGCGGATTGAAGAAATGTCGACCGCTTTGCACGGTGGGCAGATATTCTAACAACGCTCGATAGTCTTCTTCACTGTTCATAAAATCAACACTTTCCGAATTGATCATCAAGAGTGGGGCATTGTTGTACTGCAAAAAAAACCGCGCATAACCATCCACGAGTTCGGCCAAGTAATCGGCGGGGATCATTTGCTCAGGCGTCAGGTGTCGTCGTCGTAAGCGGTTTTGCAGAACCGAGACGGGGGCCTGCAGAAAAATTACCAACCCGGGTGGAGAAACTTTTGGAGCTAACTGTTCGTATACGTGTCGATAAAGTTCAAACTCATCCGTATCCAACGTCAATTGTGCAAATAAAAGATCTCTTTCTAAAAAAAAATTCAACACCCAGTGCGGATGAAAAAGATGTCTCTGTTTTAATCCTTCCAGCCGTCGAATTCGATCGAACAAAAAAGACAATTGCGTCGGCAGAGCATAGTGACGTCGATCCTGATAAAACCGAGTCAGAAAAGGATTCTCATCAGGTTGTTCGAGGATGAGTCCGCTGTTAAACGTTTCTGAAAGTTTGCGGGCAAGCGACGTCTTGCCAACTCCCGCTGGACCCTCGATTACGAGATAGCCCAAATTGTTCATGAATTCACGATCGATCAATATGCCTCCTTAGCTATTGATCACTGACATGCTCTAAACCTCGACGTATACTCATCCAAACTGCTGCCTGGCCGCTGTTTGAAATCATGAAAATCCTGTTTGACTTTTTCCCACTAATTCTTTTTTTCGCGGCCTTCAAATTTTATGGCATTTTCGCCGCCACTGCGGTTGCCATTATCGCCTCGATTCTTCAGGTCGGGTTCTTCTGGGTTCGGCAACGGAGATTTGAGACAACTCACCTCATTACCCTCGCCGTCATCGTGATTTTTGGCGGAATGACACTCATATTTCAGGACGTTATTTTTATTAAATGGAAACCCACCATCGTCGAGTGGATCTTTGCAGCGATGGTCCTCGGTAGTCATCTCACCGGCCGCCGGACTGCCCTAGAATTCATGCTGGGCTCACAGTTGAAACTTCCCCCACCGGTCTGGCGGAAAGTGAACTTGGGTTGGGGGCTGTTCTTTCTATTGGTTGGTGCATTGAATCTTTATGTTGCGTTCTTTTTTCGACTCGACCTGGATCCACAGGCCCGAACCGACCTATGGGTAAACTTTAAAGTTTTTGGCCTCATGGGCCTGACGTTAATATTTGCGATCGCCCAAATGTTGTTGATCGCAAAACATATTGATACCAGTGAAAAGGACGATGACTGATAAAACCGGCACACCTATATCTGATCGGATTGCGATGATCGAAAGGCGGTTGCGTAGCGCTCTGACCATAGACTCTATCGAAATTGTTGATGAGAGCCATTTACACATTGGTCATCCAGGCGCCTCCTCGGGGGGTGGTCATTTCCATGTGACCATAGTCGCCGAAAATTTCGAAGGACTCCCCACATTGGCGCGCCATCGATTGATCTACGATGCACTGGGCGATGCCATGCAGACGGAAGTCCATGCGCTCAGTATCAAGGCGTTCGACTCTGGAGGCCATTAACCGAAACCGACTGCCTTTATCGGGTGGTTTCAGGCCTCGCCTGCGGGTCGCGTTGCGCCAACTACTTTGCCTTCTGCATTGAAAATTGCCGGCAAAGACAACCTTTCAAGCTTGGCAGATAGGTCCGAACCGAGCCCCGCATAACGTATCAACAACAACCCCATCAGCGCTTCGGCAGCACGACTCCCCCCATCGTCAATCTTGAGGGCAATACCGATCCGTTGCCCCGGAATAATTGCACAATACACACCTTCGGCACCCCCCTTCACGACCAGACACTCCCCGGTTATCTGCATTGCACGGGTACCCCAACGATCAGTGCCAGCAATCATAAAAGGTTCACGAACCATCGCCCGATAGAATCGAGCAGCGGCCTGTGCCCGAGGCCCTGACAGCTCGGTGCCGGTACCGTATCGAGCCATCGCGAGAGCCAACCCACGTAGCGACATCCCAAACACTGGGGCGCCGCAACCATCTACGCCAACCGTCGCTTCATCGAGGGCATTGTCCGTTATCTCGGCCAATACTTTTTTCACCCGCTGCTGCACCGGATGCTCCAGCTCGAGGTAACCTACAGCGGGTTCACCAAGATGGGCTGCTGTACTTAGAAATCCCGCGTGCTTTCCAGAACAGTTGTGATGGACCCGACCTGGACATATGTTCTGTAGCAGCAGCTGGTCTCGCGCCGCCTCGCTGATTGGCGCCTGCGGTCCACAGGCCAAATCCCGCTCGGACAGTCCCACTTTCTTAAGCCAAGCCAGAACCGAGTCTGTATGTCGCGGCTCCGCATTATGGGAAGCACAGGCAAGCGCTAATTCACAATCTGACAGGCGCCAGCGATCCGCTGCGCCGGATTCAATCAGCGGCAACGCCTGCAGCGGTTTTACTGCCGAACGGGGATAAATCGGGTGGTCGATGTCGCCGCCACTCGCGACCAGCTCATTTTGATCGTTCGCGACCATAAATGCTCCTCGGTGTGCGCTTTCTGCCACGTCGCCGCGGGTAATTTCAATCAAGAGCGGATTGTTTTGCATCGCTGCCCTCATTCAGCCTCGCGCTGTAATCACAAATGCTTTGAGAATCCCAACACTCGCAGTATGATCGCCCATATTCCGGCGTCTCGTAAACGCTGTTGCGACCTTACACAAGTCTTTACCGCCACTGCCTTCCCCTCTTTCAACCGCGCTTCATGCTCTGCACCTCGAGTTGGGTGCGAAAATGGTTCCCTTTGCTGGATACGAGATGCCGCTCAATTATCCAACCGGCATCATCCAAGAGCACAAGCATACCCGTGAATCGGCGAGCCTGTTCGATGTGTCCCATATGGGACAGATTCGCTTGGTTGGGAGCAGGGCTGCAGCCTACCTTGAGTCTACTGCTCCGGCCGACATTGTCGGCCTCGCCCCGGGTCGTCAGTGCTACTCGTACCTGACCAACCATGCCGGTGGCATCATCGACGATTTCATGGTCATGAATATCAATTCTGGATACCAGATGATTGTTAATGCAGCGAATACATTTTCTGATCTTGACGTTTTGCAGGAAGCGTGCGGACGTGGCTGTGCAGTAGAGCACCTCAGTACCCATTCGTTGATCGCCCTGCAGGGTCCATTCGCCGCGGGTGCATTAGCGCAGATTGCACCCGAAATTTCTAATATGCGTTTTATGGATGTGCGCGCCCTGGAACTGGGTGGCACCCCTTGCACCATTTCCCGTAGCGGATATACCGGAGAAGATGGCTTTGAAATCTCGATCCCCTCCGAATGCGTCGAATTCCTAGCCCGGGCACTGCTTCAGATTTCCGGCGTCCAGCCGGCCGGGTTAGGGGCGCGGGATTCCCTGCGCCTCGAGGCCGGGCTGTGCTTGCACGGTAACGACATTGGACCTCAAATATCTCCGGTAGAAGCCAACATCGCGTGGGCCATCCCCAAAGTTCGGCGAAGAGGTGGAATTCGCGAAGGCGGCTTCCCGGGTGCCGCGCCTGTCCTGTCGATGCTAGACGACGGACCGCCGCGTGTGCGCGTTGGTATTCGAACTGACGGTCGCGCGCCTGTACGAGCCCAAGCCCCCCTCGAAACCTCCGATGGCAAAGCCGCGGGTGAAGTGACAAGTGGTGGTTTCGGACCCTCGATTGGTGGGCCCGTCGCCATGGCGTACGTGGCCCCCAAGTGGGCGCCACCGGGCACCCGACTGTGGGCAATTGTGCGCAACAAACACCTTCCGGTAGCGGTCGCGCCTCTGCCATTCGTACCCCTGCGGTATCATCGAAGCTGAACCAGGAGGAGCGAGAATGAGTATTCTGAGATACACCGATGACCACGAGTGGGCCCGACTTGAGGGCGATACGGTCACAGTCGGCATCACCGCGTTTGCACAGGACCAGCTGGGCGAACTGGTATTCGTCGAACTGCCTACTCTAGGTGGGGCGGTCACCCAGGGAGATGAGGCCGCAGTGGTTGAATCAGTTAAGGCCGCGGGTGAGGTGAAGTCACCGGTCGGCGGTACGATTATGGAAATTAATGAGTCCCTGGTCGATACCCCAGAAAAAGTCAATGACGATCCTATGGGCGAAGGTTGGATATACAAGGTGGCTATTACGGACCCAACCGAATGGGAGAGCCTTATGGACGAAGCAGCGTACGCCGCGCTAGTGGCGAATGCATCCTGAACTCCCGCCGCCCCAAAATTCCATTGTAGACAGTGAGCAACTCGCGACCCACATTGCTTGACCTTGAGATGCATGGCGATTTCATTCGCCGGCATATCGGCCCAAACGACGATGATGTCGAGTCCATGCTGCGAGAAATTGCTTTGCCGTCCCTCGATAAGTTGCTTCAAAAAACGATGCCAGACTCGATTGTTAGTGATCGACCGCTTGATCTTACTGCGCCACGCAGCGAGCGGGCTGCCACGAGACACCTTCGTCATATGCGACATCGAAACCAGGTCTTTATCTCGATGATTGGCTGTGGTTATCACGGCACCGTGATGCCATCTGTCATCAAGCGCAATGTGCTTGAGAACCCGGACTGGTATACCGCGTACACGCCCTATCAGGCAGAAGTCAGTCAGGGTCGGCTCGAAGTATTGCTTGGATTTCAGCAGATGGTGATCGACCTCACCGGTATGGATATCGCAAACGCCTCGCTCCTGGACGAAGGAACCGCAGCAGCAGAAGCGATGACAATGGCCCGGCGCATTTCAAAGAGTGAGTCTAGCTGCTTCTTCGTTGACCGGGAATGTCATCCGCAGACCGAGGCCGTAATCCGAACACGGGCGGAATTTCTAGGATTCGAAGTCGTAGTCGGTGATCCCTACGTCGACCTTGCCTCCCGAGATTTCTTTGGAGTGCTTATTCAGTACCCCGCATCTACCGGTGAACTTCAGGATCTTGAAGATCCGATCGCAACTGCTCATGAACGCGATGCCTTAGCGGTAGTTGCAACAGACCTTCTTGCACTTACCCTAGTAAAACCACCGGGCGAGATGGGTGCCGATATTGTGCTTGGCAATTCCCAGCGCTTTGGAGTTCCAATGGGATACGGCGGGCCTCATGCGGCTTTTTTTGCCGCCCGAGATTCCCACAAACGTTCGATGCCTGGCCGTGTAATCGGGGTTTCCGTTGATGCGCTAGGTCGACCAGCTTTACGAATGGCGTTACAGACTCGAGAGCAACACATTAGACGAGAAAAGGCCACCAGTAATATTTGTACGGCGCAGGTCTTGCTCGCGAATATCGCGACTTTTTATGCCATGTACCATGGCCCGAATAGACTGAAAACGATCGCCACTCGTGTTCATCGAATAACCGGAATTCTTGCGCTCGGCATCAAGCAGCTCGGTTACACAGTGGACACCAAATGTTTCTTCGATACCTTGAAGGTGAGTGTCCCAGGCCTTGCCGGCCGCCTGGCTGCGCGAGCGCGTGAATCACGGATCAATCTTCGGGTAATCGATTCCAATCACCTCGGGATTTCACTTGACGAGACAACCAAGCGCGCGAACCTCGAAACACTGTGGCGCGTCTTCGACACACGGGCCGATTCTAAGCTCGATATCGACACACTAGACAAAGATGTTGGAGGCAGTATCCCGACGCAATTACAGCGCACTTCAACGTATCTTGAACATCCGATCTTCAATCGATATCAGTCCGAAACGGAGATGATGCGTTACATGCGCCGTACGGCCGGAAAGGACATCAGCCTGGGGCGCTCAATGATTCCACTCGGCTCCTGCACCATGAAGTTGAATGCCACCACCGAGATGATGCCTTTGTCTTACCGTGACTTCGGCAACCTCCATCCCTTCGCACCGCTCGATCAAACTCAGGGATATCAGCAACTTTTTGAAGAATTGGAGGACATGCTTTGTGAAATTACCGGATTTCACGCGCTTTCACTGCAACCGAATGCTGGATCCCAGGGTGAATATGCTGGGCTACTGTGTATCCGCGCCTATCATCAAAGTCTTGGGCAGGGGCACCGGAACATCTGCCTGATCCCGTCCTCAGCCCATGGCACGAATCCAGCCAGCGCGGTACTCGCCGGCATGGAAGTCGTCGTGATTGGATGCGACGCCAGCGGCAATGTCGATCTGAACGATCTTGAAGACAAAGCGAAACAACACCAGGATCGACTGGCAGCGCTGATGATCACCTACCCTTCTACCCACGGCGTTTTCGAGGAAGCAATCCGCGATATCTGTCAGATCGTGCACGATTGCGGTGGTCAGGTGTACATGGACGGTGCCAATCTAAACGCGCTGGTGGGCATTTGCCGACCTGGCGAAATTGGCGCGGATGTCGCTCACATCAACCTGCACAAGACGTTTGCCATTCCGCATGGCGGTGGGGGACCCGGAATGGGTCCAATCGGAGTACTTGCACATCTGGCCCCTTTCCTTCCCGACCACCCCATAGTCGAAGGGATTAATCCTGCGTCCGGCGGTAACCCAACGATCGGCACGATTTCTTCAGCACCATGGGGTTCAGCCAGCATTTTGCCGATTTCCTGGGCTTATATTGCCATGCTGGGTGCTTCCGGACTGCGTAGAGCCACCGAAATTGCCATACTGAATGCCAATTACATCGCCAAGCGTCTACAACCTCATTACCCAGTCGTCTACCGTGGCACCCATGGACTGGTTGCCCATGAATGCATTATCGATCTTCGACCTATCAAGGCCGATACGGAGATTTCAGTCGAGGACGTAGCAAAACGTTTGATCGACTATGGATTTCATGCGCCAACCATGTCGTGGCCGGTACCCGATACCTTCATGATCGAGCCCACGGAGAGTGAATCAAAAGAGGAAATTGATCGTTTCGTAGACGCGATGATTGCAATTCGATCTGAAATCGCAGAAATCGAGTCTGGGGAAGCTGATCGAGAAAATAATCTTCTTCGTAACGCGCCGCACTCGATCCATCTCTTAACCGAATCGGATTGGAATTACCCGTATCCACG
>ERZ651768.3183-NODE-3183-length-11066-cov-23.554009_pt1 | contig 11066 bp, 8 predicted proteins | sample MGYA00514754_ERZ651768 | MGnify/ENA metagenome assembly ERZ651768 | reverse complement strand
ACGCGCAGGAACCGGACGGTGTCCCGGACCCGCCGGTACGGGTCCTCGAAGGGGATGCCGTTCCACCGCCCGACAATAACGTCGGAGGACGAGCCGATACCCAGGAGAAACCGCCCTGGGGCAGCGCTGGCCAGTGCCGCCGCGCTTTGGGCTAGCAGGGCCGGGCCTCGGGTGAACACGGGAAGGATGGCCGTCCCGAGGCGCAGTTCTGGGGCCCAGGCGGCAGCCAGGGCCAGTGGGGTCAGCCCGTCGGTGTCGTTAGCCTCCGCCGACCACGCATCCGTGTAGCCCAACTCGACGAGCTCCCGGAAGACCTCGCGGTGGTCGGCGAGTGACCCGGCGAGCGGCACTGTCATGCCGTAGCGGTTGTTCCCTTCTGCCATGGGCGGCACCCTATTCCGGCCGTGGCGGCCTGTTCGGAGCAGGGGGACCCCCAAGGCCGCGCCGCTGGCCTAGGGGCTGTCACAGCCGCTAGGCAGACTGGTCGGGATGAACGAACAGCTCCGATTCCACACCGGTCCGGCGACTATGGGGCGGCGTTCGCGATCTGCCGTTTCAGCCCGGCGACTCGAGACCCGGACCCTGGAAATAGGTCGTCGGGGCGTTGCAGAGGCCCGGTCAATTCTTGCTGCCCACCGGCGGCCCGACCACGATGCAACCCCTCCGATTCACGTCGCCGACGCCGCCTGAACCACCGCGGTGTGGGCCGACCAGCGAATCGGACTCTCCGCTGACCGTCCCCGCCCTCACTGTCCTGGCTACCGGCCTGGGATCCCGGTGAGGTGGGCTGACGCCGGTGGGGCCCGGCGCCCCAAGACTGAGGCCCACCCCGGTTCTAGGCATCTGGTACGGGGCGGTCGGGTACCGTTTCGGGGATGGACGCGATCTCCGACCTGGAGTCCGGCGGGCTTGCCGGCCGGTTGGGCTATGGGGCCGGGGACCGGCTTTTAATTCTCACCGCCGACCTGCTCGGTATGTGCCATTCGGCGAACGTCGGCGTCTACGACAGCCTCCGGTCGGGTGCGGCCACCGGCGCCTCGCTCATGGTCCCCGGACCTTGGGCCCGCGAGGCTGCCTCCTACTACCGGGGTGAGCCGGTCGGAGTGCACCTCACTCTGAACGCAGAGTTCAACTGCTACCGCTGGCGACCCATCACCCAGGCGCCCTCGTTGCTCGACGGCGACGGCGGCTTCCCCCGTACTGTCCAGGACCTCTGGGACCACGCCGATGTTGACGAGACCCGTCTGGAATGCCGATCGCAACTGGAGAGGGCGATCCTGTGGGGGTTCGACGTGAGCCACCTGAGTACCCACCTTGGTGCCCTGCAGAACCGCCCTGAACTCTTCGATGTCTACCTGGAGTTGGCTGTTGATTTCCAGCTCCCGATCCGTCTCGAAGGAGCCGCCGCCCAGTCGGGCGCCGGCTTCCCGTTCAGGGACCTGGCCGCTGCCGAGGGGGTGTTGACGGTCGACCACTATCGGATGCGCCGGCTCCCCGAGCCGACTGAGGTGGAACAGGCCATCCGCGACCTGGCCACCGGGGTGACCGAGATCAGTATCGAACCGGCGGTGGACACCCCTGAACTCCGGGCCGTCGACGAGCAGTGGTCATGCCGCGTAGACCACCACGACCTGGCGTGCGATGAGGGTCTCGTCGTCGCGGTAGCCGACGCTGGGGTTGTCCTCATCAGCTGGCGGGACGTGCGCGACGCCCAGCGAGCCGGCGGGTCCTAGACGTCGCTTCGGCCAGCCAGGTCGGCGAGTACGTCTTTCCAGGCAGCGCCCCCCAGGAGTGGGCGCATCCCATAGAGGTACCGGGCGTAGTCGCCAGCCAGCTTGCAACGGCCGGTCATGTAGGCCACGTCAGGATGCAGGTCGCCGGTGAACTGTCCCACCGCATCCGGGTACCTCCAGGTCGCCGTAACATCGGCGTGTCCATCCGCGCCGACCACCACCTCGGCCACCCGACCGTCGACGACCACGACCCTGAACTGCACCTTGCCATGAGGACTCCCGGTGATCACATACCGGACCGACATGTCGGGAGCGTCCCCGACGGACAGGCCAATCACCCCCTCGGCCAGCTCGGCCAACCAGACACCGGAGAGGAACGAGAGCCGGTCGGACATCAGGCCACTTCAGACACCCGGACCCGGATCCGGTCGAACAGGTCGTCCTCCAAGCTCCCTGCGGGTGGTTCGCCGACCAGCGACCGGGCGAGTACGTAGTCGTCGTAGGGATGAACGGTGCGGGCCACCTCGTCGGGCAGGCCGAACCAGAACGGTGACGCGGGATCGACCTGGGTGGCGTGGGCCCGCAGCGCCTCACCCCGAACCTCCCAATGGTCGGCTATCGGGATCCGGGTGGTGATCAGGTGGTCGCGTGAAGGGCGATCCGACCACCCCTGGTAGGGAGACTCCAGGCCCATTTCCACAAACTTGGCGTGCAGACCCTCAATCCGGGCCCGTGACCAGACGGTGAAATACATCTTCAACGGCTGCCAGGGTTCACCGGCCTCCGGATAACAATCGGCGTCGCCGGCCGCATCGAAGGCCGGAACTGAGATGTCGTGAACCTGCAGGTGGTCGGGATGGTTGTAGCCGGTGCGGTCGTCCGGGTAGGTGACTAGCACGTGGGGTCGCACCCGGCGGATGACCGTGACCAGACGGCCCACCGCCTCGTCGTGGTCAGCATTAGCGAAGGCCCCCGGGTGGGAGTTGGGCTCCGAGTCGGGCATCCCCGAGTCCCGGTAGCCGAGCATGACCACCTCGTCGTAACCGATGATCTCCGCGGCCTGTCGGAGTTCAGCGGCCCGCACTTCGACCAGGTGTTTGGCCACCTCGGGCCGGTCCATGGCCGGGTTGAGGATCTCCCCCTCCTCGCCGCCGGTGCAGCACACCAGGGTGCAACCCACACCGGCCTGGTGGTAAGCGGCCACCGTGGCCGCGCCCTTGGAGGCCTCGTCGTCGGGATGGGCATGGACGGTCAGCAGGCGGAGTTCCGCCTTGTCGGACGGTTGGTTCACGGAGCGTCACGGTACCGGCCACCAAACCCGGGTCGGCGACAACCCGCCCACCAGGCCGCCTATCGGGTCGAGAATCTGGCCGGTAGGGTCGGAGCCGAAACTGACGATCCGACGAAGGGAACAATCTGTGGATCCCGGGGCCTGGCAGTGGATCTGGCTGATCGCCACCGCCTTCTTCGTGATAGGCGAGATAGCCACCCCCGGGTCGTTCTTCCTGCTCCCGTTCGGCGCCGGCTCCGCACTAGCCACCATTCTGGCCTTCACTGGGGCCGGCGAGGGCTGGCAATGGGCCGCCTTCCTGATCGCCTCGCTGGCCGCCCTGGCGGGCCTGAGGCCTCTCGCCCGGCGGCTGAACGCGGCCGAGCAACCCGCCCGGGTGGGAGCCACCCGGCTGATCGGCGCGGTGGGCGTGGTCATCGAAGACCTCGGCGGCGACCCGTCACGCCTGGGCAGTGTCCGGATAGGCCGCGAGGACTGGCACGCCGAGACCCCCGACGGCACCCACGTGGCAGCCGGGACCCAGATCGAGGTGATCGAGATAGAAGGAACACGAGCGGTCGTCAGACCGGTCGGCAACCCACAGTGAACCGAACAGGCAAAGCCGGATACCCGACCGAGGAGAACCTATGCCAGCAGTAATCGCCCTGATCGTCATCGCCTTCGTCGTTTTCATCGTCGCCGCGGCCAGCGTCAAGATCGTCCACCCCTACCAACAGGGCATTGTCGAACAACTGGGTAAGTACAAGGAGACCAGCGGACCGGGCCTGAAAATGATCTTTCCGGTCATCCAGAGCCTCCTCAAGGTGGACATGCGGGAGCAGGTCGTCGACGTGCCACCACAGGAGGTAATTACCAAGGACAACGTCACCGTCACCGTGGACGCCGTCATCTACTACGAGCCCACCGACGCCCAGAGGCTCGTCTACAACGTGGCCAACTTCATCATGGCGATCACCAAACTGGCCCAGACCAACCTCAGGAACGTGATCGGCGAAATGACCCTCGACAGTGCACTTACCTCACGGGACAACGTCAACACCGCTATTCGGGAGGTCCTAGATGACGCCACCGACAAGTGGGGGGTGCGGGTGGTACGGGTAGAGATCCAGCGGATCGACCCTCCAGGTGACGTCATGGACGCCATGCACGAGCAGATGAAGGCCGAACGGAACCGCCGGGCGGTAGTCCTCGAGGCCGACGGAGAGCGAGAGGCGGCGGTCACCGTGGCCGAGGGGCAGAAGCAGAGGGTCATTCTCGCCGCCGAGGCCATCAAGCAAGAGGCCATCCTCACCGCCGAAGGTGAGGCTAAGGCCATCGAGGAGGTGGCCGACGCCGAGCGCTACCGCCTCCAGACCGTTGCCGATGGCGAGGCCGCGGCCGTACGCAGCGTGTACCAGGCCATCCACGATGGCGACCCGACCCCGGACCTACTGGCCATCAAGTACCTCGAGGCCTTGGGCACCGTCGCCGACGGGCGGGCCACCAAGATCTTCCTGCCAGCCGAGATGAGCTCCACTATGGGCTCGCTTGGGGCGATCGCCGAACTGTTCACCGGCACTCCGTCTGACGACGAGCCGGCGGGTGTTCCAACTCCGGTCACCGGCCCGACTGACGCGGACCCGGCCGACTAGAGCCACCAGACCGACAGCGGGCTCATACCAAGACCAGTTCGTCTCGACCCTCGTCGTCGGTTGCCAGGTTCCAACCACACATGCGAGCCAGGAGTACCCGCCCCTCCTCAGGACCGCTGGCGATTAACTCATCACCGTCGGCCAGCCGCACCGGCCCCCTCGGCCGGTAGAGGTAGCCACCACCTCGCCGGACGGCCAGCACGGTGAAGCCGGGCTCGATATTGAGGCGTAGCTCGGACAGCGTGGCGCCGTCGGTAGCCGACCCGGCAGCCACTGGGTAGCGGACCACTACCTCGTCGGCCTCGCCAAGGGCGATGCCTAGGATCGGGTGGAGCTCCTCGTCCTTCTCGACCAGCCAAACCATGGCCTGGGCCTGGTCACCAATGTCCTCGGCCGCCTCGGCTAGGTGGAGCAGACCCCGGAGTTCGGCCGGGTCAAGATCGCCGCCCGCGGAACGGAGCACCCACAACTCAAGGTGGTCCTTCATCTCGTCGAGCCGGTCCTCGAGATGACGGACCTCGGCGGCCAGCCCTCGATCGGCCAGTACCAGGGCGCTGTAAGCCAGGCCCACAGCCACCTCGGACAGGTTCTTCATCTCCACCAGCACGTCGACCGCCCGGTCCAGGTCGGTAAGGGCTACGTCGTCTTCGGGCCGGGGCGGCTCCCACACCGGAGCGGCAGCTAACTCCCGCAGACGGGTGATCCCGTCCGGCGAGCCGCGCAGGAACAACGCGTCGCCGGGCACCAGCACCGTGTTGCCATCCACGTCGGTCATCCACTCGTGGCCCCGGCGCACCGCCATGACCCGCATTCCAGCCTGCACCGGTAACTCCAGTACCGAGAGTGGACGATGGGCCATGTGTGAACCGTCACTGACCAGCACTCGATGCGAAACCTCCTCGGCGTCGGAGAGGTCGGCCACCAATTGGCGGGGGATACCGAGCCTGTGGGTGACGATCCGAGCGATGTCCACGGCGTCATTGGCGATCCGCTCGATGGCCGACACGACCTGGAGCACTGACGACATGCCCTCGGCCTCCCGTGAACTACGCGCGGCCAGCACGCAGACGGCCCGCATGTCGTGGACCATCTCGCTCATCCGCTGTTCGAGTTCGTCGACCTCCTCGGCCATGTCCGGGTCGTCGAAGTAGACCGAGGCGTAGGCCAGGTCCACCATCAGTTCCGAGGTGTCCTTGGCCTCGGCCAGCATGGCCCGCAAAGTGCGGGGTGTGTCGTCCATCAGCTCCTCGCTCGATGTCGTCTTCCAATGGTAGGCCCGACCGGTGGTCGGGGCCTCGGGCGATTACCCGGATGGGAGGTCTCGGTCCAACGCATTCTCAGGCCACCCCCACCGCCACCAAGGCCAGGATGAGGGTAAAGGCGCCGACCAGATCGAGGGTCGAGGTCACCATTGGGATGCCATAAGTGTCCGGGTCGAGGCCGAACCGGAACGCTCCCATGGTCGTGTAGTAGGCGACAAACACCATGACAACCGTGGCCAGGCCCCCGGCCAGGATCGTCACCACCACCAGGTCGGCCAAGCTGGGCGAGGATAGGCCGGTCGCCTGGGCGACAAGATGCGCCACCAGCGCGCCGACCACAAACACCGGCACGGCCAACACGACCAGGTCGACAATGTTCCCCATGCTGGATCGACTCGGCACCGGGGAGGCGTCGTCGAGACCGAGATGGAACTGGGTGGAGAGTCGGCTTGACAGGATCGCCCCGAGCGCTCCCGCCGTACCGAGGAATGCCGGCAGCAGGACCAGTATGGCCTCGGCGGCCAGGAGGTCGTCCAATCGCTTCTCGAAGGTCAATCCGGCCACCAGGTCGAACACCACGGCGACACCCAGCACCGGTACCGACTGCCTGACAATCCCTCGTAGTCGATCGGTCGGGATCCGCCAGGCGACGACCAGCACCCCGACCGAGACCGTGGCCAATGCTGCGGCCAGGCCATCGGTGAGGCCGGAACGGTCGGCGAGTACAGCAGCGAGTACCAGTGCCGGGACGGTCAGAAGATCTCCCAGCGTGGTGACCAGGGGGGCGATCACGTTGTCGAGATCCCATCCGAACCGGACCGAACCGGCGGCCAGTCCGACGGTGAGTGCGGCCAGTACCACCGACGCCAGCAGCCCACCGAGCGTTGAGACCACGACGAAGTCGGCCAGCGTCATGGTTGGACTCAGCCCGAATACCACGACGGTGCCCTTGGCCAGAACTGCCAGGACCGTGCTCAGGGAAAGGGTAAGGACCGCGGAGGCCAGCAGGTTTTGGCCCACTACCCCGTCGGGGTGGAGGCTGAACCGGAAGGTACCGGCGTGCACCGCGGTGCCCAGGCGACTGCCCATCGCCCCGAACACGTTGCCGCGCAGAGCGATCGCCCCGGGAACCAGCAGCAGAAGGCCGGGCAGGGCGGCAAGGGTTCCCTCGGCGCTGGCCAGGACCAAGCCACCGAACGACGCCACCACCACCCCGAGTACGAGCGCGACGAAACGCTGGCGGGCATCGGCCACTCTCCCGGCCGTCGGCGCTGACCACCGCAGACGCATGCCTCCAGTGTGGTGGACCCCCGGCCCGGCCAAGCGGTATTTCTGGCAACAGTCCGGTCAACGAAAGTCCCGTGACCTGACCGTTGCCACGGCGCCCAGGGCTTCGATCCGCTCGGCCACCACGTTGAGAACTCCCTCACCGTCGGTGGCCCGCTCCAGGCGTCCCTTGACCACCAGGCCCGGAGCGCCGGCCGCCACCTCCTGGAAACGGGCCCAACAGCCCCTCGACACCACCACGTTGACCAGGCCCGTCTCGTCCTCCAGATTGATGAACACGGTTCCTCCTGCGGTAGACGGCCGTTGGCGGTGAGTGACCACCCCGGCCACCTTTACCCGGTAACCGTCGGCCACCGATCGGAGTTCCTCGGCGGTGAGCACCCCCTCGGCCATCAGGCGACGGCGTAGGAAACGGGTGGGGTGGCCGTCGGGTGACACCCCGGTGGCCCACAGGTCGGCGCTGGCCACTTCGGGGGCCGACATGGCCGGCAGGGGTGGCGCCTCCACCCCGGTGGCCATCCCGGCCAGCCGGTCGGGTCCCGAAGCGGCCAGCGCGCCGGCCGACCACAGGGCCGACCGGCGGTCCAGGTCGAAGCATCCGAACGCCCCTGCGGTGGCTAACGCCTCGAGGACGGCTTGCCCGGGGTCGAGCCGACGCTGGAGGTCCTCGATGGACCGCCAGGGTCGGCCGGCAGCAATGGCCACGGCCAGTTCCTCTCCCACCCCCCGCACCGATCGCAACCCCAGTCGGACCGCCGGGCTGGTGGACCCACCTGACTCGAGAGTGGCGACGTCCACCGACCACCGCACATCGGGGGTCCGAACCTCCACCCCGTGGCGTCGGGCGTCCTGCACCAGGGTATGGGGTGCGTAGAAGCCCATCGGCTGGGCGTTGATCAGAGCCGCGCAGAAGGCCGCCGGGTGGTGGTACTTGATCCAGGAACTGGCGTAGACGAGGTGGGCGAACGACACCGAATGGCTCTCTGGGAACCCGTAGTCAGCAAAGGCCACGATCTGCTCCCAAATCCGCTCGGCGACGTCGGCCGGTACCCCCCGACCGGTCGCCCCAGCCTCGAAACGCTTCCGTAGGGTGTCCATCCGCTCCCGGCTGCGCTTGGACCCGATGGCCTGGCGTAGACGATCCGACTCCACCGGGGTGAACCCGGCCACGTCGATGGCCAACTGCATCAACTGCTCCTGGAACAGGGGCACCCCCAGGGTCTTGGCCAGTGCCCGCTCACAGAGCGGATGAAGGTAGACGACCGGCTCTCGACCGTTGCGACGCCCGATGTAGGGATGCACCGACCCACCCTGGATGGGCCCGGGGCGAATGAGGGCCACCTGGACCACCAGGTCGTAGAAGCAGCGGGGCCGCGAGCGGGGCAAGGCGGCCATCTGGGCCCGACTCTCGATCTGGAACACGCCGACGGTGTCGGCGGCACAGACCATGTCGTAGACCGCTTCCTCTTGGGGTAGGCGGGCCAGGTCGATGCCGATGCCCTCGTGCTCGGAAACCAGGTCGATGGCCCCGTGCAGGGCGCTGAGCATCCCCAAGCCCAGTAGGTCGAACTTGACCAGTCCCACAGCGGCGCAGTCGTCCTTGTCCCACTGGAGGACGCTGCGGCCCTCCATGCGGGCCCATTCCACCGGACATACCTCCGCCACCGGCCGGTCGCAGATCACCATGCCGCCTGAGTGGATGCCGAGGTGGCGGGGGGAGCCACACAACTCGTCGGCCAGGGCGGCTACGTCGGCCGGCAGAGCCGCAGCGGCGTCGTCGACAGGTGCCGAGCGGCGTTCCACGGCCTTGGAGAAGGCGTCCTGCTGACCCGGCGCGTAGCCGAGGGCCCGGGCCACGTCGCGCACCGCCGAGCGGGCCCGGTAGGTGACCACGTTGGCCACCTGGGCGGTGTGGCGACGTCCGTAACGTCGGTAGACGTACTGGATGACCTCCTCCCGGCGACCGCTTTCAATGTCGATGTCAATGTCGGGCGGTCCGTCCCGCTCCGGAGACATGAACCGTTCGAAGAGCAGGCCCAGGTCGACGGCGTCGACGTTGGTGATGCCCAGCGCGTAGCAGACCGCCGAGTTGGCCGCCGATCCCCGCCCCTGGCAGAGGATCCCCGACCGGCGGCAAAATTCGACCAGGTCCCATACGACCAGGAAGTACCCACAGAATCCCAGTTGGCCGATCATGGCCAACTCCCGGTCGATCTGCTCCCAGGCCCCGGGGACCCGTTCCGCCTCCCGGGGTCCGTAGCGGTCGAGGGCCCCGGCGGTGGCCAGACGGCGCAGGTAGGCCATTTCGTCGAGGCCGTCTGGGCACCGGAAGGGCGGGAGGGCGGGGGCGATCAACTGGAGGTCGAAGGCGCAGCGCCGACCCAGTTCGGCGGCCGCCTCGACCACCCCGGGCCACCGGTCGAACCGGCGGGCCTGTTCGACCCCGGAACGCAGGTGGGCACCGGCGGCCGCCGGCAACCAACCGTCCAGGTCGTCGAGGGACCGGCGGGCCCGGACCGCGGCCATAGCGGTGGCCAACCGCCGCCGGGATGGCCGGTGGTAGTGGACGTTGTTGGTGGCCACCGCGACGACCCCGGCGGATGAGGCCAGCCGGGCCAGAGCGTCGTTACGCTCCCCGTCGAGAGGGTGGCCATGATCCCAAAGTTCGACGGCCACCCGGTCCCGCCCAAACCGGTCGACCAGCTGGTCGACGGCCCGGCGGGCAGCCGTCGGGCCGTTGAGCTCTAGCGCGGTAGCCACCGCCCCCTTCCGGCAGCCGGTGAGGACCACCCAGCAATCGCCCGGGGTTCCGGGCCACGGCCCGGCTAGATCGGCCAGTCGGTCAAGGGACAGCCGAGGACGACCTTTCTCCCCGGCCATCTGGGCCTCGGTAATGGCCGTGGCCAGCCGGGCGTAGCCGTCGACCCCGTCGGCCAGCACCACCAGGTGGGTGGCCATCGGGTCGGGCCGACCGGTCCGCCTCCCGTCGGCCTCCAGGGACAGTTCACTCCCGAACACCGTGGGCAGGTCGTAGTGGCGAGCCGCCTCGGCAAACCGCACCGCCCCGTAGAGGCCGTCGTGGTCGGTGAGGGCCAAGGCGATCAACCCCAGGCGGGACGCCTCAGCAGCCAGTTCGGTCGGATCAGAGGCCCCGTCCAAGAAGCTGAAATTGGAGTGGCAGTGCAACTCGGCGTAGGAAACCGTCGAGGGTGACACGGTTTCCGACCGTATCGAACATGTGTTCGATCTTCAACTCCGAGCTGGGTTCGTTCAGGTCCGTACTCCGATCAGCCTCCGACCAGGCCGGTGACCAGGAGGCCCACCTCCGGGGGGCAATCACTGAGGTCGCCGTCGGCAATACAGGGTTGGCCTAGTAGTTGGGCCACCAATTCGGCTCCCATCCCCCCGAAAGTCGGGTTCACCATGATCGGGGGTGCCGTGGTGGTCGGCGGGGGTGCCGTGGTGGTGGGGCCGTCGCCCTGCTCGCTGACCGACGCGACGCTCGTAGTGGGGGGCGGTGCCGTGGTCGTGGTGGTCGGTACAGGAGGGATCCCGTCGAGGGGTAGGCCACGCGACTGGTTCTCGACAATGTGAGCGGTCCGAGTGGCCGGCCCGTACCAGCCGTCAGCACTGACCCCCAGTACCTGCTGGAGAATCACCGAGGCCTCGCTGGGGCCCCACCGGTAGGCCGTCGAGAGTACCGCCACTTCGTCAATGGGCACCGTGGTGGTCGGCACGGCGGTGGTCGGCACCGTGGTGGTCGGCACCGCGGTGGTCGGCACCGCGGTGGTCGGCACCGCGGTGGTCGGCACCGCGGTGGTCGGCACGGCGGTGGTCGGCACGGCGGTGGTCGGCACAGTGG
>ERZ651768.3181-NODE-3181-length-11069-cov-11.291485_pt1 | contig 11069 bp, 9 predicted proteins | sample MGYA00514754_ERZ651768 | MGnify/ENA metagenome assembly ERZ651768 | reverse complement strand
GAAAGTCAAATCTGTGTTCAGAAAACTTGGAGAGGATAGTGAAAGTGGAATTCTCCATTATGGAACCAAGTTCATACCAGATGAAGTTCTGCAAACTGAAAATGATGAAGATGATGACATAGCTGACGTCGAACTATGATTAGATACTTATATATCTGTAGACAGTCCCTCCACATAAGATAAATGGCCAAAAAAACCGAAAAGCTCTCAGACCCTCGTGTCTGGATTAAGGATTTGGATATCGAAACTACAGCAGATATAGCGATACCCAAAATGTTGGTTGATCAGGTCATTGGTCAAGAACAGGGTGTTGAGATTGTAAGGAAAGCAGCTGAGCAAAAACGGCACGTCATGTTAATCGGGGATCCGGGCACTGGAAAATCAATGTTGGCCCGATCGATATCTGAACTATTACCCAAAGAGGAATTACAAGATGTACTGGTCTATCACAATAATGAGGATAATAACGAACCAAGAGTGAGAATCGTACCCGCCGGTAAAGGCAAAGAGATTGTTCAGGTCCAGAAAGCCCAAGCAATGATTGAAAAGGAGAAAAAAGCCAAATCACAAATGATGATTGTGTTTATGATAGTCGGTTTCGGTGCTCTTTGGTTTGCCCTGAGCGGATTTAGCAACCCTATGATTATTTTTTACAGTTTGATAGCCGCAGCATTTGTTTTCATGGCCATGAGATATACGAACCAAAGAAATGAAACTGCAAATGTTCCAAAGGGTCTTGTTTTACACAATCATGATGCAGAGGCCGCTTTTGTTGATGCCACCGGTACTCATGCAGGTGCATTGCTGGGAGACGTAAGACACGACCCCTTCCAATCTGGCGGTTTGGAGACACCAGCCCATGATCGTGTTGAAGCAGGAGCGATTCACAAAGCCCACCGAGGCGTCTTGTATATTGACGAAATTAATCTTCTAAGGATAGAGTCACAGCAATCTTTACTAACAGCAATACAAGAGGGAGAATTCTCAATTTCCGGACAGTCTGAGAGGTCTGCTGGAGCAATGACCAAAACCGAACCAGTACCATGTGATTTTGTTCTTGTAGCTGCTGGAAATCTGGATGCGATAAAGGGGATGCATCCTGCTCTCAGGAGTCGAATCCGAGGATATGGATATGAAGTCTACGTAAATTCAACTATTCCAGATTCTCAGGAAAATCGTGAAAAGTTGGTCAGATTTATCGCGCAAGAAGTGGCAAAAGATGAAAAAATTGGGCACTTCTCCAGGGAAGCAATCGGTGAAATTATACATGAAGCTCAACGCAGGTCGGGACGCCAATCACATCTGAGTCTAAGACTTAGGGAACTAGGAGGTCTGGTCAGGGTTGCGGGTGATATTGCCAGTGAATTAGGTGACGAAAAGGTCACCGCCGAGCATGTCGTTAAAGCCAAGAAAATAGCTAAACCGCTCGAACAGCAGATTGCGGATCGTTATGTTGAGAGACGCAAGGACTACAAGACTTACTCAGTTGAAGGTTCTGAGATAGGGATGGTCAACGGTTTAGCAGTAATGGGTGCCGATTCAGGAATGGCTGAGATGGCTGGCATTCTAATGCCTATAGTGGCTGAAGTAACTCCAGCTCAATCAAGAGACCGTGGAAGAGTGGTGGCAACAGGTAAGTTGGGTGAGATCGCTAAAGAAGCTGTAGAAAATGTTTCTGCTCTGATTAAGAAATACACCGGTGAAGACATCTCAAAATATGATATCCATGTTCAATTTATAGGTACATACGAAGGAGTAGAAGGGGATTCTGCATCGGTTTCTATCGCAACTGCCGTAATTTCTGCTTTGGAAGATGCGGAAGTGGATCAGACTGTTGCTTTGACTGGGTCCTTGAGTGTGAGAGGACAGGTATTGCCTGTAGGTGGCGTGACTGCAAAAATAGAAGCCGCCGCGGAAACGGGGGTGACCAAGGTACTCATACCAGCTATGAATATGCAAGATGTTCTTCTAGATTCCAAATACAAGGATATGGTCAAAATAATTCCCGTTTCGACATTGAAAGATGTCCTGGATAATATACTGGTGGCCGGTCCTCGAAAAGAAGGATTGTTAGAGAAGCTGGCAAAATTCCTTCCAAGTTCTAGTATTTCTGGAAAAGTAAATCCGACTGCTTAGAACTCTCTTATCTCTCCAAAATTTTCTAGGGCTGAACGCAGTTCTAATACATCATCCGATGTTGCAACGATAGAGGTACCTAAATGGGCAACGGATGCAACAGCTCCCATTGGTACTTGCTCAAGAATCTCAGAAAGGTTCTCATTCATCAGGCCTGCCTTTTCGGTGAACAGGCGCCCTGTCTTGATTGCTGTCCGAAGATTTACATTGGTCAATTGAATTCCTAAGGATGCTGTGTTTATTATCTCGGTCCACTCTGAATTATTAAGGATCTGAGAGGTATCTCGCCCTAATCCAGAAAGGCAAATTACCATTTTATCTTTAACTGGATAAGTAATGACCTCACCACCATAACCCGGACTCTCTCTTATGACAATTGATGGAAAAATATTTTCTTTCAGGGATGCCGATATCGCCATTACATCACCTAGTCCTGTCTTGTATTCAACTTCGGCCTGATGAGCTGCCTTTACAGATTTTTCAAAATCCTTTTCCAATTCTAGACAGGCGGCCAAAGCTGACGAACCGGAAATTCCCAGACCAAAACCTAGAGGAAGATCTCTTCTCAAATAAATGGTAAGACCTTGATTTCCAAAACCAATCAGTTCTAAGGCACGTAATGTGACGGGATCCTTGATCTGCTTGCCACCGCATATTACTACATTCTCGGAGGATTCTGATTGCTCATCGACAACAGCACAGTGAACACCTTGAGGCAATACTAATCCTATACCTGTAGAACCCATCTTCAAAGGATCCTCATCAGGCCAGACTGCAAATGTTAAGCTGACATGCCCAGGTGCAAAACTCATATCGTCTCTTGGTATAATTTAATGGTCTTATCAATTGTATTATCCCATGTTCTTCTTGAAGAAGCATAGGCGTAAGCGGACTCAGATAATTCATCAAGAAGTTTCTCATTCTTCAGAATCTTCGCCACGGCATCAGCCATCTGCCCAGATTTTACCAGAAGTGCATGGCCTTGTGTAGCCTCTCTTACTGAAGGGAGTGATGTAGCAACTACAGGTAACTTGCAGCCCATGTATTCATATATTTTTAGCGGAGAAAATCCATAGTCCAAGTTGGGATAAGGGGCCACACCAACATCGGCTTCAACCAAAAGACGAGGAACGTCTGCCCTTTCAAGCCTTCCAATATGAAACAAATTGGCCAATTCCGGAAGATTTTTACCATATCCACCTCCAGCAACAATAACATTCAGTTCCGGGTTCAATTTTGCTATCTCTACCAATTCATCAGTTCCATGCCAGGGTCCCAGGGCTCCTACAAAAACAACAATCTTACCTTTCAGTCCTAATCTTTCTCTTAAACCTAGTGGTTCTACATCAGGAAAAAACAAATCGTTCTCGTAACCATTCTGTATAACTGTGAAATTGTTGGCCTTGGTATTCCATTTAGAAATCTGTTCCCTAAGAACCGTACTGACCGTGAAACCATTATCTGCTTTCTCTATTTGTTCCCTACAAGAACGGATTGCTTTTTCATTATAGGGCCAAAGTCTGGCAATTCTGGTTGCTGATAATTCAGAACGCATCCAGTTGTCGTCAACCTGTAAGACCGATTTTACGCCTGCTTCAGAGGCTGCCCTAACTCCTGAACCTGCAAAGATATATCCTCTATCATGAACTAAGTCATATTCTCCAGTCTTTAATTCGGTCAATACTTTCTGGTATGAAATGCGGGTGAATATGATTCTTTCAAAGGGTATTCCTGGATCAACAATTGGTATAAATTTAAGGTTGGGACTCAAATTGGAAGTATCTGCATTATTAGAATCATATCTACAAATTAAAGTGATATCTATACCACGTTTGGCTAGACCATCTGCTAAAGCCAATTGATGAAGGGTTTGACCTAAAGTGTCTGGAACCCTCACAGAGGGCGCTACCATCAGAACTCTCACAGATATGCAAGAATGAACAGGTTTTAGAACTGCCGCTATAGCGCACTGTGGCAAATATCACCGTGATTTGTGATCGCGAATTCTTCCAACCTTTCGACCAACGCGTCTACAAAGAGGTGTGTAGTATGAAGAAAGGGGGCCACAATATTGAAATCGTAACGCCCCACAAATCGACTGAAATCAAAGAATTTGAAGGCATAAAGGCACATTGTATAGAAACTGGAGGGCCTCCGGGTATGGTTGCCCTAAAAATGATTAGAAAAGCTCTGAAAACGGACTGTGATCTGTTCTATTGCCATGAACTGGACCCTCTTTTGTACAGTATTGTTTTAAAAAGGATAACGAGGAAACCAGTCATCTGGGACTGCCATGAGTACCTTGTTCCTATGAAAAAAGAACTGCAAGGAAGACTCTCAGCCGTACTTACCGAGATTGGCATTTCAATTTGCGCACCTAGAGTTGACCATATTATAACCGTCGATAATCGTTTGGCAAAGACACTATCTAAACTTGGGAAGGTCACGGTTATTCCAAATTATCCTCGATTATCAGATTTCAGTGAATCTACCTCACGTAAAAAGAATGAAAAATTTGTAGTAATCTATGTGGGAGGTCTGACAGAGAGAAGAGGAATCAAGATAATTTTAGAGGCCATACACCGATTAAAAGAAAGGAGGAATATAAGTCTCCGTATAGTTGGTGGTTTTTACGATAGGGAATTGGAGAGATGGGCACATCAATATGACTCTGAAAACGAACTCGATATTGATTGGTTAGGATGGGTAGACTACAGAGAATTGGCGCCAGTCATCGCAGATTCGGACTGTGGATTATTCGTGAATCAGCCTGGGCCCCGGTATCTGAAAGGATTGCCGACCAAGATATTTGAATACATGATTATGGGACTGCCAGTTGTATCTGCTACTGGGCCTCTGCTTGATTCATTAATCAACGGAAAAAATCTAGGTGTCACTGTGGACTCGACAAATCCAGAATCGTTGTCAGATGGAATAGAAACTTTGATGGAACATAGTAATTTACAGGAAATGGGGAAAAGGGCACACGACACGGTCAAGAAGAATTATTGTTGGGAAGCAAAAGAAGACAAATTATTGAGAATAATCGAAAAGCTGACTAGTTGAGTTCTCCTCTGACGAACATAATGTAACGCTGTTCTTCATTTTCTTCAAAAGGATGCTGATCCACGTTACGTTGATAGGCTATACCCATCCACGAACCGTCGGGCGAAATGACCGTTTCAAAGAAATCATGTAACGCATGAACATCACTATTTGATTCCTCGTAAGCTGTAACTGTATGCAAAGGCGTAGGGTCTGCAATTTCAAAGTCCCAAGTATCATTCGATTGAGGTTCATCCAAATAAGCTGAATAAAGATGCCAAGGAGTTCCTTCAGTATAGCCTGTTGAATTTCCAGTTGAATAATCCATCCCGTAAAATGAGACGACTATACGATTTGTTTCACTTATGGATACGAAAGGATACATTGTTATTCCATCCCATTCAGGAGTTATCTCCCAAGTTGACCAATTGACTCCATAGTCATAGGACAAGGCTATGTTCATCTCCCATGCACCTACTTTGCCTTCTGGACAATCAGCCCATACCACCGCAACCGTACCCTGCTCATTAGTGTTAACCAGAGGATATCCCTCAGGAGGATTACCTTTACGATCGCCAACAACTACTGGGTCCTGCCACGTACCATCAGATGGGCCTGGACCTGTACCTCTTCCATAATCATCACTTATACGTACAATAACTGTACCTGACGCAGTGTCTGCATTTTCTTGAGCAACATAAACGTAAGAACCATTGCGCTGAGCTGCAATCGTGGACCAGCCTCCAGGCATGGAATAACACTGGGAAAAGGTGGTTCCGCCATTTTCCGAGTGATAATACCAATATCGTCCCGAGTCTATGGTACACTCGGGAGGAGGAACGCCTGAATTCCCAAGGTAGTGGATAATTCCATCTCCTTGAGCTGCCAGCCATGGTCTATCATCAGCTGCCATTGAATTCATGCGTTGACAGACTCCCAGTTCATAGCTATTACCACCATCAGAGAAGATATGCCACCAATTGTCCTCAAGTGTTGTATCCAAATAATAAATCATGTCATTTGCATCCACAGATATATCACCCTCATCCCCTAAACATTCTGAACCCCCGGCTGCATAGTTAGCCATCAGCATATTACCTGGAGTGGGGTCAAAATTATCGCCATGATCCCATGTAAGTCCACCATCATTTGTCTTCCAAAACCAAGATGCCCAATAATCCCATGATGTGCTTTCACCTTCTTCACAAGCATACCATAGCCCTGGATCATCTGGATCAAGGAAAATAGGAATCGGTGCATCTTCACCACCCCACCTTAAATCCTTGTGAGCCGTGATGAACATATTGCCATCAGAATCAAGAGATAAACTTGGTTCGTAGCCTATTCCATATTCTGGATAAGTCTGTCCATTCGTTTCATCTATACACTCCTCATCTCTGGGCATAAAAACTGGCTCACCCCATTCAATTCTCTCTTCTATTCCAAAAAAATCATCTATCTCATCTGTACTGTCATCATCAAGCCAAATCAGGACACCAGATATAGTAAGCATTGAAACAACAAATAGAGCAAACATTTTTTCCCCACCGTAATCGAACATATGTTCTGGTTCCTTTCTAGTGGCCATGACATCTCTGGATTTCGTCAGGTTATATAGAATGTTTGTATGCTAATATTTTATACACGCGCAAAACTATACTAACTCCAATAAAGCTGGGTCGGGTCCGGCTCTGGTAAATAATTGACCAATAAAGGAGAAAAATGGCAGTACAACCACAAAGATACGGGTCCATACGTGAGTTTCTAGATAATCTGCCAAATCAACCCTGTATCTGGCAACCCGAGAATCCCAATATCTGTGTCACCTGTTTGAGAATAAATGAACCTGTGGCAAGAGTCTGCTCGGTCTGGTCTCAAGCCCTAGACGAGGCCCCATTAGAGGAAATCGACTTTGAGGAAGAGGTCAGATCATTACCTTCTATAGTTGAAATTGAAGATGATTTTGAGATGGTAGATAATGCAGAACCAATACAAGAAGCAGAACAAGTAGTAGCCGAAATTGATATTGTCGAAGCCAGTGGTGATTGGGACATTCCCAGCGAAACTGCTGCTGAAGCTGAACCTGTAGTAGAAGAACTTGCTGAAGCTGAACCGGTAATAGAAGAACCAGTCGAAGCTGAACCGGTAATAGAAGAACCAGTCGAGGCTACAGCAGTAGAAGTTGAACTTGTCCAGGATGCTGTTGAGGCTGAAGCTATAGCCACAGAGCATGTCGAAACAGCCATTCAAAAAGAAGAGAGTGCAATAGAAACTGTGGCCGAAGCCGCGGATGCTAAGGCAGAAGCTATTGAAGGCCATACAGAGGCTATAGCAGATGAAGCTATAGCGGCTGAATCAGTAACCACTGCTGTGGAAGCTGAAGCCGTTGCCACTGAAACGGTTGTTGAAGCTACAGAACAAGTGACTGAATTAGTGGAACAGGGGGCTGATGAAAGCGAAATAAAGGAAGCTGTTGTAGATCTGGAAGAAAGTGTTGAAAAACAAAAGGATGCTGAAGCTGTTGTAGCCGAGGCTGTGGCTGTAGAAAGTATAGCTACAGAAGAGGTAGAAACCACAGCAGAGGAGGAGGAGGAAGCCACTGATAAGCTTGAAGAAGCAATAGTAGTGGTAGAGGAATCCACTGAAGAGCTGGCCGAGGCGTTGATTCAGGAAGAGGAAGCAACTGAAGAAAAAGAAGAAGCTATCGAAGCCGCTGAAGAATCTGAAGATGAGGAAATAGAAAGAGGAGATGAGCCTTTTATCATTGGAAATGATGTTTCCCATGGTGTTTATGGTAATGGAATCGTCAATAGTGTGACAAGAGCTGGAAAACACTGGACTATAGAAGTTGATTTTGCCGAAGGAAAGCGAACAATCTTGGGCACTTTTTTAACTTTAAAGGACGTTGCTGAGGATGTCCCTGATGAGAAAATAGAGGAAACTCAGGAGGACGACGAAACTTATCAAAGGCCATCCGAAGAAGAAGAAACCGAAACTGAGGAAGATAAACCTGAGGATTCAGAAGATGTAGAAACCGAGGAAGATAAACCTGAGGATTCAGAAGAAGAACCTGAAGTATTGGAGACTGTAATGGCCGAAGCTGTGGTTGAAGAACCAGTAGATCATGGTGACTATGAACCAGGTACCAAGGTTTCACATGCGATATTTGGTGTTGGGGAAGTTAAAGACAGTAAACCCAAAGGTGAAAACTACAGATTAGATATAGACTTTGAGGATGGCACGAGTAAGACCTTGTTGTCAACCTTCATTGAAATTGTAAGCGATGATTCAACTGAAGGAGAAGATGATGATGAAATGAATGACGATGATGGCGAGAATGAGGTTGTAGAAGCTGAGGCTATAGCAGTTGAGGCCGAAGCTGTTGTTGCTGAACCTGTCGAAGAAGTTGTTGAGGCCGAAGCCGTTATTGCTGAACCTGTTGAAGAAGTTGTTGAGGCTGAAGCTGTTTTGGACACTGACGTTGTTTATAGCAAGCCTGAGAAAGACGACGCAGAAGCAATAATCGATCTTTCAAAACCTGAAGTTCAAGACGCCGAGATAGTTGACGAAGACGATTGATGGAACTTCATAGTAGAAGACTTATTCTTCGTCAATACACAAAAGATGACAAAGAATCTCTGATAAAGTTATTGAATGATAAAGAAGTCAGTAAGTGGACCGAAAGGATACCCTTTCCATATACCGAAAAACATGCTGATTGGTGGATTAATAACAAACCAGAAAATGATTATGTATATGCCATTGTTAAGAAAGATAATTCTCTAGTCGGAGGCATTAACATTACTACCAAAGGAGAAATCGGATGCTGGATTGGAAGACAATATTGGAACCAAAACTTTGCTACAGAAGCAATAGAAAGAATAAAGCAATTTGGATTTAAGGAATTAAAATTGGATAATTTGTGGGCTGCAACACACAAAGAGAATAAAACTGTTTTTAGATTAATAGAAAAGACAGGTTTTACTAGAGTTGATGACAGACCCTATCATGTTGAAGGTGTGGGTGATACCAAGATAAGACCGCACTTTGAATTGACCAAATAGGTCTTAAACCAACCCCCTCAGTGAAATCTTAGTGGCCCTGTGGGGTAGTTTGGTATCCTTGTAGCTTTGGGAGCCATAGACTCCGGTTCAAATCCGGGCGGGGCCACCACTATCAAGTTTGTCAGTAAGCTGATTTAGTTGTGGTTATGATTACAGATGCGATCTTGTATGGGTCCCCATTAGAAGCTGGTCTTCTGTCCTCGAGCCTCCCCTTCCAACCAGCATCAACGGTTCCTACGGGTATCCGTATTGATGCGCCTCGATCATACATTGCATACGAAAACTGGTCTATGGCCTGAGTTTCATGAGCTCCTGTCAATCGCTTATCATTATCTGCTCCATAGACAGAAATATGTTTCTCTATATTTTGACCAAAAGCCTCACAAACCTTGTTGAATGTTTTTTCATCTCCACATGTCCTCAAAGTATTGTCTGAGAAATTTGCATGCATACCCGAACCATTCCAGTCTGTAGGACCTAGCGGCTTTGGATGCCACTCTATGGCAATTCCATATTTCTCTGCATTTCTCTCAGCTAAATATCTAGATATCCACATCTCATCACCGGCATTCTTGGCACCCTTCGAGAATAGTTGGTATTCCCACTGGCCTGCTGCCACCTCAGCATTAATACCTTCAACATTCAGCCCTGCGTCCAGACACTGATTGAGATGATCTTCAATTATTTCTCGCCCAAAAGTATTCTTTCCACCTACAGAACAGTAAAATTGGCCTTGTGGAGTTTGATCTTTGGGAAAGCCTAGAGGAAGGTTGGTTTCTGGATCCCACAAGAAATATTCTTGTTCAAAACCAAACCAGAAATCATTATCATCATCATCAATTGTAGCTCTTCCATTGGATTCATGAGGAGTTCCGTCTGCGTTGTAGACTTCATTCATCACCAGGAAACCATTGACCCTATCCGGATCAGGATACACTGCGACTGGCTTGAGTAGACAATCAGAAGCATTCCCTTCGGCCTGTTGTGTCGAACTACCATCAAATGCCCACATCGGACAATCTTTCAATTTACCTGAAAAATCTTTCCTAATCAACGTCTTACTTCTTAGACTCTGAGTCGGCTTGTAGCCATCTAACCAAATATATTCTAGTTTTGATGTTTTTCCCATAATAATCAGGTTTCCATTGAGACAGACTATATAAAAAACACTCCTTTTCTGATTCTAAAGCCCAATTTTCAGAAAATAATTGATTTATTACATAGTAATTTATATATAGGATGAACAAATGTTCAAATAATGGTAGTTAGTGACAAGGATTCTGAACTTTTGCGTTGCTTGAACCAAAACGGTAAAGCCTCGCAGCGAGAGCTTGCAGCGTCAACAGGTGTTGCGCTAGGCACCGTGAGCAATCATATCAAGAACTTGGAAAATGAGAAAATTATACGCGGTTATTTTGCAGATATAGATCCTGAAAAAATTGGGTTCACTTTGACCGCAATAATAAATCTCAGAATAACTAAAGGTAAGATAATGGATTTACAGGCCACCATAGCAAAGCATCCTAGGGTCTTCGGAGTCTATGACGTGACTGGAGAATGGGATTCTCTGGTTCTGGCTCGATTTCGTGACAGAGAAGAAATGGACTCGTTTATCAAAACTGCCTTATCACAAAAGAACATTGAGAGAACCAGCACCTCTCTGGTTCTGAATACCGTAAAAGAAGAACGAAGAGTTTTACTATAAGAACTGAATCAGCCGGACCCCTCAGTGAATATCTAACTGCTTGACTTCATATTGGTCGCCCAGTTCCTCTATCGTTGCAATCAATGACGTGATATCCCCAGCATCCATTATTATTTTAC
>ERZ651768.3180-NODE-3180-length-11075-cov-2.954173_pt1 | contig 11075 bp, 10 predicted proteins | sample MGYA00514754_ERZ651768 | MGnify/ENA metagenome assembly ERZ651768 | reverse complement strand
CAACTTATATCCAGCACAAGATGGGGAATAGGGTCTGTAGGGCCCATTTAGGGAGACACTTTGGCGGTGTCTATGCTAGGTTACCGGAGAGCCTAGACGATGGGAGTGCAAAAGATCCAGCGCCCAAGATAAGAGGAGCTACGATAGCTTCCGCAGGGGGGCGAAAACTGCCCCCCATGTTCCGGACAGCGCGGCGGCACGACCGGATCTTTAATACAGGTGGCAGGACACCCAATGGTTGGGTGAGATTTCCTTGCTCTCTGGAATGAGTTGTGAGCATTGGTCCATTACGAAGGGGCACCGGGGGTGGAAATGGCAGCCCTCCGGCGGGTTCAACGGAGAAGGAACTTCACCGGTCAGAATCATCTCTTCCTGTTCGGTGTCGGGGTGGGAAGGTAGGGCGGCCGACATCAAAGCCTTGGTGTAGGGATGCAGCGGATTATTGAAAAGCTCAGTGACCTCAGCAAATTCTACAACCTCGCCCAGGTACATCACCGCCACCCAGTGACACATGTAGCGAACAGTGGCCAAGTGGTGAGCGATGAGCATATAACTGACGCTGTGCTCAGCCTGCAGGTCCTTGAGTAGGTTCATGATTTGGGCACGGATGGAAACGTCCAAGGCCGAAACAGGTTCGTCTAGAACGATAATCTTGGGATTCAAGGAAAGCGCACGGGCGATGGCCAGACGCTGCCTCTGTCCTCCGCTAAACTCGTGAGGATACAAATTGGCGTGATAACTGCTTAGTCCAACCTCTTGAAGCAGTTGCAGGACCCGCTCCTGAATCCCAGCCTTGGAAAGCTGCCAGTTGATGACCATCGGCTCGGCGATCAAATCCTTTACCCGCATCCTCGGATTCAACGAACTCCAAGGGTCTTGGAACACGGCCTGCACCGAACTACGGTACTCTTTACGTCCCGCCTCGCCCGATTTGTAGATGTCCTGTCCTTGGAAGTAAATGTTACCCTCGGTGGGCTCTTCCAACATCAGAACCATCTTGGCCGTGGTGGTCTTGCCACAACCCGATTCTCCGACAACGCCAAAGGTTTCACCGGCTCGGATCTGGAAAGAGACCCCGTCCACCGCTTTGACATGGCCGGTGACCCGCGACAATACGATGCCCCGAGTTACCGGGAAGTACTTTTTCAGACCTCTGGCTTCAAGGATAACCTCACCCGCCTGGGAGTTATCTGGGGTAGTCGCAGACGTGGTCATGCAAGTCTCCAACACGCGGAGTAGTGGCCTTCAGCCACAGGAAACTCCGGCGGATATTCTTCGCGGCACCGGTCCATCACGTACTGACACCTATCGGCGAAGGCACAGCCTACCGGCAGGTCATGTAACAAGGGTGGCTGGCCTTCAATAGCGTATAGCCGGTCCACATCTTCTTCCATCTTTGGCACAGAAGCGAGTAGAGCTTCAGTGTATGGGTGGGAGGGCGCGTTAAATATGTCCCGAACGGTGCCCACCTCAACTATACGGCCAGCGTACATCACCGCCACCCGGTCGCACATCTTGGCGACGATGCCAAAGTCATGGGTGATGAAAATCAACGACAGGCCCGATTCTTGCTGTAGGTCCCGCAGCAGTTTCAGATATTGGGCCTGAATGGTTACGTCCAATGAAGTTGTTGGCTCGTCGGCGATCAATACCAAGGGTTGGCACGATATCCCAATGGCTCCCACAACCCTCTGGCGCATCCCGCCGCTCATCTGGTGAGGATAATCTCGCACCCTGGATTCGGCCGCGGGTATGTTTACCTTTCGCAGCACCTCCAGAGCCTTTTCCATCACGCTTCGCTTGGGGATATCCTGATGAATCCTTATTGCCTCGGTTACCTGGTTACCGATGGAAAGCACCGGGTTCAGAGAGGTCATTGGGTCTTGAATAATCAGGGCAATCTTGCTGCCTCTGACCTTACTCATCTCGGATTCAGACAGTTGCAGCAAGTCCTCTCCATCCAGGGTGATACTGCCTTCCACTATGCGGCCCGGCGGCATGGGAATGAGTCTCATCATGGACAGCATGGTCACGGACTTGCCGCTACCAGACTCGCCGACTATCCCCAGGGTTTCGCCCTTGCGAAGTTCGAAGCTTACTCCGTCGACCGCTTTGACCTCACCCCAGCGGGTTCGGAAGTAAGTGCGCAGGTTTTCAACTTTTAATACAGGGGCTTCCGATGTATCAGCAGATGCCACGATTCTCCATCCCTATATAAAATTTCCGTCCAAGCCGGTAACCCGGCAGCAATTCCCGGTTAGTCCAATTGCCGAAGCCTGGGGTCGAATCGGTCCCTCATCCAGTCCCCCAGGAAGTTAAGGGAAACGACGACCAGGAATATCCCCATCCCTGGGAAGAAGGCGATCCACCAAGCATCACCCAAGTACTCTCGTCCGTCGGCAACCATGGCGCCCCAAGCTGGCTTGGGCGGTTGAACGCCGGCTCCCAAGAAGCTCAAGATGGCCTCGATCAATATCAACTGTCCTACCCGCAAGGTGGCGATAACTAGGACGGTATTGATTACTCCCGGGAAGATGTGTACGAACAGGATACGGAATGAACTCGCGCCGGAAATCTTGGCCAAGGCCACATAGTCGGAGGTCTTCAGTGATAGGACCTCGGCTCGCACGTTACGTGGGAAGGCGTTCCAGGCCACAAAGGCCAGCAGACCTAACAAAACGATGAAACTCTTGCCGAACACGATAACAATGACTAAGGCTACCAGGATGGTGGGCACCGCAAAGGTTATCTCCACGATCCGCATGATGGCTTCGTCAAGATGTTTGCCCCATCTGGGAAATATCTGGTCGGCGTACCCAGCGATGAGGCCCATGGCGACACCGATGACCAAACCGCTGGTGAGGGAAACTGCGGTTACCTGCAGCGACACCCTAGCCCCAAAAATCCATCGGCTCAGAATGTCCCGGCCCGTTTGGTCGGTCCCAAACACATGCGCAAAGCTACCTGCTGGCTGGGAAATGATTTCGATGGTTTGACCTACTTCGGCGTCTGGAAATCCCTTCTTGCGGGCGTCTCTTAGGGAAATCTTGTGCCTATCTTCAGCAGCCAGTTTGTCCACGCGCTGAGACACGAGTCTTGATTCAGTTTCCGCTTCAACCCAGAAGGGCGGAGTATTCCGTGCCTCCAACTCAATCAATAGTGGATCATAGGGAGCGAAGAGCGGTGCGAACGCGCCCAAAATGATCAGAACTGCGAGTATAGCGATGGGTCCGACAGGCCAACGGCGAATCACATAGCCGATCTGTCCCCACGATGGGACTGCAAAACGGGAGCGCCGTAGATTTGTAGTTACTTCAGCCATAATATCCTAGCCGTATCGAATCCGGGGATCGACATATGCGTAGAGAATGTCGGTTAACAAGTTAACCACTAAGAACATGAAGGTGAATAGCAGCATCAGGCCGACCATCACGGGGAAGTCATTGTCGTCCACCGAAGAGAATGCTAGCCTGCCCAGTCCGGGCCAGGAGAACACCGTTTCCGTTACGATGGCGCCGGTGATAAAGCCCGCCAGGACCAGCGAGGAAAAGGTGAGGGGTGCGATAATCGCGTTCCGGAATGCGTGCTTCCAGAGCACTGCCGTCGAGTTGACGCCTTTGGCCCGGGCCAACTTGACGTACTCTGAGTCCATCACGTCCAGCATGGCCGACCGGGTAAGTCGCAGGTAACCAGCAGCGGAGAACCATCCCAGGGTGATGGCTGGCATTATGAAGTGTTTCGGGCTAAATTCCTCTGGCCTTGTTCCCACGGGCAACCATTCCAATTTCACTGCAAAAATCAGTATCCCCATGATACCAACCCAGAACACCGGAAGTGTTTGGCCCGCAAGGGCAACGCTTCGTCCCAGATAATCCCATACGCTGCCGCGCTTTACCGCCGAAAGGACTCCCAGTGGCACCCCGACTAACGTTGCGAACATCCAGCCGAAGAAGGCCAACTGCAACGTGGCCCCCAAGGCGTCCCACATGATTTCAGCCACGGGTTTCCGGTCCAGCATGGAATCGCCAAGGTCTCCGGTGACCGCATCCCCCAACCAGTACAGGTACTGCACCGCCACGGGTTTATCTAGGTGTAGCTTTACCCCGAGAGCATCCCAGGCTTCTGGGCTTAGTCCATAGCCGCCTTCCTGCACGTAGAGCAGACGCGGGTCTCCAACTATCCTGGAGAGCGAAAACACCAACAGTGTGGCGACCATCATCGTCACAAACATGTAGAAGATTCGGCGAACGATAAAACGGGACATTAGAAGCTACTCCACATAAAACACCATCGAAAGCGGTCTGGCGAATGCCCACCGGCCCCGCACATTCCATTCTGGCGAACTCTATATATAAAGCGGGGAGACCGTTGAGCCCCCACTTGGGCCAGAGCTTAATGCGTCAAGAGTTTATAACATTGGCACCGCTGCCCGCAACCCAGCGGTCAGGCCTACAATGCCGTAACGACAAGGTGGCCTGCACCGCAGTCGCGGTGCAGGCCACCCCCAATACCTAAAGTTATCTTTTTACTTAAGAACTACGGTTTCGAAGCTGTTAGCCCCGCTCAGGTTGCCGTTCATGCTCGGGTGCATGTTCCATTCAGCAATCAACTTGGGGTTGAACATGGGGTGGTAAGGAGCTTCGACGATGCAAGGCTGCAGCATCACGTCAGATACGTGGTCGAAGTATTCCTCAGTCATGGCCATGCGCTTGGCAGCGTCTGGCTCCTTGTTCATCTTGAAGAAGTGCTTGGAGTAGAAGGGATCTTCAAATCCGGGACCCCAGCCACCGTCAGTGATGGCGCTGCCCTGCATACCCTTGGGCCAATGCACCGGGAATCCGGTTTTGCCTTCGTCGCCAGCGGACATGAAGTAGGTGCTGGTTGTGCGCTGTACTAGACCTGGGCGGTACTTGGTATAAGTGATCCGGTCCAGGTTAGTGTTAACACCCAGTTCCTTGAGCCAATTTCCTGCGATGGCTTCTCCTAGCTCCACGCGGATGCCACCAGGTCCGATCCACATGTCTATGTCAAACCCGCCGCCTTCATAGCCGGCTTTTTTGAGGAGAGCCCTGGCTGCTTCGGGATCATAGGGGATCGCCCATTTTTCCTTCCATCCGTCCTGGTTGATGGAAATCTGGTTGTAGTAGCAGGTCTCGCCCAGACCTTCCAGGATCTGTTCGTTTATGGCTTCGCGATCGATGGTCATCGCCAGGGCATGACGGACCTTCTTGGCACGTTCCATGGAATCAGCATCAGTGAAGTCGCCGACCCAAGGCAGGTCTGGGAAGCTCGGGCGTTCCAACTTGGTACCTTTTTGCGGGTGTTCAGTCGACCAATAATTACCCGCCATGAATATGGAGATCTCTTGACCATATCCGTTGTCTCGGTTAAGCGTGAAGCCGTCCTTCTGCAGACGTACTACGTCTTTAAAGGCCAACTCGCCAGCTATCTGCGCCTCACCGGTCTCCAGCATAGCCGTTCGGGCAGATGTCTCCGGGATGTCAAGGATCCTTAGTTCTTTGACGGACGGCACCTGACGCCAGTGCTTGTCCACCGCGTGCGCTATGACGCTCTCACTCTTCTTGTAATCATCCATGATGAAGGGCCCGGTACCGATATATGACGTCCGCATCCCTTCTTCGCCTAGTTTGTCGTACACCTTCTTAGAAACGATAGCCGCGCTCTGGTAGAAGGGGCTGATGTAGCGCAGCGGCATGGCCGAATACATCACGGTGAAGTTCATCCGGACCGTCAGCGGGTCCAGAGCTTCGACCAAAGCGATGAAGGGCGCGAAGTCCCCGGCCTGGCCGTGGATGCTGTCCACGTTCTGAGCAGCGTTGGCGTTGTTATAACTGAACGCCACGTCCTCGGCTGTCAGATCGCTTCCGTCATGGAATTTGACGTCGTTTCTGAGTTTGAAATCCATGTATGAAAGGTCGTCCGCGATCGTCCATGACTCTGCCAAGTTCGGGGTGTTCTGCGGGTCGAGAGGTCCACCGGGGCCAGCTTTAACCCCTGTAAGGGTGTCATAGACGCCAGCGAGATAGACGGTCTCTGCGCAGCCAGCTGTGCAGAACTTGGGGAGGCCAGCACCGCTGCGTAGGGCTCGAGTAGCTACAGTGAGTGTTCCAGCGGACTTGGCTGCGGCTGCAGGAGCCTTAGTAGCCACAGGCTTTGCCGCGACTGCTTTGGTCGCTGCTGGTGCTGCAGGAGTGGACACCACTCCGGAGTTTCCTTTGAATTCAGCTTCTGGCGCAGCAGAGCCGCCACAAGCAACAATCGCCCCCAGGGCGAAGAATAAGCCGGTTAGAAAAAGAAACCCGACCCGCTTTCCTACCATCTCCATTCCTCCTAGTTCAGTGTATCTTGATTGATTACGATTGACGGACCACTAATACTCGGCTAGGTCCTAGCTGAGTCAGCCACCATTTAATATTGCTGGAGCAAATTTGTCAATGGCGGCCCTTGGGTTCTTAGTACCGTCTTGATAGGGAACCGTTCCTCGTTTTCGGGGACTGATAGCTATACGTTCGATATCTCGGATCGGATGTCTTGTTATCCCAATCCGGCTGTGTTACAAGTGAACATATGTTAGACAACGATATTCGTAACATATGGTCAAGCCACAGCCAAAATCACCGCGCAGATGGCTCCTTGGCCGACATACTAATCCCTGGTGTTCCTTGGAATATGTTCCAATTGCCGGGCAACAGTCACCGGCTAGGCACGGAGGGGCGTTAAGACATGGGATTGTTTCTCCCCGGACCGGTGGTCACCGTAATCCTCAGGAGTTCCTTCGGTCTGATGGTGGCGACAGGGCTGGCGTTCGTCGGGTTTTTCGCCGGCTGGTTCTCTGCTCCTCCCGGCCCAACCCTGCCTGCGTCCATCCTGATGACGGGAGCGGGACTGGGAGCCGCCGCCGGGGGGCTTATGGGGTGGTTCAAGCCCGAGTCGCCAGGATCAGTCAAATGGATTACCGTTGGGTTGGTTTTAACCGGTGGTCTCTGTGGGGCTTGGGTGGGCTGGGAGTTGGGTCCGGTGTTTTATCCGGAAGGAGTGGAGCGGCCCGGCGGAACCATATACAACGCACCTCCTTTTTTCGTAGCGTTAATAAGCGCCGGCGTTGGGGCCAACGTCTTCGCAATGGTGTTTTACTCTTTCAGGTTGTGGCGATACCGGGAAGTCTAGCCGGACGTTCCCCATAACCTCTCTTTCCGCATCTTGCTTATCTCCCCGAACTTGGACATCCCACGGGATGGACATTCACCCCCGATTTCTTTCGCACATACTCACTCTAACTAAACAGGTAGACCCTTCTTCATTTTGACAGTCGGAGCACCGGCATTTCATGTCTCCCCAGTGGTATAATCTGCGTGTCAATCCAGACCCGTATTCCGAGCGTTTCCCAGTGCATATGGGTATGTCCGCAGACACCGGAGCAAAGGACTTTACCCGCGCTCTGAGGTTTCCGCCTTCGAAGCCCGATGTTCATAGATATTACCTACTTAGACAAAAAAATAACCGGGGAGGAAAACAGTGCGAACCATAGATGCGATTGTCGAGATTCTTAAGCGGGAGGGGGTTGAGTATCTGAGTTGTTTCCCCACTACCCCGGTCATCGAAGCCGCAGCAGCGGCGGGCATCCGGCCCATAATATGCCGCCAGGAAAGGGTGGGAGTCGGTATCGCCGACGGGTTTAGCCGAGTGACCAATGGTGAGCGCATGGGCGTTTTCGCCATGCAATACGGTCCGGGCGCCGAAAACGCTTACTCAGGTGTCGCGACTTCGTATTCCGACTCGGTCCCCATCTTGTTTCTGCCCCTGGGACACCCCACGGACAAACAAGGAATCCTTCCCCATTTCGATTCCATGCGTAACTACCAAGGCGTCAACAAGTACATCGAACAACTGAATCTGCCCAACCGTACCTCCCAGGTGATGCGCCGCGCCTTTGCCGCCCTGCGCCAGGGCAGGCCGGGACCGGTGATGGTAGAGATTCCCGCCGACATCGCGCTACAAGACGTTGCTGAGGAAGATTTCTTCTACCAGCCCAGCAAACCGATCCTCACTCAGGGCAATCCCTCCGACGTGGAAGCGGCGGCCCAAGCCCTGTGCCAGGCCAGGTACCCGGTTATTCACGCAGGACAAGGAGTTCTGTACGCCGGCGCGACGGACCAACTGGTAGAACTGGCGGAGTTGCTCCAAGCTCCGGTGATGACCACCTTGCTAGGCAAGAGCGGTTTTCCTGAGGTTCATCCTTTGGCGTTGGGTAGCGGCTCCGGGGTGATGTCCGGTCCGTTGTTCCATTTCATGGGACGGGCGGACTTGGTCTTCGGCATCGGTTGCAGTTTCACCAAGCACGGCATGTCGATGAACATCCCGCCGGGCAAGAAGATGATTCAAGCCACCAACGATGCCCGGGACATCAACAAGGACTACAACATCGACTTCCCCATCGTTGGAGACGCCAAGTTGGTCTTGGGTCAGATGATTGAAGCTTGCCGTGAAATCGTAGGCCGCAGCCGCGAGACCGACGACGCAGTAGCCAAGGAAATCAAGTCGGAGCGGGACGCTTGGCTGAACGAATGGCGGCCCAAGTTGTCCAACTCTCAGACGCCCATAAATCCCTACAGAATCATCTGGGACTTCATGCAAACCATCCCGCCGGAAGAGGCCATCGTCACCCACGATTCCGGTAGCCCCCGGGATCAGATCACGCCGTTCTACCGGTCCAATGGACCCCGGACTTATCTAGGATGGGGGAAATCCCACGGCTTGGGCACCGGCCTGGGGCTGACCATCGGCGCCAAGCTGGCCATGCCAGATAAGGTATGCGTGAACTTCATGGGAGACGCCGCCTTCGGCATGGTCGGTCTCGACTTCGAGACGGCGGTCCGGTCCAATATACCCATCATCACGGTAGTGCTGAACAATTCAACCATGGCTGTCGAAACCACGGCGATGGCCGACTCCCACCGGCTCTACAACACCCGGGACCTGGGCGGAGACTACGCCGACATGGGAAGGGCCATGGGCGGATATGCCGAGCGGATAGAAGACCCCGCCCACATTGTCCAGGCCTTCCAACGCGCCCGCCGGGTGACGGAAGACGAGGGCAAGGCAGTGCTATTGGAGTTCATCACCAGCGCCGAGACCGAGAAGTCTCACGGAAGGGCCTTCTAGCGCTGTCAGCGTTCAGCCATCAGCCGTCAGCTAAATAACGAGGAGCGAAAACATGGCTCAAACGTCTAAGTATCTTTTCATAGCCAGCATGGATGTCGAGGCTGCACAAGAGTCCTTGTTCCATGACGTCTACAACACCGAACATTGCCCGATGCTGTCTCAGGTCCCAGGGGTCGTATCGATCACCCGGTTTGAGACCCAACCTCTAACCATGGCCATGGGCGGGGAAACCCGGACCATCGTGGCGGAGGGTGAACCCAAATTCCAGGCCATGTACGAACTGGAAAGCCCTGAAGTGCTCACCAGCGAGGCTTGGGCAGACGCCGTGGACCGAGGCCGGTGGCCGGAGCACGTTCGCCCCTATACCAAGAACCGCCGCCACGTTCTTCTCAAGTTGACCTTTCCCGAGTCTTAACGCCAGATCCAGAACACAGGCCGGTTTGAGAGAATCGCCGGGATTTTCCCATGTGTAGGGGCACGGCTAGCCGTGCCCTTTACAGTTCGCCAGAACCAAACCACAAAGGGGTACAAACAGGCATGCCCGACAGAGCCTTGGAAGGGGTGAAGGTCCTAGACCTTACCCATCATATCGCCGGACCTTGGTGCACAAAGCTGCTGGCCGATTACGGAGCCGACGTTCTTAAAGTGGAGCGGCCCGAGGGCGACCCAGCCCGGTCCATGCCACCCTTCTATCACGATGAGGTAAATCAGGAAAAGAGCTTGCTCTTCCTTTACCTGAACACCTGCAAGCGCGGCATAACATTAAATCTGAAGACCCTCCAGGGACGCAGGATGCTCCGGGAGTTGGTCAAAGACGCCGACGTGCTGGTGGAAAACTTTTCGCCGCGGGTTATGTCGTCCCTGGACCTGGATTTCGACTCTCTGCATGCGATAAACCCCAGCCTAGTCATGGTGTCGATCTCCAATTTCGGTCAGACCGGGCCCTACCGGGACTACAAAGCCGCCGATATCGTGGAATACGCCATGGGCGGGTTGATGTATATCTTCGGCAACTACGACCGGGAGCCTTTGAAGCACGCTTTGCACCAGGCTCAGTTCAAGGGAGGCACCGACGCCGCCTCCGCTGCCTTGATGGCCTTATACCATCAACGGCTCACCGGCCAGGGCCAGCACGTAGACGTCTCCATTCAAGAAGCTATGGCGTCGGGACTGCGCGACGTGGTGGACAACTACACCTACACCGGGGCCATCCGGCGCCGTCAACCGAACCACAGCGGCGACCTCACCCGGTTGAGAGCCACCTCAGACGGTTACATACTGCCCAATCCGGGCATCGGCGCCAGGGACAACTGGCAAGCCGTCGTCGAGTTCCTGGGCGTTCCGGAGTTGGACAACGAAAAGTTCAGCAACGCTTCGGCCCGGTTGGTAAACGCCGAGGAGTTGGGCCGGATCCTTGATGAGACCTTCTTAACCAAGAACAAGTCCGAAATGTTCTTCTCCGCCCACGAAAAACGATTCATCTACGGTTTAGTCCAGTCGCCGGAAGAGGTACTGGCCGACCCACAATTCCAAGCCCGTGGGTATTTCGTGAACGTAGAACATCCGTCTACCGGGCCATTAAAATATCCCGGGCCGCCCTTCCTCCTGTCCGGCACGCCATGGGGGCCGGCATCCCCAGCCCCATTATTAGGCCAGGACAACCAGCAGGTTTTCGGGGAGCGCTTAGGCTATACCAATGATGAATTGTCCCGCCTGCGGGCTATCGGAGTTTTATGATGCCGGAATCATCCGCTGACAGGAGTGTGAATCTGCTGGGACCGTTGGCCGGGGTTCGCATCATCGAGATGGGCCAGCTCATCGCCATTCCCTGGGCCATGAAGATGCTGGCCGACATGGGAGCCCAGGTCATCCGCCTGGAATCTTGCCAGAGA
>ERZ651768.3179-NODE-3179-length-11076-cov-21.868624_pt1 | contig 11076 bp, 10 predicted proteins | sample MGYA00514754_ERZ651768 | MGnify/ENA metagenome assembly ERZ651768 | reverse complement strand
AAAGGTTTCTTGCTGGGGGGGACTGCTGGTAGAACAACTCTGGCTGGTGAAGGTTTACAGCACCAGGATGGGGACTCACTGATTGTTGCAAATACGATTCCAAACTGTGTCTCCTATGACCCAACCTATGCCTATGAGCTTGCAGTCATTATTCGCGACGGTATGCAACGTATGTACGAAAAGATGGAAAATATTTTTTATTACATCACCTTAATGAATGAGGCCTACATTCACCCTGCAATGCCAAAAGGGGCAGAAGAAGGAATTATTAAAGGAATGTATCCTTTAAAAACGGTTGGAAAATCTAAAGTCGAAGTTCAATTACTGGGAAGTGGAGCCATTCTTAGGGAGGTCGAAAAGGCTGCAGACATGCTTGACAAGGATTGGGGTGTTAAATCCCATATCTGGAGCGTTACTAGTTTTAATGAAATAACCCGTGAAGCTCAGTCTGTTGACCGTGACAACCTTTTTCAAGAGGGCGATAACAAGAAAACGCCATATGTTACTGAATGTTTGAAGAAATCTAAAGGTCCTGTGATTGCTGCAACTGACTATATGCGAAATTACGCGGAACAGATTCGTAAATATGTACCGGCACATTATGAGGTCTTAGGAACTGACGGTTATGGCCGGTCAGACTCTCGTCAAGAGTTAAGGTACTTCTTTGAAATAAATGCCAACTATATCACTTATGTAGTACTGAAAGCACTTGTTGATGATGAAATCTTGGATTCAAAGACACTTAAAAGTGCAATAAAAAAACTTAAAATTGACAAGAAAAAATCAAACCCTATGTATATCTAACGTCTAGGAAGGAGTTTCAATTGATGAAACTGCTCTTTCAGTTAAAAAGATTGATTTCTCTAAAGGGTAATATTTAGGCAATTAATGACTGAAAATAAATCAAATAACAGAACCATATTTAGCTGCTTTCTTGGCGCTTTTCTAATGCTTTTTCAGATTGGAGTTTATTTTGTTTATATCCCCTGGAATATTGAAAGGTTACAAATTTCCGAATCAGAATTAGGATTAGGACTTCTGGTTTTTGGTATTTCAAATCTCATTAGTAATCAGATTTCAGGTAGATATATTGTGCCAAATATTGGTACAAAAAATTCCATGGTTTTAGGTCTTTTTATTATCGCTTTTTGTCCTTTGATTTTAGTATCAGCACCTAATTACCTATCATTTTTGTTGGCTTACATACCGTTTGGGATTGGTGTTGGATTGTTTCATCCTTCTGCACAATCTCAAATCTCGATGATTGAGAATAAAACATCTCGAATAATTACACCACTATATCAAGCAGCATTCAGTGCCGGATCATTGGTAGGAGCTATTGCAGCAGCTTTTTTTATAAAAAATATGAGTGATCCTCGCCTAATATTTTTATTGTTAGGTTTGATATTGATACTAGGTTCAATAGCTATTTTCAGGTTAGGATTAGTAAAGAATTTAGAAATCCTTGAAAAAACTCCAAGATTTAAGTTACCAAAAAACAATATATTAATTTTCGGATTTCTCTTGATGATGAATTATGGAACCATGGGTATTATTCTTGATTGGTCTGCGCTTTGGTTAACAAGAGATTTGTTAGCGCCTCTTTTTATAGGAGGAATTATTATTATTGTGTTTAATACTGGGGAGATCGTTTCAAGACTATTAGCTTCAAAACTAATCAAACGCTCTAGCGAGAGATTTGTTGGAGGATATTTAAGTATATTTTCTGGAATTATTCTATTTCTCTGCATAATGACGTCAAATTTATATGTCATCGTTGTCGGTATGGTAATTTTTGGTTTTGGTACTGCAAATTTTGCTGCAATTGTCATACGCCAAGCCATCAACATAACTGACGAACCAATCCCTTTGACTGTTTCAAATTTAGTCACTCTCGGTTTTGCTGGTTTTATTTTTGGACCTGCCCTTGTAGGTTATTTGGCAGAATACTTAGGTCTAACTTTTAACATGTATCTGCTTAGTGTCATTTGGGGACTAAATGGGGTGGCTCTTCTTGTTATGATGAAGCGTTTAAAATACTCCTAAAAATAGTTATAGATCTGCGGCAGTTTCATTGATCAGCATATCCACCACATCTTTCAGCGCATCCTCGTGATTTTGACCGGCATCCATCGACAGTTGGTAGGTTTTAAGTTGACGATGGGCGCTTGTTCCTCGGCTCAAAATATCTTTCGTAGCGGCAACTTCCGACTCACATCCGAGAGATTTTGCATCCTCAAACGTAAGCTCTATGAGTTCATCCAGTAATTGTTCGAACGGAACAATACTGCCGATGCCGAAATCGATCAGTCCCTCGTCAAAACTATAGCGCATCGCACGCCAGCGATTCTCTCTAATCAGCATAGGGCTGTAGTCGCGCCAACGCTGATTATTGAGTCTTAGACGGTAGAGCATCCGTATCGTAGAAACAAGCAATGCTGCTAATGAGATTGCATCATCCATGCGTGTACAGACATCCATAATGCGTGTCTCAAGTGTAGGGTATCTCGCGCTTGGTCGAAGGTCCCACCAAATCTTGGTCGAGTCCTCCATGACGCCGGCATTGATCAAGATTTGCATGTGTCGCTGATATTCAGCGTAACTGTTAAATTCAGCAGGTAGTCCTGTCCTCGGTAAATTATCAAAGATGGTTAGACGATAACTCTTTAGCCCAGTATCCTTACTATGCCAGAACGGCGATGAACAGGATAATGCCAGTAGGTGAGGGAGGAAATAGGTGAGTTGACTCATCAAATCAATACGCAATTCATCGTCATTAATGCCGATATGCACATGCATACCACAGATAACCAACCTCCTTGCAACCGCCTGCATTTCTGTTGTCAGTAATTCATAACGATCTTTTGTTGTCAGCTCTTGTTCGGACCAGCGACTAAACGGATGCGTCGAACAAGCAATCGGAGCTATACCGTGTCGACCTGTTACTTCTATTACGTGTTTACGTAATTTCGAGAGGTCTTCGCGTGCTTCCTGGATGTTTTTGCATATCTTTGTACCAATTTCAATCTGTGAGCGCAAAAGTTCGTTAGTGACCTGATGACCAAGCAATTCCTTACACTCGATCAACAAGGACTCTGGTGGATCGACGACAAGGCTGCGAGTTTCCTTGTCAACCAACAGATATTCCTCTTCGATACCTAGCGTGAATTGTGGCTCATCAAGTGTCATCTTAAAGATCTCTGTGTCTCAATGTTTTTTGGTTTAGAAGTTATTGTATATGTACTAATGATTTCTTTTAGGGTATTCGATACACGCTCAACACCATCTTCATCATTAATAAGATTTTGGCATATTTCGATACCCACATGCGGCAATCCAGTTGATTCAGCGTGAAAATCAATTGTGAAATCTTCAGGATCCTTACCAGAGTATGGTTTATTATCGCCAACCAAATAACCCGCCTCGACAAGTCTAGTTAAAAAAATCTCAGCTGTAGCTGGGTCTTTATCCCATAGAACGCCCATTTCCCATTCTCGGTCATTACCATTGATAACTGGAGTGAAGCTATGAATGGAAATAACAACTGGATCAATACCATGCTTCTTTAAGCGAACGATCTGATCTTTGATAGCATTATGATAGGGCCAGTAGATTTCGGATACCCGTTTCTCCTTTTCACTACTTTGAAGGTTGTGATTACCGGGTACGTCAACACCATCGCTATATTTAAGAAACGCGCTATCATCGATCAGATTACGATTACAGTCTACGATCAGGCGCGAATACTGACAGAGTACCGCAGTTGCACCAAGATTGTCGGCAAGTGCCTCGGCAATCGCATTCGCACCAATATCGAGTGCTATATGGCTCACTCTATTAAGGTAATCGAGGCCCATCGTCCCAAGCGAGCGTGGGAACCTGTTACTGGCATGGTCACAGACCAGCAGAACTGGCAGAATAGAATCCGCATTAAGGATTACAAAAGGTGCCGGTTCATCAGGAGCTAAAAGCGTTTCCGTGAATTCTTTATTTTCAATTTTCAAGATATTAATAGGGTTTATTATCAATTTCTTTTAATAATATACCAATTGAGTATTGAATACTCAAAATAATCTAACTAGTAGTGGGGAGGTTTGTCATCATTAATGACTTCTTGACTGGATTGAGGGCTCTTTAAACTTTCCATTTTCTCTTTTAATTCTTTGATCTGATTGTTAAGATTTTCTATCGTTTCTCCCTGACGAAACACGACCATATTTAAATCATCAAGCATGTGTTGAATGTGTGCAATTTTTTCTTCGAGTGCAATGATTTTATTGTCAGACATGAAACTCAATAATTTAAATAAAAAAGCCACCTTGCGGTGGCTTTAAATAACTTACTTATCTATTAAAACTTTACGTGAAAGTTTAATTCGACCTCGGTCAACTCCAAGTACTTTAACCTCTATTTCTTCACCTTCTTTAAGGTAATCCTCAACTTTATTAACTCTTTCATGAGCAATCTCTGAAACGTGAAGTAGTCCATCCTGATTTGGCATGATTGTTATGAAGGCACCAAACTCAACAATCTTGGCAACCTTACCAGTATATACCTTGTTAACTTCTGGCACTGCAGTAACGTCCTTGACCATCTGTACAGCCTTTTCAAAGCTCTCATCATCGTTAGCAAACACATTAACGTTGCCGTCATCGTCGACATCAATACTAGCGCCAGATTGAGCAATAATACCTCTGATTGTTTCTCCACCCTTGCCAATAAGATCACGAATTTTGTCAGTAGGTATCTTAATAACCTGTGTTTTAGGGGCATTCTTTGAAGCCTCATTTGGTTCGCTGATAACCTGATTCATTTGCCCAATGATATTAAGTCTTGCCTCTTTGGCTTGTTTAAGTGCGATTGACATAATATCTTCAGTGATTCCATCAATCTTGATATCCATTTGTAGGGCATTAATGCCACGCGATGTACCTGCAACCTTAAAGTCCATATCACCAAGATGATCTTCGTCACCTAGAATATCTGTTAGAACTGTGAAGCGGTCATCATCCTTTACAAGACCCATTGCTATACCAGCAACCGGAGCTTTAATAGGAACACCTGCGTCCATTAATGCAAGTGAAGAGCCACAGACACTAGCCATAGAGCTTGAACCATTTGATTCGGTAATTTCTGATACCACTCGGATTGAATATGGATAGTCCTCAATACTTGGCAGACATGCAGTAATACCACGACGTGCTAGTCGACCATGACCAACCTCACGACGCTTAACACCCATAACACGCCCAGTTTCACCAACACAGTATGGAGGGAAGTTGTAGTGAAGCATGAAGTGATCTTCTATGCGGTCATTGGTTTCAAGTTTTTCAATCAGTTGTGCATCACGCTTGGATCCCAATGTAGTAGTCACAAGAGCCTGCGTTTCACCTCGAGTGAATAGTGCAGAACCGTGAGTGTTTTCAAGTACACCAATCTCAATCGCAAGTTCACGTACAGTCGAACTATCGCGACCATCGATGCGAGGTTCTCCAGCAAGAATTCGTTCGCGAACAGTTGATTTTTCAATTTTTTTAATATAGTTATTTATTTCATCAGAGCTAGGTGAATCGTCATCGTCGCCGCCAAGTTCTTCAACAGCAGTGTCTTTGATTTGACCCATTTTTTCGTAACGTTCCATCTTGTCAACGGTCTGATAGGCTGCAGAAATTTGATCGCCAAATTTAGACTGAATATCAGAAAGTAAAGATTCGTTTTCAGCTGGAGCTTCCCATTCACGTGGAGATACACCAACCTCTTTAGCAAACTCAGCAACACTATCGATTACAACTTGGAACTGTTGATGGGCATACATGACCGCGCCTAACATAATATCTTCAGAAAGCTCATTAGCCTGTGATTCAACCATCAAAACAGCATCTTTAGTACCCGCTACGACCATATCAAGGTCTGAAGTTTTAAGGTCAGAGTATGTTGGGTTGATGATATAGTTGCCATCTTGGTAGCCAACACGAGCTGCACCTATTGGACCTTTGAATGGGGCACCTGAAATTGCAAGAGCAGCTGAAGTGGCTATCATTGCCAGCATATCTGGGTCGACATTTTTATTTGCAGAAATGACCTGGATCATTACCTGAACTTCGTTCATGTAGCCGTTCGGGAAGAGGGGGCGAATAGGGCGATCAATCAAACGAGAAGTAAGTGTTTCTTTTTCGCTAGGACGACCCTCGCGTTTTAAAAAGCCACCTGGAATTTTTCCAGCGGCGTAAGTTTTTTCAATGTAGTCAACTGAAAGCGGGAAGAAGTTTTGACCTGCTCTAGCTTCTTTTGCTCCAACAACACTAACCAGTACTTGTGTGTCATCCATACTAGCGAAAACAGCGCCGTGAGCTTGACGAGCAATCCTTCCTGTTTCAAATGTGATTTGACTATTGCCTAATGCAAAGCTTTTTTGAACGATATTCATGTTCATATTGTGTCTCCAATAAAATAAAAAAAGTTTTATGGTTTAACGCAATAAGCTTTATTTGAAACATACCCTGTAGGTATGCTTGAGATAAAACTTACCAAAATCCATAAAACCAGTGAATTATCCCCTAATTATTTTACTCCAATTTACTAAATTAACTAGTTATGACAATCTGTTAACCCATTGTTATCAGTTGATTTTTGGTTATTCTAGGGTTATTTAGGACATTACAATTATAATTTATACTTCTAAGCATCTATATAATTAGTTTCTATTCTTATTATTTAAAACAATTGTGGATAAAACTGAGAGTCGCCTGTCAAGTATTGTTGATAATGTAAAACATCCTTTAGAAAGTGAAACTTATCGGCTGAAATGCAAAGAAACTTTAGATAAAGAAGGTGTTTTAGTTCTCAAAGGATGGCTTCATCCAAATATAATTCAGAAAATTTTGAAGGAGGCTGAAAATCAGGAACATTTGGCTTATTTTTGTGTAAACAACCATAATGTTTATCTAGAGAATTCTGATAATTCTTATTCTTCAAATCATGCACGAAATAGAAATATAGTGTCTTCAAAAGGATGTATTACCGATAACCAAGTTCCAATAGATTCGCCATTAAGAATTCTATATAATTCAAATGAATTTAAGAACTTTCTTTGTTCCGTGCTCGGTGAAAAATCCCTATATAAATACGATGATGACTTGTCTTCGATAAATATTCATTATGCGAATGAGGGTCAAGAATTAGGATGGCATTTTGATAATTCGTCATTCGCGATTACTTTATTAATTCAAAAACCTGAAGATGGTGGCTCTTTTGAATATATTCGTGATTTTAGAGATTTTGAAAACAATGAGATGAACTATGAGGGCGTAACAGATCTTCTTAATGGTAAATGTAAACCAAAAGTTCTTTCTATGGAGCCTGGTTGCCTTGTCTTATTTCGAGGTCGTAATGCTGTCCATAGGGTAACTCCTACTATAGGCAATAGAGTTAGGGTTCTATCAGTTCTGGCGTACAACTCAGAGCCTGGAGTACAGTTATCTGAGACTGCTCGGAAGACATTTTTTGGAAAACTATATTGATTTATCAGCCAGTTTTTGAATATGAGTGAGAATAATAAAGGATTAATATTTTATGACAATTTAGATCTAACTCATTCTCATAATGATGAAGATTTACAAGTTGTCTACAAAGAATGGGCAGCTGCCTATGACCATGACAATGACAATTTATTAGGTACAGTGTCACAACCTTTATCAGTTCAAATTTTCCAAGAATATATTAAAGACAAGTCACTAAGAATCATTGATGTTGGTTGTGGTACTGGTTTGGTTGGAGTGGAACTTGAGAAGGGTGGTTTTAGTAATTTCGATGGTATTGATATTTCTCAGGAAATGATTGATATTGCAAAACAGAGGGGTTATTCTAAACTATTTATCGGTAGTCTTAATGACTCTCTTCCTTGTGAAAATAATGAGTATGATGCTGCCCTCTGTGTGGGCGTTTTTACACATGGCCATGTAGGTTCGGACCGACTAGATGAGTTGATTCGAATAGTTAAACCTGGGGGAATTATTTGTTTTACTGTCAACGAAGGCGTTTATGATTCATATGGCTTTGACTCAAAAATTAAGAATTTAGAGTCTACCAATATATGGAAAATTTTAGAAATCAGAAAAAGTGACTATATGACTAAGAAAAATATCAAAGGAATATATTGCGTTGTCAAAGTAATTTAATTTTTAAGCTGTTTATATTTAGTTTAATTAAAAAAATACATCTCTTTTTAAGGGATAAAAGATAAAAATAATGAAAAAAACATTTAAATTAACCCATCCAAAAATTAAGCCAGCAAGACTTATAGAGGCTGTTAGACGTGATGTTAAAAAGTACCTAAAAAGAGAGAAAAGAAAATCACTACCTGATGGTGTTGATTATTGGGATTTTGATTGTAAGTTTGGTCCTACAGAAGTTAAAGCTGAGATTATTTTAGTTTCAGAAATAAGTAAGTGTATTAGCGAAGCCGAGGCGGAAAACCTAGAGTCATTTTATTTAGAAATTCTTGCTAAGCCAGGCTATAAAAAAATCCTTAAACAATTATAACTATAGATACCTAGGATACTTTCTATTGATGGTAGTTTGGTGCTTCCTTGGTAATCGCAACATCATGCACATGTGACTCTGTCATGCCTGCAGCGGTTACTTGAACGAATTCTGCTTTTGTACGCATCTCTTCAAGGTTTTTACAGCCAGTGTAGCCCATTGAAGAACGGATTCCACCAACAATCTGGTGAATGATAGGTCGAATAGAGCCTTTGAAAGGTACACGGCCTTCTATACCTTCTGGTACAAGTTTTTCGGCTGCGAGTTCAGCTTGAAAATATCGATCTGAGGAACCGTGAGCTTGACCCATTGCGCCTATCGAACCCATGCCTCGATAAGCCTTGTAGGAGCGACCTTGGTAGAGTTCAACTTCTCCAGGAGACTCTTCAGTTCCGGCGAACATTGAACCTAACATGACACTGTGAGCTCCAGCTGCAAAAGCCTTTGCTGCATCTCCAGAGAAGCGCACGCCACCATCAGCAATGAGCGGTATTCCAGTGTCCTTAAGTGCATCAGCAACATCCGCTATTGCACTGACCTGAGGAACGCCTACGCCAGCTATAATTCGAGTCGTACAGATACTACCTGGACCAATACCTACCTTAACGCAGTCAGCGCCAGCCTTCACCAAATCAAGTGCTGCCTGAGCGGTTGCAATATTGCCAGCAATAATGTCAAGGTTTGGGTAATCTTTTTTGGTTTTCTTGACTCGATCTAGGACTCCTTTAGAGTGACCATGAGCAGTGTCAATTACTACAACATCAACACCTGCATTGACGAGTGCCTTAATTCTTTCTCCTGTACCTTTTCCAACACCAACTGCAGCTCCAACAATTAATCTCTCTTGACTGTCTTTTGCAGCTTTTGGAAAGTCACTTGTCTTTTTAATGTCGCTAACTGTAATCATGCCACCTAATTTAAAGCTTTTATCAGTTACCATCACACGTTCAATACGATGCTTTTGGAGAAGGGCGCGAACTGTGTCCATTGAAGCACCCTCACTGACTGTAATTAATTTCTTTTGTGGAGTCATTACACTCTCTACAAGTGCATCTAGGCGAGTTTCAAAACGCACATCACGACTAGTAATAAGGCCAACTAAGGTTTTGTTTGATACAACTGGTAGAGCAGAAATACCGTGCTGAGCTTGCAATTCAAAAACATCTTTTATGGTTGCTTTTGGTTCAATACTTATGGGATCTCTAATGATGCCAGACTCGAATCGTTTTACCTTTCTCACTTCTTTCGCTTGGGAGACCACAGACATGTTTTTATGAATAACACCGATACCCCCTTCTTGAGCGATTGCAATAGCAAGCCTGGCTTCAGTTACAGTGTCCATAGCTGCAGAAATAATGGGTGTATTTAGAGTAATTTTTTTGGTAAGTTGTGTTGTTAAATCGACCTCTTTAGGAAGAATTGAGGAGTGTGCAGGCACCAATAAAATATCATCAAAAGTAAGTGCTTTTTTTAATAAATTCATAAATTTCTCCAGATCTTAATATCGCCTACGTTTTACTAGTCCTGTTACTATATAACCAATCACCATACCAAAGAATAACACCAGAGCGCCAACAATAAACCAATTTCTTAAGCTTGTGTCTTTCTCTATTTGGGTGTTGTTTTCTGCCAACTGTAGCTCTGTCTTTAGTTGTAGTGTTTCTTGTATGAGTCTCTCATTTTCATGCTCTAGTTTCAGTGCGTCTTGATAGATCTGTTCAATGTGTGCCTTCTCAGCCTGTGACTTAGAACTCTGAACAACAAGGTCAGCGTTTTCTTGTTTTAGAGATACAAGTTGCTTTTCTAATTCCTCCTTTTCACCTTGAAATTTAGAGATTAGTAACTTGTTGGCGTTATAGGTTCTTTTTAGTTTTTTTAACTCTTCACGTGCTGGTGGGTCTTTAGATAAATAGGATGCAATAATCCAACCAACAGTATCTTCATATTTGATCTGTGCCCAAGCATTATCATCTGTGATTTGTAATATGGACAGCTCAGTGCCCGAGGGTAGTGAACGGATAATATTATTACCAAAAGCCTTATCTGAGCGGATAGGTATGTCTACCTGGTCTGTAATATAGACAATCGCATCGGCACTAACCATTGTGGCTAAGAAAAAGAAAACTAATGGTAATGCTTTATATTGTTTCATAGTGATGATATTTTTTTCAATTGTAACTCTAAATCCCCTAGGGCTTTTTCTACTGAAGAGAGTTTTGATTGTTCTTTTTCAACTACCGCCTTTGGAGCTCCCGAGATAAATTGTTTATTATTTAGTTTGCCTGAGAGTTGCTGTTGATGTTTAATTAATTTATCAATTCCTTTGTTCAATCTTAATATTTCTTGCTCTTTGTCAACTAAACCTGCCAATGGGATAAATATTTTCATTTCGCCAACCAGTGCGGTTGCAGATTCGGGAACTAAATCGTTTTCTGAAAGCTGCTTAATACTGTCCAACTTCGCAAGTGTTGAAATTATTGATAGATTGTTATTGACATATGCTTCATCTGAAGTATTGAGGTTTTGAAGAAAGCA
>ERZ651768.3178-NODE-3178-length-11077-cov-8.076273_pt1 | contig 11077 bp, 11 predicted proteins | sample MGYA00514754_ERZ651768 | MGnify/ENA metagenome assembly ERZ651768 | reverse complement strand
GGCTTCCTGGCGGGCGATGCCAACAAAAAACCGGATCAGGTCATTGGCGTGATCCCGATCGACTCCATTTTTTCCCCAGTCACCCGTGTGCGGTACGAGGTGGAGGCCGCGCGTGTTGGGCAGCGAACCGACTACGACAAGCTGGTGCTCGAGGTTTCCACCGACGGCCGCATGACTCCAGACGAGGCCCTGAAGCAAAGCTCCGAGATTCTGGCGCACCACCTGAATGTTTTCACCGGGATCAACGATGAAACATTCGAGTTTGAGCAGGATGCCAAGGCCAAGGACGAGGATCGCGAGGCCATGCGAAAGCTACTCAACACAAGCGTCAACGAGATCGAGTTGAGCGTCCGTGCGGCCAACTGCCTCAACAACGCGAACATCACCACCTTGGGCCACCTTGCGATGAAGTCCGAGTCCGAGATGCTAAAGTATCGCAATTTCGGCAAGAAATCCCTCACCGAGATCAAGGATAAACTCAAGGAGTACAGCCTTTCACTGGGTGAAAAGATCGATCCGACCCTTCTCGACACGCTTCCAGAGGCACCCCCGCCGGATGCCTTCGAGGATCCGCCGATCGAGGACAAAGAATAACCTGCCACCCGCCATGCCATGCGACACAGAATAAGAACCGCCAAGTTGGGCCGCACCGGGGAGCATCGAAACGCGATGCTCGCCAACATGGTGTCCAGCCTCATCGAGCAGAAGGAAATCACCACCACCCTGGCCAAGGCCAAGGCGGCGCGCGTCGTTGCCGAGAAGATGGTGACTCTCGGCAAACGGGGCACCCTGCACCATCGCCGCTTGGCAGCCGCACGGTTGCGTGCGCCCCAACGCAGGTTTTTCCCCAGGGCCAAGGGAGTCTCCGGCAAACAGCTTCGCGAACAGTGGAGCCGAGAGCACGATGTGGTTCGCATCCTGTTCGATGAGATCGCCCCTTCGTTTCAGGATCGCATGGGTGGATACACACGCATTATCAAGCTCGCCGGCGTCCGCAGGGGGGATGGCGCGCAGATGGCCATCTTGAAGTGGGTGGACGAGACGCTTCAGGAGAAGGCCAAGGCGTCACCAACGCCCGCTGCTAAGCCTGCTGCCGATCAAGACAAAGCCGGGGAAACGGCGCAAACCACAGAACAGGTCGAACCGGCGGAAGAAACTTCCGCCGCTGAGGAACCTGCCGCTGAGGAACCTGCCGCTGAGGAACCTGCCGCTGAGGAACCTGCCGCCGAGGAATCAAGCGATACCGGGGAATCCAAGGAGAAAAAGTAGCCTCAACGTTCATCATTTTTTGAAGGCCCGTCGGTTGACGGGCCTTTTTTGCCGCCTGGCCAAGTGGGGTTTTCACTTGAGCAGCTTCCTTGCAACGGAATACCCTGCGGCATGGCGATGCTTCGCATTAGTGCAGCCCGTTTTGGGCTTGGCCTTGCCGGATTCTGCCTTGCCGTTGCGCATGGCTTGGCCCAGCCCGTCACTTCTGGCAGCGCGGAAACCTTGGCCAAGGCCGTGTACCTCTACAATACCGCCGGGTCGATCGACCTGAGGCAGGACTACAAGCAGGCCTTGAAGTGGTACAGTAAAGCCGACTCGTTGGGGAATGTGGACGCACTTAACAACCTGGGCTATCTCCACGACGAGGGACTAGGCACCCCGCGGGATCAGGCCAAGGCCCTTGATTATTACATCAGGGCGGCTGAGGCCGGGCACGCCGGCGCACAGATGAACCTCTCAGCGTACTATTTCGAGGGGCTCGGCGGGTTGCGTAAGGATTTGCTCAAGGCGACCGCGTGGGCGCAGAAGGCAGCAGATCAGGCCGAGCCGGGAGCCGCCGAAAAGGTGACTGTCATCACGAAGTTAATGCAGGGCGGCAAAAAATAATTTCCGTTCCATGAAACCGATACAAAAGTTTGCAACGGCAGCGATCCTTCGCGGCGTGGTGCTTTTTCAGGCGATCTGTCTGCAGGCCGAAACCGTTCGCGAGGAGTTAGCAGGTAGCAGCTTCAAGCTCGTTCATGAGGCTTACGCGAACAACAACTGGGAGTTGTTCGTCACCGCGGTCAATGGCAAGTCGTCGGTCAACCTCACCAACACTCCCGACGTCAACGAACTTTATCCGCAGGCCTCGCCCGACGGCTTGAGGATTTGTTTCCTGGTCGATTCCGGCAAGGGCCGCGCTACGGTTCGCAGTCTTTGGGTGATGAACTCCGACGGCACTGGCCGCAAAAAAGTGACTGATCGCGCGCGCCAACAGTGCTGGGCGCCCGATAGCCAGACCATCGCCTTCCTGCCGCAGGAATATCCAAAATTCAACGTCGCCGACTACTACACCAAGGGCATCAGCTTCCATCATTTACCGAGCGGCAAGACGCGCGAGCACGTCAACACCAAGCCGCTGCACCACCTCTACAACATCAGCTACGCGCCCAACGGCAAATGGATCGTCGCCACCGTGCACGCCGGGATGGGGCATCGCCACACCAACCTGCTGATTGAAGCCAACGGCAGCAAGATCATCGATCTCGGGATCGACGGCTGCCGCCCGACTTTCAGTCCGGATGGAAAATACATCGCGTGGGGCGCGGGCGACCACGAGTTGGCCGTCGTGCCGATCGACATCGACTCCGACCACCCGAAGCTCGGCAAGAAAGTGTTCCAAGTTTTCGACAGGCAAAACAAGATTTACCACGTCGACTGGTCGCCCGACAGCCGGTTCCTCTCCTTCAGCCGCGGCCCGAATGGCAAGGGCGACATCACCAAGCCGGGCACCTACGAGGCTGCCTGCGAGATGGTCGGTGTCCACGCAAAAGGTTGGGACATCTTCGCGGTGCAGGTGGCCAGGGGCGGCTCGATCACCATCGGCCACAAGCCAGTCTACGAATGGATGCCTCTGACCCGAAACGGCCACAGCAATAAGGAGTCCGACTGGTTTCTGACGCCCGCTGCCAAATGAGGCTGCGGCGAATCACACTTGCGCTTGGCCAAGCGCTTGGGCTGGTCGCACTTGGCTTGGCCAACGGCTGCGGTCCAGCTCCCGTGTCACCGGCCAAGCCGCAGTCGATCACCACTGCCAGCGGCGTGCTGATGATTGTCGTCCCGGCTGGCTCATTTAAAATGGGCTCTGACGATCACGAGGCTGACGAGCGCCCACGCCACGAGGTCAGCCTGGGCACATTCCTGATGGATCAATTCGAGGTCACTCACGACTTGTTCGTGAAGGCTCAGTTGCCGAACCCCTCCCGCTGGCAGGACGACAGCCGCAAACCGGTCGAGCGCGTGCGATGGCGCGAGGCCAAGCTCTATTGCAATGAACGCTCGCTGATGGAGGGATTCACGCCGTGCTACGACGAGGCCAAGCCGGGCTGGCCCTGCGACTTTGCCGCCAACGGCTACCGGCTGCCGACCGAGGCCGAGTGGGAGTATGCCGCCCGCGCTGGCTCGAGCCGCTTGTTCAGCTTTGGCGACGTGGCCAAGCTCAAGGCCAACGGCTGGTTCGCCGACAACGCCGGCAAGCGCACGCACGTCGTCGGCACTCGCAGGCCCAACGCGTGGGGATTGCACGATCTGTACGGCAATGTCTCCGAGTGGTGTCAGGACATTTACGAGCCGGTCTATTACCAAAACAGTCCCGTGCAGGATCCGCTTGGCCCGGCGGAGGACGGCACCGATGCAAGGCGCGTGATGAAGGGCGGCTCGTGGAAGGCGTCCGCCTCGATGTGCCGCGCCTCGTTCCGCAAGGGCCAGCGCACTGGCGACACCGACGCCTGTTTTTTTACTGACTACTGCGGCTTCCGCTGTGTACGTCGCGTGACGCCGGCCGAGGTGCAGTCGCTCATCGCCAAGGGGGCCCCGGAAAAGTAAGCCATGCTTTTCCACACCTGGACGTTTTTCATTTTTTTTATCGCGACGATTGCTGGGTTTTGGGTGCTACGCCCGACCCGGTTTTGGCTGCACTGGATTCTTCTCGCCTCGGCGGTCTTCTACGGCTGGTGGCATCCGTACTACCTGCTGCTTGTTTTTTATTCCACCGCGCTCGACTACTTTATCGTTGGCTGGATGGAGCGCGGCCCGCACCTGGCCAAGCCGGGGTGGCGCTTCGCCGCAAGTGTCGCGTTACTCATTGGCGCGATCGTCGTTGGCCTGACGGCACCGGCCGGATGGGGCGGCTTGGCGGCTGCGATTGGTTTTTTCGCGGCGGTGTTGGCGGTGGGGCATTGGCTGCGGAGTCGCCGTGACTGGCTGCTCGTCAGCATCATCAATAATTTGTCGGTGCTGGTTTTTTTTAAATACGCCGGCTTCGCGATTGAAAATCTGAACACCCTGCTGGCCAGGCTCGGCGTGGGCCAACTGCCTTCCGCCGAGTCGCTGATGCCGCCCGGCTGGGAGTACGTGCTGCCGGTCGGTATTTCGTTTTACACGTTTCAGTCGATGAGTTACACCATAGACTTTTACCGAGGCATTATTTCGCGCGAACCAAGCTTTGTTCGTTTTGCGGCGTTCGTGACCTTTTTCCCGCAACTCGTTGCCGGGCCGATCGAGCGCGCGAAAAACCTGCTCCCGCAGTTTTCAAAAATTCCACGTGTCAAACTTGTCGATGTCACCGACGGCGCGTCGCTGTTCCTCGTTGGGCTGTTCAAAAAAGTGGCACTGGCCAACTACCTCGGCCTGTACGTCGATCGCATTTACGGAGACGTCGGGTTGCAGGGCGGGGTGGCGCTGGCGTTGGCGACGTTTGCCTTTGGCTGGCAGATATATTTTGACTTCAGCGGCTACACTGACATGGCGCGCGGTGTCGCCCGTTGTATGGGTTTCCGCTTGATGCTCAACTTTCGCAACCCGTACCTTGCGGTTAGCCTGGCAGATTTTTGGTCACGCTGGCACATCAGTTTGTCAACCTGGTTTCGCGACTACGTTTACATCCCTCTCGGCGGCAATCGTGTGGATGGTCTCAATCTCCAGCGCAATCTGCTGATTACGTTCGTCATCTCCGGGCTATGGCACGGGGCGGCGTGGACGTTTCTCATTTGGGGTGCGCTGCATGGATTGGGGCTGATCGCAAATCGCGGACTTGAACAGGCCGCCTGGTGGCGTGATCGTTTCCCGCCTTTGGCTAAGCGCTTGGTGGTGTTTGTGTTCGTTTGTTTCGCGTGGGTGTTTTTCCGGGCGGAGTCACTTAGTCAAGCGACAGCGATTCTCCAGCGAATTTTTGTCACCGGGTGGGCCGACCCACAGATGCCGCTGTTGCTCTTGCTCCTCGTGGTTTCGGTTTGGGTGTACCAGTTTGTTTACGAGTCGGCGCTGCGCAGTTGGCTTGAGAAACCGCCGGTGAAGGTCGCGCTGGCGCTGGCGATGATTCTTTGGATGCTGCTGTTTGCGCCGGGCGGCACCGAGCCGTTTATTTATTTCCAGTTCTAATGACGCACGAAACCAGTCAACCACCCGCCAGTGACCTTACCGCCGTCCGGTTGTCGGCGCGGCAGTGGCTCTGCACGCTTGGTTTGTCGCTTGGCTTTGCCTGGCTGTTGCCGGTGGCCTGGACTGGGTTCGAGTCGTTCAAGCCGGTACCGCACTACCGCGTCCCGTACGAGTTGAGCAACGACTACTGGCTGTACGAACGCTGGCTGGGTCAACTCCCGCCGGACGCCATACCGGTGGTCGGCGACTCCGTGGTGTGGGGCGAGTACACGGCGCACGATGGCACGCTGTCGCGGTTTCTCGGCGACGCGACCGGGGCGCCGTTCGCCAACGCCGGCATCAACGGGTTGTACCCGCTCGCGCTGTGGGGGTTGATCGAGCACCACGGAGGCGTGTTGCACAACCGCCGCGTTCTGTTGCATTGCAACCTGCTGTGGATGAGCGACCCGGAGGCGGACATGCAGCTTGAGAAGGAGCAAACGTTGAATCATCCGGGACTGGTGCCGCAATTCGTGCCAAGCATCTCGTGTTACCGCGCGGACATCGACTTGCGGTTGGGCCGGGCACTCGAGCGGCGCCTCGAGCCTTTTAGTTGGGTGCGGCATTTACAGCAGGCGTACTTCGGGCAGGAATCTCTTCCCGAGTGGACCTTGGCCGATAATGGCAACCATCCGCCGTCCTACCCGAACACGTACCGACTACTGCCTGGCGTGGAGGGCGTGAGCTTGTCTGCCGAGGCGGTGAGTCCGGATCGCGGCTTGGCCAGCGAGCGGCACGAGCCGTGGTTGGCGAACCAGTCGGGCAAAGTCAACATGGAATGGGTGACGCCGGAGAGTTCGTGGCAGTGGCGGGCGTTCTGCCGCTTGGCCAAGCGGCTGCAGGGTAGGGGAAACGAACTGCTCGTCGTGGTCGGTCCGCTGAACGAGCACATGATGAACGACGCGACGCGGGAGAAACATCGCAGTTTTCGCTCAACAGCCGTCGCTTGGCTGGAGGGGGAGGGAATTCGTTTTGTGGTGCCGGAACTTTTACCAAGCGAGGAGTTCGCCGATGCGAGCCATCCGCTCACGGAAGGTTACAAGCGCTTGGCGAAGCGACTTGCCGAAGAGTCACTGTTTCGCGCTTGGCTGGGCCAATAGAAAAGGCCGCGGGATACGCGGCCTTCGCAAAGTGGGGTGGCTAACTTCAGTGTTCTTCCGCCGACAGGCAGCCGAACTTGGCGAATGCCCAGCAGAAGCCGAGCAGGCTGAAGTTGAACAGGTGAGGTCCTCCGACGCGGTACAGCACCGACACCCAAGCAACCAAAACGATCCAGCCAACCACCGGTTTTTTGGCATACAGGACGGTGAGTGCCCCGAGCAAAACGATGCTGAAAACAAATCCCAGCAGGCCAAGCCCGAAGCCTTGCGGCGGCGTGGCCACCATGTTTACGATGCCTAGGCCGATCACGACCGCCATTCCGGCGATAGCGAGGATGCTGTTCACGAAAATATTATTCATGCGCCGCGCATTGAGCCGAAAACCGCGGTTGCTGGCAAGTTTTAAGTCCGTTTTTCTACCAATTCCCAAATTGCCTTGTGGTTTCGGGCCGGATGACCGCAGTCTCCCCATGGCATGGCCGACCGGAGGATCACCGATGTCTTGACGGAGCCGGACGCAGGCCTCGAGGGAACGCTGCGGCCGGGTGTGTTCTCCGATTTCACCGGTCAACTCAAGGTCAAGGAGCGGCTCGGCATCGCGGTCGAGGCAGCCAAGCAGCGCAGCGAGGCGCTCGACCACATTTTGCTCAGCGGCCCGCCGGGCCTCGGCAAGACCACGCTCGCCGGCATCCTCGCCCGCGAGATGGGCAGCGACATGAAGGTCACCAGCGGCCCGATCATTGAGAAGGCCGCCGACCTTGCCGGTTTGCTGACCAACCTCAACCAGGGCGATGTGTTGTTCATCGACGAGATCCACCGGTTGCAAAAAAACATCGAGGAATATCTCTACCCGGCGATGGAGGATTTCACGCTCGACATCATCATCGACCAGGGGCCAAGCGCGCGCAGCGTGCGGTTGAACCTGCCTCGGTTCACGCTCATCGGCGCGACGACCCGGAGCGGCCTGTTGACGGCGCCGCTGCTCACGCGTTTCCCCGTGCGCGAGCGGCTGGACTATTACCAGGCCGACGATCTGCAAACGATCGTCCGGCGATCGGCGGGGTTGCTCAACGTGGAGATCGACACCGACGGGTCGGCCGAGGTGGCGCGCCGCAGCCGGGGCACGCCGCGCATCGCAAACAACCTGCTGCGCCGTGTGCGCGACTACGCGCAGGTGAAAGGCGACGGCCGCATCGACGGAGACACCGCCGACAAGGCGCTGGCCATGCTCGAGATCGACGAGGACGGCCTCGACGAAATGGACAAGCGCATCCTCGAGGCGATCATCGTCAAGTTCAGCGGCGGGCCGGTTGGCCTCTCGTCTCTTGCGGTGGCAGTTGGCGAGGAGCCGGACACGCTCGAGGAGGTCTACGAGCCATTTCTGATCCTTGAGGGCTATCTCAACCGCACACCGCAGGGCCGTGTTGCCACCGAGGCCAGTTTCAGTAAGCTCGGCCTCAAGCCCCTCTCCAAGGGCGGCCAGCAAGACCTCCTCTAAGCCAAGCGTCTGGCCAAGCGCGCCGCTGCCAAAAAAAACAAAAAAACTTTATGTGGGACCACATATGTCCCACCTGTCACCTTACGCTCTCTCCCGGTGCTGCCATTGGCGGCGAGAACCTTGACGATTATGAAAACGAGAGAGAGACAAAACACGATGGCCCGGGGGCAGATGGAGCTGCCGCTCGGGAACGCTCTGGGCGGCCAAATCGCCGGCTGCCGCTCGCCGAACCACCGCAAGGCTCCCCAGCACGTGGCCGACTGGTGGTTTGGCCGGATGCGGCTGTGGACGATGGAAAGCGGGCCCAAGCCGGAAGGGAGGGTCGCCGCATGAAGCCAGCGTGCCGAAAACGCCCCGTGATCATGCTGCACACCTGCCGGGTAGTGGCGTTGTTTGGCCAGGCGAGGCTTATTCGCAAGGCCGACGGACGGTTCCAGCTCGAGGGCGGCAACCGGCACGACCGCTTGGCCGCCATTGAGTGGACCTCGATGTTTTTGCCGGAAGCGGTGGTATCCCAGAGAGGCCAGTCAACTCGTTGAAAAGCGGCGCGGATTTCCTTTCGATGGATATTAAGCACTGATTTTTTGTTAGTCCTGTTTGAATTGATCGATTTTTCCTAAAAAACAGGCTGACATTTTGTTCGGCTGTTCTATCTTTTCCGCGAAACCACCATGATGGGCGCGGAAGTATTTGTCAGTTATTCGAGCCAGGACCGGGATCGTGTGATTCCGGTGGTGGAATATTTGCGTAACTCGGGGATTTCGGTCTGGGTGGATGAGGGCAACATTCATGCAGCAGATCTGTGGTCGGAGCAGATCGTGCAGGCGATAGCCGGCTGCCGGGTGATGGTTGTGATGCTTTCTGGCAACTCGACGGATTCACACAATGTGGTCAAGGAGGCGATGCTCGCCTCCGAGCAAAAGAAGGCGCTGCTGCCGGTTTACCTCGAGCCCGCGGAAATTCCGGCCAAGCTGCAGTATCAGTTGGCCGGTATCCAGCATCTCGAACTTTACGGCCAGGATGAACAGCAAGTGCTCGCCGACTTGGCCACAGGCCTAATCAAAAGAGGCGTCTCCGGAGAGAACGACACTGCCGCACCAAAGTCTTCAACCATCAAACGCCACGAACCCCCAAGGCCAAAGGCTACAACTCCAAGACAACCGACAAACATCGCCAAACCAATCGCATGGGTACTGAGCGTGTGTGTAATTGCTTTACTTGGGCTGATGCTGTTTAATAGACCTGTAACAGAACCGCTCCAAAAAACTGAACAGAAACAAAAATCAACTTTGGGACGTATGCATGTTAAAATCCCCATCCCAAAGGAATATCCCATGGCTAAGCCGACTGAAATGCCATTTGGGGTTGCAATGAGAATGTTGGCCATATCTCCGAATGCGAAACATTTGGTTTATGTATGCATGTATGAAAAAGAACGGCACCTGTGCCTTCGTAGTTTGAGTGATGATACATTTCAGGTGTTAAAAGGCTCCAATAGGGCAGTTCTTCCGTTTTTCAGTCCGGACGGAAAATGGGTGGGGTTTTTGACCGAAAAGAAAATCAAGAAAATTGAAATATCAAGTGGATTATTGACGGAAGTCTGTGACGCAAAGAACCCATATGCAGGGGCAACATGGAGTGATGGAGGTATGATTTATTTTGGTAATTCAGAAGGCTCTAATTTTTTAAAAGTTAACGAAAATGGAGGGGAGCCAGAATTTGTTTCAAAAGAGATGTTGAATGCTTTTAATCCAAGCGTAGTTCCAAATGGTAAGGGTGTCGTTTTTGATTCTCCAGGAATTAATATATTCAGAGCCCCTCTTTCGGTTTATTTCATTTCTTCGAATGAAGATAACCCCCTGAAATTGCTGGATGGCAGAATGCCCAGTTGGTTTGGTGAAAAGTACTTGATTACATTAGAAGAAAATCAGTTGAGATTAACGGAATTTAATATCGAAACATTTAAGCCATTGGGAGAAACTAAAACGATTTTATATTCAAAAATTAGAAGTGATAAGCTTGAGGCTCATTACTCGCTTTCTAAAAACAACGTTTTGGCTTTCATTGAGGGGGAAAGCACGTTGGAAATGAATCTTTCAGTATTAAACGCCATTAGTAAAGAATCTGTCTTACTATCCGAAAGGAACCAACAATATGGTCAGTATTCCATTTCACCGAATGGGCAGAAACTGGCAGTCGAAATTGTAAATAATCAAATTTATAGTATAAATATTTTTGATATTGAAAGAGGACGATTTAATTCGTTTTCGAATTCAAAGCATAATTATGCTCCTTTTTGGGGGGCTGATGGGAAAAAATTATACTACACATCCAATAGAAAAAATCTATCTGAATTTGAAATGTATGTCTATGACTTTGATCAACAAAAAGAAGAGGAAGTAATTTTTGAGGGCGAATCAATGGTGTGGCTTGAAATTTCAGACGTATCTGTAGACGGTAATAAATTATTATGTTTTGGGCAGCAAAAAGGCACAGGAATGTGGGAGCTTTATTATGTCGATATAATAGAAAAAAAGAAATACCAACTCACAAAAAACCGATTGCAGGAATGGGGAGGTGTTTTTTCTCCGGATGAGAAGTGGTTGGCTTACGCTTCGGAGAAGGATATGCAGGGGAGTTATGCGATCTATCTAAATAGATTTCCGGAGATGGATCAGGAGATTCGGATTTCGAATGGTGGTGGGGAGGAGCCAAAGTGGTTGCCGGATGGGTCAGCGGTTTATTATCGGAATGGGTCCAAGTGGATGAAGGTATCCTTAAAATTGGAAGGAGAGCCGGAGGTTGGAGAGCCGGAACTGTTTTTCGAGGGGGACTATGTGAATGTATGGGGGCCTTCGCACGATATTTTCCCCGACGGCCGGATTTTGCTTCTAAAAGGGGAGAAGTGGGAACAGCCGACAGAGATTGATGTGATCATCAATGCCTTGGATGTTGCGCCCTGATTTTAGTCCTGTTTGAAACTATTCAGCGCATCCATGTTGACCTCGATGCCTAGGCCCGGTTTTTGTGG
>ERZ651768.3175-NODE-3175-length-11084-cov-6.124557_pt1 | contig 11084 bp, 9 predicted proteins | sample MGYA00514754_ERZ651768 | MGnify/ENA metagenome assembly ERZ651768 | reverse complement strand
TTCCTGCCCTTCATGCTTATGACCACTGGTAGATTTATCAGGATGAAGGGTTGTAGTGCTGATTACGAGATTATCAAGAGAAGTATTGTCCTTAACTATATACCTGTCATCTTCCTTAACTATTTGTCCCTCTATATCGTTAATTTGCATAATAAATTTTAGCTCCTATTTCCTGTTTAATAATTTTAGTTGAATATTGGCATAATCTAAGCCATTAATTTGAATGCTGATTGATTCATTTGAACCTTTATGGTTATTAATAATATGGAATTAGGGACTCCAGTAGATACTTAGGGGGCCTTCTAGGAAAGCGTAGATTGGCATTTTTTCAGCATTTTTATGAGTCATAGCAAGCTCAAGGACTTTGAGTTTATGCGAACCGTTCAAATGAAGTATTATATTTTTTGCGCTACTAATTGCCTTATATGTAAGGCTTATACGTTCATACGGTGCAGTCGTTGGTGAGGTCACAACGTAGCCTTCGGAGTTATTAGGATTCATTGCATCATTTAATTCCTCAGCACAAGGAAACAAGGAAGCTGTATGACCATCTGTCCCCATGCCCAAAACAACGACATCGAATGGCTGTTTAATTTTTTGAAACGATTGTTGACACAATATCTGGCCATCCTTAACAGTTTCAGCATTATTTTTGATTGGTACAAAATTTACTTTAGAGGCTTTATTTTTTATAAGGTGTTGTCTCACAAGTAACTCATTGCTATCTTCATGTGAAGCATCCACCCAACGCTCGTCAACTAATGCCAGATCAACCTTAGACCAATCAAGATTCAATTCTGATAGCGCTTCAAATACCAAAACAGGAGTACGACCACCAGACACAGCAAGACTTGCTCGACCATCCTGATTTATGGACTGAGATAGTAATTGTCCAATGCTTTGGCTCAAATTTTTCGCCAAAGACTCTCTAGCATTAGATCCGTGCCAGTTAACGCTTTTAGGTAAATAGTAAAATTTATTATTCGTCATGCCAGTTATGTCCATTTTGTTGTAGAAGGGCTTTACTTTCGTTGGGGCCGTTGCTGCCTGCAGGATAAGAATAAAGAGGTTGCAAAGACTTTTGCCAGATTTTATAAGCATTGTCGCACCACTCCCATGCCAGTTCAATTTCTTCTTTGCAAAGAAACAAACTCTGGTTACCCAAAAGTACATCCAACAATAATCTTTGATAGCCGCTTGGAATCTTCAATAATTTTTGAGATTTAATAAAATCTAAACTCATTGGGTCAGATCTTAATCTCATGCCTTCATTGACACCATGACGCTTTGTCAAAACTTGAAGAGAAATCCCTTCTGTTGGGTGCAAGCTTATTATCAAACTATTCCCTGTAGAGCTTTTTTGATCCTGATCAAATATAAAGTGAGCGTCAGATTTAAAATGAATAACGATATTGGTGGCTTTTCCTGCCATCCTTTTCCCAGTCCTTATATAAAAAGGTGTTCCTGACCAACGCCAATTGGCAATCTCTGCTTTTATGGCTACAAATGTTTCAGTTTTACTTTTAGATCTAGCACCCTCCTCATTCAAGTATCCAGGTTTTATAGCTCCTGAAATTTGGCCATCATTATACTGAGCCCTTATAAAACTCTTTGAAATGTTATTTTCAGTAAGTGGCTGAAGTGCCTGCAATACTTTGACTTTTTCATTTCGGATGCTCTCATCGTTGAGTCGACTAGGGGGTTCCATAGTAATAAGACATAGAAGCTGTAGAATATGGCTTTGGACCATATCTCTCATTTGTCCAACACCGTCAAAGTAGTCCCAGCGACCCTCAATACCGACAGATTCAGCTGCAGTTATTTCAATATATTCGATACTTTTACTGTTCCACTGACTTGAAAAAAGTGAGTTAGCAAAACGCAAAGCAATAAGATTTTGAACTGTCTCCTTGCCAAGATAATGATCAATGCGATATATTTGGGATTCATTGAAATGCTTCAATAGCTTGTCATGAATATCCCTTGAGGATTCCAAGCTGTAACCAATGGGCTTCTCAACAACAATACGGCTATTATTAGTCAGGATTTGAATATTGTATAGACCATCACAAACAGCTTCAAAAAGATCGGGGGATATAGCTAAATAATAAGAAATAGGCTTACTCCAGTCATTAAGAGATTGCTCTAATTTCCGATAGTCATCATGATTATTTAAATCACAGCAACAATAGTTGATGCGTTCAATTAACTTGTTATAAACTTCATCATCTAAATACTCGCCTGGAACATATGAATTGAGCGCGTCTATGATTTTTTGCTGGAATTGTTCTCTAGTAATATCCTGACGAGCAACTCCAAGAATCCTTAAAGAGTCATCTAGCAGCCCTGAGCGTTCAAGATAGTACCAGGCCGGCATCAATTTTCGAAGGGATAAGTCTCCTAGAGCTCCAAATAGAACAAAACTAGTGCTTTTGTCTTGTGAAGTCGTCATTATTCTATCTTCTAAAATATAGTCAGTAGATCAAGTTTTTTGAGATAACCAATCGGTATGAAAAAACTCACCGACAGATCTATCGACACGTTCATAGCTATGAGCGCCAAAGTAATCTCTCTGGGCCTGTAATAAGTTTGCTGGTAATCTCGCAGAGCGGTATCCATCATAGTAAGATAGAGAAGATGTCATAGCAGGAATAGGTACGCCATGAGTCATAGCAATTGAAGCGATACGACGCCATCCTTCCTGACAGTTGTTAATCTTATCCTTGAAAAAAGGATCTAAAAGCAGGTTTTTTATTTCCGGATTATTGTCATAGGCATCTTTAATTTTATTTAAGAAAGCCGAACGAATAATGCAACCTCCACGCCACATGAGGGCAATGCCACCATAGTTTAGATTCCAATTAAATTGATTAGCAGCCTCATTTAATAAAGTATAGCCTTGCGCATAAGAGACTATTTTTGCGGCGTATAGTGCATCGTGAATGTCCTCAAGAACTTGTTCCTTATTGCCGTTAAATTGAATATTGGGCCCACCAAGTAACTTTGAAGCCTCAACCCTATCTTGCTTGATAGATGAGAGGTAGCGTGAAAAAACTGCTTCCCCTATCAAGGTTAAAGGGGTGCCGAGCTCTAGCGCAACAGTTGCAGTCCATTTGCCAGTCCCTTTTTGCCCTGCAGTGTCAAGAATACGGTCAACCAGAGGGGTGCCGTCTTTTTCTTTATATGCCAAAATATCAGCAGTAATCTCAATAAGGTAGCTACTTAATTCGCCCTCGTTCCATTGCTTAAAAATGTCGTGCATTTCATCAGCTGACATCCCCAGCAAGTCTTTCATTATTTGGTATGCCTCACAAATCAATTGCATATCGCCGTATTCGATGCCGTTGTGGACCATTTTGACGAAGTGTCCTGAACCGTCTTCACCTATCCAGTCACAACAAGGTTCGTCGTTTTCAACTTTGGCTGATATCGTCTGGAAAATATCCTTCACTTCGGGCCAAGCTGCAGACGACCCTCCTGGCATAATGGATGGCCCTTTTAGTGCCCCCTCTTCTCCTCCAGACACTCCAGCACCGACAAAAAGAAATCCTTGCTCTTCCAGTGATTTGGTTCTGCGAATTGTGTCAGGATAATGGGAGTTACCACCATCAATGATAATGTCGCCTTGGTCTAAGTATGGTATCAGTTTATTAATATAATCATCAACCACTGAACCGGCGACAACCATCAACATGACTTTTCGAGGTTTTTTGATTGAATTGACAAAATCTACAATGTCTACGCATCCGATAATGTTTTTTTCTTTAGCGCGACCATTAATTAAATCATCAATCTCTTTTCTTGATCGATTATGGACGGCAACTGAGTAGCCATGGCTTTCTATGTTTAAGGCTAAGCTTGAGCCCATCACACCTAAACCCATTAAACCTATATCTGCTAAAGCTCTGTTCATAAATTCACCAAACAAGCATTATATATAAAAATCAAAAAACAAGCGCTCCTCATTGTCAAAATCAAAGATTGACGCATGAGCTGGGTCAAAACCAACTGTAACGCTGTCACCAATGCTTACTGAAGTGTTTCCATCAACCATAAAACGAAACTCCTGACCGCCTATCTGTGACCATACCAATGTGTCCGCTCCCATGGGTTCAAAAACTTCTACTTCGAGACTAAAGTTCACCGGCATATTTTTTGCTTCACCTCCAAACACAATAGTCTCAGGACGTATACCTAACCAGACCTGTGTTTCAGCTTTAACAGTTTCTTTAAATTTGTAATTACTCAAATCGGGTGATTCGCACCATCCTCCATTCAACTTAAATAAAGGTTTGTCATTCTGTGAAATTGTGCCCTTTAAAAAGTTCATACTTGGGGAACCAATAAACCCAGCAACATACTTGTTAACAGGATAGCTATAAATTGTCTTAGGAGTATCCAATTGCTGAATGAGACCATCTCTCATAATGGCAATGCGGTCTGCCAAAGTCATGGCTTCAATCTGGTCATGGGTCACATAAATCATGGTATTGTTGAGTTTCTGGTGTAGTCGCTTAATCTCGACTCTGAGCTCAGTACGCAACTTCGCATCCAAATTAGATAAAGGTTCATCAAACAGAAAAACTTCAACATCCCGAACCAAAGCACGACCTATTGCAACTCTCTGGCGTTGGCCGCCAGACAGTGCAGCAGGTTTACGCTCCAAAAGCGATTCAATCTGCAAAATCTCTGAAGCGTGCTTAACGCGTTTTTCAATTTCCTCTTTTGGCAGTCTTGAATTTTTCAGACCGAACGACAGGTTGCCCTTGACCGTCATTTGTGGATAAAGCGCATAGGATTGGAACACCATACCAATACCCCTCTGCGCAGGCTCATGCCAGGTGACATTTTGCCCATTGATAAAAATCTGCCCATCAGTAACATCCAATAGTCCAGCGATGCAGTTCAACAATGTTGATTTACCACATCCTGAAGCTCCCAAGAGCACCAAAAATTCTCCTTTTTCAATCGTTAAATTGAGGTCCTTCAGGACCACAACTTGGCCAAAATTAAGCGATAGTTTTTTAATTTCTATACTATTCATTTTTTAATTATCCTTTAACTGCGCCGGCAGCAATACCACGCACGAAGAGCTTTCCTGAAATAAAATAGATGGCCAAAGGTACCAGCCCCGTCAACAAGGTAGCGGCCATATTTACGTTATATTCTTTTACCCCTTGAACAGAGTTCACAATGTTATTAAGCTGAACAGTCATTGGGTAGTTTGCCGGTTTGGTATAGATCACTCCAAACAGGAAATCATTCCAAATACCCGTCACCTGCATAATAATAGCGACAACAAATATTGGTAGTGACATCGGCATCATAACGCGGAAGTATATTCCCCAAAATCCTGCCCCGTCGACCCTAGCAGCTTTGAAAAGCTCTTCAGGGATGGTGGTGAAATAATTGCGGAACAGCAGTGTCAGAATTGGCATTCCAAAGATAGAGTGAATAATAATCAAGCCTGGAAGTTTCGTGTAAAGGCCTAAATCGCGCAGTATTATGACTAGTGGGTAAATCATAATCTGATAGGGGATAAAGGCGCCAAATATCAGTACAGTGAAAAAGAGATTTGCTCCTTTGAAACGCCAGTTGGCTAAAGCGTAGCCATTAATAGATGCGATAGCGATTGATATGAAAACCGAGGGTATGGTGATTTTAACTGAATTCCAGAATCCTCGTGACAAGCCGTCACAATTGAGCCCTGTGCATGCCTGACTCCACGCTTTGACCCAAGGTTCGAAAGTTATTTCAAGGGGCAGTGAAAAAATATTCCCCATGCGAATTTCCGGCATACCCTTAACAGATGTAACCAACATCACATAAAGCGGAATCAGGTAATATACCGCGACGACGAACAATGTCCCATAAAGAATGATATTTCTGCGGCTCAACGTTTTGCGTGGTTTTGGCCCGCTGGGACCATCCAGTGAATGTACATCTGCAGAATCAGCCATGCTTGCGCCTCCCAAACCCTAAATATGCTAAGGGGATAAGAACGATCAGAACCGAAACCAACATCATGGTTGAGGCAGCAAATCCCTGGGCAAGATTTTGGTGGCCGAACATATAGTCGAAGACATATTTTGCCGGCACCTCAGAGGCGAGACCCGGCCCACCCGAGGTCTGCGCAACTATCAAATCGTAAACTTTTATTATTCCAGCAGAAATGATGACAAGCGTAGTGATAAAGACCGGACGCATCATTGGGATCACGATGCGTAGATAGGTTTTCCACATCGGAATACCATCTACTCTGGCTGCCATCCAGATTTCCTGGTCAATCCCGCGCAGACCTGCCAGCATCAGGCACATAATAAAACCTGTCCCCTGCCAAAGGCCAGCTATCAGAACCCCATAGATAACAATATCTGCATTGTAAAGAGGGTCGAATACAAAGTTATCAAACCCCAATGAGCGAACAATTTTCTCGACGCCATGATCTGGGTTTAAAATCCATTGCCATACTAGTCCTGTAACAATAAAACTTAGAGCAAATGGGTATAAAAAAATTGTCCTAAAAGTATTTTCAAACCTTGTCTTCTGATCCAATAAGGCTGCCAGCATAAAGCCGATAATTAGCGAAAAAATCAACGAACCAGCTCCAAAAATCGCCAGATTCTCAATGGAAATATACCAACGATCGGAACTCCAAAGACGTTCATATTGACCAAACCCGATAAATTCGCTCTTCGGTAACATGCGACTGTTGGTAAACGAATGATAAACTGTCCATAGAGTTGCCATAATAAAGATACCAAAGGCCGTAAAGGCCATCGGCACCGCCGCTATTTTGCTGGACAGATTATTTACCAGAGAGCTCTCAATATAGCCCGGGCGTTCAAGGTCTGAATCTCGTGTTCCGATTACCAGTAATACAAGAAAGAACAAAATAAACACAGCTGTGGCAAACAAAGCAAAAGGTTCAAATGTATTCCAAACTTTGCGAAGCTCCTTGAGGACGGGAATGGCCAACTGAGTACCCTTTTGGGCAAATGACCAAACCATTGCTGAAGTTAATGCGGCAATAAGCCAACCTATAGCATGTTGTCGCAGCCGATTGGTAAAGAGCTCCAATTTACCCGTTTTAAGACCCATCCAAATGAGCAAAAGAAGCGAGGGCAGCAAAAGCAGAAACTGAGCATTTTCAAGTATTTTGGGTTTTATACCAACAGTGGCCAGCACCAAAGCAACAAAGGCAACCAGTATTAAACCAATAAAAAACCTTTCGGGCAAAGCTTGTTTATGCATGGCTGTTATTATAAGTTAAAGAAATCGGTAATATCTTAAATAGAAATCGGTAATATCTTAATGAGAACTGCCGAACCAGATTTGAGTCCGGCAGTCCTTTATTGTCAATGCTTAGTCAGCATTGGCCATGATGCTAACATATTTTGCTTGTGCATCATCGACGCTCATATACAAATCATTCCAGAATGCTGTCATCAATTCCGAAATCTGACCTTGTGTATCCGCAGAGAGAAGAATATCTCCTGAAGGCAGAACATTTCCATCAGCAAGAATCTTCAGACCCTTCTGCATACAATCGTTAGCTGTCGACATATCAATGTCACCACGGATTGGCAAGGAACCTTTTTTCAGGTTGAATGCCACTTGAACTGCTGGTGATACCAAAAGTGCGGCAAGTTCTTTTTGTGCCGCTTCGACATCTGCATCATCCTGAACAGGGAAGTAAAATGCATCTCCTCCAGTATCCAGAATTTCACGATTTCCAAGACCCGGCAGACATGTATAATCCTGACCGGCAACCTGTCCGGCAACTTGGAATTCACCCTGTGCCCAGTCTCCGTGGATCTGACCACCTGCTTTACCGGTAATCACGAGATTAGTCGCCTGGTTCCAGTCGTTGACGTTTGAACCTATAGACATTTTACGCGCATCATCAAATGCTTCGAAAACGCGACGATACTCTGCACCAGCTGCGACTTTTGCGTCCTTGTCGCGGTTAACTGCATACCAAACGTCCTCGCTCACAAGTGCCACTGCTATAACTCCAAAAGCTAAACCAGTTTGCCAAGCTTGCTGACCCATCGCCAAGGGAACAATCCCTTTTGCACGAAGTGCAGGTCCAGCTGCCACAAACTCATCCCAGTTTGTAGGAACAGCAACACCAGCTGTTGCATAGGCATCGTGGCTCAACCAAAGCCACTGGGCCGAATGAATGTTGACAGGTGCACAATATATGCGACCATCAAGCGTACATGCGTCCAACAGTTTGCTTGGAAAAACAATATCCTTCCAGCCTTCGGCCTCAGCTACATCGGTCAAATCTAAAAGAAGACCTGCTTCGATAAGCTCTTCAGCTTGGCGACCATGGTTCAGCTGAGTCGCACCCATTGGCTCGCCGCCAATGATTCGGCTGATAATGATTGGCCTAGCGGTTCCGCCAGACCCTGCAATAGCTCCATCAACCCAATTATGACCTGTTGCGTTGAATGCCTTGGCAAATTCAGCGACAGCGGCTGCTTCACCGCCTGAAGTCCACCAGTGTGTAACTTCAAGATCTGTTGCTGATGCCACATTGACAGCGCCAGTTAATAGCGCTGTTGCAACTAGAGCAGATTTTTTAAAACATTTAATTAACATAAGTTTCTCTCCTATATATATTTATAAAAATTTACTTAAAACAACTTTAATTCCAAATAAATTAGTATTATTGGAACCGTTTCCATTTTAGGTCTAAAATAATGAGAGTTTTGTGTCGAATTGTGTCATTATGAAACAAATTGAAACAAATTTATACTAACAAAATATATATTCAATATTTGTCTAAAACCTTTATAATAAAGCTTTTATATTACTAAATGAACTACTATTTATAGATAAATATATGTAATTATGTCAACGATAAGGGATGTAGCAAAATTAGCAGGTGTTGGAATTGGAACTGTTTCCAGAGTTCTTTCTGGAAAAGGCGCTGTATCATCGAAAACCCTGTTAAAGGTAAACCAAGCTATGGAGGCCTTAAATTTCACACCAAGCAGTGCAGCGCGCTCACTGGTTTCAAAAAAAATGAATACTATTGGCATCTGGGGTACTGAAACATCTGGTGAAATAAATAGACGAACTTTAAGAGAAATGGAGCATGAACTCAAAGAGTTTGAAATACATCTAATTTTTGCTGATGGTGAACTTAACTCTAGTAAAAATCCAAATGCCTCCAGGAAGTCATTTGACAGTCTTTTCAATAAGGGTTGTGACGGAATAATTATTTGGGGCTCAGATCTTCCTGCACTTGAAATACTTCAGATTGAAAATGAATTCCCGAATATTACTCTATTGAATAATAAAATCGAGCTAATTGATGATAAGTGTTTTTATTTTGACCACTATCAAGCTGGCTATGTTTGTGGACAACATTTAATCGATCAGGGACACAGAAATATTGCTTGTATTACTGGATGGCTAGAAACTGATGATGGAAATCAAAGACACCAAGGATTCCTTTCTGCGCTTAATGACAATAACGTTAATATCCCTGAAGAGTTAATTTTTAAAGGGGATTACACTTATAGAAAAGGCTATGAGGGAGCCCTATCTTTATTAAAACGAGACCTGCCTTTCACTGCCCTTTTTTGTGGCAATGATCAGTCAGCGATGTCCGCTATTTCTGCTATAACAAACAATGGATTACAAGTACCCAATGATATTTCAGTAATGGGTTATGATGATATGAATATAGCACGCTATACAAGCCCTCCGCTGACTACAGTTCGTATTCCATTTAACAGAATGGCAATATCCGCTACAAGACGATTGTTAAATCTTTGCTATGACCTCGAACTGGATATTAATTATGATTTTCCTATTCAACTCATTGAAAGACTTAGTGTGTCAAAAGCTCCTTAACAAATAAATTGTTTGGAAGCCTTTCCAATTATATACATATTATGTAAGGCTTAATCCCAAGGATAATTTAACTCATTAGACTCTAGATTAGGCACTAATCTTTGATTCCTTGCAAGACTATACATTTTATCCATATCGCTTTGATCAATAATAAAATCATATACATCAATATTTTCTTTCAGTCTTTCTAATTTTGCTGTTTTTGGTATTGCAACAGATTGCTGTTGAATAAGCCACCTCAAACTCACTTGAGCTGGAGTTTTGTTATACTTTTCAGCCAAACCGTTTATTACCCCATCTTTAGCTACATCACCGCGACATATTGGACAATAGGCTACAGGAATAAGATCTAAGTTTTGCATAACATCAAGTAGCTTAGCTTGAGAAAGAAATGGATGATACTCAACCTGATTACAAAAAATATCATTAAAGCCTAGTGATATACATTTTTGTAATAGACTTGTATTAAAATTTGCGACCCCTATTTCTTTTGCCTTTTGACTTTCTTTAATTGTAAAGAGGATTTCCAACATATCACCCAAAGTTGTTTCAAATCGAGGCCAGTGAATTAATAATAGGTCGACATATTCTGTTTTTAAATCACTAAGACTTTGATCGAATACTTTGACAATATTTTTGTTTTTGAGAGATTGTCCATCACCTCTAGATGGAGTCCAACCGGTAGTATTAATTTTTGTGGTTAAAAATAGGTCTTCTCTATCAATCCCAGAGTCAATGATGCCTTGACCGACTTCGGACTCATTTTCATACATCGACGCAGTGTCAACGTGACGATACCCTAATTCTAGAGCCTCTCGAACCACCCTTCTACACTCTTGCCCATTTAACTCCCAGGTACCAAGTCCTATTGAAGGGATAGAGAGTCCAAACCTTGTAAAACTTCTACTCATAGCAGCATTAATCGACTTTTAACGTATTCTTAAACCTGTATTAGGATCAAATAATATACTATTACTGGTATCCACCTGAAGTATAAAACCTTTACCCGCAGTCTTTCCAGATTCGGGGCTTAATCTTGCCATCACCTCAGTTCCATTCCATTGACCAATCACAACAGTGTCTGCACCCATCGGCTCAATTACCTCGACATCAAATTCAATCTGATGAATAAACGAATTTTCAACAACTGTAGGCTGTATTTCAGTAAGCATCTCTGGTCGAATACCTAATAATACAACATCTAGATTTGA
>ERZ651768.3173-NODE-3173-length-11089-cov-6.055485_pt1 | contig 11089 bp, 13 predicted proteins | sample MGYA00514754_ERZ651768 | MGnify/ENA metagenome assembly ERZ651768 | reverse complement strand
TTGGAAAGTGACGGGGGGACGGTCGGGATGAAAGAATAAAGCACTTCTGGCTCAAAAAAAGGAAAAGAGAATCAAAAAAATTATACTAATGGTACTACTAACTGGTGCTGTTTATTCCCAATGCAATAAGGATAATTGGGAATACTATTATCCTGATAGAATGCAAGATTGCAACCTTGCTGGTGCAGACCTTAAAGGGGCAGATCTTGAATGGGCATTCCTTAAAAGTGCAAACCTTTCAGGGTCAAACCTTAAGGGTTTAAATCTTTCAGGAGCATATCTTCAAATGGCAGACCTCACAGGGACAAACCTCACAGGGGCAAACCTTGAAAATGCAGACCTTTCGAAAGCAAACCTTAAGGGTGCAGATTTGAAGGGTTCCATATGTTATGGAACGAACTTTTCAGAGGCAGACCTTAAAGGGGCAAATCTTGAATGGGCATTCCTTAAAAGTGCAAACCTTAATGGGGTAAATCTTAGAGAGGCAGACCTTGCAGGTGTTATATCGGGTGAAATTAAGGGGACTCCTAAATCGTTACCTGATGGATGGTCTCTTGTAGGTGGGGTTTTAGTAAATAAAAGGGAGGGTATCAAAGACGAAAGTAAAGATGTTGAAAATGAAGCTTTATCCTTATTCGATAATATTGATAATAATGGAAACAAAAAAATTAGTAAAAAAGAGTGGAAGCTTTATAAAGAAGAACAAAAGCCAGAAGTTATTAAAGATAAGACTACATTTTCTTCGGTTGATAGAAATAAGAACAAGAAGATTAGTAAAAAGGAGTTTATAATTTTTTTCAAAAGACTTAAGAAATAAACTAACAGTCTAATATATTTATCAAATCAACCTCCACAGGGGGGCTTTTTTCTTTTTATAGAGAAACAACCGCCTCGTTGCTTGACACTCACTCAAACTCATTGTATCTTGCGGATTGAAGCAAGACAAAGCAAGATAATGATACAATTAGGTCAACGGGAGGTATGTAGCCCCTTACCTGGGCCTTATACCTTATTACACCCCACATACTTTTTTTTGGTGTCAGAAGGTGATTAAATGAAAAAGCTACTACCGCTATTGATTCTGGTGAGTTTGGTGAATGCACAGGATATACTGACATATGTTGACAATTCACGGTTTAAAGGGAAACTGATAGAGGTGCAGGATGATTATGTAGTATTCATACCGGTGGGCTCAAATGATCCACAGACAATCTCTAAATCCAGGATACTGTCTATCAGAATGAGTGATGGGACTGTCCTTAATTATGCTGATAAAGTCTTCTGGTCCTCCCAGTTTTACATGGACAACACGGCTACTGGAAAGCTGACAATTGCTGAAGCCCTTGGCGGTGATGGAGATGAGAGCCAGAATGATGTTAAAAAGCGTCCTATCATTATTGGAACACTTATTATTGTTGGCATTGTGCTTTATTGGTATTACTAAAATCGGGATGAAAGAAACATACACATGGTGCAACATTTCTTTGATTTAATACTGCATTCACAATGAGGATGAGTTAGGCTGGACTTACCAGTGTTTACCTGTACCGAATACAGGCTGGTGACCTATGAAAATGGTGGATAGCAGATAGTTATGTTGTATACTTTTTTAACATCACTAAATGAGAGGGAGCAATGAAATACAAACGTTTATTCATTACATTAATTATAGCCATATCTTCTCACTTACTTGGATCCGAAACTACTAAGTATGTTCGATATACACATGAGGGTCAAGAATCCTACGGAATCCTGGAAGGAGATACTGTACGAGAGTTGGTCGGGGATATTTTCTCAGCGCCAACTCTTAGCGGAAAAACCTTAAAACTCTCCGAAGTTCACCTTCTTGCACCCTGCAAACCGACTAAGGTCATTGCTGTTGGCCTGAATTATCGCAGCCATATTGGTAACAGGCCAGTACCTGAGTATCCTGGCCTTTTTGCCAAGTACCCTTCCTCAATTATTGGGCAAGAAGAAAACATTGTAATGCCTTCAGACGCCACAGATTTGCATTACGAAGGTGAACTGGTAATTGTGATTGGAAAGAAAGCGAAAAATATTTCTGTGTCCAAAGCACCTAATTATATATTTGGCGTCACAGCTGGAAACGACGTGAGCGAGCGTAAGTGGCAACAAGCTGATTTGCAATGGTTGAGAGCAAAAGCTTCAGATACATTTGGTCCAGTAGGGCCTGCGATTGTTACAGGATTAAATTATAATGACCTACTGCTCCAAACACGCTTAAACGGTGAATTACGGCAATCAGAGCGTACGAAGGACCTTGTTTACAATGTAGAAGCAATTGTTAGTTACATCAGCCATTACGTTACCCTTTTCCCAGGAGACCTCATTTTTACTGGTACGCCTGGAACAACAAAAGCGATGAAACCTAATGATATAGTAGAAATTGAATTGGAAGGTGTTGGAATTCTCCGGAACAAAGTAATCTCATCGCAATAATAGCGAGTAGATCAAAATATAGATATAAGGGAAAATTTCATTGGATTAATACAGAGGCATAATTGGGAATCACATTAATGAATCCAATAATTAGAAGTGTAACTATGAAACAACGAAAAACAATCAGCTTCATTCTTTGTTTGCTGGTAACAACTTTCTCTCTACAGGGGCAGCAAACTTTGATCCACGCTGGTCGACTCATTGATACAGACAAGAAATCGAGCAAAAAGAATATAGATATTCTGGTAGAGGGAAATCGAATCGTCAAAGTTGGGAAATCGTTGAAATCTAATTCAGCTACCGTTATTGATTTGAGCGATAAGACAGTACTGCCAGGACTCATTGATGGTCACACCCACATCTGCCTGACCCCTGATTACAGTAGTAATCCACCCGTTCTTTATAAAACTAATACTTATCGCACCATGGAAGCCTTTAAAGCAGCTAAGCGAATACTTAATGCAGGTTTTACAACCATAAGAGATGTTGATAATGAAGGTGCAGATATGGCGGATATCGCAGTCCGTGATGCAATAAATGAAGGTATGTTTGTTGGACCGAGGATATTTGTATCTGGCTGGGCGATCAGCATTACCGGCGGACACATGAATCTTACTGGCTTGAGACCATCCATAGATAAAAAAGTTGAACAGTTAGCCATCATAGCTGATAATTCTGAAGATATGGTTGCTGCGATTCGTGATCAGCGTAAATCCGGAGTAGACTTTATAAAAATATATGCCACAGGAACATTGAGGCATATCAATCGAGAAACTTTGGAACCCCTGTCCCAGCTCAGCACGGAGGAAGTTCAGATTATGGTGAACGAAGCGCGCAGATGGGATATGGATGTGGCCGCCCACGCCTATGGTGGTACCGGTGCATTTCATGCTGTACAGGGGGGCGTGCACAGCCTTGAGCACGGATTGTTTTTGGATGACAAAACTGTGGCGCTTATGATTAAAAACGGCACATTTTGGTGCCCGACTATGAGTGTCTATTTTCCAGATGAGGGAGCAAGTGAAGCGGATATTCGATTCCGTAATCGTATTGTAGCCGAGCATAAGAAATCTTTTAAGCGTGCTATGAATAAGGGAGTTAAAATTGCTTTTGGTACGGATATTGGTTCCATGCCTCATGCAGAAGGCTGGCGCGAACTGGAACTTATGGTCGATTATGGAATGTCACCCATGGATGTGATCCATTCGGCCACAGTGATGGGCGCCAAATTACTTCGAAAAAATGATGAGCTCGGTCAAATAAAAGAAGGCTATTTTGCAGATATTATTGCCGTTGACGGAAATCCGGACAGGGATATTAAAGAATTTCGAACCGTAGATTTTGTGATGATAAATGGAACTGTTGTTAAGAATAAATAATCATGACGCAGGAGAGAAAAATGCCAGATAAAGAAAAAGAACAACAACTGTCTGATGGCGAGCTGAAGAGAAGACAGTTTCTGAAAACCGTGGTTATAGGAAGTAGCGCTGTTGCCGTCGGTACTGCTTTACCGACCTACAGTGGCAAACAGGAATTACGCAGTTCCGACCCTGAACTTGAACGCATACAGGCGGTATTGAATAAATGCGGAAGTGAATTCGGTAATATCCGAAAAGGATACTAGGAACAGGAGGCAATCGAATGGCTATATTTGAAGCTGAGAGCTGGTTTATTGCTGAAGGCAAGCATAAGGAACACGATGAAGAAATGCATCGCTGGTTCAAATGGGTTAATGAGCATCAGGCATTATTCCCGGAATGGAAAAGTGTCCGCTATTTTGAAAAACATGCTGCAGGTGATGATTCCGGGCGGCGTATGATGATCTGGGAGTATGACAGTTTTACCGACTACGAAAAATACAAAACACGCCGGAAAGATTATGAGGGGCCCTACAAGGAGTACAAAGAAAACGACCCCTATTATAAGGGAGTTTTTATCCACAGCCGGATGCGGGTGGAATTCTGGAAAGATCTGGAGCGGAAACTGTGGATTGAATAGCTCGGTATTAAAGAGCGACCTATCCGTCTTCAGAAAGGTTACAGATGCGAATCCTGTGGGCATATACCTTTATAATTTTCTACAGCATACAGGCCAATATGGGAGCAATTTACATGAATTGAACCTGCCCCGCGAAACGAAGTTTAGAGGAATCCTATGGGAGCTACAAACCAACAGTAATTTGCTTCTCTCAATCTTATATCGATCATTTTTTATTTTTTCACTGGGTTTTTCTATTCTGATTAGCCAGTCCTTGCCAGATAATATTGATATTACTGGTACGGAAACAGGGGTAGTGACCTTACCTGAGAATATTCATTCGGCCTGGAAACAGGAAGGGTTTGTTCATTATACAAAATTGGATGCACCGAATGGTGGCGTAATCCATATTGTTGCTCAAGATGCAATAAGTCAGGCTCAGATAATACGGTCAAGGAATGTGCTTGAGCATTTTCTCACAGATTTTCCTGGATCCAAATATGGTGATGACAAAAGTGCGGTGGCAAATGCCATGGCTGACAACGAGGCAATCTTGTTGCTGCTTAATGGTAGAGACGATGGAAGAAATGAGCCAAACCTTCCTGGTCAGTGGCTATTTGAAGAAGAATTAACTGTTGAGGGTTCAGACTGGTATATGGACAATGTTTATGAGGGTCATCGTGACGCAACTTTTGAAGAGATTCTGCATCTGGTGCATGATGCTGGAATCGGCGTGGATGGTCACAATTCAATGCCCGGAGCACTATCTGAATACCAGGCGGAGATCCGAAAGGCCACAGATCATGCCATGTCCAATGATTACCAGATATGGCCTATGGGTGCAACTAGCAACAGTGATATCATGAACTGGGTAAATGAACTGGATGATGAAAACAGCCTGACTCAAGAGTACCTTGCATCTGTTATTGACAGCTATTACGGTCTTTGGGGTGCGTGGGAAGAAGAACCGGAAAAAGGAATGTGGGGTCTTTATATTGCACACGACCGTTCTGAAATAAAGACTGAAGATCCAATGGGTTGGGAACTGATGGAAATGTTTTTTCATCCATACCTTCAATACATAGCGTGGGTAGACTCCTCGTTCAACGGTACGTTCTCTATCAGTTTTGATAATGATCTTCCTTATACCCACGCTTCGCAATACCTTCTTAAGGTTAGGCTTAACGGTTCTCAAAACGCTAATCTGGTAGGAAATGACCGGGGTAACGTTTTTGTGGGAAACAGTGGGAACAATATTATAGATGGTAAAGAAGGTGTTGACTCTGTCATTTTTCGGGCAAACCATAGTGATTACTCAATTCAAACTGATGAAGGTAAAACAGTAGTAAAAGACAAGTCAGAGCGCATCGACGGTGAAGACAAGCTCATTTCCGTGGAATATCTTGTGTTCCAGGACAAAACAATATCTACAGGAAAACTTTCTAATGAGGAAAAGGCAAAATATCCCGAGAAGTTCGGACTGAATCACTCTTACCCAAACCCCTTTAACCCTGTGACCACAATCACCTACGATCTGCCAAAGAAGACCAGTGTAAACTTGTCTGTTTACAACATTAAGGGATCCCGGATAGCAACCCTCATTAACGGTTCTGAAGAGGCGGGACACAGAAAGACCATCTGGAGTGGGACTGATGATTTTGGCAGATCTGTCAGTGCTGGTGTTTATTTGTGCCGGATCGAGGCTGGAACATTCAAACAGACGAGAAAGATGCTGTTGTTGAAATAATCTCTATTCCTTTCATTCCGAATCACAACTTCAACAGTTCAAAAAATGATTGACACCCTGCATGGGTAATCACTTTAAAATAAACCAACTACCCAAGCTTTAATTGTCATGATTAAATTCTTATAGTGTTTATCTATCACCATATTTATTGAAGGAAAAGATATATGAACCAGCATCTTTCTTTGAGATCCGGTAACCCCGCTCTCACCGCTTCCACCTTTACCCGGTTTGGTGAGGCTGCCTATTCTGAGTCCATGACCATCCAGGGAACAGTCAATAAAACAGCTGTATCACTTTTAATTGTCATGATCTCTGCTTCATGGACATGGGGTATGCCCGCCGGTGACCCCAGGGCGGGGGGACTTATGGTGCTAGGCGTTATAGGAGGTCTCATCACCGCCATTGTAACCATTTTTAAAAAAGAATGGGCCATGTATACCGTTCCACTTTATGCTGCACTGGAAGGAGTAGCGTTGGGTGGTATTTCCCGGATTTTCGAAGCAATGTACCCAGGTATCGTGAACCAGGCTGTCTTCCTCACTTTCGGGACGCTTGGTGCACTGCTTATGGCATACAAATCGGGTCTTATCAAAGCAACAGAGAATTTCAAATTAGGTGTTTTTGCCGCTACAGGCGGCATCGCTATGCTGTACCTCATCAGTTTTGTAATGAGTTTCTTCGGTTCAGGGATTGGTTTTATTCATAACAACTCCACCTTCGGAATTATCTTTAGTTTTGGTGTAGTTGTGATTGCTGCACTTAATCTAGTTCTCGACTTTGATTTTATTGAGGAAGGTTCAGAGATGGGCGCCCCTAAATATATGGAATGGTATGCCACATTTGGTCTTCTGGTCACACTTATCTGGCTCTACCTGGAAATACTCAGGCTTCTGGCAAAACTCAAGTCAAGACGATAATTCAGTGGTCCATTAGGTGAACACAACTTCACTTCGGAAGAAATATAAAATAGGAGTTTTTGACCTCTCTATTCAAGAAGTCAATTCTGGTGACATTCTGAATGAACTGTTAGAAAGTGAGGATTATATCACTGGATCCCACCCTGTGAAAGGGCGATGGGAAAACAGTTATCTTGAATCATACCTGACACCATCGGTATCCAGACTGCTGAACCGGGCATGTGCCGAGGCGAAGCAGGCATATGGAGATCAGTTTATTGTACCGAGCCAGTTTCTCGGTTACCCAAACAATGAATACTGGTTCAATATGGCCAGACCCGGAGAATCCACAGGAGTGCATAACCACAAGGATGAATCCACCGTTTCAGGAGTCTACTACCTTCAGGTTTCACCAGACAGCAGTGATCTTTATTTTCGTACTGGGGATGCTGTTGAATTTTCTGTCAAAGCTGTGGTAGGGAGGATGATTTTGTTTCCTTCTCATCTCGATCATTATGTTCCTGAAAATCGGAGCACCGAACCCAGAATTTCATTAGCTTTCAACTGCTACTCCTCACAGCTCCCGGATGCTACCGGAAACGAAGAATATGATGTGCACAGGTTCTTTGCATGATTCGATGAGCCATGGAATAGAGCGAAAATGACTAAAATCTGGGAAAGATATTCACCTAAACTTGCTGAAGACAAGTTCGATGCCATTATTATCGGGTCTGGAATGGGTGGGCTTTCTACTGCAGCCTTTCTCTCCAAAGCAGGTAAGAAGGTTCTTGTCCTGGAACGTCATTTCAAGGTAGGAGGTTGGACACACACATTTCAAAGAGGTAAATATGAATGGGATGTTGGTATACATTATATCGGCGCTGTCGGTAGGAAAAGTGCTTTCCTGCGCAAGTTGTTTGATGAGGTCACAGAAGAAAGGCTAGAGTGGGCGCCTATGCCGGACAACTACGATAGAATGATATTCCCGGATAAATCCTACAATTTTGTAGCTGGGAAGGACCGTTTCATTGATCAGATGGTTGAATATTTTCCAAATGAGAGAAAAGCCATTGAGAAATACCTGGATCTGGTAAAGCAGTGTACCAGGGCTTCCGCCAAATTCTTTATGAATCGTGCAATGCCCAAAATGATTTCTGACCTGACCTACGGCCCCATGTCCCGCTCTTTTCTGGAGATGTCTGATAAGACCACCTGGGATGTACTCAGCTCTCTAACTGACAATCAGGAACTGATCGGTGTGCTCACGGGACAATATGGTGACTACGGCCTGACGCCTAAACAAAGCTCATTTGCTATCAACGCGATAGTGGCTAACCACTATCTTTACGGCGGCTATTACCCTGTGGGTGGCTCCCGGATGATAGCTGAAAACATTGCGCCTGTGATTCAGCGGTCAGGAGGAAAAATTGTTGTGAATGCAACAGTGGATGAGATACTGATCCATAAAAACAAGGCTGTTGGAGTAAAACTTGAAAATGGCGACGAGTTGATGGCACCACTGGTTGTGAGTAGTGCAGGAGTTGGTATCACATTCGGGAAATTGGCGAAAGGGGTAGCATCTTACGAAAAGAAGCTAGAACAGGTAGAGCCTTCATGTGCCCACGTGTGTTTGTATATCGGGATGAATGAAACAGCTGAGAACATGGGGCTGGAAGCGACCAACCTCTGGGTCTATCCCGGATATGACCACGACGCCAATGTGGAGAATTACCTGAATGATCCTTCAAAATCCTTTCCATTGGTCTACATGTCTTTTGCATCTGCCAAAGATCCCACTTGGACAGAGAAACATGGTCAAACAGCCACCATGGAAGCTATCACACTGGCGCCATATGAAATGTTTTCAAAGTGGGAGAAGACCTCATGGAAAAAGCGTGGCGACGATTATGATGCTCTTAAGGATCACCTCACCAACCGTCTTATGAATTATGTATACGCAAATGTGCCTCAAGTTGAAGGGTATGTGGATCATGTGGAGCTGTCCACACCTTTAACTACACGGGATTTCCTCGGTTACGACAAAGGAGAGATCTACGGAGTAAATCATACGCCCAGCAGGTTCCGCCAAAAATGGTTACGGCCCCATACTCCTGTCAAACAGCTTTACCTCACAGGCCAGGATATTGTCACTGACGGTGTAGGGGGGGCACTCATGTCCGGTGTCGTCACTTCTTCGGCCATTCTCAAGAAGAATGTTATGAAAAATGTTGTGTCCGGTTGAGATGTTCTGTTATTATTTATTTTTATATATCTGAAATCTGTGTATGTCTTTTATTGAGATCTATGAACTGCTGTTAAATCGAGACCCTCTGCCTTCCTTAGTCCCCCGCAATATATGGGACCGAGAACAGACCTCCCAGATAGAAGCACTAGGTCAGCCGCCGCTGGTAAAGGCTGGACTGCATCTTTTGAACGACGATATAGAGGGTTGTCATCAAATTGCACAGGACAATACTTCTTCTGAAGGTAGCTATTGGCACGCCATCCTCCATAGACGGGAACCGGATTACAGCAATTCAAAATATTGGTACCGCAGAGTAGGTAATCATCCTATCTACTCAAAACTTCAGGAAAGCTATCCGGAGTGGGAGCCGTTTACCTTTGTAGACTGGTGTGAAGATGCGTCACGTGGGAGGAGTAAGAAATCTCAAGAATGGCTGAGAGAGGTTCAAGTGCAGGAGATGAAATTTCTCCTAATGCATTCCAAGGAGAGAGTGAGTAGTGATTAAGGTTGTCCAATCCAATAGTGACGATCCAATGTTATTCAACGTTACCGTTCAAGAAGCTGGTAGCGAGACCCATCACCAGGTCACTATGTCAAATGAAACCTATGAGGATCTAACAGGCGGTAAGGTTAATCCTGGTAGGTGCATAGAAGCGGCTTTTGAATTTTTGCTGGAGCGAGAACCGAAAGAATCCATACTGAGTTCTTTTGATGTCACGGTTATCTCTAGATATTTCCCCAGTTTTGTTTCTGAATTCGGTAACTATATTTCACCATAGTTAAATTTCAACGGTATGAAACTGACCATCCTCGGCTCCGGTGTCCTGATTCCATTTCCTGGCCGGGGAAACAGCGGCTATTTTCTTCAATCCGGCGAACAAAATATCCTTATTGATGGTGGGTCTGGGACAATACGGCGTGTGAGCGATTATGGGCTGGATTACCGTTCCATAGACACCATTTTCTATACACATATGCACCCAGATCATACATTTGACTTGATTCCGCTTCTATTTGCCTGGAAGCATGACCCTCTTGTAGACAAACCCAGGACCCTAAAGATTGTTTGTCCAAAGGGATTTACTGGCTATTTCAACAAGCTTATGGATATTTACGGCGAATGGGTGATGGATGAGAATGTTTCAATCAAATTGAAAGAAGTAGAAAGACAAGAAGTGACTCTTGGGAATCTAACCGTTACCTGCGGCAGGACTGAGCATACTGACCACAGCGTCACTTATCGATTTACTGAGGAGGGGGGAAGTTCACTGTTCTATTCAGGCGATACAGATGTATGTGATGAACTAATTGAGAGTGGGAGAGAAGCCCATACAGTCCTTCTGGAGTGCTCATTTCCTGACGAAATGAAAAGGGAAGGTCATTTAACGCCATCTGAATGTGGGCAAATTGCCTCAGATATGGGATGTAACCGTCTTTTGTTGACACATTCTTACCCAGAAGTACTTCAGACCGATATACTCTCCATTGTAAAGACAAAGTTTGAGGGTGAAGCAATACTGGCCGTCGATGGGATGAAACTGGAAATCTGATGGGTTTTTCACGGCTTTTCACTGTCGCAATTCTGGTGCTTATAACAGTTCTGGTAGGGGCCTTTGGTTTCAAAGTCCTGTTTAAAGGGATTTTCTCGAAAGTCTATTCGTAATGCCGGTTTAAGAGAGGAATACGGTCTTTTTGTTGCGAGCGTATTAGATGATTCTGGCAAGGTCAATATAAGTCCAGGACCGGAGACTGTACTTGAGAATA
>ERZ651768.3172-NODE-3172-length-11089-cov-20.592172_pt1 | contig 11089 bp, 8 predicted proteins | sample MGYA00514754_ERZ651768 | MGnify/ENA metagenome assembly ERZ651768 | reverse complement strand
AGAAGCTAAAGCTTCTGAGTCAATAGGTTTTACTCTTGAGGAACAGATTTTTGTGGAGCGTGGCGATGTTGCTACTCTCAAATCAGATTTGCCGATTGTTTCTACTACGTTTGACGTCAACGTTTTTTGGATGGGTAAGCGCCATCTTGAAAAAGGAAGAACATATACGTTGAAACTAACTACCCAAGAAGTACCCTGCGAGATCGTAGAATTTAAAAAAGTGGTAGACGCCTCGACGTTAGAAACACTTGAAGGCCAGGAATTTTTAGCTAAAAACGATGTTGCCGAAGTTACGCTGCGTACTGTTACCCCGGTGACTTTTGATCTGTTTGGCTCGATTCCAACTACTGGTCGATTTGTTTTGGTCGATGAATACGATGTGTGCGGCGGAGGGATCATTACTACATACACACCAAGTAAGAGTGATCGTTTGCGTGATGAAGTCCGCAACCGGGATTTTCATTGGCTTAAAAGTGATATTAAACTAGAAGAGAGAGCTTATAGAAACGGGCATCAATCGACTTTGATATTGATCGTAGGAGAGTCTGGTGTGGGTAAGGCTAAATTAGCTAAATATCTTGAGAGAAAACTTTTTGAACTTAATTTTCAGAGTTACCTTTTGGATGGTCGTAATGTTGCTTTGGGTGTTTCTGCAGATATTGGGTCCCAGCAGAAAAAGCAAGAAGGTGAAGTGCTGCGAAGATTCGGTGAAGTAGCCAAACTTTTTCTTGATGCTGGACATGTGGTTATATCTACATCCAATGTTTTTAACCAAGAGGACCACACAGATCTTCGCTTATTGGTAGAACCCCGTCAAGTTGTTGAAATTTTTGTTACTGATGATAAAGAGATGACTGAAAATTGTGACATTAGACTATCGATAGCTGAGGCAGAAAAAGAAAGTGAAGCGGCTAATACGATTTATAACTATCTAAAAAATAAAAAAATTTTTGCAGGGCATAATTATTCCATTTGATAGACAACGGATTTTTTTACTCAGGCTTTTTGAAAACGATTGACTTTTATTAGATGAGGTGCAAAATGAACCTCTTTCTAATCCTAATTATGATTTTTTTGTAATCGAGATTTTAAATAAAATGCCCAAGGTTACGATAACTAATGAAGAGACAGGTGAGACTAAGGAGTATAAATTGGGTTACGGTGCCAATTTAAGAAAATCTGCTTTGTTTCAGGATGTCGACTTATACAAAGGGCTTAACTCTCAATTAAACTGCCGGGGAATGGGTCTTTGTGGTAAATGCGTTATAGAACCGACCCCACTTGAAAATGTAAGTGAGCAAACTCTCTTTGAAAAAATTCATAGATTGGAACCCCACCAAAGGCTAGGATGTCGTACTAAAGTTTTTGGACCTGTTACCATCAAAGCAGGAATCCAGGATTAAACTTCTCGCCACCTCTATCTAAACCTCCAAGATAACAACAAAAATCGTGGAGAATTTTTTCTCTCCTTTACTTCGATTCTGGTTCTTACATTTGTAGAATAATGAGGACAGGTAGAAGCGTTAACCCGACCAAGGTAATACACGCGTGTATAAGAGGGTCCCATCGTTTGCTGAAAGGTACGAGTGTGATAAAGTAGGCAAAAACTAAGTAGTCCCAGATTGTGTTTTCTCCGTGTATTTGATTCATTGCAAGGAAGCTAATCAGGCAGATAAGAACTCCAAAATATAAAAAGCCATGTACCCTAATAATGGTTGGAGTTTTTTTTTGGAATGCCATGAAGACGCCCAAGAATATATTTACAACATGAAACCCGATCGCTGGAACAAGCCAGATCAGAGATGATGACGATGAAAGATTTGGAAATAATTCAGTTGCCATGAATCCAACATGGAAAAGTAGTTGATGTTTTAAAAAGAGAAGAATTCTAGCATGGATATAAATTTAAAAAATCGCAAAGTAGTCATTACAGGTGTTAGTGAAGGTATAGGGAGGAGTTTAGCTTTGGCCTTTGGTGAGGCGGGAGCACTTGTTGCAGGGTCCGCACGCAATAGAGAACGACTTAGTGCCATCGAAAGTGAGATTTCTGGGGCAGGGCATTTTTTTTATTCGGCTGATTTTTCTAAATCAGATGACATCCAAACGTTTCATAATAAAGCGATCTCCGCAATGGGAGGGGTTGATATTCTTATTAATAATGTCGGGTCGATTCAGAAACTGGCGGGGTTTTTCGACCTTAGCGATGAAGACTGGCAAGAGGCGTTTGATGTTAATCTCATGTCAGCTGTGAGAACCTGTCGCCTTTTTAGCTCATCCTTAAGACAATCAGACTCAGCAAGGATTATAAATATTACGTCTGTTGCGGCAAGTCGTCCTGGAGATGTGTTCCCTCATTACAGTGCTGTGAAGGCAGGGCTATGCAACTTGACTATTTCTCTAGCACGCACCCTTGCTAAAGATAAAGTATTAGTCAATTCGATTTCTCCGGGACCTGTTTGGTCAAAGTCCTGGGATGATGAAGCTAAGAATATCGCTGAGAAGTCAGGAAATGACTTGCAGGGTATAGTTGATGAAATGCAGACTTCCTCAGCTGAAACATTATTACTTAAACGGATGGGAGTTCCTGACGATGTTACAGGTTTGGTTCTTTTTCTAGCTTCCGATTTGTCAGGTTGGATCACTGCTTCGAATTTTACAGTGGATGGAGGCTTTGCTCAGAACCCTTACTAAACATTAATAAAGAAAAATAAGAAATGGGCCTCAGTGCTAAACGCAATAAACATCAAAAAAATTTTAAGAAAAAATTATGACGGAAACTATCAATCCACAGATTTTTAGAGAATACGATATCCGCGGTTTAGTGGATAAAGATTTGACCCCAGATTCCACAGAACGAATTGGCAAAGGTATAGGTACCTATATTCGGAGAAACGGGGGGAAAACTCTTACGGTTGGGTATGACATGAGAGGCAGTTCCATCCCGTTCAGAGATAGCCTTATCCGTGGATTGAATTCTACCGGGTGCGATGTCATAGATATAGGCTTGGTTCCAACTCCGGTGGCGTATTTTTCTTTGTATCATTTAAAACCAGATGGTGGAGTGATGATCACGGGAAGCCATAACCCACCAGAGTTCAACGGATTCAAAATCAGTCACGGTCTGCACAGTTTGTACGGAGATCGTATTCAGGAGTTGCGAAGACTTATCAATTTAAATGAATTTGAATTTGGAGTGGGTAAGTTGAGCCATGCAAATATTTTGGAAGATTATATTCAAGATATTAGTAGTTCGGTTAATATTTCCCGTTCGGTTAAGGTTGTGGTCGATGGAGGAAATGGGTGCTTTGGGATCGTAGGTCCTAAACTTTTAAACCGAATAGGTGCAAATATTACTGAACTATATTGTGAGCCCGACGGAGACTTCCCCAACCATCACCCGGATCCAACTGTGGCAAAGAACATGGTGGATCTTATTGACAAAGTAAAAGAAGAGGGAGCGGAGCTTGGGATCGGATTCGATGGTGACGCGGACAGGATTGGTATTGTAGATGAAAAGGGAAACATGCTGTGGGGCGATCAGCTTTTGATGTTATTTGCACGGGATATACTCAAACGGAATCCTGGTGCAACTGTCGTAGGTGAGGTCAAGTGTTCGCAAAACCTTTTCAAAGACATTGAGGAACATGGTGGAACAGCAGTCATGTCTGCTGCCGGTCATTCCCTGATTAAAAAGAAAATGCAGGAAACCAACGCGTTGCTGGGAGGTGAAATGAGCGGGCATGTCTGTTTTGCAGACTCCTATTACGGGTTCGATGACGCTATTTATGCGGCATGCAGGATTCTTCAGATAGTTGCATCTTCCAAGGTAAAAGTTTCAGAGATGCTTCTCGATGTTCCAAAAACTGCAGCAACTCCGGAAATACGAGTTGATTGTCCTGATGATCGAAAATTTGAAATAGTTCGTGAACTTACAGAAAGTTTTAGCAACAAATACGATGTGATTGATATTGATGGAGCTAGAGTTAATTTTGATAAAGGATGGGCTTTAATACGTGCTTCAAATACGCAGCCAGTTATTGTTTTCAGATTTGAAGCAAATAATACAGAGCGGCTTGATGAAATCATTTCTCTAGTTCGTAAAGCAATATCCAAATATGAACCCATCGTTACTCTCGGACAGGAATTGTGCTGAAAAGGTATCTGCATACTCGGTTTCGGGTTCATGATATGGATCGCTCCATTAATTTTTATAATGGTATTCTGGGCATGGAAATTGTTGAGCGTAAAACATCTCCTCGCGGTTCACAGCTTGTATTTTTGCGCTTTCCCGGGACTAACTGCGACCTTGAATTGTGTTCCTTCCCCGACAGCGGAAATATTGAGGTCCCAGAAGACTTAGTACATTTGGCATTTCAAGTCGAAGACCTTGAATGGTGCATGACCAAATTAGAAGAGGAGGGGGTTCCCATTACGGAAGGTCCAATCGAAGCGGAGAATGGAACGCGGTTTATTTTTACTGAAGATCCAGATAAATATGAAATTGAGTTGATGCAATACTCAAAAAAATAAACTAGCGATGACGTTCTCTAGTATAAATTTTTAAGATTTAAAACTGTCCTTACTTCACAATGATCCTTGCCTATCCGACGACATGACCTAGGTAGCCACTTATTTCTCCGGCGTCCAGGTATTTAGCCACAAGTGCTTCCTTCTGCTATCCGTTTGTGGGTTACAAACCGAGTGGCTACTTGAGGTAGTAAAGGCTTTTAACAAGGGGTTGAATGGTATCGAAAGGACGCAGACTTAGAAGGTAAGTCGGTTTTTCTTAAGCCAGTTTTCTGAGTCAAATTGTTCACTACGGAACTCTTCAAAATCAAGTTCATGCTTAGAGAGTTTACGTCCGTCAATGTACTGGGGTTTTTTAGGGTTCTTTTTTCGTACCGCTTTTGGTACAACAGGTTTTTCTACGGTATCGCCCTCTTCTATATGTAATTCCAGCGATTCGGTGAGCACCTGCATTTTGAGCACCAAAACCATGAAACTTTGAGGGCATATATCATCGTTTTTTTGAATTTCTTCAACTATTTTTCGGACTTTCTCTGAAGTCATAACGGCTTCCGTGATAGCTTTTGATAATTTTTCGAAATTTGGCTCAGAATCATGGGAGTGACTCATAAAGATTCCCTTTCAAAGTCATGCGTTTAAAAGCTAAAAGGTATTCAGAGCTGGAAGCAGCCCGTTAGTCAAAGGTAAACTGCTTAGCGTTTGAAGTCAAGTAACATTAGAAAATTCAAATAGCCAGTTTGTAGAAGGACTACCAGTTAAAACTGATGGACTTAGAATTCAATACTTTGGGATAGAGGGATCGATTCTTTCAGACCATGCTTCAATTCCTCCTGCCATACTTTTAACATCCTCAAACCCCATTTGTTTAAGAGCTTTGGCTGCCTTCAAACTTCTTACCCCAGCTTTACAGTGCAGTATGATTTGGTCGCTTTTGGAAATGGTAGTAAGGTTTTTCGGTTTCATGTCCTCAATTTTTCCTAGCGGAATAAGAGTCGAGCCATCAATTCGACAGATATCGTATTCTGAGGGTTCTCGCACGTCAACCAAAGTAAAGTTGTCAGGCCCGTCTAATTTCTGTTTAACCTCTTCGGCTGAAATCTCCCATTTTGCATTGTCAGTTTCTTCTTCAGCAGCAGAAGGAATGCCACAAAACTGTTCATAATCGATCAGTTCTGTAATGGTGGGATTTTCTCCGCAGATGGGACAATCTTTATCCTTCCGTAATTTCATTTCCCTAAACTTCATCCCAAGTGCATCAAAAAGCATCAAGCGCCCAACCAAAGTATCACCTTTGTCTAAAATAATTTTAACCACTTCGGTAGCTTGAATGAGGCCGATAACCCCGGGCAGAATGCCAAGTACACCCCCTTCAGCGCAACTTGGGACTAAACCTGGTGGCGGTGGTTCAGGGTATAAGCATCGGTAGCATGGGCCTTCTTTTGAATAAAAGACGGATGCCTGTCCTTCAAAACGAAGGATACAACCATAAATATAAGGTTTCCCTAATAGGACTGCTGCGTCATTAGCTAGATATCGAGTTGGGAAGTTATCTGTTCCATCCACAATGATATCGTAGTCCTTAAAAATTTCCATTACGTTTTCAGAAGAGAGCCGGATGTTGTAGGTGACAACTTCCACATCGGAGTTGATATCAGCGAGGCGATTTTTTGCTGAATCGACTTTTAATTTGCCGACGGTCGATTCGCCGTGCATAACCTGGCGTTGCAGGTTGCTTTGGTCTACAACATCAAAGTCAACGAGTCCCAATTTCCCGATCCCAGCAGCAGCTAGATAAAGACCGAGTGGAGACCCAAGTCCACCTGTTCCAATACAAAGTACCTTTGCATTACATAATTTTTCTTGGCCCTCGACACCAACTTCAGGAAGGAGCAGGTGGCGGCTATAGCGGGCGATCTGATCTTGTGACAAGCCCATAACATGTTATCCAATAAAAGGTTTCTTAATCTGATAATCAATATATCGAGGTTTAAAATCAATTTTAGCAGAAAGGACTCTGGTGTCCAAAGTTTTAAGTAAGCTAGGAGGTATTCAGTGATTGAATTTTCTGCCAGCTCCAAATCCTTAGGTAGCAATTATTCTTGGAGCTCTTATAAATTTTTTTCTGGTAGGAAAAAGGCCGCGTTCAATTTGGAGTCCCCATTCACTCTGAGCAGAAATCCTGAATCTTATCACTTAACGTCATTAAAAGCCTCTTCGAATCCAGAGATGGATCCTTCAAGCACTTGGTCAGGAACGCAATAAGAGATTCTAAAATATCCAGGGGATCCGAATCCTTGACCTGGGACAACCAGCACTTTTTTTTCTGCTAATTTCTGAGTAAAGACTACTTCATCTTCGAGAGGAGATTTAGGGAAAAAATAAAATGCTCCTTGCGGTTTAACCACAGAATATCCAATACGGATAAGTTCCGCGTATAGGAAGTCGCGTTTCTTTCGATAAAACTCAGCATCAACCGAAACGTTTTGTACGTTTTTTATAACTCGTTGAATCAATGCTGGAGCATTAACAAAGCCTAGAACTCGATTACAGAAAATAAGACCAGACATTAAATTTTCAGAATCGGCACATTTGGGATGCACTGCAACATAACCGATTCGTTCTCCGGGGATAGCGAGGTCCTTAGAATGTGAGGTAATATAAATACTATTCTCATACAATTCGAGAATATTAGGTGTCTCAACTCCATCAAAAACTATTTTTTTATATGGGTCATCTGAGATGAGGTATATCGGGTTATTGTTACCGGTTGAGTATTCTTTAAGAATAGACGCCAATTCCTCAAGCATTTCTCGGGGATACACTACGCCCGTAGGATTATTGGGAGAATTAATGATTACAGCTTTAGTTTTTGGTGAAAGTGCGTCGCGAAGAGCGCTAAAATTAAGGCTAAAATCTTCATTTGTTGATACGACTACAGTTTTTCCCCCATGGTTTTCAGAATAAAATAGATACTCTACAAAAAATGGTGAAAATACGATTACCTCTTCATCGGGATCCAAAAGTGTTTTAAGTGTTATGTTTAATCCCCCTGCGGCACCACATACCATGACAATGTGGTCAGCTGATAGTCCGGTGCAGTTTGTTTCAATAGTTAATGACCGTGCGATCTTCTCACGCACATCATGTAGACCTGCATTAGGCATGTACCGGTGCAGTCCTGGATTAGTATCGTTGGCAGCTAATTTAATCGCCTGGAGAACTTTCTCTGGAGGCTCAATCACAGGGTTTCCCAAAGACAAGTCAAACACATTGTCTGCGCCGTGCTCCTTTTTCATACGCAGACCTTCTTCGAACATTTTTCTAATCCAAGAAGAACTCTTTAGTTTAGCGCTGATTTTTTGCGAAATCGGCATTTCAACCTCAATATCAAAAATATTTCAAAAAATATCAATAACATAAAGCTACTATCTGGTGCAACTGACTTGAGAGGAGACTCTATTTTTACTATGCTTACATCTTTATGTTTAATTGTGTTGCCTAAAAGGATTTAACCATGTCATCGAATTCTCCTATCATACGTTTTAAAGATGTTTACAAGTATTATTATGCGGGTGATGAGAAGGTTACAGCTTTATCGGGGGTAAGTCTGGAGTTTCAACAGGGAGATTTTGTTTCGATAATGGGTCCTAGCGGTGGGGGAAAAACAACTTTTTTAAATTGCCTAGGTGGACTGGACTTTCCAGACCGGGGGGAAATATATCTTAATAATCGTTTGCTAAATGGATTGAATGACAAAGAACTTACTGAGTTAAGGCGAAATGAAATTGGGTTTGTTTTCCAGTTTTTTAATCTCATGCCTACTCTAACAGTTCAAGAAAATGTAGAACTGCCGCTTTTGCTTAGCCATTCAGCTAAAACCGAAAGCAAGCAGGTACAAATTCTTTTGGATTATGTTGGTCTTTTCCATAGAGCTAAATCGTTTCCCGCGGAATTATCTGGCGGCGAGATGCAGAGAGTTGCGATTGCCCGCGCATTGGTTCATCGGCCATCGATTATTCTGGCCGATGAACCAACAGGAAACCTAGATTCTGAAAATGGAATTAGGATTCTCGAACTTATGAATAAAGCCTCTACCGATTTCAATACCACCGTGGTTATGGCGACGCATAATTCACAAATTGCTGATAATGGAAACCGTCACTTTGAAATTCGTGACGGAAAAGCTACGCCCAGAGCAAATTAACATGCAAAGGATATAGCTTTAACGTTTTAGAACCACGCGTGTAAATTTTTCTATGTTTCTATTGGAAACAAATTATAGGGTTTGATAATGGGCTTTCTTTTTTATTTTAAAGATCTTTTTTTGGCACTTATTGTACGCCCTGTTTTGCGTGATCCCTTCCGAATGATTATTACAATTTTAGGCGTTGCTATTGGTGTTGCAGTTTTCCTAAGTATTCAACTGGCTAATAGGCAAACACTCCGCTCATTTGAGGAGAGCGTAAATCTAGTCCTGGGTAGAGCGGATGCTATTGTCCATGCAGAGGGAATGGCTTTTGATGAAAAATATTTTCAGGAGCTTTCACGTGTTCGCGAATTAGTTAAATCTTACCCAGTAATAGAAGGATATGGTGTTGAATTAAAAACTGGCCAGGTGGTAGAGATTCTTGGAACAGATCTCCTACAAGATAGCGGTATTAGAGATTTTTCAATTAAAACACTGGAGAAGGACCTTAAGGGATTATTGCCAATTATTATGGATCCAAAAGGTATTGTGTTGCCTGAAAAGTTCATCCCTGGAACAAATTTTAAGCCCGGGGATAAAATTAATTTTCTTATTAATGGTATCGAAAAAACATTCAACGTAAATGCCATTCTAGAGAATAAGGGTTTAGCTCGAGCTCTCAACGGAAATTTTGCGCTCATGGATATTGCTGCTGCGCAATGGGCTTTTGGGAGAATAGGCAAGCTTGACCGTATTGATATCGAATTTAAAAGAAAAGAAAACTTCGAATCGATACGTGAAAAAATTTCAGAAGTGTTGCCTGGTTTTCTTCGTGTGGACAGACCGGAAAGAAAGAACAGGCAAGTAGAAAAAATGTTGCGGGCATTTCAATATAACCTTACTGCTTTAAGTTTTGTGGCCCTCATCGTTGCTCTATACCTAATTTATAATATGGTTGCATTATCAGTGGTGCGCAGACGGGCCGAGATAGGGACACTCCGTGCGATAGGAGCAACACCGTTGCTCGTCGCCAGCATTTTTTTTATTGAAGCTGGAATTATTGGTGTCGCAGGTTCTGTGATTGGTGTCTGGTTAGGAAAATATTTAGCACAGTTTTCGCTCGATGCAGTATCCGTAACCGTCAACAATCTTTACACTCCGAGTTATGTGACTGAAGTGGAGTTTCACTGGCTTCAATCATGGCCTTATTTGCTACTTGGAGTAGGTCTTTCTTTGGTTTCTGCTCTTATACCAGCTATTGATGCGTCCAGGACGTCACCTACAACCGTAATGCGGCGTGGTAGCTATGACCTGAAAATATTTCGGGGTGACAGAAGACTAACCATATTGGCTATTACTAGCTTTGCTATGGCCGGGATATTCAGTTTGCTCCCTCCCATAGGAGGGTTCCCCTATTTTGGATTCCTGGCAGTATTTCTTGTGATTATGGGGTTATCTTTTCTTTCGCCATCCGCTTTACTTGCAGGAAGAGATCTTTTAAGAGGTATTTGTAAAAAATATTTTGGTGGGGAGGGTTTTTTAGCGAGTATGAATTTGTCACAAAATATTGGTCGCAATTCACTTGCCATTTCCTCGCTCGCAATAGCGTTCATGATGATTATAAGTATGTCGATTATGGTACATAGCTTCAGACAAACGGTCATTGTGTGGATCGGTCAAACACTAAAAGCTGACCTTTTTGTCCGAGTTGCAGGAGGAAGGGATATCGACTACCAGTATACTTTGCCAGGCGATCGAGTAGAAGATATAAGAAAAATTTCTGGTGTTGCCGCTGTGGATTTATTTCGAGCTCAAGATATCAGTTATAACGATAAACCGGCAGTATTAGGTTCGGGTGATTTTGAAGCACTATCCCACTACGGTAATTTGGTTATAAAGTCTGGTCCAACCGCACAGGAACTATTTGCGCAGATGGTTGGTCAAGACCGCGCTATCATTTCAGAATCTTTTGCACTTAAGCATGAGGTTGGAGTGGGGGATTCCTTATTTATGGAGACACCAAATGGTTCGGCAAAACTTCAAGTTGTAGCAGTATATTATGACTATTCGAGAGAGCGGGGCTACATCATTATAGATCGATCAATATTTATTAAATATTATGGTGATACGGATGTGAACAGCTTCGTGATTTACCTCTCAAACAAAAATGAGATAGAAAATGTCAGGCAGGAACTCCTCAAAACACTTGGCGCGGATTACAATTTGGTTATAAGGTCAAACCCTGAATTAAAAAAAAACGTACTGGAAATTTTTGACAAAACCTTCGCCATTACTTACTCATTAGAAATTATTGCAGGGGGTGTGGCATTACTTGGGTTATTCAACACTCTGATCGCGCTTATTCTTGAAAGAAAA
>ERZ651768.3171-NODE-3171-length-11095-cov-5.300962_pt1 | contig 11095 bp, 9 predicted proteins | sample MGYA00514754_ERZ651768 | MGnify/ENA metagenome assembly ERZ651768 | reverse complement strand
GAAAGTGAATTGACTACCCCCTACTTACACCTAAACTCACTCAACAGTCACTGACTTTGCAAGGTTCCGAGGCTGATCGATTTCGCAGCCTCTCAATACAGCCAAATGATAAGCGAGTAATTGTAATATAATCGAAACTGTAATTGGGAAGACATGTTTATGTGTCATTGGAACTTCCAGAAGATGATTGGATAAAAATTCCAATTCTCTTGTTCTTCGGTCTGTAATACTAATTACAATCCCTTTTCGAGCTTTAACTTCTTGAATATTCGATAATATTTTTGAATAGGTATCATCCTTGGGCGCAATAAATACTACCGGCATATTTTCATCGATAAGGGCAATTGGACCATGTTTCATTTCTGCTGCCGGGTAGCCTTCCGCATGAATATAGGAAATCTCCTTCAGTTTCAATGCGCCTTCCAATGCTACAGGGAAATTGATACCACGACCCAGATAAAGGAAGTTATCAACCATGTAAGTATCTTGGGCCACACTCCGAATACCCTGATCATTGTCCAAAATGGTATGGATATCATCATCGATATGATGAAGTGCTTTAGTTAAATACCTTCCAAGTTCAGCATCGAAGCCCTTACGTCGTCCCAGCGAAAGGGCTAACATTGTCATGACCGCCACTTGCGCCGTAAATGCTTTTGTAGAAGCCACCCCAATTTCAGGCCCGGCATGAGTATATATACCTGCATCGGTTTCCCGGGCAATACTGCTGCCGACAACATTACAGATCCCGAGGGTCAAGGCACCCAGATTCTTTGCCTTTCTGATTGCTGCTAAGGTATCGGCGGTCTCGCCGGACTGGCTGACCGCGATAAGAACCGTATCATGGTTTATAATGGCGTTTCTGTAGCGAAATTCAGATGCATATTCAACATCTACCGGAATTTGAGCGTAATGTTCAATAAGCTGTTTGCCAATCAAGGAAGCATGCCATGATGTTCCACAGGCTGTTATATAGACTCGATTCGCAGACAGAATGTTCGGTATACAATCGGCTATACCGCCCAGATGGGTGGTTCCGTCTTCCAGGTTTAGCCGGCCTCGCATGGTATCAGTAATTGTGTGTTTCTGTTCGTTAATTTCCTTCAGCATAAAATGATTAAAGTCGCCTTTTTCAATTTGCTCAATGCTCATCTCAACTTCAATGGAACCTCTTGTAACAATCTCGGTTGAGTCAATTCGTGATATAGAATGATTATCTTGGGTCAGCTTAACCATCTCCCCTTCATCGAGATAAATTACATTTCGTGTGTATTCTACAATGGGAGATGCATCACTGGCTAGAAAATATTCATTTTCTCCAATACCTATCACCAATGGGCTTCCCATACGGGCTGCCCAGACTGTTCCCGGCTCATCTATACAAACAGCAACCACACCATAGGCACCTACAACATCCTGCAGGGCTGCACGGAATGCCCCTTCGAAGGAAAGTTTGTCATCATCAAAATACATGGCAGATATAAGCTGCACAAGAGCCTCTGAATCAGTATCGGAAGTAAAGGGGATTTTACGTTCTTCGAGAACCGTGCGAATCGTTGCATGATTTTCTATTATGCCATTATGAATTAAGGCAATTTTGCCAGTATGATCTAAATGGGGGTGAGCATTTATATCGTTGGGATTGCCATGTGTTGCCCAACGAGTATGTGCGATACCTATACTGCCCTTCATAGCTGTATCGTCTACCAAAACTTCGAGTTGGGACACCTTTCCAGATTTTTTAATAGAATCAATTTGACCATCAGTAAGAATAGCAATTCCCGCAGAATCATAGCCTCTGTATTCTAGACGTTTCAATCCTTTTAAAAGCAAAGGAACCGCATCGCGCTTCCCAATATATCCAATGATTCCACACATTTTTTTAGCTATTTGTTATCTGTTTCCCAGTTTAAGATTAAAAAAGTGGTACAGTTCTCACTTTTTTCAATTTTTACCTTTCTGATACTAATAATTACAGCAAGCATTTTAATCAAGAAAATTTTTTCTTTCTTGACCGATTTGATTCTCTCTCAAGGAAAATAACCAGTTTATGTGAAAAGACACAAACAGTAAAATTATTCCCATTCAATGGTGCTGGGAGGTTTTGACGTAATGTCATAAACTACACGATTGATCCCTCGGACAGAATTCACAATCCTGTTAGATATTTTTGTCAACGTTTCTGGCGGCATCCGATACCAATCCGCAGTCATACCATCTGTACTGGTGACAGCTCTTAACCCAAGCAGACTTTCATAGGTTCGCTGGTCGCCCATGACTCCCACAGTTTGAACTGGAATTAATACCGCAAATGCTTGCCAAATTTCATTGTATAAACCATCTTCATGGAGAATATCCATATAAACATGGTCAGCTTCCTGAAGGATATTGATTCGTTCTTTTGTAACACGTCCAATAATTCGAACAGCAAGGCCAGGACCGGGAAATGGGTGACGTTTTATCAATGCTCTCGGTAATCCTAATTCTCTTCCCACGCTTCTGACTTCATCCTTAAATAATTCTCGTAATGGTTCGATCAACTTAAATTGCATATCCTCCGGGAGACCGCCTACATTATGATGGCTTTTAATTACATGTGCTGTTTTGCCACTGCTCACACCACTTTCGATTACGTCGGGGTATAGTGTTCCTTGCGCTAAATAACTTATATCACCTAATTCATGAGCAATGCGATCAAAAGAATAAATGAATTGGTTCCCAATAATTTCTCGTTTTTTTTCAGGGTCAACCACACCCTCCAATTTTGAAAGAAAGAGTTTCGATTCATTATAACAATGAATGTTCACTCCCAGACCATCCTTTAATGCATTAGTGCAATTTTTTGCTTCTTCCTTGCGGAGCAAACCATGATCTATCAGAACTGCGGTGGACCTATCTCCTATAGCTTTATGAAGCAGTGCAGCAACCACGGTAGAATCCACGCCCCCACTAACACCAACCAGAACTTTTCCATCACCTACCTGTTTCCGAATCACCTCGATCTGTTCCTGAATAAAGTTCCTTACAGTCCACTTGGGTACACAATCAGCAATTTTGAAAAGGAAATTCCGCAAAATAGTTTCTCCTTCTGCAGTATGAGAAACTTCTGGATGAAATTGAGTGGCAACAATGGTTTGATCTTCATTGGAAATGGCGGCCACTACACCATTTGAAGAATGGGCCAAGGTATGCCAGCCATCTGGAATTTGGCTTACCCGATCGCCATGGCTCATCCAGACCCGTGATGGTGATGAAATGCCTTCCAGGAGTCCTGTAGAATCATCTGCTGAAATTTCAGCAAAACCATATTCGCCTTTTCCTGTGGATTCTACTTTCCCGCCTTGGTGCTGTGCAAGCAAATGGAATCCGTAACAGATTCCCAGGGTCGGTAGGTCGGTTTTTAGTATTTGAGAATCAAATTTTGGTGCATTCTTTTCATATACGCTTGAGGGTCCGCCGGACAAAATCATTGCAGCTGGTTCTCGATTTAATATTTTATTGAGAGATGTCTCTGGGGGAAGAATTTCAGAGTACACATTTTGTTCCCGAATTCGCCGGGCAATCAGTTGGGTATATTGTGATCCAAAATCAAGGATCACTACGCCATCTTTATTAAGGCCTTTCATCAGTGAATTGTTTATTTAATTTTTCTATATAAGATTCATTTGTTACATTGAAATGAATCGGTGTCACACTAACATATTTTTCAGCAACAGCTTTTCCATCAAAATCCAGTGATTCATCTTCATCAATAATTTTTCCTTTCATCCAATAATAGGTCCGACCTCGTGGATCTGTTCGTTCGTCAAAAGCATCCTTGAAATACTGGTTGCCTTGTCTAGTAATCTTAATCCCTTTGATTTCGTTTGGGTCACAATAAGGAACATTAACGTTCAATAAGGTACCTTTCGGGACACCGTATTGTAGAACATAACAGGCCAAATCAACCGCTGTTTTTTTAGCACCTCTCCAATCATCAGATCTATATGATTCCAAACTAATAGCGATGGATGGAATCCCGAGTATTGTCCCCTCAGTAGCAGCAGAAACAGTTCCAGAGTATATAATATTTGTTCCTACATTGGCACCTTGATTAATTCCGGAAATTAAAATGGCTGGTTTCTTATCAAGGATTGATTTGATTGCAATTTTCACACAATCGGATGGTGTGCCTGTAACGGCAAGCCCTTTAAAACCACCCGAGCGTTGAACAGAAACAACTCGCAGTGGGTCACTGATAGTAATGGCGTGCCCTACAGCACTTTGTTCTGTCTCGGGCGCGACGACAATTGGATCACCAATACTACACATAGCTTCCCAAAGTGCATAAATACCAGGCGCATAAATTCCATCATCGTTAGTTATCAAGATTCTATGCTTGGTCATGTTAAAAGTTCAATCAACCGAGATAATTTATCCTTCATTTCACTACGGGAAACAATATGGTCAATAAATCCTTTTCGCAACAAAAACTCAGCACGTTGAAAACCTTTTGGGAGATCCTGACCAATAGTTTGTTTTATTACTCGAGGGCCGGCAAATCCAATAAGAGCTCCAGGCTCAGCCATAATAATATCACCTAACATGCCATAGCTGGCGGTAACACCACCAGTTGTTGGATCAGTCAAAATGGAAATATAGAGACCACCACCTTTCGAAAATTTTGCCAGGTGAGCACTAGTTTTTGCTAATTGCATCAGTGATAATGCACCTTCCTGCATTCGAGCACCACCGGAAGAACATATTAATACCAAAGGGGTCTTCTTTTTGCCCGCAGTTACAATCGCCCTTGAAACGGACTCTCCAACTACGGAACCCATACTACCACCAATAAAAGAAAAATTCATAAATCCAAGGATTATGGATCTCTTCCTTAGTTTACCAGAATAAATCTTGATAGCATCAAGGTCTCCGGTCTTCCGCCTTGCACCACTAATTTGTGTGCTATATTTCTCACCTGCTTTAAAACCTAAAAAGTCTTTTGATGCAAGCGTTGAAAAAAGTTGGGTTTCTGATCCTTTATCTATCAATAGATCTAAATAAATCTCTGGAGAAACACGGAAATGATGCTGACAGTGATGGCAGACAGAAAGATTTTTTTCCAATTCAGGACGAAAAAGAATTTCATCACAGGAATTACATTTTTCCCATAAACCATCTGGTATCGATTTTTTCTCTGAATCCTTGAATTTTTTATCTGTTCTTTTGTACCAAACCATAACTATTTGAGATTAATTTGGTACCATCTGATAGAATAATCATCTTCATAATCAATATAGCATCTATTGATAACAACATCTTATTAATGAAAGCCAAAATAGAGAAAATGTTTAAAAAAATGAAAGCTACTTTGGTTGACTTCAAAAATACGGTTGATTTAATTAGGATTCGATTTAAATATTTTCTGAGATTAAACTGTTTTGCAATATTTTGTATGTCAGATAAACCATCAATAGTCCATCAGGGAATATTTATAGCCCGGATTTTATTTTAAATGGTGCTATATAATTTGGGACAAGATCATAGGGATTTTTAACAACCCATTTTCTATAATTATGATCGGCAAGGTACCCAACATTTACCGCAGATGGTTGTGATGCGACCGCTTTAAATTTATTACCAATTATTTCATCACATTGCCATTGAAAGATGGTCCTTTCTATAGGAACCTTTTTTTTCACATCATCCCAATTATTTACTTCGATGTTTCCTGCTTCAACAGGCAATTTATCAATCCAATTAACGTGTTGAGAAAATACCTGAGTTCTATGAGACCAAATCAATCCGTATGTAGGATATTTATTTCGGACTTGATATGCCAAAGACATCATTGTGGGGACAGGTATAATTGGTAAGTTTTTTGAATAAGCTAATCCTTTGGCAAAACTTAGACCAATGCGTAATCCAGTAAAGGAACCTGGTCCAATGCTAACAGCGATCCCGTTGAGATCAGCTAAACGAAATTTTGTTTTATTTTTTAACTCTATGAAAAAATCTGGAAGAATCTCTGCATGTTTCCTTGGAGCACTTTCTTCTATACAACCAATACTCTCACCATTAACAATATATGCTAATCCACATATAATGGACGAAGTTTCTATCGATAGAATTCTTCTTCCGCTGGTCACTAGTATCAAATACCCTTGATGTTAATAATGCGTGTATTTGGGTGGTTTATTAACCTTGAAAATTTTATCTCTATTACGTCTTCTGGCAATAATGATTGAATCACATCAGCCCATTCTATTAAGGTTACACCATCATGCGGTATCAATAGATCTTCTCCACCCAGATTTAAAAATTCGACTGCATTTTTTAATCGATAACAATCTACATGATATAAATTGAAGGGGGATCCTATGTATTCACTCACAAGTTTAAAGGTAGGCGAACCTACACGACCACGGATGCCAAGTCCTTTTGCAAACCCTTGAGTGAATGTGGTCTTTCCCGTACCCAGCTCTCCCTTTAGAGCAACAACTATACCTATATTTATTCTATTTACTAATTCTTCAGCGAAAGACTGTGTATCAGCAACCGATTCAGACCGAACTTCTAAAATATCATAACCCTTTCATAATTGCCACTGGAACCAATAACTCTTCCATGGAGATACCTCCATGTTGAAATGAATTTTGAAATTGGGTTTTATATTTATGTGCTTCGTTTGGATAAACAAAATACACGTCATCCTTGGCAATCAAATAATTGAATTGAGGACCAAAAACAGGTAGTCTGTATTGCGCGGGATCTTTTATAATTAAAGCATTTCGTTTCCTAGCATTTAAATTCCGGCCATATTTATACCGAACCCCGCTGGATGCTTCCCTATCTGCAGCAACCATCACATCTCTTTGGACGCGAATGCTACCATGGTCACTAGTAATTATAACTGTAAACTCGCTATCACTAAGTACTTTTAAAACCTTATTAAACCAAGAATTTTCAGTCCAGGAAAGTACTGCAGTTCGATACCCAGCTTCATCGGGAACCATTTCCTTTAATATATCCATTTGAGAGCTGCGATGGGCAAGTATATCTACAAAATTAACAACTATTGCTAAAATATCAACATTTAGTAAATCTTGAATCGTTTTCTGAAATCTTTGTCCTTCTTCTACTGCCCATATCTTATGGTAATGTAAAGATTTATCTTTAATTCTATGACGCTTTATCTGATCAACAAGGAAAGTTTTTTCAAACTGATTAAGACTTGAGGCATGTTCTGACATTATTTTTTTTTGCTCCGGATATTTTTGTACCATCTCATCAGGAAAAAGACCAGAAAAAATTGCATTACGCGAATAGGGAGTTGCTGATGGTATAAGAGAAACCTGAAATGAAAGATTCACATTAAAAAAGTTCTCAAGAATAGGTAGAATCGACATAAATTGGTCATGCCTCAAGCAATCCAGTACAATTAAACAAACTTTACTATTCCTTTTGAGCAATGGCATAATAAAATGGGGGAAAAAGTCAGTAGAAAGTACTGGACGATCATCAGTTGATAACCATGAAATGAAATTCTGTTCTATGAAACGAGAAAATTCCCGATTACATGTTTGAATCTGTTCTGTCAGTATATTCCCTAGACCGGTCTCTCTGTATTCATCGAATTTCAATTGCCATCTTACCAAGCGATTGTAGAGTTCCCACCAGCCCTGGCACGATAGATCATCCTGTAAACAAGCATTAATATCTTGAAAATCTTTCAAATAATCTGATGTGGCTCTTTCTTCTCTAAGACTATTTTTCTCCAAAACTTGTTTACAGGCCATGAATATTTGACTTGGGTTCACGGGCTTTATTAAAAATTGTTCAACCTGGCTTGTGATTGCTTCATCCATTAGCCATTCGTCTTCCGTTTTTGTAATCATGATTATTGGCATTGATTTACGTATATCTTTAATCGATTGCAATGTTTTCAAACCATCCATCCCAGGCATAGATTGGTCTAGAAGTATTAGATCAAACTGATTTTCCTGGGTAAGGGCAATTGCATCATCACCATTGGTAGCTTGTATGAGGTTATATCCTTTTTCTTCAAGAAAAAGGATATGGGGTTTTAGGTGGTGTATCTCGTCATCCACCCATAAAATATTACCACGTGAGTCCTGCATGATATACTGGCTTTGAAATTACTGGTGAACCAAATTTATTATGGGTAATTCAAAATATGATTACAGGATCATTTCGTAACCATTTTCCAAACTCCATCCCAATCTTGTTTCGGCGGCTGTTCCATAAAATGCCTGCAGCGTTCCATAAATACAATGGATGGGGTAGTATTTCGCCCTTTAAAATGTAATTCCATTGACTCAGATTTCTCAAAAAGGTCTAACGCTTTATCCCAATCTCGTTTGAAATAATGATCCAGTCCATTCTCAAACGTCTCAATCAAATCTAGTACAGGCCGTTCAACAGATTCTTTGATATCAATTAGCTCATATACACGAACCGGAACCTTTTTACCTTTGACTTGAAGAAAATCAAGGAAACGGAAGACATATTCATCATTGGTTGTATCATAAATATTCTCTCCTACAAATATATAAACGCCATATTGTTTCGATGCAGGTTCAAGCCGTGCGGCAAGATTAACTGTGTCTCCCATCATTGTATACTGCATCCGCATATCCGATCCCATATTACCGGTAACCATGGATCCACAGTTCAATCCAATACGATGGCGCATTGAAAAGACAATATCTGGCCAGTCACCCTCTTTTTTCCATTTTTCCCTCAGTTCCTTTAATCGCGTACGCATGGCTAAGGCGGTAGCGCAGGCTTTTTTTTCATGGTCTGCAACAGGAGCTGGAGCACCATAAAAAGCAACAATCGCATCACCGATATATTTATCAAGTGTTCCTTCATGAGCCAACAATACATCTGTCATTGCGGTCAAGTATTCATTCATGAGCCTTACAAGGCGTTCTGGATCTAATACCTCAGAAAAAGTTGAGAAATCTTGTATATCAGAAAAAAATGCTGTGTGATAGTCTTGTACACCTCCCAGTTTAGGTGCCTGGTGCTTTTCATGCATTTTATCAATCAGTCCGGGTGAAATATATGTGCCGAACGTATCTTTCAAGAATTTTTTATCTTTTTGTTCATTTAAAAACTGGAAGATCACATTACTGACATAAGTAATAACGATTCCTGCAAGGGGAGCCACAATTGGCATCACATAGCTCTGACCTGGGTCTGGGAGTTTCACAAGCAAACTATCATAAATGATATCATATAATGAATGCGGTATAACTGCTGAAATAATGGACTTTACCATCCATAATATATCGTTCGCGAACAAACCAAGAGCAAGACCATAATAGATGACACCTTCCATTAGAATGATGATTCCGGCCAGAATGGGGTGCACATCCAGTTTTCTAAAGAGAAAATACGCAATGATACATAACCCGGCGATCACAAAAAAATGTACCAGAGGATATGCTCCACCTTGAAAAAGACGGGTTAGTCTTCCCCCAAACACATATAAATAATTTTCATGGATGATAGTTTGTATAGCGTTGGCATGCGTCTCAAACCCTGGCGTGTCCTGAGGTATATCCATATAATTATAATATGGGGTCGATTTAACATCATGCAACACTTCGACAGATGCACCTATAATGACGATTTTATTGTAAAAAGGTGATCTTGTAATATCATATCCTTGACCAACGCCCATCATAGTCATCATTGCTTTCCGCTCACTCTCATTATCAATTGCCATGATCCAATCAGGAATCTCACCAGGAATGAATTGACTCATCCAATCTAGGTCTTCAGATAATTCAAAATCCTTTGTGTCCAAGACTTGTGATAATGGGTAACTGGGGAAAGTGCCCCATGGTGGAAAAGAAGTCCCTGGTAATTTATAATGTGATGGGGGGCCATAATAATTAACCAAAAAATTATTTGTTCGGCCGTGGGCTTGAATTGTCAATGGGCCAAAATTCCAGACCAGTTCCTTCTTATTCCAAATCGGTTTGACCGTTTCAGGAATATCAAAATATACTTGAACACATTTCAATCCCAATGTTAGATAAGGCGTTTCTATGTCATGGTCCATAAAACCTGCAACACTGTATTCGCGAGAAAAGTTGTCTATGTCCTTAACATCATTTATCAAACCAGTAGCTGGTTCTGCCTCCATAATTAGTTTAACAGGTTCTGCAATATACTGTGGTGGAATCCGGGTAGCTTCACGAACCATCTTAGTATTCATCACAATTCGGGTTCCTTTTTCTTCTGCACTTCTAACAGCATCCGATAAGATAACGTCTCCATGACCCGGCAGATATTGTTGAAACTCTTCAGGAAGATTTTTACTGACCCCGCGTAAATATTCAGATCGGGTATCAGGAGAATCAAATTGAATATCAAAGGCAATGACCTTAGCACCAGCTCGAGATAAGTTTTCAATAGCTCTGGCCCATATATCACCACGAGAATAGGGCCAGGTTATATCTTTTTCTGCCAACAACCGCCATGTTTCATCATCAACATCTATTAGAACCACATCTGTTCCAAGATCAATAATGGTGGAATCAGAAGCGCGCCAACCTGTTAGTGGACCGCGAACTTTATTGAAACGATAATCATAGGTCTTCAGTTCCAGGAAATCAAAAACTCCCACCCAGTGCAACAAACATGTAAGAAGGATGGACCCGAACGTTAGTGCCAGATCAATCTGATGGTTCTTGATGAATTGTTTGATCTGGTCCATTAAAACCTGTATCCCAATGAAATCATTAGACCAGAGCTATTGGTTGACCATTCTTCACCAGTATTATCAACTTTACCATCGTTATCATTATCGATCTCATCATTTTTGTTCTCAGGAGCATGTGTGAATCGAATATTCCCTTTCGCATTAAGAACCAAACTATTAAAAATATCCCACTCACAACCGATCTTTCCTCCTATAATTTTTACAGCGCTATCATCATCCCCATGGGTCATGTAGTCCGAGCCGCTACTCAGGCGAACCCTATTTTCGAACAAGGAATAGGTACCGCTCAATCCTAAAGATGTCATTGATAGTTCATTCCTGTAAGGCTCCAGATCTGCATTCATCATAGGAATAAAA
>ERZ651768.3170-NODE-3170-length-11096-cov-9.030765_pt1 | contig 11096 bp, 13 predicted proteins | sample MGYA00514754_ERZ651768 | MGnify/ENA metagenome assembly ERZ651768 | reverse complement strand
GACGACAACAACGAATGCACCTGGGGCGGATAAGGGCGAACTAGTCAGAACAACCGAGAGGGAGGCGACGACTATCGAGAATCGATAGATACAGCCCACCGCTCGTAAGTGAGCAGAAAATACGGGCACTTCGGTGCCCGTATTTTTTGTAGTCCCACCCTGCCCGCTCATAGCGCGCCAGTCTCATATCATTGCCCGCCTTCCAGTTTCATTTGACGCAGCAGCGCTTGGGTCAAGACGCTGTCCGGCTCACGCAGTTGATGGGCCATGGTGAAATGGTTGTGGCCCGGCAATTTCACGTGTTCGCTGGGATAACCGAGCGCATGCCACACCGCCTCCATGGCATTGGCTTGGTGGGCATATTCATCCGATTCGACATCTCCCGACACCAGCATGAGCGGTAGGGAGACCGGATAGGTCTGATGCACCGGCGAGTTGCGTCGGGCGACTTCCGCATCCATGCATACCTTATCATTCAGATAGCAAAGGCGGATGGGCTCGAGATCGTAAATTCCGGAAATGGAGGATCCGCCTTTTACCAATCGAGCGGGTAGGCTATCGCCGAAGCTCGGCCAATCGGTCGCCATGAGCATCAGTGAAAGATGGCCCCCGGCCGATTGGCCGACAGTGTAGATGCGCTCGCGGTCGATACCGAACTCACTGGCGTTGCGCCACAACCAGGCGACGGCGGCACGGTTCTGGCGGACGATTTCGTCCATGCCATATTGAGGCGCGAGCCCGTAATTGATGACCACGGTGGTCACGCCGTTGGGCCGCAGTCCCTCGGCGACGAAGCTATCGTGATGCTTATCGAGCGAATACCAATAGCCGCCATGTACCATGACCTGGACGGGTGCGTTGTCCACGGCGGCCGGAAAGATATCGAGCGTCTCACACGGCAAATCGCCATAAGGCACATCGAGATACGCCGGTAGATTTTGCCGCGTCGCCTTGCTCCATGCGGCCCAGTCGTCGAAATAGCCGGTGAATTCGGGATAGCGCGCGCGATTGTTATATTGTGCATCCAATTCTTCTTGGCTGTAGGCGCCGTAAACGATCGCATTGCTCACTTTGCCGCTCCCGCTTTCATCTCGCCCTTGCGCCAGGCGCGAATGTAATTCTTACAGTGCTCGTCCTTGCCGAGCAGCATGTCTTCGGCCAGGCGATACCCGAGCGAGCCTCTGTCCATGGCGAAGAATTCACTCGGCGAGGACAAAACCGGATCTGAAGACGGTCCGGATCAAGCGGCTAACCATACAGCCTACTGCAGCCCACAAGCGGCGGACTCAAGGCCAAGCCCATGAACAGTGAAAAGAGAATGGAGAGGCGTTTCATACCGCTATGATATTCCTGTTTTATAGAAGCAACCAGAGAGGCGTGTGGGTGAGGGGGGATAAGACATCATTTCAACAGTTCGTACAGCAGAAACCAAGCAACAAGGGGAAAATGTAACCCTGTAACCTGTTGATACTTCAACACTGTAAAAGTAGATCAGTGAACCTCAAAATGTAAAGGAGTAAACCCCAATAAATGGCGTAGTACAGCCATTGTTGCTCATGACAATGTAAAGGAGTAACTGATTAACAGGTAGACCGATTTAGCGTAGGAACAGAGAAAAAAACAACTTTAAGTTTAGTGATCAGAGTACCTATGTCGGTGAAATGGCTATTAGGGATAACAGCAGTGATGTGAAAGAGACAACGGCACAGTTTCGGGGTTGCTGATGGCGGCGAGTCTAGAAAGTGGGATAATCTGAGACTCGAAAGTTAATCTGGTCATTCCCGTGTAAGCGGGAATTTTGTATCGTGCCCGTGTTAGCAGGTTCCCTGCTTACACGGGAATGGCTTCAATTATTGTTGGGAATTTAAAATGGGACAATTTACAAACAAGAAAGCGATCGTTTTAGGTGGTACCTCTGGTATCGGGTTGTCAACTACCCAGATGCTGCGCGACGCTGGGGCGGAGGTTATCGCCGGCAGTCGGCGCGAATGTGAAATCGACGGTATCGAATGTGTGCAGGTTGATGTGCTCGATCGCGAGGCCCTGAGTGCCTTGTTCGAAAAACATCACGGTTTCGACTACCTGGTTAACGCTGCAACCGGTGGGTCACGTGCAATCGGGCCTTTTCTCGAAATGGACCTGGACGGTTTTCAAAACTCCTTTGCCAAACTCTGGGGCTACACCAACAGCGTCCGTCTGGGGGTTCCGCATATGTCGCAATCCGGTGCAGTTGTGTTGATCAGCGGCTACCCGGCGCGCAAATGGCGTGCGGGGACGATTGCAATCGGCAGCGTCGGCGGTTCGGTCGAGGCCTTTATTCGACTGGGCGCTAACGAAATCAAGCCGGTAAGACTGAACGGGGTGTCCCCCGGGCTGATCGATACCCCGATGTCACCGCTCGAGGGAGCAGAGCGCGCGAATTTTTATCAGAAGGGTACATCCGGGCATATTATTCCGCGCGCCGGAACGGCGGATGAAGTCGCTGCTGCCGCGATCTTTCTGCTCGAAAACGAATTCGTTACCGGCACTATTATAGACATCGACGGGGGTGCTATTGCTTCATGAGTTTCGAGAAGATCAGCAAACTCCTGAAAGGTGATACTCCGGGTCGCAGTGAAGTCGTCTAACCCCAAAAATTCAGCCGCATTACATATTCGGAAAAAATTTGGATGGCAACGGACAATGCGGCGAAAGGCTTCCTGATCTACCGGAAGAAAATCGCTGTTGTCTAGAGACATCTGGTGCAAAATCAGTAAACAATCCGTCGATATCACATCTGCTGCGGATAGACTCTTGGAGACGTGATGGGAGTTTACTTCTTGGTCCCAATCCATCCGTTTGGAGTCATATCGAAGATGATCCCATCGGGATCTTGGAACTTCTTTTCATAATACAAAGATTCTTTTTCTACCGGCAAATCTGCGAAATACTTGGCGCCCGCTTCGGTCGCTTTCTTCTCAGCATCCTCTAGATCCTCAACCCAAAAGCCTACATGGTGCACACCCACGAAATCCTTTCCGTAGCGCTCGCCAGCCCATTTATCATCCTTATACTTCAACAATGCCAGGGATACCGTGCCATCGGACATATACACTCCACTTGCTAAGTCGGATTCTGTATCCCCTACGCGTTTCATACCAAACGCGTCTTCATAAAATTGGGCCGAAGCCTCAGGATCTTTTACTGACATTGCTACATGACGAAGTTTTGCCATAGATTTCTCCTTGAGAATTACTCGTTAAATAACACCCAAAATCTTACTAAGGTGAAGAATGTATTCATTAAATTGCGACATTTCTCGAGTTCCCCGTGCATCTCTGGGTCTGGGCAAATCAATCGTAACATCTTCGACAATACTTCCGGGGCGTTCCGACATCACGAGTACGCGATCCGACAGAAAAACCGCTTCAATAATACTATGGGTCACTAGTAAAACAGTTTTCCTCTCCGCTTCCCATATTCTAAGAAGTTCGACATTTAGGTGATCTCTCGTCAAAGCATCTAATGCGCCAAAAGGCTCATCCATCAACATCACTCGCGGGTTCCGAATCAGAGCTTGGCCTATTGCGACACGTTGCTGCATTCCTCCCGACAGTTCATGGGGATAATGCTTCTCAAAACCACTTAAACCCAATAAGTCAACCATTGTGGCAACTCGATTCGAGAGCGTTTTTGCAGATTGGCCACGGACTTCTTCACCGAGACGGAGGTTTCCTTCAACAGTTCGCCAAGAAAGGAGATTTGCTGTCTGAAAAACAATACCCACGTCATCCATGGGCTCAACTACGCCCTTTCCTAGAACGACTACCTCGCCCCCTTCGTGTGGAATAAGTCCGCCAACGATTCGCAACAACGTGCTCTTCCCGCAACCACTAGGACCTAACAATGCAACGAATTCTTGATCTCTAATCTCCGCTGAAACGTCTTCAAGTGCCTTTACACCTTTCGCACCACCAAAATACTTCGACACCCCAACGATGGAAACCGCTACATCCATTGGATCTGATGACAATTGTCGGTTAATCGGATTTTCTATTTCGAGCGCCACCAGACCCACCGTTCGAAAGATTCGATTACAGCAAACAAGATCAATGAGAGTACTGTTATGACAATTAAAGTTGCAAATGTAAGGTCCGTCTTACCGGCACTCGTTGCATACAAAATAAGATTACCCAATCCATTGCTAGACCCGACAAATTCACCCACTACAGCGCCAATGACAGCAAGCGGCATTGAAACCTTGCATCCATCCAAGAAATAAGGCAGAGCAACGGGCAGACGTAGATGGCGAAAAGTAAACCAGCGGCTCGCCCGCAGGGCGCGAAAGTGCTCTGTTAGATTGTCTGGGGTGCTATTTAAGCCACCCAGAGTTGAGATTACGATTGGGAAAAGCGCAAACAAGAACACCATGACTACTTTTGACGACAAACCATAGCCAACCCAAACGATTAGTAATGGCGCCAGTGCCACTTTAGGAATCCCTTGCAGTGCTATTACTAATGGATAGATAGTTCTCTTAGCCGCTGGAATAGAGTAAATCAGTCCCGAAATGACAATTCCTGCGAGAACTGCAAATAGAAATCCTAGAAGGACTTCTACCAGCGTAACCAGTCCTTCGGTCCACAAGAGTGCCCGTGACTGCCACAAAGCCTTAGCGACAGCGCTTGGTGGTGGCAAAAGATACGCTTTAATGTCCAACAAATAGACGGACATTTCCCAGACCAGACCAAGAAAAAGAAAGAATGCGGGCGCTTGCAGCAGGGTCCAGCTGGCTTTAGACCTAAAACTCAATTAGTGAACCCTCCTGAAAGATGAAGGAGATCACCCCTGTGGTGATCTCCTCCTAAGCCAACGTTTTGGCAAACACAATGCAATTTAACTCAATTCTGATTTCTTCAATTTTTCCTTATAAAGGGCTGGTGGATCCACGACAAATTTCTTGAAATGCCATTGATCAAAGGCATCAAGATTATCCTCCCAAACTGAAGGTTCATATGGCTGATCTTCGGTAACTTGCACCATTTCACAATAGATCTCGACAAAATTTCCATCAGGATCCCTAAACACCAGAAAAACATTTTCACCGGGTCCATGTTTACCCGGGCCCCTCACAATTTCAATATTCTTCTCTTGAAGTATAGAGATCGCTCTCTCCACTTCTCGATAATCTTCTACTTCATATGAAAAGTGCTCGAGTCCCGGGCTTCCTTCGGACGAAATATTGTTCAAGTCCGGCGAATTATCGGGTAATTGAAATAGTCCAAGATCATGGTGATCCGAACCACATCGTAGAAAAACCATTTGCTCCTCAATCCAATCGGAAACTTCCAGTCCCAAGACCTCCGTATAAAACCTTACTGATTCGTGTATATCGCGAACCTTAAGAACCAGATGTCCTAACTTTTTTGGTTTTATGCTAGAAGGCATTCTGAAATCACAATTTAATTGGGTGAAGAATCTCAGATTTATTGCAGAAAATCATTTGTGTAGAGATCTTCGGCAGCAACCGAGTCGATACCGTACGCAGGTCCAACAAATTCGATTGTCCTTTGAACTTGTGCTGGGTCAATCATCCCTAACTTTCCACTCCCTGCCATCAGATCTACTGTCTCTTTAACCTGCTGAAGAGTGACATCTCGATCGAGCACAGGAAACTGCTTCAGAAGATAATCTGTCGCCTCTTCTGGGTTTGCGTTAGCGTATGCATAGCCGCGAAAAGTAGCAGTTACAAAACGGCGAACTTTGTCGGGGTTCTCAGCAATGACCTTGTCAGACGTTACGATCCCACTTCCAAGAATATCAAAATTGAAGTCAGAATAATTTAGAAAACCTACCGTAAGGCCTGCTTGTTTGGCTAGTTTTTCAATGAGCCCTTTATTGCTACCAAGCCAACATTCAGCTGCATCAATCTTCCCTTCTACCAAAGAAATATCGACAACTGCTCCATCCATCTTAAGCAATGTGACTGCATCGCGACTTTCCCCATTTAATTCAAGCCAGACCGGCAACATCACATGAACTGGTGAGTATGAACCCCCGCCCACAGTAATACCTTTGAGATCAGATGGGGCATCTAGCTTATGACGCTCTCTTATATGACAGAGGCCTGCTGGCCAATGTTGATTGATTGCGCCCACGATGCGCGTTTTCCCGCCTTTTGAATGATTTAAAACCATATTTAGCGGATTACCGTACCCAAATTCGAATAGACCTTGATCGATCTCATTCGTGGTCCGGCCTCCACCATAGCCTCGAACAGCTTCCACATCGAGACCAACTTCAGAGTAGAAGCCTTTCTCAATTGCAGTAATAACCCCACTCATGCTTCCCTGCGGCAACCACGACATATTGAACGTAATGCTGTCTGCAGCGTTTGCGACCGGAGTACCTACTAATCCTACCAACAGAAAAGCAGTACTTGCAGATACTTTTACAACATTGAAAAGTTTGCTAACGTGCTTCATTGTTTCCTCCCTTAATTAAGATCGAGCCATAACGACTCACTTTGCTGAATCATAAAACAAATAACATTCATAACTTTCAACATCTTTACTCTCTGAGCCAACAAAAACATTAACTACCACCATGCCCAACAACTGGGTTAGTCAACGTGCCAATCCCGTCAATCGACGCCACCATGATATCACCTGGCTTAAGAAATATTCCTCGCCCCATCCCTACTCCATCTGGTGTCCCACTCGCGATAACATCTCCTGGTTCTAGTGTCAGTATGTTGGAAAGGTAACTGATCTGCTCCGCAATATTAAAGATCAATTTGTTGGTATTACCGTCTTGCATTGTTTCGCCGTTGACATCCAGTTGCAACCTTACGTTATGAGGGTCCCCAAAAGAAGAAGACGGTACGATCCAAGGGCCAAGCGGACCAAATGTGTCATGACACTTGCCCTGAAACCAATCAAATTTGAAAGGATAGTCGTCACGAACATTTAGATCCCGGGCCGAAACATCATTAATTATGGTGTAACCCGCAACGACTTCCAACGAGTCACTAACAGATACGTGTCGGCAGCGATGTCCTATAACAACCGCCAACTCGACCTCCCAATCCAGCATCTCGCAGCCAGCAGGCTTTACGACCGTGTCCCCGTTTCCAATCACGCATGATGGTGGCTTCATGAAGATATATGGATTGCTCTCAGACTTCGCCGCAAGAACGGTTCCCATCTCGTCTGCATGCTCAATGTAATTTGACGCAGCACAAAATATCCTTTCCGGCTCGATCGGAGCCATTACCCGAACATCATCTGACACCGTCGAGAGATTACCCCCATCTAGTTCTTCCATTGCACGGGATGCCAAAATATCGAGTTCTTTTCCAACTTCATCCCATTTACGGAAGATAGCGTTTAGCCCACCACTCGACATCCAGTTTAGATCGCGATCACTATCTGTGAGCGCAACAACATCAGACAGATCTACTAATCGATTCTCAAATACAAAAGCAGGGCGTGTCGCATCATCCGCCTGGTACGTAGCGAGTCCGTATTGCATTCCAACCTCCGTCTAAAATTTCCAGCCTAAGAATTTCTTGTACGCTCGAATTTGCAACGTATACTTTGTGAACTCTTATAATATATGTCAAATACAGATGTTTGCAAGAAAACTGCTGCTTTGTTAACACCAAGTTGACCGTAAATTTACATGGGAATAGATTAGTTGAGAGGAGGGAAAAATGTTGGAGCTGTACCATGATTGGGATTCATTGATGTCATTCAAGGTTCGGGCTTGCCTTGCCGAAAAGAACCTCGATTGGACCAGTCGGCTAATCGAACTGACTCGTTTTGAACACCTAAAGGAAGAATACTTGCAGTTAAATCCGAACGGAGTGGTTCCTACCTTGATTCACGATGACCAAGTCATTATTGAATCATCACCCATTAACGAATACCTTGATGACGTTTTTCCCAACCCATCGCTGAGACCGTCTAGTTCCGTCGAACGAGCACGCATGCGGGCATGGGTGAAATACGGTGACGATGTACTTCACCACGGTGTCCGACCGGCTACTTTTGAATTAATGATCAAACCTCGCCTGAAAAGTTACAGTACAGCAGAGCTCGAGGAACTAATCGCAGCACATCCGCAACCAGCTCGTGCAGAAGCCTATCGAAAGGCCGCAGCAGATGAAATTGATTTTGACTCTATTGGTCACACGGTTCGAGTGGCTGACGAAGCATTTTCGCGAATGGAACTTAGTTTGAGCTCTCATAAATGGCTCGCCGCGAATACCTTCAGTCTTGCCGATGTTATGTCGATGTCGTTCGTAGATCGTATTGAACACCTTGGACTTGGCTTTCTTCTTGAAAGACGGCCATGTGTTGTCGATTGGGCCGAACGCCTGAAAACAAGGGATTCGTATAGCAATAGCGTGCCCCCTTCAGACAGTCGATTACCGAGCCCCGATCCAGCCGCAATTTCTCGACTCTCGCAATTATTCAAATAATCTCTGATCTAATCTCAATTATTTAAAAGGAAGCTCATAGGAGACGAGCAAGCTGATGAGCGCAGTGCGTAGCCCAATAAAGCGGGTAAATCTTATGTTGCTGTTGAATATAGTGAACATCGATTTCACGGATCCGGCAAAGCTCTTCGATTGATAACGGTGTCTCGTTGGGGCGGGCACCAAAAGCAACTACGATATTATCAGCAGAGATTTCCTTTTCATTGTTGGATGACCGAACTATCAGACCTCCAGCACTTGCGGATAACGCCTCTGTGCCCATTAGGAGTGAAACACCAGACTCTGATAAGGACTTGGGCAAAACAAGCCGACTAATTAAATTGATGTCATTCGCAAATCCGTTCGAACGTTCTACTAAGGTTACGTCATGCCCTATCTTCGCCAGGTGCCAAGCAGTTTCTGCACCTACCAAATTCGCTCCAATGATCACTACTTTGGTGCCTAGGGTTCCTGGCTGCGAAAGAGCTTCGAAGACAGACAATGTAGGTCGACTCGGCCTTTGAAACGCTTGTGGCACAGAAATTGTGCTGCCCATTGCAAAAATAATAATATCAACATGGTCGAGAAGATTCATTGATTGCTCATCGAGCCGTGTGCCTAGACGAACGTCAACATCGGCCCGATTGAGAGCTCCCGAATAATACTTAAGCAAACGCCTAAACGGCTCCTTAAACGAAAGTTTCTCAGCTAGGGCAATTTGACCGCCTAGTTGTTTCTCTTTCTCTAGAAGAATTACACGATGGCCACGTTTGGACGCTCCCAGCGAAAACTGTATGCCAGCAGGTCCCGCGCCAATAACTGCAATTGTCCGTAAAGTGTTCGATTTATGGATCTCTTCTTTTTCTCGTCCGGCGACCGGATTTACAGCGCAATGACCTCGAGCGCCACTCTGTTCACGTGCAACGCACGTATTGCACCGTATGCAGGGAACAATTGTTTTTTTGTCTCCGCGAAAAAGTTTATTGGGCAGTTCGGGATCAGCAAATAGTGGTCTTGCTAGAGAGACCATATCAGCCATTCCATCGGAGATAATACTATTGCAGGTTTCTAAGTTGTGAATTGATCCCGATGCAATTATCGGAGAATCCAGTTGTTCCTTGAACTTTTCGGCATACTTTATGAAAGGGCCCTCGGGAAGATACATTGGTGTAATACGCTGTTCCATAACGCGATATGTGCCAGCAGATACATGAAAGATGTCAATTCCAACTCGAGACAACTCTTTCGCGATGTCAATATATTCCTCTATGACTAAACCGCCATCCAGTTGGTCATCCCCATTGAGACGTATCCCGAGAAGGCAATCGGTGGAAATTCGATCACGGATCCGTTCGACTAATTCCTTTGCCATGCGAAGCCGATTTTCTGGAGATCCCCCATAACAATCTTTCCTCTGATTAAGTGGTGGAGAAAGAAATGCGTTAATCAGATAACCATGTGCACCGTGTAACTCGACTAGGTCAAATCCAGCATCTGATGCCCTTCCCGCCGCATCAACAAAATCTAAAATAACCTGCTTTACCTCCTCCAAAGTTAATTCGTGTGGTACTCGTTTCCCTTCCATCCATGGTATTGGAGATGGGGCCACAATCGGAGACTCTGTAATCACGCGTTGAGCTCCACAATGACCCAGTTGAATCCCCGCGATAGCGCCCTCGACTTTGATCACTTCAGCTAACTGGTTGAGGCCTGGGATCATTTTGTCGTTATTGGCCCCAAGCTGCGCATGAAATGCGCGGCTCCCATAATCATCCGTAAACGTAATCTCTACGATGACCATACCTGCTCCACCTCGCGCCCGGATGCGGTAATGATCTATCACGTCCTGAGATACACTGCCATCCGCGTTGGACAACATTACACACATCGGTCCAGCCACGATTCGGTTCCGAGCTACCTTTCCTCCTAAATGGAGCGGTGTTGACAGCGCCAATTTATCCATTTCTACCAACTCATCCATTTCGATTAGTGTTGACTCATTGTGCGGCTTGCGTTTACCACTATCCTTCCACTGTTACGTCTTTAACCCTGACCATAAGTCCTACGAATCCACACCCGCATTATGAAATAAATTTCCAGTAGGTGTCCTTTTTCGCCACCAAGCCATTTTTAAACTCCCAAAGGTCACAACCAAGATACTCAAACGCCTCTCCTTCTCTCGGTGTACCCCGTACCACCCATTCCGAAATAGCCTTGGTCTCGTCACATACCCAATGGCGCATCTCTTCCCATCGCATATCGGGAATCTGGGCGTAGCGCGCTCTCAATACGGCACCAATCTCCTCTTTTCCGACACAACGCCGGCCTTCCGGGGAATTGGGGCCCCGCGCCATCAGCCAGACACAGTCTGTGGCAAAGTGGGAAAGAATCGCATCCACGTCGTGCTGGTTGAATCCCAGTTGGATTTCATCAAGATATTCGATAGATATAGGGCGAGACATGATTCTCTCCGAAATGAGATTTGGTGAAAAAATGTTGGGGTGGGTATTGGATCTCGGGCGCCGATGTTAGATAGACCTTTGTTCCATTGGAAACCTGAGATAAATCTCTAGGGATTAGGGGTCCCTTTTCGATCCCGATGAGAGATCATCAGACTTTGGTTTGGATTAATATG
>ERZ651768.3169-NODE-3169-length-11098-cov-2.876418_pt1 | contig 11098 bp, 12 predicted proteins | sample MGYA00514754_ERZ651768 | MGnify/ENA metagenome assembly ERZ651768 | reverse complement strand
TATCATCCATATCAGCTATGATGGCCAGTGGTTTTTTCCCATCATCACTTTCGATTGCCATTTCAACCCTTAATTTAGCGAGATTAAAAGCTTGGTGGCACAATGCACCATACTCGGCTGCAGTTTGTTTCCAAGCAACAGCCCACAAAAGAGGGTTATTTAGATTTCTTTCTCCCCTTTGAGCTTTGCTTCCACAGGCTAATAATGATGAGCTTGCTCCAGTTGCAATCAGATATTTAAGGAAATTTCTTCTTTGATTTTTTCTAACATTGTTTATATTACTATTGCGCATAATTCCTCCCGTACAAAGGGGATAACAATTTTATTGGAAAATAAAGCTAAAGTTACTTATCCTTTAGTACCAAACCAATTGTGTAAAATATACCTAGATTAATTGATAATGAAGCAAAAGAAAAAATTTATACAGAGCTTTCTGATCTTTGTTCTCATCAGCTCCTGTGGTGGCGGAGGTAGTGGTTATAATAATACAAGCAAAATATCAAACACTACAACTACTGCAACTACTACAAATAACTACGGATGGACGCCGAACGTTTTCTTGCCTGCATCTACCTATAAAAATCGATGCGTCAATCCTAGGTTGGAAGTTATCAATCCCTTTACAAATCAGACATACCTAGACATAAGTGGGACGATATTAGACCAAAATCATTATCTTCGTTCTTTTAGTAATGATACGTATCTTTGGTATGATCAGATTGTAGATGTTGATCCCTCATTGTCCGCAACGTCAGAGTATTTCAATCTTCTAAAAGCACCTCATGATAGATTCCATTTTTCCATGCCTTCTGACGAATGGGCAGCATTAGCTCAGTCTGGAATCTCGGTTGGTTATGGTGCTACTTGGATATTTTCAGGCACTTCATCAGAAAGAAAAATTTTTGTTGCATATACAGATCCAAATACACCAGCAACTCAGGCTAATGTAAATCTGAAAAGAGGTGCTGAAATTATTAGTATCGATGGTGTTAATGCTACGAGCGATGACACAGTTTCATTGAATAATGGTTTATATCCGAATGCAACTGGTGAAACTCATTCATTCATTATTCGTGACACAAGTACATCTGAATTGCGCTCTATTGAAATGGAGTCTAGTAAAATTACCTCCACCCCAGTTCAAAAAGTATCAACAATTTCTACAGGAAGCGGTGACTTAGGTTACATGTTGTTTAATGATCATATTGCAACCTCTGAAAAAGGACTGTATGACGCCATTACTGAACTCAAATCAAACAACATATCGGGTCTTATAATTGATCTGCGTTATAATGGTGGCGGCTATCTTGCTATTGCCAGTCAATTGGCTTATATGATCGCCGGGCCTGTAGCAACTGCAGGACGATCCTTTGAATTGACAGAATTTAATGATAAGTACCCAATAACTGATATATGGGGTGACCCTATAACGCCTATGCCTTTTTATACAACAACTATTGGTTTGTCTGCTTTATCACAAGGAATCCCTCTTCCAACACTAGAGCTTTCTAAAGTTTTTGTTATTACAAGTGAGGACACCTGCTCTGCAAGTGAAGCAGTTATAAACGCCTTACAAGGAGTCGATGTAGAGGTAATACAAATAGGCTCAACGACTTGTGGAAAACCATATGGATTTTATCCTCAAGACAACTGCTCTGTCACGTACTTTACAATTCAATTTAAAGGTGTCAACGCAAAAGGGTTTGGTGATTATGCATACGGATTTTCTCCAGAAAATGAAGTTAATTCTATGGGGGTAAAAATAAAAGGCTGTTTTGCTAACGATGATCTAAGTTATGAATTAGGAAATTCTTCGGAAACAAGTTTAACTAAAGCAATCAATTACTACCTAACAGAATCATGTGATAATCCAACTAGCCTAAACGTATCTCAACAAAAAAAATCAAAACAAAAAACAATCAAAAAATATTATATTAAAAAATCTATGTGGCATAAAAATAGAATAATGTAAGATATTCATGACTGTAAAAATATTAAAAGTAGTAGCATTATTCTTTTTAAGTTCATGCGTTATGCCAGATCAACAAACATATGTCCCAGCTATTTTGATTAATTCTCAGCCAAAAGCCATAAAGATTATCGAAGATATTATTTCCACATCATTACATGGAACAAAAATCACTCTTTCAAAGAATGCTTTTATTCATGACAGTATTATCATTATTGAGCCCACTAAAATACAGTCAATAGAACAGCCCCAAGGGATAGGAAGAAATAGCAGACATCCAGAAAAGTATCAATTAATACTCGATGGAGGTCAGTGTTTTTTATTACATGATAAAACACAACTTACATGGCATCTTGGTAATTTGAAGTGTGGTGAAAAATAAATGAAAATGTTATTAAAAGTAATACTATTCACTCTTATAACAACCGGAAAAACACATGCAAACAAAACATCTACCGGTTTTGGAGATAATGACACATCAATTAAAAATTTTATAAGCTTTCCTGATATTCGAGGAGATTCTACCGCTACAATAAGTTGTTCTGGAATTATTAAAAAAAATGGAAAACTAAATAATAGTGGGTGCTATATAAAAAAACCTGGAGATGAAGTTTATGTAATAGAAATCAATAAAGCAGCTAAAAAATCACGCTTTATCCCCGCCACTCACAATGGAAAATCACTTATTACTTATTTTCAATACCTCGTGCATTTCATTCAACAAGGAGAATCCAAGGAAATTTATTTTTATCCTAACCCTGGGTATAAAGAAAATATTGAAGCGTATGGCATTGAACACTTTGCGGCCCAACGCTCAATCGGGAAAGAAAATTGGCAAAAGCTTTGTCCTCGTCACCAAAGATTTACTGTGTGGGTAAAAGCTCATGTTAATGAAATAGGTCAACAAAGTAATGTTAGCCTCACCAAAGGAAGTGGATTACAAATAAGCGAAAAATGTAGGAAAGCAATTGAAGAAACTATAAACTCAAGTATATTCATTCCAGCAAATTATAAAGGGGTAACTGTTCCATCGACCTATATAGAACCCTTTGGTAACTAATAGAAAACTAATTAGCGGACAATACCTTGGATAAAACCACAGTAGAAAAAAATAACAAAAATTTGCTCATTCGAACTGTTGGATTCATTGGCATTGCTCTACTTTCATTAAACTCAATTATAGGCGCTGGAATTTTCACTTTGCCAGCTATTGTCGCAACAAATGCAGGAACTGCTAGTCCATGGTTATTTCTTTTTGTAGGTCTAGGTATTATTACTGTGGTACTTACTTTTGGTCAACTTGCTAGCTATTTTAAAGACTCTGGAGGACCTATACTTTATACGAAGGCAGCATTTGGTCCTCTCACAGGATTTAGTACTGGTTGGATTCTTTATATTAGTCGTGTTACCGCATTTGGTGCTAATTCAAATATGCTTGCAAAATACCTCGGAGAAATTTGGCCATGGGTGAAAACTGGCCAGGGAAGAGTTGCTGTTATAACGATAATCTGTTTAGGATTAACGTGGGTAAATTACATTGGCGTTAAAGATGGAATTCGAACCTTAAGCGTATTCACCATTCTTAAACTTACTCCTATCTTTTTATTGATTTTGATAGGATTACAACATGTTTCTTCAGATATATTCTTGCAACCTAATTTACCAAATATTAACGAATTAGGACCAACAATTTTATTACTTGTATATGCTTTTGTCGGCTTTGAATCAGCAACTTACGTTTCAGGAGAATCAACTGATCCCAAGAAATCTTTACCTGATGCTATGATTAAAACAGTATTGTTCGTAGGAATTATTTACTTTCTTATTGCATTAGTTTTTATATCAGTATTACCCTCCGGTGGGCGCGATATCACATTAGTATCACTTGGAGAGGCATTACTAGGACCTGTAGGTATAATTATTATTGCTCTCGCTGCTGTATTCTCGATTGGAGGAAATCTTGGATCATTGATGCTTGCCGTTCCAAGGCTGACTTTTTCATTATCCGAGCAAAACTTATTACCTAAATGGTTTGGTAATATACACGCTAAGTATCAGACGCCCGCTAATTCAATCATATTTTTTGGAATATTAAGTTTAGTATTTGCTTTATCAGGCACCTTTATTTTTCTAGTAATAGCAAGCTCACTAACACGTCTGTTATCCTATATTGCAAGCATTTGTGCCCTTCCAATTATCATTAAGAATGCCGATGATAAAACAAAAACTGAATCATTATCACTTATAGGGGGTTACACAATACCAATTATAGCTTTTTTAGTTTGTGTTTGGATAACTGCTCAATCAAACATAGATGCTTGGAAGTTAACACTCAGTTTGTTAGGTATTGGTTTAATATTATTTATATTTACACGAAAGACATTAAAAAAACTTTGATCTAATTCAAGAAAATATCTCATCAAGAAAAGATGACATCGACTCCCATGATCGTTTTTCAACGACTTTATCGTATTTCATTCCATTACTAGGGTCATTGGCTTTTGGGTTTGTGAAAGCATGCATAGCTCCGCCATAAGCATTAAGTTGCCAATCAGCGTCCATCTTTGACATCTCCTTAGCAAATTCTAAAACCTGTTCAGGAGTAGCTAAGGGATCTAACCAACCATGCTGAAGTAATATTTTTGCAGTAATTTTATTGTCGTAAGTATTATTAGGAGATCCAAGTAAACCATGAAAACTCACCACTCCAGAAACTGAGACTCCTGTTCTAGCTAAATCTAATACAGCTAGCCCTCCGAAACAAAACCCAATTGCTGCTATCCGGTCTTGATTCGTTTGATCTAATTTTTTAAGTTGATCTACGGCTAATAACATACGCTTTTGCAATAATCTTCTATCATCAAGAAAAGGTTGCATTAATGCTGCATTTTCAGTTGGATCTGATCCAACAATCCCTCGACCGTACAAATCAAGGGCAAATCCGACATAACCTTGTTTAGCAAGTTTCTGTGCTTTTTCATTTTCAAAATCAGTCCTGCCTGCCCATGCATGAGAAACTAGTATGCCTGGTTTTGGTTTGTCGGATACATCATTCCATGCCACGTGACCTTCTAAAATCACGCCGTTGTCTTCATATTGAATCTGTTGAGTTTGTATAGTCAATTTATTACTTCGTATTATTTATTTTTACGCAGAATTCTACCCATAAATCTTTTGATACAACCGCAATAAGTTTAAACCCATAAGTTTTTCAAGTTGATCTTCAGACATTCCTCTTTTCTTTAAACCGTCCCAAATAGTTTCCATTCTTCTGGGGCCATTGAGCTCCTCAAAATACAGAGGCCACATGGTAGGATCAAAATTTTCACCCTCTTCTCTTTTTAATTCCTGAAGATAATCATCAGTCATCACCAATCTACGATGATCTCTATCACTACCAATACAAACATGATCAATACCAGCTACGTTTACTGCATGCTCTATATGTTCATAATAAAAATGTACCGCATTTTTTTGTTCGAGCGTCATAAACGGGCGCATTTGCGTGATACCAACTAGACCCCCTTTTTCAGCAACAGCTCGAATATTTTGATCAGTCGTATTTCGGTTATGATCATAGAGAGCTTTACAACAAGTATGAGATATTACTACTGGTTCCTTTGATGCGGCAATAGTATCTTTCATAGTTCTCATCCCTGCATGTGAAAGATCAATCAACATTCCGATTTCATTCATTTTTTCAACTAATTGATACCCAAAACGAGTTAATCCTGAACCATTTTCTTCATTACAACCAGAACCCGCCCAATTTTGCCAGTTATAGGTTATTTGGCTTGAACGAACACCTAAGTTATAAAAAATATCGACATTATCAAGATTCCGGCCAAATTGAGTTGAATTTTGAAATAGAAAAAAAATTGCTATTTTTTTCTCCTGATTTGCTTTATGTATATCTTTAACTGACAAGGCTTTTACATAAAATTTATTTTGTCTTTTAATAAGCCTATCGTAATCCCATAGACCACTTATGGCGGCTTGATATGCCTCACTTTCAAAAGTCTTTGGATCACAAAGAGTAACCGTAATAGCGTTTAAACCAGAATCAATCATTTCTAAAATAAGATCTTCGGTGTATACATTACGTATTTCACCCATAGCATCAATTACTAGTGCGTTTTGAGTGGGCTTTTGTTGGCCAAAAACAAGGGATGATGATAGGCCGCCAGCTATAGCTCCAATTGTAAAACTTCGACGACTAATCATAATTACTCACTTCTAAAGTATCTTGAGGAAATTTAAAGGTTACATGTTGTCTGGACTTTTTAATTCTTTTAATAATTTTACTTTCTAAAGTCAACTGACATATCAGCTGCTAAATAGAACATTGTAGCGTATGCTGCTGTTAAATAGCGCATATCTTCAGGGATAATTTTATCGAAAGTATCGTTAGGGGTATGGTGGTATTTAAAATAATCATTTGAATTTTGATTAAAATTCAATGCAGGCATTCCAGCTCTTCCAAGAACACTCATATCCGATGCTCCTTTGGCATTATTTTCAGCACTAAGGGCAACTCCAAGTGGTGCTATAAACTTGTACATTTCATGAATAATATTCAATGATGAATCACCAACACCTGGCACTAACATATTAGCTCTACCGCCGCCACCGTCAACTTCAGCGCCTAGAATATGATGATGAAGATCATTTTTGTGTTTTTTGATGTATTCATTAACGCCATAAAAACCTATTTCTTCGCCGGCAAATAATAAAACACGAATACTTCTTTTTGGTCTCTGCTTCATTTGACCAATAAAAGCAGCGGCTGCCATCATCGAGCCAACTCCAGCCCCATCGTCAATTGCTCCGGTTCCTTCATCCCAAGAATCTATATGCGCTCCTAACACTATATATTCATCAGGAGTTTCTCGACCGGTAATTTCTCCAATAATATTTGCACTTTTTTTAGGGCCAATAATTTTAGAGGTCATGTTAATTTTCATTACAACAGGATGCCTTCTTTTTAGCATATTTTGAATAAGGATGGCATCAGGCGGTGAAATTGCTGCCGCAGGTATTTTTTTTATATCATCTTGATAACCATATCCGCTTCCAGTGTGTCCATAACGGTTATTGTCAGTACCAACTGACCTTATGATTATTGCTTCTGCGCCACGTTTTGCCGCAGTTACATGCCCCCTACCACGAGCTTTTGTTCCTTCACGATAGCCACCCATTAAAGATTGCCCAACTTCAGGTTGATAATCTGCCATGCTGTAAGAAATAAAAACTATTTTTCCGTTTAAGGTATTACCTTCTGGAATTGCTTCCAATTCAGCAATATTTTTGAATTCAATAATCTCCCCAATTAAGTCACCATTTGTACCAACACTATATCCCAAAGCAGTCATCACAATGTTGTGCGGATAAGGTGATAAGATTTCAGCAGATGCTGAACCTCTTTCCCAACCACGATCAAGAATGACTTCTTCTGTCCAAAAACGGTCGTAGCCTAGTTGTTTAAATTTCTCTAGAGCCCATGCTATGGCTCTTTGGTCGCCTTCAGTTCCCATTCTTCTAGATCCAACCTCTGTAGTTAATGACTCTACAATTTCAACTGAAAGATCATCTAAAAGCGAAGATTCTCGAAGTGATATAGCATTTTCAGATAATTCCTCAGGAATAATACTATGATCAATTTGCAAAGAATTTTCACCAAGTACGAATGTATTTATGTCATTCATGAAAAAAATAAAGATTAGAAAAGTTAATTTGTTATTTATTTTTACAAGAGATGTCATCATTTTTCCCTATAACTTATATTTAAATATTGCGATGTAAATAGATATAAAATATCACAATGACTTGTTTAAATTAAAAATTCAATTAATTTAGTGGCGCCCCGAAGAGGATTCGAACCTCTGGCCCCCAGATTAGGAATCTGGTGCTCTATCCAACTGAGCTACCGGGGCAGTTTTATATATCAGTAATTACTTTAATTTATCCTTATATATAATTGTTATAATTGGTGTTTTTAATTATTACAAAAAAAATACTATGGTAATTGTATCTAAAATAGAGTAAATTGTGGAATCGACGTTATTTTTAGTAGAAGCGCATTGATAGGTGGCTAGTCTGTATATTTACTAATATTCAAACAATATAGGGAAAAATTATCATGGACTTAAGTAAAATTGATCGTCGAGCGTTTATCGCTAAATTGGGTGGGGCCTCTGCAATTGCAACAATCCCAGCATCAATTTTAGCAGATAAACTTGAAGATGAAATGATCGCAACTCTTGAAACAAAAGAGGAGTGTGGACCAACTGGCCAATTACCAGGGGAACCACCGAGCACAATTAGAAAAGGGGCTGGCATTATCTTTAATGCAGATAGAGTAAAAACTTTAAAACCCTTGCCCGAAAAACCCACTCTTCTAGATTTCTACGAATCACGTTTTACAGATGGTCTTATACGGCATTGTTTGAGAACAGCTGAAAATGCTCTTAAATCTGGTCAAGACGAAATCCATATAATGGCAGCACTCGTGCATGATACAGTACAAGCACTTATACGTGCTGACCATGGATATTGGGGTGCAGATTTTGTGGCCCCCTACGTAGATGAACGAGTTGCTTGGGGTATCAAATATCATCAGGTATGTCGATTCTTTCCTGATGAAAGTGTTGGGTATACATACCCTGAATCTTATAAAAGAATGTTCGGTGAGAACTTCACCCCTGAACCCTATGCGCAACACGATTATAAATATGCACGAAAACACAAGTGGTATATGCATGCTCGTCTTATTACTCTCAATGACCAATATGGCTTTGGTGAAAATGAACCCAATCTTGATGACTTCGTGGATATTATTGGAAGAAACTTTAAACAACCCAAGGAAGGTCTAGGATATGATAATAGTCCATCAGCGCATATGTGGAGAGCATTAATTAATCCTAATCGACCGCTTTAAAGCTATTTTCTGAAAACTTCGATTGCTTGAGTAGTTTTGTCATCAAAACTAATGGGCTTCTTGTAAAAACTGTAACTATTCGACAGAAAACTTCTTAATGAATCTTATAATTCGTAAAGCATCTAATAATGATATTAATACCATTGTTACTTTCAACTATCTAATGGCTAAAGAAACAGAGACAATATTGCTGGATAAAAGAATTGTAAAACTAGGTGTAAAATCAGTAATTACTGACCCTTCAAAAGCACAATATTGGATAGCAGAAAACAATAATGAAATTATTGGCCAACTTATGGTTACCTATGAATGGAGTGATTGGCGCAATGGCGATATGTGGTGGATTCAAAGTGTGTATGTTACAGAAAATTTTCGTCGCCGCGGAGTATTTTCAGCGTTATATAAACACATAGAACACATGGCGAAAGAAAATCCAGGTTGTTGTGGGATTCGACTTTATATCGAAAAACATAATAAGCGTGCTCAAAAAACTTATTTATCTCTTGGTATGAATGACGCTGGTTATGATGTGATGGAAGTAGATTTCACTCAGCATTGATAACAAATTAGGAGTTGTTTATCGTTACAATTACCTTCCTTCGTTGTGGTTTATGACGATGTTCCCATAAAAAAATTCCTTGCCAAGTACCTAACGCAAGTGAACCATCTGTTACAGGGATATTAAGGTCAGATTGAGTTAAGATACTTCGGATATGAGCTGGCATATCATCGGGGCCTTCAGCAACATGTGTAAACATTGGATCCCCATCAGGAACAACAGTAACCATAAAGGTTTCCAAATCTTTTTTTACAGCAGGATCTGCATTCTCACATAAAATCAATGAGGCACTGGTATGCTGAATAAAAAGATTGCAAATTCCTTTTTTAATCCCAGATTCTTTTATCAATGACTTAACATGATTACCAATATCGTAAATACCTCTTTCACTTGTATTAACTTTTAACGTATTCTGAATCACATTTTTTACCGTAAAGTATTAATTTTTAATTGCTCTTTTTTGATTATCCGGATCGTAAGGCATGCCATACCGCAATCGAATGGTTTTTGTTTTACCGAACCAAGGAATGGAAACAATATATATATTGTCATACTCATGTTCTGCAATTGGTGGTACGTTTTTACTAGCCCCAAGATCGGCAATCAATATGGGCACAGTATCAGAATGTGCGACCACAAGTATGATCTTACCTTTATGGTTATCTAGAATATTCTCAAGAACTTCTTCATTTTCAGTTGGGTTATAATAATTTATTTCCAAATTAAGAATCTTTGCTAGCGGTTGCACAGTTTCTGTATTTCTCCGGTATGAAGTTGAGTAAATAGCATCAATGCCTGCTACGACATCAGCATCAATCAATTGCCTTGTTAGTTCGGCAACTCTTACCCTACCCTGATCACTTAACCCTGGATTATCTAACTGAGTCAAATCCTTTTCAGCATGTCTAACAAAAATAACGGTTGTTGTTGCTTGAGATTCAAAAAACCATGCAAGTCCGATAGCAACAGCTATATACGCCACAATGATTTGAATCCTTCTGCGTCGTCTTTTTTTACGTTTTTGTTTGTTTACTTGATCATCACTCATGGAGAGCGAGCATACGTCTTTTCTGCAATTTTGACTACATTTTTTGAATTATTTTTTTTCAGAGATATCTCTGTATTCTCCCTCGATGACATCTGGTTGATTTGATGTGGAAGATTTTTTCAGTATTTTTCTTTCTAATCTGCTAATATTAATGAATCGATTATCTAACAGCCATAAACAGGATAAATCTTTATTTGTATTAGAAAATTTATATGCAAAAAATCAGATTGTATGTGCGATTCATACATTAGATGCTGTATCTATGGAAAAAGTTCGCTTCGAGATAATCAGGGTACAGATGTACTTGGCTTCGTAAGCAGAAGTGTGGTTTATTCGTCTTATACCCCCTAGTTGTTTTTCGCATTATGGCCAACTCCTACGGCATCATTGGACTTGAGCACGCTCATGTCGTCGCTCCACGGGGTACCATGGACCTGGTTCCGCAGTTTGACGCCGACACGATGAACATTCTCGAAGCCCAGGCCGCACTGATCGAGCAGGGCGTGATCGCGGGGCTGAAATTGAAGCCTTTATTGATCCCCAAAATAATGGCTCAATTGCGCTAGCACTTCGTTTAGGTATGGA
>ERZ651768.3168-NODE-3168-length-11099-cov-5.785520_pt1 | contig 11099 bp, 10 predicted proteins | sample MGYA00514754_ERZ651768 | MGnify/ENA metagenome assembly ERZ651768 | reverse complement strand
TGATGGGGGTAGCCGGACTGCTCTCTGACTGGTGCATCACGCAATCACTCAAACTCAGTGATACGACTTTTGTGATGCCCTTGCAGTTTACAAAGTTGATTTGGGCATCCATGATCGGTTTGCTGTTGTTTGCCGAACAGCCTGATTTTTGGACATGGATGGGGGGTATCATCATTTTCATATCCGTTGTTTATATTACTTACCGTGAAGCCTTTAAGAAGAAAGGAACAGCGGAACCCGTGCAGGTTGACCGGGCAATCATTAATTAGAAAAAATTTATTTGGCTGTCCAGCCACCGTCGATGACAAGGGATGAACCTGTCACCATCGATGAGGCATTGGAAGCCAAGTAAACGACAGCTGTTGCGACATCGCTTTCTGTCGCAAAGCGCCCCAAAGGAATATTGTCCATCATCGCTTTTTTAAATTTTCTATTTTTAAAAAATTTTTTAACCATGGGCGTTTCAACAAACGTAGGACATACCGTGTTTACGCGAATATTGCTTTTTGCCAAATCAACCGCCATGCCCTTTGTCAACCCTTCGATGCCAAATTTTGTCATGTTATAGACACTCCGATTGGGTGCGCCCACCTTGCCCAGCTGGGATGACATGTTAATGATCGAGCCGCCATGCAACTTTCTTTTTTTGGACTTCAGCATAATTTTTGAGCCAAATTGAGCGACATGAAACGCCGCCTTGATGTTGAGATCCACAACGTACTCCATATCCTCTTTTTTTATTTTGGTGAAGTGTTCGGGGCGATTGGTACCAGCATTGTTAACCAATATATCAAGTGAATTGATATGTTTAAAAACTCTTTTAACATCATCGTATTCGGTAACATCACAAACATAAGAAGTGCACTTACGTTTTAATTTTGAAATAGTTTTTTCAACTTTATTTAAATCACTTTTGGTTCGACTTAATATAATAAGATTGGCTCCTGCTTCTGCCAATGCTATGGCACATGCTTTGCCAATACCTTTTCCAGCTCCTGTTACGAGTGCTGATTTATTTTTTAATTCTAAATTTTTAAGATACATATATCGCAAAATTTATTGAAAATTTTTTATTTTCTAATATCATTTTATTTATCCTTTAACGGCACCGGTGGTCAACCCGCTTATAAGTTGTCGTTGAAAAAACATTACTATCATAAATAGTGGAGCTGTTGCTGAAACAACACAAGCAACTGCCCACATATAATTACCTCCGTATTCAACAGTTCCTAAATATGCGTTTATCTTCGGAACCATAGTATAATTTTGTTGATTAAGTAAAAGTGATGTTACCGTAAAATCATTGTAGGCTAACATTAAACTAAAAAGCCCAGCAGTAATGACACCAGGCCACATAACGGGCATAATAATATATCGAAAAGCTTGAAAATATGAACACCCATCTATTAGACCGCTTTCATCAAGTTCTTTTGGCACCGTCTTAAAAAATGAATATAACAACCATAGTGTAAATGGTTGGTTAATTGCTACCAGAACAATAATTGTCGTTGGCAGAATTCCCCAAATGTTTAGTTGAAAAAAAGGAAAAAGATATCCAGAAACAAGCGTAATATGAGGCATTGCCCTAAAAATTAGTGCAGCAATTAAAATCCAAAAAGTATATTTATAAGTGGACCTTGAAAGAGCATATGCTCCTAAAGTTCCTAAAAACAATGAAATTGTAACAACCGATACAGTAATAATCATAGTATTCATTGTTGCTCTCCAAAATTCTCCTTCAATCCAAGAGTCAATATATGCAATGAGAGTAGATGTTGAGCCTGTCTCAATAAATGTATTGAAGCCATTCACTGCATACATCCAATTAGCTCTTGAGAAAAAATCAGCTTTAACTTTGAAAGAACCCCAAAAAGTCCAAATGAAAGGAAAAACAGAAATGACTAACCAAAAAATAATGAAAATACTATTGATAATTATTAATTGCTTAGAATATCTGTTTATTTTAGATTCCATCTTATCTCTCTGTTTTAAATTCTTTCCAAGTTCTAATTAGAACTGGGGTTAACAAAAATCCAACTCCCATAATTGTAAGCATTGAGGTTGCTCCTGCAGATCCAAACAACATAATACTTTCATTTCTTAAATCAGAATATATCAACCATGAAAGTGATTGAGCTACTCCCTCTGCCTTGAAACCAATTATAGGCTCAAAAACTCGAAAATTATCCATTAAACAAATTAACATTATGAAAGTAGCCACAGGATATAAATGAGGTATTACAATGTATCTAACCCTTTGATATCTTGATGCCCCATCTATTATGGCTGCCTCAAGTGGATCATGAGGGACTGTTTGCAATGCTGCATAAAAAACAACAAAAGCAAATGGAGTGTTATGCCATATCCCATAAATAATTAGAGTTATCCATGTTAATTCACTTGAAGATTTTAAAGATAAATTTGGATCTTCAAAAATATTTTGAATGGTTGCTCCTAATATGCCCTTAGCATCTATCATCCAGAATAAAACTAATGAGCCAATTAAGGGCGTAACAATCATTGGTAAAATTGTTCCAAATATAGTTGGGCCTTTAATATATTTAGATAGTGTGTTTATACTTAAAGCTACAATAAATCCTAAAACAATTACAGGTGGGGTTACTGCAAAACAAAAAGTTAGTGTAAATAAGAGCGCCTTATAAAACGGTAGATTAAAAACTATATCAAAGAATTCATTATAGGATGAAGAAGCTTTCCAGGCGTCATTAATTTTAGTTAAGGCAAGATGATTTCTATCATTATAAGTTCCAAATCCATTAAATCTTCCAAGTGGGTTTTCTTTTTCTAATTTTCTAGTTTCTTCTAGGTCTACTCTGACCTCTGTTTTACATCCAAATACATCACAATTTTCTACTTCCATTAAAATTTGTTCATTTTCAATATGTAGAGATTGAAAGAAGCTTGATATTATGGGCAATCCAATAAAAAGGATCATTGCCAGACCACTAGGAAAGAAAAACCAAAAGAAAGTTTTGTGAGGCATTAAATATGTATATTAAAAAAAGAGTGGAACATCAATGTTCCACTCTAATTTAAATAAATAAGGCTTATAGAAAACCTTGTTCTTTAGCTTTTGCGATATATGCAGCTTCTACATCATCTAATGCTTTTTGAGCAGATTCATTTCCTTGTAAAAATTCAACTATCTCAGTGGACAATGCACCATGTAACAAGCTCATATGTGGTAAGCTAGGATAAGGAGTAGCGCCTCTGCTTGCAGCATCTACAACAGGAAGAGCGACATCACCAGGTGTATAACCTTTAATTAACCAAATAGTTGCATTTGGATTATTATTAGCCATTTCTGTTGATGTAGCAGCACCTAATAAAGCTCTAAAAGATGCTTCAGCTTCTTCATCCGAAGTATTTGTTGCAATTCCAAATCCATCCCACCAAAGTGTTGTTGCTGGTTGACTTCCACCAGCAACTGAAGGAGAAGGGGCTAGTCTAGTATCAGCTTTAATCATTTGATCACCTTCATCATCTAATATAGATGCTGAACCTGAGTTCCAAATGTGCATTAAAGCTAAGTTTCCTGATTCCCATTCTTCTTTAACAGCATTAGTATCATGTGTTAAGAAATCTGGATTAGCTACTTCAGTAAGTTTTTTAAGCATATTCAAAGTTGCAATACCTTGATCATTATTAACATTTAGTTCAGCTGAGCCAGCTTTAAAAAACTCTCCTCCGTGTCCTAAATACATGTTAACAAATTCTTGACCTAAATTCCAACCTGCTTGAAAAGCAGCTCCATATGGGTTAGCCATTTTACCAGAAGCTTTAATTTTTTCTGCAGCCTCAATAACTTCCTCATATGTCGATGGAACAGCAATACCAAGCTCATTTAAAATACTTTCTCTGTACCAAAGATGTTGAGCATTAGCCATGAAAGCTACAGCATAAATTTTTCCATCAATAGTAATTTTTTGGTTATCATTAATGAGATCACCACCGTATTTTGCAACTAAATCATCTAATGAACGAATCAATCCATCATTCATCAAAGTTGTTATTGATCCATTAGTCACAAGTTTTGCTGAAAACTCTGCAGGATTTGCTGATAAAGCCGCTACTTGTAATTTGTTATGATCAACAGAGTGTGTGACACTGAAATCTGCATCAGGTCCCGCACATTTTTTTACTTCATCCATAAAAATTCTGTATGTAGTAAATTCGTTAGCAAGTATATTTATTTTGCCACTTGAAACATTACAAGGATCAGCAGCAAAAATCCCAGTACTTACAAGTGAAAATAATATTCCATAAAAAATATTTTTCATTTTCGTCTCCCCTAAAATATAGTGTGCAATATGCACATTTTTCAATTAATAGATAATAATGCAATATAATGCATAATTATTCAAGTATTTGAATATTATGATGGGGATAAAATGAACAAGACTAAAAAAACATCTACGTCACAAGATGTAGCAAAGCTGGCAGGTGTATCACAATCTGCAGTTTCTAGATGTTTTACAAAAGGCGCTAGTATTTCAAGTAGAACAAAATTGCGCGTCATAGAAGCTGCTAAAAAGCTAGGGTATAAACCTAATATTTCCACCAACTTGTCTGTATCATCAGAAAATAATGGACTTGTTGGAGTTATTTTGCCCTATGTTACAAATCGATATTATCCTGAAGTATTAGCTGAATTACATGAGGCTCTTCGAATTGGTGGATATCAAATATTATTGATTACAACTGATGATGGAGAAGAATTAGATGAAAAACTAATGCAGCCTTATCTACAAGAAAAACTAATTGCGATTGTTTCAGCTACTAAGCCTACTGACTCATTTGTAGAAAGCTGCAATGAAAAAAAAATTCAAGTTATTGCGTATAATCGAAATTGGAAAATACCGACAACAAGTTCAGTGGCGTGTGATCATCGTTATGGCGGTGAAATGATTGCCCAATATTTTGATAATAATAAACATAAAAATATAGGTTTAATAGAAGGACCTAGAGGATCTTTCGTAAGCGATGAGAGATGCCGGGGTTTTAAGAGTTATATGAAGAATGTAAAACACATTAAATTAAATACCGAAAAAGGATATTTCACATATGAAGGTGGATATCAAGCAACTGAAAAACTTTTAAAAAATAAAAGTATATCAGCAATATTTTGTGCAGATGACACTATGGCATTTGGATGTTCGGATTTTATTAAAGATAAAACAAATTTAAAAATCCCTAATCAAATTGAAATTATAGGATATGATGACATATCAATGGCAAGCTGGAAGTCATATAACTTAACAACAGTTAGACAACCTATCAGACAAATGTCTAAATTAGTTACTCAATTAATAAACGAGAATTTAAAAGATCCTGATTTTGAACCTGTAAATCATTTGATTCAAGGAAAATTTATTAAAAGAAAAACAACAAAGTAAAATAGTAAGTATGCTTAATAATTATTTAAATGTGATTCCCATTTGCTGCAAAACGGAATAATTATCAACCATTACAAAATTTTCAGAAAACTTTCCATCCTTGATTAACCAGAAATCTGAAAATTGCATTTTAATTTGTTTGCCTGTTGGTTCAATATCCAAATAAGTTCCTTTGTGAGTGCCGGTAAGATATCCTGTTGCACTCACCCATGTATTATCCGCAACAACTATATCATTCTTAACATAATAGTCAGGAAATGCAGCATAAAAAGGTTTCATAACCTGTTCTTTAAAATTTTCTAATCCATGAATATCTCCAAAACCTGGGGGTCCGTGCCATATCATATCTTGATGCCAATATTTATCGTGAGCATCTAAATCTTTCGTATTTAAAGCAACATACATATCTTCAACTAATTTTTTGTTAAATTCTGCATTCATTTATTTATTTCCCAATAACTGCATAAGAATTCCAAATTCATTAAACGCAGTCCATTCTTTAATTATCTTATTTTTTTTAATTTGCCATTGTGTGATACCCCAAAGATAACACTCTCTATCTGTTGGTGGTCCATAAGCACCATTACCTTTGTGAGTTCCAATTGCGCCCCAACGTATGGTTACTAAATATCCATCTTTTTCATTACCCATCCAATATATATCTTCAATACTAAGGGCGAGATCTGGAAAAGAAGTAATCATTGAAATTATAAAACTCCTTAGCTGTTTAACTCCTTTGAATTTGCGTCCAGTAGAACCTTCAAATTCAATGTTATTAGAATAAACTTGGTTTATTGCAGAAAAATTTCTTCTATTCCAAATTGTATTGAAAACTGCATGAGCAAACTCTCTAACATTTGAAATTTTTTCTGGAATTTCAAAACTTATTGGTTTTGCTTTACCAGTTATTCTTTTTGGTTTTGAGTTTTTAAAATCGGGAGCAAATGGTCCTATGTTCCCTTTGTTAGCAATTTCTTTTGCAACTTGATTAACATTTAATCCTAGTTGTTTAATCAAGGCAGCTGTATCATAGACAACATTTTCATAATAAATTTCATTATTTTTTGCTACGCAGTTTGCTATACAAAATAACCTTACAGATTTACCTGTTGGTTCAGAAAATTTACTGTAACCAGTGTTTGTACCTGTAATTATTGTTCTGTGAGATGTATGAAAACTTGCATCTTCATCTCCGGCCCATATAACTTCATCAGCAAAAAGTCGAATGTCTGGAAAAGCATTATTTGTATGAACTGTATCAGCAACAATTTTTTCAGATCCTGATTGTAAACCAAATTCATCCCAAACACGACAGTCGTTACTGTAAGTGTCATATATGTATCCAATGTTTTTTTCTTCCCAAATACGGTAGGTAATTCTTACAATGTAGTCGATAATATTTTTATATTGTGTTTCAAAACCTTTCATTGAATGGGTTATCAAATTTTTAGGTACTGGATTTAAAGATTTAGCTGTACCACCACCTCCATAAGCCTTTAATGAAATATCAAAATTATTAGGCATATGATGATCTTTCAAACCTTTAGGTCTTAAATCTTTAGTTTTTTTATTTATAACTTTCATAAATTTTCAAAATATAAGCTTATTATTAATAAAGTTCTGATACAATTAAAATATTTCAATGCAATGAAATTTTATGCAAAAAAATAAATATTATTCTTTTATTTTTTTATATTTATAATAAGTAAATTGTATGGCTGACCTACAACAAGAAAAAGGATTGGTTTTAGATTTTTTAAATAATATTGATAAAGCTGAAAACAAACTTCTTGCTGAAACAATCTCTAAATATACCTCTGATGATTTTCATATGAGATGTACTCATCCTTTTAATGAGCTTAAAGGTGCAGACAATGTTGCCAATGATCTATGGATACCAATTAAAAACTCTTTTAAACCTATTCAAAGAAGAATGGATATTTTTTATGCTGGTACAAACCTAATAGATAATCATTCATCAAAATGGGTTGTTAATATGGGCCACTTACTTGGTATATTTAATAACCCTTTTTTAGGTATAGTGCCGACAAGAAAAGCAGTAATGTTATGGTACTGTGAATTTTATAGAGTTGAAAACAATAAAATTACAGAGGGTGCTTTTTTTCTTGATATACTAAAATTTATGCAACAATTACAACTGCCTATTATTCCAGAGTCAACTGGAATGGTTGGTTTTAATCCAGGTCCAATGACTCATGATGGTCTGTACTTCAATAAACAACCTGAAGAGGAAGGACAAAAGACTTTAGATCTTATGATGCGAATGGCTAATAGATTAGTTGGTGGTGGAATGAAGACGACAGTTCCAGATTTAGAAAAAGATTGGCATAAAGACATGATTTGGTGGGGACCTGGTGGCATTGGTGCATCGTATACTTATGAAGGATACTTAAAGGGTCATACAGGGCCTTTTGAAGATGGGCTTGATTATGTTGAGTTTACAGGCCATAAACTTGAAAATGCAGAAGGAAATTATGGCGGATGGTTTGGCTGGCCTAATTTAAAAATGAAACCTAAAAGTAATTACATGGGACTTACCTCAAGTTCAGAAAAAGTGGGAGAAATGAGGGTAGTTGATCTTTATAGAAGAAATGGTAACAAGTTGGCCGAAAACTGGATCTTTATAGATCACTTACATTTTTTGAAATGTGTTGGAATTGACTTACTCGGTCGATACAATAATTTAAAAAATTAATTATATAACTTTTGAAGCTAATTTTGTTCCTTCAACAAGAGCATGGAGTTTTTCATAACATATATTTTCATCTATTTTTCCAAATCCAGCAAAGGTACTAAAGCCACAATCAGTACCTGCCATTAATTGATCCTTTGGAACTACAGTTGAAAATTGTATCAATCGATCAGCAACTACCTCGGGATGTTCTACAAAATTAGAAGTTGAGTCTATTAAACCAGGAATAAGAACTTTATCTTGAGGAAGCTTAATGTCTCCAAAAATTTTCCACTCATGAGAGTGCCTTGGATTTGATGACTCAATTAAGAGATATTTAACTTTGGCTTTTAAAATTATTGGAAGTATTTTTTCTAGACTGATATCGTGTGTATGGGGGCCTTCATAATTCCCCCAGCAAATATGCATGCGTACCATGTCAGTTGATACATCAACCAAAGCATTGTTCATACATTCGATTTGTTTTTCTGCTCTTTTGAGAAAGTCTTCATCAGATAAAGATTTATAACTCATATGTCGCGCTAGAGCCAAGTCGGGACAATCTAATTGCAATTGAATATTGGCTTCAGTTATTGCCTTGTACTCTTTTGCCATAAGTGAGGATAATTTTTCCATGTATTCATCATCATCTTTATAAAATTTATTTGGCATAAAAACTGATATCACTCCTGGAGAAGCTGCATTCAAAAAACCTTTCTTATGACTTGCTCCACTTAAAGCATTGCTAAAATTGCTAATATCTTTTTTGAGCGACTCCTCATCCTGTAATTCGAGGTCACTGGTGCAACATGGTCTTGTATATGTTGGAGTGCCACCGCTTTTTGCTATTTTATCTTTATATTCTGGAAAATCATCTAGGTCTGCAGGTGCTCTCCTTTCACTTTCTCCAGAAAAACCTTTTATTCGATCTTTAACATATGTTGCATAACTGATTTTACTCATCTCTCCATCACTAACAACATCTATACCGACATCTAGTTGTCGATTAACTACTTGCTCTACATTTTTTTTAACTACATCATCAAATAAATTTTTATCAAATGATTCACCTTTATCCTTCTTAAATAATAATTCTGATAATTCCTTGGAACGAGGTAAACTCCCCACATGAGTTGTCAAAATAGAAGACACCATATACTTTAACCTGTTTTCATTAAGATTTGTTTCCAAATCATTGTTTCATCAAAAAGAACCCATTCATTTTTAATTCCACGAGGTCCAAACTCTGCGTGATTAATACCCATTACATATACGTTGGCTCCTGAAGGTACTCCAAAATTTCCTTGTCCGTCATGTTTTCCAACTAATGACCAACGAATTGCAGCTTTTATTGGTTGATCTTTTTCTTCTGTAAAACTCACATGTTCAACATTAAACAATGCATCAGGGAAGACTGATCTAAGATTGTTCCAAAAGCTTGTAACTTCTTGTCTTCCATGTGTGACAAACCCACCTGGTTGAAATTGTTGAATTGCTCTATCATAATTTTTTTCAATAGCTTCTTTATTGCTGTTCATGATTGCTTTTAGAATTTCAGCATAAGTTTGACCAGGGTTTGATTTAGCTAACTTAGGTGATTTATATAAGGACTCACACGGTGTATGTTCATTAAATGGAGCTAAAGCATTATCTGGACCACCTTCACTAGTAATTAAATTAGATGCGTATTGCTTTGGATCAATTCCTAATTGTCTTACTATTGCTCCTTCATCTTTAACTAGCCATTCATCGTAAACTTGATTGTTCTTACATGCACAATCAGCGATAACTCTATAAACTAATTTTTTGCCAGTAGCCTTTCCATAGGCACCATCATGTAAATGAGATGCTCTTGAAAGAATACGGTGTGAGGATAAATAACCTTCATCATCATTACCTATCCATATAACATCTTCAGCCAATAATTGACGATCAGGGAACATTTTTAGTGTTGCGTAGGTAGCTTTAATGACAGGTTCTGCCCCATAAATAACTCCTGCTGGTGAACGTGTTGGGGTTGGAAGACTAACTTTTGGAGTATCTGCATAATAATCTCTGATGGCTTCAACATCTTTATCTTCCCAAATTTGATATGTAATTTTTAAAATATAATCAGGGAGATCTTTAAATTGCTCTGCGAAGCCCTTCATTCTTTAATGATCTTGCTCGCGAACAAGATACATGAATCCAAATTCGTTATTAATTTTTTCAAACCTTCTTTTGGTATTGACAGGTACCGAGAAAATATCCTTTGGCCCAATAACTATTTCTTGATCTTCACAATATATTTTCCATTGGCCATCTAAAGACATAAATACCTCATGCTTATTTGATGTATAAAATTCCTTTACCCTGACATCATCCCCGTACACTGCTCCCAAGTTAAAACCCGGATGATGAGGAATCGCTGGTTCAATATTTTGTTCATTTAATTTTAATTGTTCAATATAGGCTACGCAATTTTCATTAGTATTATCAGTAATTTTCATTTTGCCGATATTTTCAAACCTTACAACGCATTTTTCAATATCTTCAACTGAGTAGTTATCAAATGCCTTAATTTCATTTTCATTAAGGGATTCTAAGATTTTTTTATCTTCAGGTATTTTTTTTAGATCAGTGTCTACGAGTGTATTATCATCCAAAAGCACCATTCCAGTATCTTTAGCTGCTGATAATGTTTTTGGTGTCCAGGTAATAACACCTGGATCATTTTCTCCTAATACCACAAACAACAAACCTCGATCAGTTCCAACATTTTGAAATCCTCGAAACATGTTAGTTGGAAATGATGCTACATCTCCTCTATTGAGAAATACTTCTCCGTCTTGACCATCAACGCCCCAGTAAAAACGCCAACGCCCTTGATATACAAGAAACACTTCTGCTGTTGTGTGACTGTGAAGACCTGATCCATTCATAGGAGCTGCGTTTACACCTCCAATGTTGAATCCATGCGCTTCAGCAATTTTAACATTTTGCTTTGCATC
>ERZ651768.3167-NODE-3167-length-11099-cov-20.484667_pt1 | contig 11099 bp, 10 predicted proteins | sample MGYA00514754_ERZ651768 | MGnify/ENA metagenome assembly ERZ651768 | reverse complement strand
TTTGTAATCGTCTATATTACTACCTTCACTTGTAAGCATCTTCTTAAACTGCTCACTTGTAATATTATTATGTGCAAAAATATCATCCAAGGCTTTTTGGAGGCTCTCCTCGGCCACCACTATTCCTAGTTTTTTAGCTTCCTGAATTTGAAGTTTTTCAGCAATCATTCCATCGAGAACCGTCTTCTTTAATTTATTTTTTTTTAATTGTTTAACATCAGAACCTGTTGCTTTCATTTTATCCAAAAAAACCGCAACCCTGTCTTCTAGCATCATCAAGGTTATGACATCGGCGTTAACCTTGGCCACAATCCGATCGAGCGTCAAAGCAAATACTGAAGAACTCAAAAGAAAACTAAAAACAAGTCCCGCAATAAGGGCTATTACCCTACAAACTAACTTCTGAGAGCACATTTTCATTTATTTTTATATTAGAGTTGTTCTTCAATTCCAATAACCACTTTTTAAAATTATCGGACTGCTCATCTATTGAAAACTGCTCAAAGATATTTTTTTTTGATTCAGAAAAGCTTAACTGTCTTGGAGTTATCACATCTACAATCTTAAAAATATGATATCCATATGGAGTCTTAATAACTTCGCTAACCTGATTCTTTTTAAGCTGAACTATTGGACCAAACTCTTCTGGCATTTGGCCAATCTCAAAATACCCAAGATCGCCTCCAATAGGCGCTTCAGGGGCCAAGGAATACATTCTTGCCAATTCCGAAAAGCTTTTTTTTTGTGATTTTATTGCGCTGCGTACGACCTTGGATTCATCTTCAGATGCCACCATAATATGAAAAGCGTGAACCATCTGGCCTATTTCAAACCTTTCCTTATGGGCTTTATAATAAGCTCTAGCTCTTGTTTCATCATCTGAAAGTTTAACTTTAAATTTAGTATTAATAAGTTTATTGATCAATAAATTATTTTTGAGTCGGGTCTGCCATAACTTAGGAGGGATGCCTACGTCTTTCAGAAACTCCCGGAAAGAGTCTCCTTCATATCCACTTTTAGCTTCACCGAAAGCGACTTCATACTCATCCCGAGTCAAGGAAATACCACTTGAACTCGCCTCCATGAGCAACAAGTTATTTCGTATAATTCGATTAAGCCCTTTAGTTTTTAATATAAGTTTTTCTTCTTCGGTGAGAGCATTTTTATTGGCAACGCGAAACTGCTTCATCAAAAGTTGGATTTCATCATGAAGTTTATCCACGGTAATATTACTACCATTAACTTCTGCAACAACGGCGTCATTTGAAACTTCTACAACATTCTCCGAACCAGAGCACGCAATATACAAAAAAATGAATGAAATAAAAAAACTTCTCATTAAAAAAACTTTTAAACAGTCTATAGTTTCATTGAGCATCATTAACTAACCGAAGAATCACTTTCAAATGATCAGCTATTGAAAGCATATCTTCTTTCCAGTTTTTACGTTTTAAATTTAAACCTAAGCAAAACTCGGATACAAATACAAATCCTGCCTCAAGACTTCCAGAGATTTCAACCAGAGAAATAGGTGTGGTCCGCTCGACATCAAAGCGAACATCACCATTAACAATATACACTCTTTTGATATGTAGTATTCTGCAAATAGTTTTAATCTCAACTAAAAATAGCAGTTTTTCAATAGATTCCGGAAACCTCCCATACCGATCAATCATTTCACGATTGATTGCATTATAATCGTCCAGAGTATCTAACAACTGAAGTCTACGATACACGTCTAGCCTTTGGTTCAAATCAGGAATATAATTCTTAGGAATATAACCTTTTACCTGTAAATTAATTTCTGGATCGATAAATTGTCTCTGAACCTCTTCACCTTTCAACTCTTTAACTGTTTCTTCTATTAACTTCGAATAAAGATCAAACCCGATAGAGGCGATGTGGCCAGATTGATTACGCCCAAGCATATTCCCCACTCCCCGGATTTCCATATCGCGAGCTGCCAGTTGAAATCCTGCTCCCAGTTCACTTAGCTCTTCTATTGCATTCAGTCTCTGTCTAGCCTCAGAACTGATAGCAAGTGCTCCCGGAATAAGCAAGTAAGCATAGGCTTGATGCTTGTAACGGCCCACTCTACCTCTTAATTGATAGAGCTGAGCAAGGCCAAACTGATCCGCTCGATTAATAATAATTGTGTTGGCTGACGGTATGTCAAGACCAGATTCAATTATTGTTGTACAAAGAAGAACATCTATCTCTTTTGCTATAAACTTTCCCATCACCTCTTCTAGCTGATGTTCCGGTAATTGCCCGTGGCCAACTCCAATTCGCACCTCCGGAACAATTTCTTGTATCATCTCCTTAATGGAATGAATGCTGTTAATTTTATTATGAACAAAATAGACCTGCCCGCCTCGCCCCAATTCTTTTTTAATAGAATCATGAATAATTTTTTCATCAAATTTCCGCACAAATGTTTTGATGGACAGGCGGTCGATTGGTGGAGTCTCAATAACACTTAAATCTCTAACCCCCATAAGCGAGAAATGCAAAGTTCGTGGTATAGGTGTAGCCGTTAGGGTTAATATATCTACTTTGTTTCGCATTTTTTTCAAGACTTCCTTATGTTTAACCCCAAAACGTTGCTCTTCATCAATAATAATCAATCCTAACTGAGCAAAACTAACATCCTTGGAAAGTAATCTGTGCGTACCAATTATAATGTCTACTTCACCTGATTTAACCTTTGCCAACGTTTGTTTTTGTTCTCGAGGACTTTTAAAGCGGTTAACCATTTTGATGTTTACAGCATGATTTTTGAATCGTTCGGTAAACGTAACCAGGTGTTGTTGAGCTAAAATTGTAGTTGGGACAAGAACCGCCACCTGCTTTTTGTCTAAGACCACCTTAAATGCAGCCCTCATCGCTACTTCCGTTTTACCGTAACCGACATCACCACAAACCAATCGATCCATCGTCTTACTACTCTCCAAATCATCCATCGTTTCATCGATTGCTTTTAGTTGATCCTCAGTTTCTTCAAACTCAAAGGAGTCAGACAGTTCCTGCATAAGTATTGAATTAGGTGAAAAACTTGTGCCCTCAGCAATTTCCCTAGATGCATACAACTTCAACAAATCTTCCCCCATTTCACGAATCGATTCTTTGATGGCATTCTTCTTTCTTTTCCAGCTAATGCCACCTAACTTGTCCAAGGGTGGAGGGACATCTCCTGAGCCCACATACTTTTGAATAGAAGCTAAACCATCCATCGGAATATAAAGTTTCTCATCATCCGCATAGGTAATGTTCAAAAACTCTCCACCACCTATTCCTGTCTCTAATTCACTAGTCCCGTTGTATCTCCCTATTCCATAGTCAACGTGAACTAAATAATTACCAGGTTTTAAACCCTTAAATCCGCGCTGAAAACTTTTCGATTTGGATTTCCTACGGTATCGATGTTTATAGCTTAGTCCGAAAATTTCATGCTCTGCCACAAACGATAAATCCAAATCAGGGGCGCTAAACCCACTACTCAAATATCCATTATCAACGTCTATGGTTAAACCGTACTCACCTGCTAATTCATGAATGCGTTTAATCTGACCTTTCGTGGGCGCGACCACAACAACCCTATGACCATCACTCTGCCATTCTTTTATTTTTTCAGCTAAAACCCCAAATTTTCCCAATAAAGCAGGGTTTCGCTTTATATCAAATCGTATATTGCTTGTATTTACACTAGATTCAATATTCAAAGAATTGATGGATATTATTTTTTTTTCAACCAATCGATTTTTTAGATCACTTAAACTCAGATAAAGGTTGTCTGGCGAAACAACAACTTCCCCGCGATCACGAGCAGAACCATATTCGCGAACAACCACTTTGCAAAACTTGTCTACCTCGTAATTAATATCGTCCTCCTCATCCAAAATAATCAAAGCTTCTTTAGAGAGGTATTCAAATAACGTTTCTCTCCGGTTATAGAAAAATGGAGCTAAGTGTTCGAGGCCAAAGAAATTATCGAGATGCTTAATTTTATCAATCAATTCATTCAATCCAACTTGATCAACATCATGTTCCTCAGCATATTGTGAGATTTTTTTGAGGCCATCTTCTTTTTGGACTGCGGTTGGAGACAATTCTCTTACTGGAAGGATTTCAATCTTTTCAATATTCTTTAAAGAAACCTGAGTGTTAATATCAAATTCACGCATGGACTCAATTGTATTATCAAAAAACTCAACTCGTACTGGATTAATTGAAGCAGGTAGATACACATCGACTATATCGCCTCGCACGCTAAAATGCCCTCGATTTTCCACCATAGGCAATCGAACAAATCCATTGTCAAGCAAGCAGGTTTCGAGAAATTCACGCTCAAGGTTTTCCCCTATTCCTAAGAAAAAAGTATGATCACTTAAGTCTTTACGCGGAATCACACTCTGCATGATTGAGTCGACCGGCACTACCAACAACGAAATCTTGTTACGTTGGAGAAGGTGAAGAATTTCCAGTCGTTCTCCCATCACCCCTGAAGATGGGGAGATATTTTCATAGGGGAGGACTTCCCAGGAAGGGAAAAAACGAATGTTTTTTTGTACCCTATTAAACTTACAAAAATACCTTAAATCACCAATAAGCTTTTCACCAGTAGTTTGATTCGGCGTCAACACAACTACTGGTTTCGAAATAGACTGAATCAAACGAGAAAGAAAGAACGAGCGAGACGATTCTCTAAGTCCTTCAAAATGGATCTTTAAAGAATCTTGATCGATGTTTTTTTCTACTTCTTCGATTCCCTCATCAAAAGAAACTAGAGTGGTTTCATCTTTGACCAAAAATTCATTCATTAAACAAAAAATCAGGAAGGGATTGGACCATCAGACTTCTTAGTGACCAAATGTTGCCACTTCGGTTCGCCTTTGGGTTTAAAGTTAGCACATACAATGAAGGTTGGTCCTTCATAAAAATTCAACTTAAACCAACCGCCACCAAAACGGTTGAGCAAATATTCTTCTGGATTATCTCGAAAAGCATCAACTTCCTCTTTGGTAAATCTTGCGATTTCATAAAACTGAATTCCAACACCTTCATTTATCCCAACAAGAAGAATACTATTTGTCTGGTTGTAAATTTCCTCAAATCGACAATCCATTTCGTCTTGGCTTGGTTCATGCTTCAAGGTACGACGTAATTTGGGTTTATAATAATCTCTAAAGGCACTCTTAATCCACACGATTAATTCTATTCCTCGTAGAAAACAGATATTTTGATATTTATATGATTTTTCGGTAAAAAACCCGAGATAATTAAGACAGATAACCTAAAATAACATTAACATAGGGTCAAAAAATTTATTTTAGCACAAACCTACAGCTACGAATTACTTCAAATACAACCAGCGATAAAAAAATAACTGTGCTAATTTTATTCGACGTCTATACTTTCACTCTTCTTGCTAATTAAAAAATCAATGAGAAACAAATCAGTCACGGTAGGACTACTACAGCAGTCACGAAACAAGAGCTTAGAACAAAATCTGGAAGCAACGATTCGCGAAATCAAAGAATCGGCAAGAAAGGGGGCTCAGATTATCTGTCTGCAGGAATTGTTTCGTAGTAGATATTTTTGTCAGAGCGAAAACTCTAACGAATTCAAGTTATCCGAAACCATACCAGGTCCAACTACTAACGTTTTATCCAACCTCGCTAAAGAACTTAAGGTTGTTATTATTTCGCCTTTATTTGAAAAACGAACTGAAGGTATTTACCACAATTCTGCTGTTGTTATAGATGCTGATGGCTCCATCGTGGGTTCTTACAGAAAAATGCACATTCCTGACGATCCATATTTTTATGAAAAGTTTTATTTCACACCAGGAGACAAAGGCTTCAAGAGTTTTCCTACTCGCTACGGACGTGTGGGAATTCTCATTTGCTGGGACCAATGGTTTCCAGAGGCAGCGCGCCTAGTTGCTCTCTCAGGTGCTCAGTTTATTTTTTATCCTACCGCAATTGGTTACCACGACAGTGACTCAATAGAACTTAATAGACAGATCGCTTCATGGGAAACAATACAAAAATCGCACGCCATAGCTAATGGTATTTTTTTGGCATCTGTAAATCGAGTAGGTAAGGAAGACAACCTTACCTTTTGGGGGCGATCCTTTGTCTGCGATCCGTTTGGGGAAATAGTTGCTCAAGCAGGGGGCAATAGGTCAGAAAGTCTAGTCGTAGAGTGCGATTTGCTAAAAATTGAACAGACCCGGCAAGATTGGCCTTTTCTGAGGGACCGCAGAGTTGATGCTTATCAAAAACTTGCCCAGATTTACCATGACCCCAATACCTGAACCTTCAACTCCATCATCTCAAAGTTTTTTCATGCCAGCCGAGTGGGAACAACATTCAAGTACTTGGTTGGCTTGGCCAATTAATCTAGACACGTGGAAGGCGGATGATTTACGCGAAGTTGAAAATGTTTACATAGAAATTATTCGCAGCCTTGTTACTGGTGAACATATAAATATTTTAATTGAGAATGAATCCTCCCAAAATAGGATTACTTCATTACTTGATGCCATTGGATTAAATACCAGACAAATTTATTTTCATAAAATCCTGACTAATGGTGCATGGATTAGAGATTTTGGTCCTAATTTCATTGTTCGAGAATCGTCAACGGGTCGTGAAATAGCAATAAATCGTTGGCAGTTTAATTCATGGGGCGAGAAATACCACTGGGAGAAAGATAACGAGGCAGGCGAAAAAATTGTTCGCGAATCAAAACTAACTTGGTTTGACCCTAAAATCGTTCTTGAAGGCGGAGCCATTGATGTAAACGGCAGAGGAATCTGTCTGACCACATCCTCCTGTTTGTTGAATACAAATCGTAATGGTGGTTTGTCATCAGAAAAGATGGAAAAGTATTTAAAGAGTTATCTCGGGATCAAAAAAATTATCTGGTTGGATGGAGTCCTCAAAGGTGATGACACAGATGGTCATGTTGATAACCTCGCCAGGTTTGTTAACCCCTCAACTATCGTATATATATCTGAAGAAGATGAAAGCGATGAAAACTATTTAGGCCTCAAAGGAATTGAAGAAACTTTAAAAAAAGCCAGGGACCTCGACGGAAAACCATTCGTAGTCATTCCTCTCCCCATGCCACGGGCAATCAAAGAGAATAATTTTCGTCTGCCCGCAAGTTACGCAAATTTTTATATTGGGAATAATGCGGTTCTAGTCCCCGCTTTCAACGATTCAAACGATGTAATCGCTCAAAGAACTCTAAAGACATGCTTCCCAAAAAAACAAATAGTCCCGATAGATTCTCGCATACTTATAAAAGGGCAAGGAGGGATCCACTGCATAACCCAGCAGCAACCTATGCATTCTGATTAAAAAAAATTAAAATTCAGAATCACGGGATAAATGTAGAGTTAGATGGCTTGCGATTTTTTATTGGGTTAGGTACCAACAGAACAACTCGACATCTTTTTTCCGAATGCTAAAGCAATCAATTATTCGACAAAGACGTTGGGTTATCAGGTTCTACGTTTACATTGGAAGATTGGTTCAACCTTGAAAGTTCTTTTTCTAACCTTTCAATATTTTTTTGCTTTTCGCGAAGCTGACCCTTTAGTTTAAACTGAGCAAATAACTCAAAAAACCAAGCCAGAAGGAAACCGAACCCAAATGCACAAGAAACCAGAACCATTGTTGGAACTTTAATTGTGCGATCAGCAGAGGAACCATCGAAGAAGTGAACTTCAACGGTATGCATGTTTTTTGCGGCAAATAAGGAAACAAAAATGATCAGGGAGATGAAAAAAATATACTTTAATGTCGACATTCTGTATTCAACTTATGATTGACGGTTGAGATGCTGTTTTACTCGTCATCATCCTCGTCTTCACCATCCTCGTCTTCATCATCCTCGCCTGCATCACTTTCTTCGTCACTCGATGGCTCTTCGTCACTCGATGGCTCTTCGTCTACGGCAGGTTCCTCCGGTTCCTCATGCAAGGGCAATGATTCCTCCTCGGCAACCACTTCAGAGCCTTCTAGGTGTTCTTCGACGACTGGAGTAGTATGCTCCTCAGTGACTTGTTCAACGGTAGGCAATTCTATCAACGGGGCTTCTTCAACTTTTATTTCGGGAGCAGAAACCTGAGTAGGCCCTCCATCGGCAGCAGTCGCGCCGGCGCCAAACTCACCCAACAAAGCCTGAATGCTCGTAGTAACCTCATTGGATTTTGCTTTCACTTTCGGGCTATCACTCAAGCCCATACCCTGAATTGCAACCAGGGCACGTTTAAGTTCAATAACCGCAGCTCTTTTCTCTTCATCTTCTATCTTAGTTTTTAGACCATTAATATCCGTATTGACCTGTTCAAGGCCATCTTTAACCTCTTTTCTCAGTGGTGCCATTTTTTCTTCAAGGGCATTTAAAGCCGAGTCTACACCCCCAACGCGATGGTCAAGGTCACGAATAAAAAACAAAATGAAAACAATTGCTAAGGCCGCTAACCCGAACGCTAAATACGCAACAGCCTTCAATAAACTCATCTCTTCTGCTGCCTTCTCTACAAGAGGAACCGGTTTACTGAATTCAGATTCTTCGTCAAAATTCTCTTTCGAATCACCTTGGGCATAGTATTCGGTTGTGTCTTCAGTTTCTTCCTGCTTGATATTCTCAAGGTGCTCTTCTGAAGAGCTATTTTCTTTGTCCTTATCACTACTCATGAATCCTCCGATATTGCTTTATTTCTTAAATTTATGCGTATTAAATCAGCGTCTCAACGTAACTTTTAATCCTCACTCCAAACATTTCTTGATGCACAGTACATTTAATGCAGGAATATGAGGCCGTATATTTTATAATAGAAAAAGCTTCCTGTTGGAGTAGCTTAAGTCAGTACTGGCAAAAAAATAGCGACCACATTACCAACTAACTACTATTATGTTCCCGACAATAGGTAAAATGAAGCCCGATATTACAAGCGCAAACAGCATTTTGTCAAGAAAAATAAGAATGAAGCAAAACAAGATATCTTTATTGTTTTTATTGGCTTTGATGGTTTTTGTTCACCCCTCCATAAGTGTTGGACAAACCTTAACCATCGACCCTGAAAATTTAAAATCTATTCCATCGAATAAACTTGTCATCATTGACACCCGGTCTAAGTTTAAATATCTACTTGGACATATTCCAAACGCAGTACACATAGGAAAATGGCAGGACTTTACTCAAAAAATTAAGGGCGTTCGAGGCTTATTAATTAAAAATCCAAATCTTATAGCAAGCAAGTTTAATTCTTACGGTATCCACCCAAGTAAAACGATTGTAATTTACGGAGAACCCGATGACCCTTGGCGCACCGATGGGCGTTTTTTTTGGATGTTTGAAAGGTTTGGATTTAACAAGGTAATCATCTTGGAGGGGGGGCTGGAAAGCTGGAAAACCTCGGGAAGCAAGTTAGAGTTTGGCCAGGGGAAACCATCCGCAAAGTCCCTTTTAACAGCAAAAGATATTCGTTTAAACCCTGATGTGTCAGCTGACCAGCAATGGATTATGGAAAGACTCGGTTCTAAAAACATTGCAATAATAGATAATAGAACCCGCGAGGAGTTTCACGGAGCCAACCCCTATGGCTCTCCTCGAGGTGGGCATATTCCTACCGCCGTACACATCCACTGGCCCGACTTCTTTCTTCCTAACGGGTACATGAAAAGTAAAAAAGAATTATTAAATATTCTAAATCAATTTAATATAAAGTACGAAAAAGAAGTTATTGTATATTGCACAGGCGGAGTACGATCAGCAATGGCCTATTTTGTTTTGAGGCACCTTGGGTACAAAGTACGCAACTACGATGGTTCCTGGTGGGATTGGAGCCAAAACTCGAAACTTCCTATAGAATTATCCTGACTTAGTAAAAACCATCAGAAATAAAGTGAGCCATTACACAACCATTGCAGAAACAGAAGAAATACCTTCCGGAGAAAGGAAGCGAATAGAAATCGACGGCCAACGTATTAGTATCTTCAATATAGATAATACATACTACGCAATCAATGATACCTGCCCGCACAAAAGGACCGCCCCACTGATAAGGGGCAAATTAGATGGCATCGGTATCAAGTGCCCTAACCATGGATATCGTTTTGACCTTGAAACGGGTGAATGCAATATTGATTCAGCTTTTAACACCAAAGTTTACCCTATTAAAGTTGAGGGTAATTCAATCCTTATAGACCTTGATTAATTTGGAATAAAATTTACTGTAATTAAATAAATTGCCTCCGTAGCTCATCAGGATAGAGCACCAGATTCCTAATCTGGGGGTAACAGGTTCGAGTCCTGTCGGGGGCACTCTTTAAAGCAGTGATGGTGTTAGGATGGATATAATTTTTTGCCCTCTATTTGTTATTTTTAATTTTGCTAACTGAGCGGTCACGCACAATTCTGATTTTATTATTTTCTTTAAGAAGCAATACCCGTTCCCCTGCTTTTAATTGCTCTTCGTTGTACTGAACAAAAATAAACGTTTCCCTATCATCCGGTTCAATAACAAATTCGGTAGCAAATGACCTAACATCTACCTCTTTGCCCGTTTCCTTTCCAGCAGTATCTTTCTCGGGTTCTTGCCATTGAATCTGCACATCACGTGCTGAATAAATCTTCCCTTTTGTGAAACTCTTAGATTGGCCAAGAACATCTACACCATAAACTGTGTTGGAGTCATGGATTTTAATGTGTGTGTTTGGTCGATAAGCTTGTGAAACGCAACTGACTTGGGAAAATACAAGTAGCAGAAAAATAGAAAAGACCAATTTTCGAGACATGACACCCCCCATTGTTTTGAACAAATTTGTGATTACAATTATTGTATAGTATTTGTCCATCTTAATCAAATACTTAGCTCCTTGAATAACTCAATTAGTCCCCGGAATCCATCCTCTTAACGTATTAAAACTGGACATTTATCCACATAATTACCTTAGAGGATCTGGCCGAAATTAGGGAGACTGCTATGAGATCCATCAAAACATATTTTTAAAAAAATTAATTCTTTCAGGAATACATCTGCATCAACTTAAAAAATCATTTCTAAAAATTACTATGTT
>ERZ651768.3164-NODE-3164-length-11104-cov-9.119434_pt1 | contig 11104 bp, 7 predicted proteins | sample MGYA00514754_ERZ651768 | MGnify/ENA metagenome assembly ERZ651768 | reverse complement strand
GTAGATCACCGATCTTGTCCATTGGTTTTTCCAAAGCCCGTAACCTTGGCCCTTGCAATTCATCGTAATGATTGGAGAGCGCAGTAAGGGATTTACCCAGGGAATCAATTTTTCCGGTGAACTGGTCCCATTGCTTCCTGAATACACCCACCAATTCCTGCATCTCACCCGCCTTCTGTTCCATGGCAAAATTTGATACGGCCTGGCGGATCAGGGACAGGATCGCATAAAGTGTGATCGGTGAACAGAGCATGATCTTATGTTCCAATGAAAAGTCGATCAGAGTACTGTCTTCCTGATTCAAAAATGCGTAAATGCTTTCATTTGGAATAAACAGTAATACATAGTCCACCGTACCGCCTTCCGGATCAATATAGGATCGCTTTGCAACTTCTTTTACACGGTTGCGCACATCTTTAAGAAATGCCTTTTTCTCAGCATCCTTTTCATGCTCATTATCTGCAGCTATAAATTTTTCATAATGAGCCAATGGAAATTTCACATCCATGTTTAATGATTTCTCATTGGGAAGAAAAAAGGTGAAATCCGGCCGGTCGGTGCCGGCCTGGGTCTGCTGCTTATAATTAATGCCTTCTGTGAGTCCGATAAAATTCAGGATATCTTCCACCATCCTTTCACCCCACTGGCCCCGGGCCTGTGAACTGGACAGGATCTGGCGCAGCTGGGATGTAGTATCCGATAGTTCACCCACACTCTTTCTTGATTCTTCCATCTGGGATTTAAGGGCAACCGTATTTTCAGAAAGACTTTTAAGATCGGTTTTCATTTCCTTTAACGTGGAATCGATCAGTTCTTTCTTCTTGCCCAGCTGCTCATCCGATTTGCCAAGAAGTACAGAAAATTTGTCTTCCGCCAGTTCCAGGAATTTTTTCTGGTTTTCAACCAGGGCTTCATTAGAAAGATCACCAAAGGCAAGTTTTAACTGGTCCTGGCTGTCCTTTACTGAGTCTACTTCTTTCTGACGCAGAACCCATACAGCAGCACCACCAAGGGCAAAACCGATCACAAAAAGTAGTATTCCGGTTAACTCCATTCAGCTATAGGGTTAACGCAAACGAATCTACCAGGATACCGGGACAGGTAGTTGCGCCTAAGGACCTGCCGCCATAGGTTTCCACTTCAGGGATTACACTGACCGTGTCTTCAACATCAACCAGATGATCGCCAAAGAACCGATAGAATGAATCATCAAAGCGCATGGTTTCAATAGGGGCAACGATCTCCCCCCCTTCTACCCAGAAGCAGGCATAGCGGGTCAAACCGGTAATACGGCCGCCTGCATTATCGCTCCAGTTCAGATAATGAATATTGGATAGGTAGAGCCCTTTATCCAATTGACCAACCACATCGTCATGGTTCAAACTTCCAGGTTGCATCTTAGGCGAACGCATGTATTCCCCGGCTTCGGCAAAATTAGATTCAACCCCATACTCCTTTGATGAGCGGGAGCTGACCAATGTATTCTTCAAGGCACCTTTTTCAATCAGAGTAAGTAATTCCGGCGACACTTCACCATTGGAATTAAATTGTGGACAAAACCCGGGTGAAAAATCTTCCAAAATGGAAAATTTAGGCGATAGGCGTACATCATCATGGCGCATCCGGCCAAAGCCGCTGCAGCCCTGCCTTAAGGATGCTTCACTGATCCCATTCCAGGAGAACATACCCAGAAAATCCGCTACGGCAGCAGATTCAAACCAGGTGCGGTATTCGCCCGTGTCTACTTTCACTGGTTTCCGTTCCATTAAGGCTAGTTTTTTCCTGCTTCGTTTTACATAGGTTTCATACTCATCCTGATCCCAGTCGCTGCCGGCAAAGGAGCCCTTCACCATTTGATGTTCCGGTGTAACCAGTGAATAATCCAGGCAGAACGATTCTGTTTCAAACCAATGTTTCTGTCCCAGATTGTTCGCATTGCCCCTGAACATCCTGCCGTTGGCCCAGATACCGACAAAATCCACGCCTGACATAGCAGGCACCAGTGCATCAACTGCATCTTCAAATGGCAGACCACTGGCTGTTTTTATTTCATGGCTTGACCCGGCATTCTCAGGTAAAACCAGGAAGGGATCTTTGGGAATTTCCTGAGCTTCAGCACGCATGCGTACTATCTCGGCTTTACCACGATCCAGGTCAACATTAAGATCACCTGATACAGTAAATCCCCCGCGGCAGGTACGGCCATTTGAGATAAATTTAAGCCCCAGGTCCCCATCATCCACAATCCCGGTCTGGCGCACGGACGCATTGTTGAAGCGTACAAACTGGCTGTTTTCCCCGGAAAAGGACAGGATCAGGTTCTCTCCGTCATTGAGCTCGGAAAAAAGGGAATCACTTAAATTGTTAAAGTTCTTTTCCATTATACACCTCCAAACACTTGGATATTTTCAAAAAGACAGGCCGGGGACGCGTGACCAACACGGATAACCTGGTTCGGTTCACCCTTTCCGCAATTGGGCGTACCATAGATCCCGAAAGTATCCCTGTTCCCCACACCTTTCAGGTTGTTCCAAAACGGCGTTGAGATGCCGCGATAGTTGGGATTTTTAACCGTTTTTGTCAGCTCTCCATTCTCAATCAATTTGCCGTATTCGCATCCAAACTGGAACTTGTTCCGATAATCATCAATGGACCAGGATTTATTACTTTCCATGTACACACCGTTTTTAACCTGACCGATCAATTCGTCGAAGGTGGAATCCCCAGGCTCAAGATTAATATTCGCCATCCGGTCAATGGGCGCCCGGTTCCAGCCGCTGGATCGGAAATTTGCCACACCATCCAGCCCGGATCGTATCTGGCTTTCCTGCCCTCCCAGGCCCCGGACAAGAATTCCTTCCTTGATCAGGTATTCCTTGGTGGCTTTCAGGCCCCCATCATCGTATGCATAGGATGCAAATTCAGACTCCATGGTTGGATCAAATGTAATATTCATGATCTTTGAACCGTATTGCAGTTTTCCAAAATCTTCCAATTTCACAAAGCTCCAGCCCGCATAATTTCTTTCGTCACCCAGAATGCGGTCCACTTCCAATGCATGTCCAATGCTCTCATGGATCTGGAGCATCATTTGATCCGGGGCAATTACCACATCCATTTCCCCTGTAGGGCAATCATCCGCATCTAATAGTTCAAGGGCCTGCTCCCCAATGCGGTTGGCATTGGCCAAGATCTCATATTTATCAAAATATTCCATTCCCATCTGTCGGCAGGTACCCCGCATACCGCCAAAGGTCCGGGTCTGCTGGCTCGGTCCGTCCGCAGCAGTTGCGCTCAGATCGAACTCAAGCATTAAGAATTCCTGATTAATATCACTCCCGTTTGAGCTTACAAACCTGAAGGATGTCTCAATCACCTGGCACAGGGATGATGCACTTACAATCTTATCTGATACTTTTAAATGATTGTAGGCGTCCAAAAGGAGTGTATTCAGGTTCCCTGCGGAAAGGGAGCCACGATCTTTGGTATAGGGAGACTGGTAATCTCCTTGGAAGGATGGTCGCGCTGTTTCATCAAATGCATAAATGGAATGTTGAGATGCAATCTGGGCCTGTTTATAAGCTTTCTGAGCAGCACGTGCTACTCCCTGCGGGGTCATATCAGGGGTACCATAATACCCGAACTGCCCGTTGGCCAATACTTCCACCATCACCCCGTGGGTCGTTGAGCGTCCGTTGGCAACGGGCACCCCATCCCGAATCATCCTGGGAGTGTGGGCTTCATACACTTCACGGAGTCCCACCCACTGGGCAGGAACATCCACAGCATTTAACAGGTCTTTTAATACAATGTCTAATTTCATGATAGCTCTCTATGATTTAAGGTATGAATAGAATAATGGGTATTAATTAAAACATTTATTATAAATCAATCCATTGATCTAAAGCTAAAATTACTCCTGCTATCTCTAATGTTTCAATGCTACTGATCAAAATTTATTATTATCTACAATTGTCAGTTTACTATGACAATTCGGCAGTTTAGAACTATAATAAATCGTCTAATTATGCCAATTTTACAGATCGTCTGATAAAATGCAATAGTTTACAATGCTGGTACCCTTATTGCTTAAAACGATTGAATTATAAACACTAACTAGAAGGAGTCAAACATGACACTGATTAAATGGCAACCCAAACCCATGAATGTTTTCGATGATATGGACACTATGATCCATTCGTTCTTTAACACGGACTGGAACTTTCCGGTGCGGGATACCCGGAACTGGTCACCGGCTGTAGATGTCAAGGAAACGGACAATTCATTTGTATTAACTGCTGATATACCTGGACTTACCAAAAAAGATATCAAGGTAAATGTAGCTAATGGAAAACTATCAATCAGCGGTGAAAGAACCTATGAAACAGACCAGGAAAATGATAACTATCATTACCGGGAACGCCGGTTTGGGACTTTCGACAGATCGTTCAAGCTTCCGGACACGGTTGATGAAGAAAAAATCTCAGCTTCCTTTAAAAATGGAATTCTGAATGTAGCGCTGCCCAAACATGCAAACATTCTTCCTAAGGAAAGAGAAATCAAAGTCAGTTAAAGACATAGTAACCAAAGGGGGTTCATATGGGCCCCCTTTTATTTCAGACTAGAACATGATGAATCAAGAAAATATACAAAATCCCGAAACAGGGATCGATCCTCTGGAACAATACGGTTTAAACCTAACCGGTTTAGCTATAGATGGTAAAATAGATCCAGTTATCGGTCGTGAAGATGAAATTAGAAGGATAATTCAAATACTATCCCGGCGGAAAAAGAATAATCCCGTTCTGATTGGCGAACCTGGCACAGGCAAAACAACAGTTGTTGAAGGCTTGGCAAAACGAATCATAGAAAATGATGTCCCGGAAAATATTAAGGGTAAACAACTCGTAGCTATGGATCTGACAGCCATGGTTGCAGGTGCTATGTATAAAGGTCAGTTTGAAGAACGTTTGAAAAATTTTATTAAGGCAGTAAAAGAAAAAGATGGAGAAATCATAGTATTTATAGATGAAATTCATATGATCGTAGGTGCCGGAGGACAGGGGCAAATGGATGTAGCGAACATTATCAAGCCTGAATTGGCACACGGATCTCTGAAGGTTATAGGTGCAACAACCCTGAATGAATACCAAAAATATGTTGAACCGGATGCAGCCCTTGAAAGACGATTCCAGCAGGTATTCATCCAGGAGCCTAATGTCAAGGATACGATCACTATTTTACGCGGCATTAAAGATAAGTATGAAGTCCATCACGGGTTAGGGATTCGCGATTCCGCTCTCATATCCGCCGCAACACTATCTGAAAAATATATTTCAGACCGTTTTTTGCCGGATAAGGCCGTAGACCTGGTTGACGAAGCGGCGTCAAAACTGCGGATGGAAATCAATTCTGCACCTGAATTAATTGACAACCTGAAAAGAACACTCATCCAATTGGAAGTGGAGCAGGAAGCCTTAAAAAAAGAAAAAGATTCTAAATCAAAAGCAAGGCTTCAAGAATGCAAAAAGGAAATTGACGCAATACGTAACAATTTGGATATCCATATTGAAACATGGGAAAATGAAAAGGGAACGGCAACTGAAATTTCAAAGCTGAAAAAAGATCTGGAAAATGCAAAATTCAAAATGGAAAATTATTCCAGGGATGGGAATTACGCAGATGCATCAAAAATCCAATATGATACAATACCGGTTATTGTACAAAAGATTGATTCCCTGTCCCAAACGCTGGAACATTTTCAGTTTGTTAAACTGGAAGTACAACCAGATGATGTTGCAGAAGTTGTTTCTAAATGGACCGGCATTCCGGTGCAAAAGATGCTGGAAGGTGAAAAAGAAAAATTGCTTAAACTTGAATCCCTGTTTCACAATCGTGTCATCGGTCAGGATCATGCGTTGAAAAAAACTGCAGATGTGATCCGTATGTCAAAACTTGGCTTTTCAGATAGCAAAAAACCATTGGGATCCTTTTTGTTTATGGGAAAAACCGGGGTTGGCAAAACTGAGCTGGCAAAAACGATTGCTGAAGCTCTGTTTGATGATGAGAAAGCTTTGGTCCGTATCGATATGAGCGAATTAATGGAACAGCACTCCATCTCAAAATTGATCGGGTCACCCCCTGGATACGTAGGGTTTGACGATGGCGGATATTTAACCGAAAAAATCAGGCGCAGGCCCTATGCTGTCATTTTATTCGATGAGATTGAAAAAGCGCATCCAAGTATATTAAATATACTCCTTCAAATACTTGATGACGGACGCTTGACAGATTCAAAAGGGCGTACAGTTAATTTTAAAAATACAATAATTATTATGACATCCAATCTTAAGAATGATGAGCTTAATTTATGCTTAAAGCCGGAACTGCGTAACCGCATTGATGAGATCATTTACTTTAATGAATTAAACCAGGATGCCGTTAGGAAAATTGTGGAATTAAATATCGGTAAAATGGTTAAGATGCTTGCAGCACAAAACGTCCATTGCGAAGTCGACGCTTCAGTGATTGATGATCTGTGTAAAAATGGGTTTCAGCCAGAATTTGGCGCACGGCCAATCAAACGACTGATAAACCGGGATATTTTATCAAAGATATCAAAATATATCCTCGAGCGACCTGATGTTGTATCTATTTGGGTAATATTTGATAAAGAGATTAGGATTGAAGATGGTTCAAAGGATAACTTAAAGAAAGCAGGGTAAAGTCAGTTTATCGGACTGGTTAATCAATACTTATACGGTTAATTAAAATGCCCCTCTCTTAAAACTGATGCCCAGATTCTTACATTCCTTTTTAAGCGGACCGATTGTTTGAATTGGCCCGCTGTAAAATAATCTCCCTTGTAAATGGGAAAACTCTGAGCGAATCTCACCCAGTTCCTTGGTCCAGTCCGGCAGGCCGAAACTGGATTTACCCCACAAATTATCAATTAAGGTTACATTGGTCTGTTTTTCAGTCACATTTGTGGATATATACATCATTTTATCTGTCATGTCTTCCGGCTTTTTATCCATAAAGTAAATATGATAGTTAAAAAAACCTTCTGCTTCTTCAGTCTCAATATCATTCAACATTTTTGTGAACCATTCAAAGTAAGACTGATCATTGATGAGCCAGAATAGATCTAACCGTTTCATTTTTATCTGCTCCGGATGATTCTTTAACCGCATCACAATATCCTGGAGGATGGGTGCCATTCTTGAGATGCCGTGGCCCTCACCAACCAGGATCGCATGCTCCGTATCCAGAATTTTTCTACTGGATGAACCATAGGGACCGTCCATACGAATCTGCCAGTTAAGAGACGTATCCCGGCCAATGACTTTTATGGTTGCGTCATAGAGTTTATCTGCCCAGCGATTGTTGGATTTTACATGGAGGACCAGATCTCCTTCCTCAGTGTGACGAATAATATTGAATGGATACCATTCCATGGTTGATATCTCGGCACAATTGATATAAAGATAATCCCCCGGTGTAAACCTGAACCCATCGGGAGCAGAAATTGTCAGTTCCAGAATCTTGGACGGTAAAAGGTGGATAGATTGAAGACCCACACTACTTCGATTCTTTTTCCTATTGACTACTACGTTATATAGAAATATTAAACGAGGAATCAACAGCCACTGGAATAAACCAATGTCCTGAACCTGAATGCTGCTTTTAAAAAAATTCCTGGTTGGACCTTGGTCTTTCCTTTCACTGGCTTCATATCGATCGGGCACCAGCCAGTTCACAGGGTTTACAGCAAACCCTTCAATAAAATCCGGATACTCGTGGGCCACATCAAGGAACTCGTTAAAATCAATAGTACCGCTGTGATCCTTGTCCGCCCGTTTAAAAAATTCGTCCACCAGAAGATCCAACTGGAACTCATCATAATCCAGGCTGTTTTCCAAAAAACTCTGCTCGATCAACAGTTTCAGTTCATCCCGGTCAATAAAACCGCTGTCATCCAGGTCATGTAGGTCAAAGGCAAACCGGATCTTTTCACTCTCTGTACCGGCTATGATGGAGTCAATGGTATCCATGAACTCATTATAATCGATGGCCCCGCTTTTGTCTTTATCAAATATGTCAAACAGGCGGTCGGAAATTTCCCGGTTGACGATATCCAAACCATCCTGGAATTCTGATCTGTCGATGAGTTGATCTTCCCCGGCAATCTCCCGGAATTTATTCTTCAGATCAATCAGGAACGGGCCGGGCAGTTTTTTTGAAGCATTTATCAAGTATGTTTTCCGTGTTAAGAATGATTACACTCCTGTAATTTATTGAAGGCGATTTACTTAAGTAGAGAACTTTTTATAAAGCATTTATCGTGATCCATGATTCCATTTTAGAAACGATCGGGGGCACACCTGTCGTAAAACTAAACAAGATCGGACAGAATCTTGGTTGTGAATTATTCGCCAAATGTGAATTTTTCAATCCCGGCGGATCTGTGAAGGACCGTATCGGCTGGAGGATGGTTGAAGATGCTGAACAATCGGGCAGGATCAAACCCGGGGACACACTGATAGAACCCACATCCGGGAATACGGGCCAGGGTATGGCGCTGGCAGCAGCAGTAAAGGGCTACCGCTGCATCATTACCATGCCGGAAAAAATGAGCCGGGAAAAACAGATTGCCCTGGAAGCTCTGGGCGCAGAAATTGTACGGACCCCCACCGAAGCAGCTTTTGATGACCCGGAGAGCCATATCGGGGTAGCAAAAAGACTCCAAACAGAAATACCCAACTCCCATATCCTAGATCAGTATGCAAATCCTTCCAATCCGGATGCACATTATGATGGAACCGCCCAGGAAATACTGGATGATTTTGGTACAGACCTGCAAATGATAGTCATTGGTGTGGGTACAGGTGGCACCATCACCGGGGTTGCAAAACGTCTCAAGGAAGAGATTCCAGGCATCAAAGTCATTGGAGCAGACCCAGTAGGTTCTATTTTAGGCGGAGGGACCACAGTAGAACCCTATCTGGTGGAAGGCATTGGCTACGATTTTTTTCCCGATGTACTGGACAACTCATTGGTGGATGAATACGTCAAGACTGAAGATGAAGAATCCTTTCTCATGGCCAGAAGGCTGATCAAGGAAGAAGGACTCTTATGCGGCGGATCATCCGGTTCAGCCATGATCGCAGCCCTGAAAACAGCAGCCCAATTGACCACTGGCCAAAAGTGCCTGGTGCTGCTTCCCGATGGCATACGAAATTATATGACCAAGTTTCCCAACGATGACTGGATGAAAGAAAAAGGGTTCAATGTATAGGGCGTATCCCATTTTAATTATGGTGACAGTCTTATTGGGCTCGGAACCGGATGAACGGGGCTATATCGTCAGCGTTGGAGATATGGCACCCGATTTCACCATGGAATACACTACGGGTGAAAAAGTGACATTATCTGATTTACGGGACAAGATTGTGGTGCTCCAGTTCACAGCCAGCTGGTGCTCCGTCTGCATATTAGAAATGCCCCACCTTGAAAAGGACGTTTGGCAGGCCTTTAAGGACAAAGGTGTTCTCCTGATCGGTGTGGATCGAGACGAGCCATTAGAAACAGTGATCAATTTCCAGAAAAAGATTGGAACCACCTATCCCCTTGCACTGGATCCAGGTGCTGATATTTTTGGGTTATTTGCAGATAAAAAATCTGGGGTTACCCGGAACGTGGTAATCGATCACTCTGGAAAGATTGTATTCTTGACCCGTCTTTTTGACGAACAGGAATACAAGGAAATGATCCAGGTTATAAAAAAATTAATCTAATTAAAAATAATCACTCTGAAAACGCAACGCTTGATCCTGTTTTCATAGCATTAATAGCATCATCCAGTGCATCAAAAGTCTGACGGGCTTTGAACTCATGATATAGAGCTTCCTGCTTTTTGGCTTCTTCCCCCTTATTTTAATAACAGCATTTTCTGTACAATAATCTTATTCCCATCGCTCAAGACAGTAAAATACATCCCCGATGCCACAGGTTTACCATTCTGGTCCATTCCCTGCCACACCACTTCGTGGCGGCCAATGTTTTTCCAGTCGTTTACCAGCTCCGTGATCTCCTGCCCAAGAAGATTGACCACGGTGATCCGGACATTCCGAGGCTGGGGGAGTCCAAAACGAATGGTGGTAACCGGGTTAAAAGGATTGGGATAGTTGCCGTCCAAGGATAGCTCTTCCGGAATCAGGGCTAATATTTCGGATATTTTGCCAGCCACTGCAGCCGGATCACCAGAAATAATTTTAATCTGCCGGTCATAACGGGAGTCCACGGTTCCCAGTTCAAGGTGGTCCTGCACCAGCATATCCATCACGGTACGAGTGTTGAGATCAACCAGCTGCACCGCTTTATCAGCAGGTAATTCCTGCTCAATAGACCAGGATAGGATCATTGTACCTTCCAGGTCCTTTGTCCTGATCCGTGCATCCCAGAGTTTCAGACGATCATCCAGGGCACGTACATCGGATGTAACATCCTGGACGCTCTCATCATCAGGAATCTTAAAAGACAGGGAGACAGATCTGCCCGGGGCCGTGATCTCCGGGTTATCGTGCCAGTCCAGACCATTACCAGCCGTTTCAAGGGCGCCAAACGTGTTAAATCTATCCTGGTACTCATCAGCACTTACACGAAGAGAAATCAGCCAGCCGTCATCCTGATCATCTACCCTGGCAGCCAGTCCAGCACTGGACACGGTGGGATCCAGGGTGATGGTCTGATCATTGGCTGTACGGTTATAGACCGCATACCCGTTCCAGGGATCCAATTCGTTAACAATACTGCTCCACTCTTCTGCGGCCAGTCCATAGGTGATCGGGCCATAGAACTGCACCTGGTCCAAACTGATATTGATCTCAAAGGGATAGGGTGACCCAATGAAGCTCCAGCCTGGTACAAGGCTCAGGCTGGTGCCGGACATATTGCCCGTTTCGCCTGCGGGCGTTCCCAGAAGCAGGTCATTTTCCACACGCTGATAGATCCAGTAGGACTCGCCCACTATAAAATCGATAGGATTTTCCCTGTAAGAACTGCTGGTCTGGTCATACTCAAACAAGCGCCATAGCTCATCATT
>ERZ651768.3163-NODE-3163-length-11104-cov-10.988301_pt1 | contig 11104 bp, 7 predicted proteins | sample MGYA00514754_ERZ651768 | MGnify/ENA metagenome assembly ERZ651768 | reverse complement strand
GGAGTGATCGATGTGATGTTGTCAACAAAGCGTTGTGTCGCCACCTCAGTCAACTTCACCGCCATGTCGCGGCCGACCGAGACGAGGTGATCGCCCTTGTTGTTCCAAACCGTGTCGAGCACCCAATCGTCGTGGTTGTCCTTGAAGAGAACCTGCTCGCCGCTCTTCACGTCGAAGGCGCGAACCGTCGAGTCCGACAAACCAACCGCCACCTTCGAGTTATCAGGCGACCAACTCACGCCAAATACCGTGTCGTACCCAACCGGGATCGACATCGACAACTTTTTGCTCCCGACGTTCCAGATTTGAATCTCCCCCGAACGTGCCGGCAGACCCCCAGCCACGGCTAACTTTTTACCGTCGCTGGAAAACTTCACCTTCTGCACGCGCTCCGACAAGCCGATCAAGCGGCCGGCCAAGCCGGAACCGTCAGTGTGGTGCAGCAGCACCTCGTGATATCCGGCGACGGCGATCAGTGTGCCATCCGGCGAATAGTCGATCGACGAGATGACCGGCGGCAAGCTGTACACCGGTGGGTTGTCCTTGTCGTAGCGTTGCTTGGCGCTCGCCGGCGTGTCGTCGGTCGCACCCTCAGCAACCCAACGGGTGATCATCGCGATTTGCTCCGCGGGAAGCGGATCGCCCTTTTGCGGCATCTCCGCTTCGCCGTCGATCGGGGTGATGAGCGTGATCAGGTGGCTCTCGTCCGGCTTGCCCGGCACGAGCGCTTTTTCCTCACTCTCGCCGCCCTTTAGCAACTGCTTGAAAGTCGTCATCACGTACTCGCCCTTGGCCTTTGCAGGCTGATGACAGCCGTGACATTGGCCCTGAAAAATCGGCCGGATGTCGCTGTAAAAACTGACCTTCTTTGGCTTAACCTCCTCGGCGTTGACACTCGCCACCCCCAAGAGCAACACCGCCATGATTCCGTGCAAAAACCTCTGTATCATCATGTTTTCCCCGCAGTTATTCAGCTGTGTGGGCGCCTATCATCGCCCACCTATTTAACGGTAGGCAAAAACAGACCATATTTTTACCCGTTTTTCAATCTTTTTTCCGCTAAAAAACGCCTATTCAAGTGCTTGGTTTGGCCTCGCCTTGGTCAAGCGGGGACAACATGATGCCCCGCCGTTTGGAAAAACGGATCCCCACAGCCATGTTTCTCCGAATCACCGCCCTGCTGACGTTGAGCGCAACCTCCCTGTTGGCCGCTGACGACAAACTCGAGTGGAAACCACTGCCCGACCTGCCCGGTGGTCTCGGCGTGGCTGGGCCATTTGCCGGGACGCACAATGATGCGCTGATCATCGCGGGCGGTGCCAACTTCCCCGATGGTGTGCCGTGGCGTCCCACCGCTGACGGCGGCACCTCGGCCAAAGTCTATTACGACACGATTCACGTCGTCACGAAGGACGGCCCCGATTACTCGATCGCCGAGGCCAAGGCCAAACTCCCACTGGTGCTTGGCTATGGTGTCTCGATCTCGACCACCGACGGCGTGCTGTGCATCGGCGGCGAGTGGCGGGAGGACGGCGTCACCCATCGATCGGCCAAGGTATTCGCGCTTAGCTACGGCGGCGGCCAAGTCACCATCGACGAAAACTACCCACCGTTGCCCAAGGGCACAACGGCTGCCGCCGGGGCATTGATCGGCAAAACGATTTACATCGCCGGGGGTGACAGCGGCGAGGGCGCGACCAAAAACTTTTGGGCGCTCGACTTGGCCAAGCGCGGTGCCGACGACTTCAAGTGGGTCGAGCTATCACCGTGGGACGGCCCAGCACGCACGCATCTCCTTGCCAGTGCTCAAAGTGACGGTGGCACTGATTGCCTCTACATCTTCAGCGGCCGTATGAAGGATGCCCAAGGCCGCTGGCACATGCTAAGCGACACTCACAAGTACAACCCCAAGTCAGGTAAGTGGAAAAAAGTAAACAACATACAAACCAAAGGAGACGCTCAGCCTCGTTGCGTCATGGCAGGCACCGCCGCCTCTGTCGGAACAAACAGTCTGCTGCTGTTTGGCGGGGCTAATGGAAAACGCTTTATCACACTGGAAAGTTTGTCCGCTCAAATCACAGCCGCCAAGGCCGCAGGCAACCAGCAGGTCGCAGCCGCGCTGGATGCTGAAAAACAAAAAATACAGGATGCCCACGATGGATTCAGCCGCGACATTCTTCTCTACAACACAGTCACCGACCAATGGCAAAAATTCGCAGACTTCGAGGAAAGCTCACGCAGTGCCACGGCACCGGGAGCGACGGAACAGGTACCCATCGGAAGCCACGTCACAACCACTGCCGTGCAGTGGGGGAATTCGATTATTATTCCCACCGGTGAAAGCAGTCCCGGCATTAGGACTGAGAACATCTGGAAAATAGATCTGGCCAAGCAAAATAAAAGATTTGGCACCGCAAACTGGATTGTACTGGTCGCCTACATGGGTGTCCTCGTCGGGATCGGTGTCTATTTTTCGCGGAAAAATAATTCCGCCGAGGATTTTTTTGTAGCCGGCAAACGCGTCGTTTGGTGGGCGGCTGGCCTAAGTATTTTTTCGACCATGCTGAGCGCCATCACTTATCTTTCCATACCCGCCAAGGCGTACGCCACGAATTGGACCTGGTTTATATTTAACATGACCATCCCGGTAATGGCGCCGGTTATTATATATTGTTTCCTCCCGTTTTATCGACGCCTGGGTATCACAAGCATCTATGAATATTTGGAGATGCGGTTCAGCACGGGTTTGCGAAAACTGGGCAGCGCCAGCTTCGCCATCTTCCAACTCGCGCGCATGGGCATAGTTATATTGCTTCCCGCGCTCGCGCTGTCTTCGGTTACCGGTTGGGATGTTATATACTGCATTATTGCCATGGGCGTTTTGAGCACAATCTATACAGTGCTTGGAGGCATAGAGGCCGTTATTTGGACGGATGTCATTCAAACAATCGTCCTAGTGGGCGGTGCATTGGTTGCGTTTTTTGTTATCGTAGGGGAAGTGGACGGAGGATTTTCAGCCATCATTGAAACGGCCTCCCGGCAGGGTAAGTTTGAGATGGTGAACACCGACTTGAGTTTTGTAAGCGGCATCGACACAATCTGGGTGATTATCCTCGGCGGCATCTTCGCCCAAATCCTCAGCTACGGTACGGATCAAGCCGTGGTGCAACGCTATCTCACCACCCCTACCGAAAAGGAAGCCGCCAAGGCCATTTGGACCAACAGCGCCCTGAGCGTTCCATTGTCGGTTCTCTTTTTCGGGGTCGGCACGGCATTGTTCGTCTATTTCCAACAACAACCAGCAAATCTGGAACCGATTTCAAAAATCGACCAAATCTTTCCCCACTTCATTCTGCACCAAATGCCAGCCGGCCTAGCGGGGCTGGTAATCGCCGGGGTGTTTGCCGCCGCAATGTCCAGTCTCGACTCAAGTATGCATTCCATTGCCACGGCATTCACAACCGATTTTCTTTCGAAAGACCGGGATAGTGAATCGCTGCTAAAATTGGCCAAGCGCATCACGTTGATCCTCGGTGTCCTCGGCACCGTTTCGGCAATCTACATTGCATCACAGGACAGCAAAAACCTTTGGGACACCCTGATGGGCTACGTCGGCTTGATTCTAGGTACGCTGGGCGGCTTATTTACCTTGGCCATATTCACCAATCGCACGGCAAGCGTTCACGCTTGGACCGGGGTCATCGTAGCAGCGGCCGTTCTATATTATGTGAAATTTCACACCGACGCCCACACTCTGACCATCGGAGCCGTGGGAACGGTTACATGTTTCCTGTCCGGTTGGATTGCGAGCCTGATCATCCCGGCAAAAACCAAAAACCTCGACGGCCTGACTTGGACCAAACTCAATCACAACTAGCATTTGGCCAAACGAGCATTAAGCTTTGAAACTTGGCTTCGCCGAATCGCTGAGGTAGGCAATATGCATTTCCGCGGGAAGTAAATTAAGGCCAACCATCGAAAACGCGCGCTCCATCCATTTCGTCGGCATTTGCGGCACCGCCATGGCCTCCGTCGCGGCGGCGTTGAAGGAGCGCGGCATCGCAGTCAGCGGCTCCGACCAGGGCATCTACCCGCCAATGTCCAACTTCCTCGAGGAACGCGGCATAGAGGCCAGGCCGTTCGACGAAGCCAACCTCGCGCACAAGCCGAACCTGGTCGTCATCGGCAACGCCATCTCCCGAGGCAACCCCGAGGCTGAATACGTACTCGAACACAATCTCGCCTACTGCTCATTGCCGGAACTACTCAGACATCGGTTCCTCCGAGGTAAACGCTCGCTCGTCGTCTCCGGCACGCACGGAAAAACGACCGCCGCCTCGCTGCTCGCCTGGCTGCTCGAGTATAACGGCCTCAACCCCAGCTTCCTCATCGGCGGCATCCCAAACAACCTCGGCCAGGGCGCGCGTTTCACCGACAGCGACTGGTTCGTGATTGAGGGCGACGAATACGACACCGCGTTTTTCGACAAGCGCAGCAAGTTCGTCCACTATCTGCCCGAGGCCGTGGTGATCAACAACCTCGAGTTCGACCACGCCGACATCTTCGGCAGCCTGGCCGAAATCCAAACCTCGTTCCGGCGTCTCATCAACATCGTCCCGCGCAACGGCCTATTGCTCGCCAACGCCGACGACGCCAACCTCTTACCACTCCTTGGCATCGACCACTGTCCCGTGCGCCGCTTCGGCTTGGGCGACAATTCCGACGACCTGGCCAGCGGCTTGGCTTTCAGCGAAAGCGGTTCCGAGTTCCGACTTGGTGACACGACATTTCGCATCCCTATGATCGGTGAGCTCAACGTCCGTAACGCCCTCGCCGCACTGTTGCTCGCGCGCTACACCGGGCTTAGTGACGAGCAGGTCCAATCCGGATTCGACACCTTCAAGGGCATCCAGCGGCGAATGGAGATTCGCGGTGAAACCGGTGGCGTGACCGTGATCGACGACTTCGCACACCACCCCACCGCCATCCGCGAGACGCTCAAGGCACTTGGCCAGCGATACCCCGGCCGCCGCGTTTGGGCCATCTTCGAGCCACGAAGCAACACCACACGCCGCAACCATTTTCAGGCCGAACTCGCCGAGGCACTGCGCTTGGCCAAGCGCGTCGTCGTCGCCGAAATCGCCCGACTCGAGCAAGTACCCGAAGGCGAACGGCTCGACCCGTCAAGGCTGATGGAAGACATCCGTAACGCCGGCACCAAGGCCGACTACCTCCCGACCGCAGACGAAATCGTCACCCACGTCACCGCCCAAGCCGAACCCGGGGACATCCTCTGCGTGCTCAGCAATGGTGGTTTCGGCAACATCCACCAAAAGCTGCTGACTGCCCTGGCAGAGCGAAGCACAAAAAAACTGTAGGCCTTAACAGGCCTTGAGAATCTGTTCACAAAGCCCTACCGGCGGCGGATGCGCAACTTCGTATAACGCGAACTCGGTTGGTAGTAGTAATACGGCTGCCGATAGCCCGGGGTGAAGATGCTCTGCGGCCGGTTGCGGATGCTGCGGTTGATGGCCTTGACCGTCGAGTTCTCGAGGAGCGAATAGCGGTTGGTGTACTGTTTCTTTTTCTGCGCTTCCTTGTAGTACGGCTCGCGCCCGGCCATGAACACGCCGCCCTTCGGTGGTGCGGTGATGATCGTCGGCCTGCCTGACGTCGATTGCGGTTGCGGTTGCGACTTGGCCGTTGCGGTTTGAAATGTGTTGCCATGAAAACTCAGCGTCATGGGCACGCCGCCAGCCTCGATCTGCGCCCGGCCGGCGGCGGCATCGACGGCGAGCAACCGGAGCGACCCGCCGGTATCCCCCTGGGTAAGCGTAAAGTGGGCGGTGCGCACCGGCTCAGTGGTGCGATCCACCTTGGCCACACAGACCTTGTACTCGCCGCGCAGCCGGTAGATGCCGGTCAGCTTGTAATCGATGCCATTGGGCGGCACCGGTGCCTCGGCCCTCTCGTATGTCTCCACGCGAAACTCGACGCCATCGGAGTCGCCGGGGTAAGAAACGGTCGCCAATTTGCCGTCGCCTTCGACCACCTGGCCAATCGGCTGCCAATCGGCGTCGTTCGTTTTGGAAAAAACCTGATAGGCCAAGCCATGCTCAGTCTCGAACTCGAGCTCGAGCTGTACCGATTCGCGCTTGGCCAACGGGACGGCGTCAGATGCTTGAGGCTCGGCCGCTTTGGCCTCGGTGATCAACACGGCCGAAGCTACCAAAAGGCCCAGACCCGCCATGAATTCGGCGGCAATGGCTTTCATAAGAGGGAGGCTAGTCCCCGTCGCCCGGCAGCACAAGCCTTGTCCATTGCCAACGACAGGGGTCGGGCCTAGACTTGCCGCGGCCTTGGCATGAATGTTTCCGGCTCCACAATCCTGATCACTGGCGGCACCGGTTCCTTCGGAAACCGCGTCGCCGCGCATCTGCTCAAGCAGTCCCCCGCTGAAATTCGCATCTTCAGCCGCGACGAAAAGAAACAGTGGGAGATGCAGCAGGCGTTCCCGCAGTTCCAGTACATCGTCGGCGATGTGCGTGAGGAAGCCTGCCTCGAGGAAGCCATGACCGGTGTTGATCTCGTGTTCCATGCCGCCGCTCTCAAGCACGTGCCGTCGTGCGAGAAATACCCGTACGAGGCCTACAAGACCAATGTCGTCGGTTCGCAAAACGTCTGCCGCGCCTCCAAGGCTGCCGGCGTGAAGACGTTCGTCGCCCTCAGCACCGACAAAGCCGTCAAGCCGCTCAACGCCATGGGCACCAGCAAGGCAATGATGGAGAAACTCGTCTGTAGCCAAAACCAGAACGGCGGCGATACGAAGTTCTGCTGCGTACGCTACGGCAACGTGATGGGTAGCCGCGGCTCGGTCATCCCGCTGTTCAAGCGGCAGATCGAAAACGACGAGCCGATCACCCTCACCGTGCCGGAGATGACGCGCTTCCTCATGACGCTCGACCAGTCGGTCGGCCTTGTGCTGCACGCGATGCAACACGCGACCGGTGGCGAGATTTTTGTCCGCAAGGCGCCGGCCAGCACTATCGGAAAACTCGCCGAGGCCGTCTGCCAGAAGTTCAGCCCCAAGGGCACCGATCATCCGATAGACGTCATCGGCATTCGCCTCGGCGAGAAACTGCACGAGACGCTCGTCAACGAGTACGAGATGCAGCGCATCAGCGAGGAGGAACTCTTTTACGCCATCCACCCCGAGTACCACGTGCCGGACCACCGCGCCGAACAGCCGCTCGGCACCGAATACACTTCCAACAACACCCGACAACTCGAGTCCGCCGCCGACATCAAGCTGCTGCTCGACAAAATGGGCGAAGTTGAGTTGTACATCTGATCCTCTTGGCCAAGCGCATGCCGAACCCGCTCCGACAACTGTTGCGCCCTCGTTCCGCCGCCGATTTTACAGCGCAACTCATTGCCACTGGTGAGGTTAAGACCGCGCTCGACATCGGCTGCGGTACCCGCTCGCACCTGAGCCAATTCCGGCCGGACGTACAGACCACCGGGCTCGACGCCCACGCCGAGGCCATCGACCTCGCCAAGGAGCGCGATGTCCACGACCACTTCATTCAGGCCGATATCCTCAGTGACAACCTCGACGCCACGTTTGACCTCGTCACCCTTTACGGCCTCATCGAGCATTTGCCGAAAGCCAAGGGGTTCGAGTTGCTCGATCGCGTCGAACGGTTGTCAGCCAAGTTCATCCTGCTCGAGACGCCGCACGGCTTCGTCCCGCAGGGACCTGAGTTCGGCAACGAGTATCAACGGCACCGCTCCGGTTGGTTCATCCACGAATTCGAGGGACATGGCTACACGGTGCACGGCACAACCGGCACGCGCTACCTGCGCGGCTACATGGCCGGGCCGAAGTACGGTTTCCCCGGCTGCCTGCTGCTCGACGAGGCGCTGACCCTGTTGCTCCGCATCAACCGAAAACCAAAACACGCCTTCAACCTCCTCGCCGTGAAGGATGTGCGCGGCGTCCCTGCGCGCCACGAAAGGGAGGCCCAGCCTTGAGGCTGCTAATCCTCGGCGGCAGCGGCATGTTGGGCCACCAACTTTGGCGCAGCCTCCACGCGCAACACGACATTTGGGTGACGCTGCGCCGACCGGCCGCCGACTTCGCCCCGTATCATTTGTTCGACGAGGCCAAGTCGATCCAGGTCGATGACATCACCGACGACGCGACGCTTGGCCAGGCGCTTGCCCAAGCGAAGCCCGATGCCGTGATCAACTGCGTCGGCCTGATCAAGCAGCGCGACGAAGCCAGCGACGAGGCACTCGCCGTGCGCGTTAACGCTGAGTTTCCCCACCGCTTGGCCAAGCGCTGCGGCGAGACCGGTGCGCGGTTGATTCACTTCAGCACCGACTGCGTCTTCGCCGGAACCAGGGGCAACTACACGGAAGACGACCCCGCCGACGCCACCGATCTTTACGGCCAATCCAAGCACCGGGGCGAAGTCACCGGCCCCCAATGCGTGAGCCTCCGCACATCGGTGATTGGCCACGAACTCGGCACCAACTTGGCACTGCTGGATTGGTTTATAAGCCAGCGAAGCCAAACCATAAACGGCTTCAAGAAAGCCATTTACAGTGGTTTCACCACGCTCGAAATGGCGCGGATCGTCGAGCGTATCCTCACCCAGCACGCCGCGCTTTCTGGCCTGTGGCACGTCGCCAGCGAACCTATTTCCAAGTTCGACCTGCTGCAATTGTGCCGCGAAAAACTTGGCTGGGAAGGCATCATCGAGCCGAACGACGAGTTCGTCTGCGACCGCAGCCTCAACGGAGACCGCTTCAACGAAGCCACCGGCTACAAGCCGCCAGGCTGGCAGGCAATGATCAGCGAACTGGCGCAGCAGTCATGAGCGACCGGGCACGCATCATCTCGGTCATCCCGGTGTATAACGGGGAACGCTTCATCCGCGCCACGCTCGACTCGCTTGCCACCCAGACGCTTCAACCCGATCGCGTGATCGTCCTCGACGACGCCTCGACCGACGGCACCGCCCGACTCGTCGAGACGTACGAGCCGCTTAATTGCGAACTGATCCGCAGCGAACAAAACGAGGGGCTGTTCAACAATTTCAACAAAGCGCTCAGTTACGCCACCGGGTGCGACTACCTGCACTACATCTGCGCTGACGACGTACTACTGCCAAATTTCATGGAGCGAATGACCACCGCACTCGTGGACGCGCCTGCGCCGTCGTTCAGCTATTGCCTGCCGGAGTTCATAGACAAGGACGGCGACCGGCTCGACACCAAGTCGAAAAAAAAATCAGCTCCCGCGCGTGAAGTTTCCGCCAATGTGCTGCTCGCGCAGCACAGCCAATGCGACTCTCTCATGCTCGGTGGTGTACTGATTAAGTCGCTTGGCCAAACGTGCCCGGTCACGTTTCGCACTGATATGCCACACGCGGCAGACTGCGTTTTTTACTCCGACCTGGCCAAGGCCTGCGAACAGCGCATGGCGGTGCCGGAGGTGCTAGTTCAGATTCGCCGCCATCCGTTCAGCATGACCAAGCACAACGAGGAAAACATCCAAAGCTGGGTACTCGACGAATGGGAGGCCATTCAGCACGCGTTTGGCTTGATGGATCAGGCTGGTTTGGCACGATGGCTTCGGCGACAAAAATTGCGCTGCATGTTCGCCGCGCGCTCCCGGGTGAAGATGCAGCAGATGATAGACAAGAAACCGGATCATGCCCGGCACATTTACGAATCCGCCCGCCCCAAGGTGCCTTGGCTGCATTGGCAACTCGGGACAATCACTGTCTTTTTGCGCGACCTCTTTTTCGGCTCGTCACTCAACAAGGAACAGTGGCAGTAAACGACAAAGTGAATTTACCATTTATCTCAATTGAACGCTCGCCCGGTTGGCTCAAGCCGTTCGCGGGCGCAGCCATGGCGCTGGTCGTCGTCACGCTGTTTCTCTTTTGGGACAGCCTGGATCCGGCGCTGATTCTGTTCTCCAACGACGGCCCGCTCGGCTCGATCAGCACCGACGCCATCAAGATGCCCGGCACCTTTTCCGGCTATTGGCACGATCTGAACTGGCTCGGCTACGAGCAACCCAGCGCGTCGCCCGGCATCTACATGGCTCTTGGTCTGCTGCTGCAAAAGTCCGTCCTCTACCTCAAATGGTGCACACCGATTTGCCTGGTCATCCTCGGGCTGTCCGCCTGGTTTTTCTTCCGCACGCTTGGCTTCCGCAATCTCACCTGCACGCTCGGCGCCGTTGCTGCGGCCTTCAACATGGAGATCGTCTCGTACGCCTGCTGGGGATTGCCGTCGCGCTCGCTCACATTTGCCACCACGTTTCTCGCCGCCGCGTTCATCGTGCGCGCGCTCAAGTCGCGTCCGTGGGCAAACCTCGCCCTAGCAGGCATCTGCGTCGGGCTGGGTTTAATGGAGGGCTACGATGTTGGCGCACTGTTCAGCCTATACATCGCAGCATTTGTGCTCTTCGGGTTCGTCATAGGGCGGCTCGAGTCGGACAAGCCGGCTGCGCTTGGCCAGGCGGCAGGACGCGGGTTGGCTGGTATCGCGGTGGTGGCGCTGGTTGCAGCCTTGGGCGCTTCGCAGACGCTGTCCACACTCATCGGCACACAGCTCCAAGGTGCAAACAGCAGCCAGTCCGGCGATCTGCAAACACCCGAGCAACGCGCCGCGGCAAGGGAGCGGCAGTGGACATTTCTCACGCAGTGGAGCCTGCCAAAAATGGAGACGCTGCGCATCGTGATCCCCGGCCTTTACGGTTACCGCCTCGACACGCCACGTCAATATGACGCTGACAAATTTCGCTCGCTCGACGGCGGAAAATATTGGGGCTCGATGGGGCAAGATCCGATGCTCGAGCGCATTGCCGAGGTGGAGGAAGTCATTGCCGAGTTTGGCCAACGCAATGTCGTCCCCGGTGAGTTGGCCAGGGCGTTGAACGTTTCCGTCCAGGAGGCGGCACAACTGATGAGCCTGGTTCAAAACAAAGACCAGTTCCTGCAGCGCCACTCAGGCTCGGGCGAATACGCCGGAATTATCGTCGTGCTGCTCGGGATTTGGGCGCTGTTTTTCGCACTGCAAAAAC
>ERZ651768.3161-NODE-3161-length-11110-cov-10.286323_pt1 | contig 11110 bp, 7 predicted proteins | sample MGYA00514754_ERZ651768 | MGnify/ENA metagenome assembly ERZ651768 | reverse complement strand
GAACTCGTTGTGCGTCCCACCGGTTTGCTTGAACCTATAATCGAAATACGTCCGGTGCTGGGACAAGTCGATGATATGCTGCATGAAATCCGTTTACGCGCACAGCGAAATGAACGGGTGCTCATTACTACGCTTACAAAAAGAATGGCCGAAGACTTGACTGAATATTACGACGATCTTGATGTAAGAGTGCGCTACATGCACTCAGATGTGGATGTTGTGGAGCGGACCAAGATTTTGCACGATCTGCGGGCAGGTGAATTTGATGTTTTAGTTGGAATCAATCTTCTCCGGGAAGGTTTGGATTTACCGGAAGTGTCGCTGGTTGGGATTTTTGATGCAGACAAAGAAGGTTTTTTGCGTTCAGTACGCTCACTTATTCAAACCTGTGGACGGGCCTCAAGAAATGCCAACGGACGTGTCATCATGTATGCCGATAAAATCACTGCATCAATACAGATCACACTCGACCTCACCGAAAAACGTCGCCAAAAACAGGAGACCTACAATAAAAAACACGGCATTGTTCCAAAAACCATCTTCCGAAAAATTGCACCATCTCTTGCACCGGTTGAACTGAATGAAATGCTGGAAAGCGGGCCTTACGCAGCTGAAGAAACTCAGGTCTATGAAACTGTGATCAATCTGGAAGAAAAAATTGCTGAATTTGAGGAGGAAATGAGGGAAGCAGCGGAATCTCTAAAATTTGAACGTGCTGCGGAATTACGCGACAGAATTGCTGAATTGAGGGAAAAGATAGATAAAAATAGTGGTCAATAAATTTTTTACTTTTTTCCCAAACCATATAGACATCCAAATTTGCGATTGGAAGAGAGTATAAAGTCGAAGCCCTCAGCTCAATGGTCTGTTCCAGTAAGATTCATTGGAGCACCGAAACAAAGTTGCCCCGGCAGAAACATAGCTTCCTCACTCTCTGGAAACCGAAGGTCATAGACCGATACTCTCCTTATTCAGTGCCAGTTTTTTCAAGAAACATGTTTCCACTCTGACTCCCGCCAAAGCCGATCATTTGTTGGAAATTATGGTAGTAAATATCAAGATATTGTGTTTTATGGAAATCAATCTTTATACAAATAAAAAGAAATAGAAAAATATTTAATAAAATCAGCATCGGTGGCGGACGCCAACTCCACCATTCCCTTGCTTTAACGGAACTCATTTATTCAAAATTTTCCACAATTAAATCAATAAATTTATCTAGTGTTAGCAGATTATTGCTCTCATTAAGTTTCACCAGATTTCATACGTTTTCCGGAGTTGATGAACACCTATATGGACAACTATGTATTCATGAGTTTTTACACTATACTTCCTGGAGTTCTTCCTCGGTAATGGCATTGTAGCGCAGAAACACATAAAAGGTGCGGTGGCCTGAGATGGGCATGATAGTGAAGTAGTAGTTATCAGTAGTCACAGGTCGTCTTAATTTTCCTAAAAGTTTCGACGCTGGTACTTGCAGGGTTGGGATTAATCGGCCCGTATGTTGCTTTATTAAAACTTGAATTCCAAACTAAGATACGTTCAGGAATTTCTAACTTTACTCAGAGAAGAACGGTGAAGGTGCAACCGATAAAGAAATATTTTAATAAGGGACCAAAATGAATGATGCAAATTTTCTACAAGGTATTTTCACACCTGAGATGATCCAGATTACCCATTGGGGATTTATTTTTAATCTTATACTTACAGGTTTACTTTCTTATATTTTAGGGAAAATTTATATTCGATATGGTATGTCTTTATCCAACAGAAAAGACTTTGCTAGAAACTTTGTACTTTTGGGTCTCGCAACCATGCTAATCATAACTATTGTACAATCTTCTCTAGCTTTATCTCTTGGATTAATTGGAGCTCTTTCCATTGTGCGCTTTCGTGCCGCTATCAAAGAGCCGGAAGAATTAATCTACCTATTTCTTACCATTGCTATTGGATTGGGGATGGGAGCAAACCAAAGATTTAAAACAGTTATCGCTTTTATCGCTATTTCTCTGATTATTTGGTTGAGCTCAAAGGTTTCTAAAAAAACCCAAGATAAACAAGGTTATCTTACTCTATCCAGTAAAAAACCTGACCTTTGGAGTATTCAAACAATCAACGACCTCATAGAACAAGAAAGTGATGACTTTAAATTAAGAAGGTTTGATAAAATGGAAAATTTTTTAGAAGCTCTTTTTTTAGTCACACTATCTGATCCCCAGGCAATTGAAAACATCGACCAAGAACTCAGAACAAAGGATTCATCCATTCAAATTATTTTTGCAAATACGGGCGAAAGTTTATAATAAATTAGATCTTGTAGATGAAAAACTTGTTTTTAAAATTTTACAAACAATTTCCCCTTAGAATTACTCTTCTTATTTTGTTTTTTGCTTTCATTATGACTGGATTCTTTTTAATCAGTTCTAAATCTAACTTCAAGGAATATGTTAAAGCGAAGGCACCTAATTTATATACGATCATTAGAGATGAAATTATTTATCCTATCTTTAGACAAAAGGTTGTAGGAGCTTCATTGGGTGAGGATATCCCCATGATCAAACTTGTTTTATCTCGAAAAGATGTTGCCCATTTTACGGAGCTATATCGAAAATATGAAATCGAAGGTGAAGGTGTACGAGGCTACTATGGTCAAAATAATCAATGGAAAAAAGCTGAGCTTTTTTATAAGGGGATAAAGTATAAAATCAAAATTAAATCACACGGAAGAAACCCAACATCGCATAGAGTTGGCAAGTATATTTCCTTCGGTATTAAGTTGAGGGGTAATCATCAAATTAACAATGCCAATCGCTTTAACCTTTTAATCCATGAGCGAATTCCCTCTCGATACTCACTAACGAAGGATTTGGCTTCTCGCTTTGACTTATTAATACAGAAACAGGAGCTTGTTAACCTAAAGATTAATGATTGGGAAGAAAAACTATATTATTTTGAGCATCGCCTCAATTCTTCTTTTATGGAAGCCCAAGGAAATTCCTCTCTAAAATTGTTTAAATACGATGTATCAGAACATGAAATTGAAGATAAGTCCTTAATTCTAGCAGAAAAAAGGCATATCAATGATTTTGATCCTCTTTTATACTCTCAAATGTTCAAAGAAAGCCAAGAAGCAGAGGGCTTCATAGGTAAAAATGGGGAGGAGTTATTGGAACGGTATTTAGCACTTAATCAGGCAATTGTTAACAATAAATCCCAAGAAATTCATTACTTTTTTGACGAAGATTATATTACGTCCTTTAATGCAGTAAGGTTGATCCTAGGTTATACAGGCCATGGTTCCGTAAGAGGCAATCTTTATATCTTTTTTAATATGGCAAATGGTAAATTTTATCCTGTTTTGACTCGTGATCATGTTCCAGACTACTTACCCAAAAATGGAACTATAGAAAATAAAATCAATGAATTGGAAATAAAGGAAATAAATTCGGATACTACTAGAGTAATCAATCTTCCCTTGTTTCATTTGCTCTCCCAAAATGATCATTTAAGACAAATTACATATAAAAAACTCTTCCATTTTATCCAACAAGAAGAAGATCGTTTGCCAAATCTACATAAAAAAACCGTTATTGATTTACAAAAGATTTACTACCTAGGTTTTTTCAAAGAATTTCTAAGAATGATCGGAATAGGAATATTTAAAGATATTACCAAAACAAATTTTAAAATTTTAAAGCAATACTTGAATGATGCCAAACCTCAAATAAATCTAAGTGGAAAAGAGGGTAAATTGCTGATTTCACTTAAGCCTAAAAGTATGTCCGGACTCAGAGTTAAAAAATTCTTAATCCAACTTCCTTCAACTTTTGCCAATCAAAGTCTTAGACTCACTAGACTCAGTTGGTTTGAACCCAAAAAGGATATCATAAATTCTGATCGAGCAGAAGCAATGGTCAAGGTTGGACCGAAGGGACAAATTGATTTACATAAAACCTTATCAGAATTAAGCTTTTTTGACGCTTTAGATAGTGAATCCCTCCCTTTAAGAAGAAACTATCAAATAATCATCCAGGGAAATCATCCAAGTCTTGATTGGAGCAAGTACCTAGTTAAAAATAAGATTGAAGTTGAGTTTTTGAACCTAGTGACGGGAAAAATTGTGGAAGAAAATTCGGTTAATCTTATCGGAACAACAGAATCTTCATTTACCCCTCTATTAGTGCAACTAACCCAAAAAACTCAAAAAAAATATCTATGGGAAAAAGTATTTCCTCAAGCATATAAAGAAGGGAATGAGGTAAGAATTCCCAAAGGAAACTATTTTCTTTCTGAAGACCTCAACTTTCCCAGAGGTTCTCAGGTCGTTTTGAATGCAGGCACCAAGATAACACTTGCAAAGGGGGTAGGACTTCTTATACAAGGTTCTCTGATTGTTGAGGGAACCAAGGAGCAACCTGTTATTATTACAGCAGTGAAACCAAAGGAGGCTTTTGGGACTTTTGCTGTTTTAGGAACAGGAAAAGAGATTAGTAGAATCAACTATTTAAAGCTCTCTCATGGAAACGAAAAATGGATGAATGGAGCCTACTTTTCTGGAGCCTTTGCTCTACATTATCAAAAAGAAGTCATCATCGAAAATTCAGAATTTATTGAGGGTCAGGCAGATGATGGAGTGAACATTAAGTTTTCCAAAGTTTACTTGATGAACAATATCTTTAAAAATAATTATGCGGATCAAATTGATCTTGATTATTGTGTCGGTGTCGTTCGAGACTCTTCTTTTCTCTATGAGATAAAAAGGGATAAAAATGGAGATGGGTTAGATATCAGTGGTTCTCAAATTTATGCATCCGGAAATTTATTCAGTAACTTTAACGATAAAGGGATTAGTGCTGGAGAAAAAAGTCACATCTTCATTACAAATAATCACTTTAAACAAAATAACGTAGGTTCTGCGATAAAAGATTTTTCTATTGCCTACTATTTCCGCAACAATTTTAGTCAAAACCTAAGAGATATCCAAGTATACCAAAAGAAAAAAATATTTGGGGGTGGCAAAATTTATCTAAAAAAAGGAGAGAGAAAAACTCTTAAAACTAGTTTGGATAAAAGATCTAAAGCCCTATTCTTTCCCATGGAGATTGAAAAGAAAGTTCCTTGGATTGTCAATCCTCCTAAATCCATAACTCATTTTTTTACTCAGCTTGAGGGGAATGAATACAATGAATAAACCTGTTTTAGATAATTATCGTTTTGAAAGGAAGTTTATTATCCCTGAACGATTGACTCACTCAATTGAAGAAGTCGTAAAATCAAACTCAGCTTTGATGAGAATTTTTTTCCCCCCTCGTTTTATAAATAACATTTACTTTGATAATTCCAGGTTTAAGTTTTTTTTTGAAAACATTGATGGGGTTAGCGAACGAATGAAGACGAGAATCCGCTGGTATGGTAACTTGAAAGGCAAAATTAAAAAACCTGTTTTGGAGTTTAAACAAAAGCATGGTCTGACAGGAAGTAAAACTTCTATTGATCTTCCAAGTTTTGATTTAAAAGATATTTATCGCCCTGGTTTTTTACCCTCACTTTTTCAAAATTCCAATTTAGATATGAGAAAAAAAGACTTAATGCTAAGTCTAACACCTTCTTTAATCAATCGTTATCAAAGAAAATACTTTTTAAGTTTTGACCAGAAATTTAGAGTGACTTTAGATAATCATTTAAAATACTATCCCGTAAGTTCTCCCGAACAGCTCTCTTCATGTGGGCTAAAAGATAGCTTAAGTATGATTATGGAGTTAAAGTACTCACCTATCTATCAACTTGAATCTAACAATATAACCCAAGAGTTTCCTTTTCGAGTTATAAAAAATTCAAAGTACGTTAGAGGAATACAAATAATTTATAATTTAGGAACCCATATATAACCATGATTTGGTTTAAGCTTGATTTTAGGGTCTGTTTATTCTATATCTCCACAAAGCATATTTACAAAATAAAATCCTAAATTTCCTAAATTTGCAACGACCTCAAAAATTAAATTTAGATTATGTGACTTTAACAATGATGCAATTCAAAAACTGCACTCCGAAACATTCGTTTTAGGAATGATTCCATTAAATGAATTTCTCTTTTAATTCCAACACTGCCGTTTTTTTTCGAATTGAATTATCCTTGAAATTAATTGCTCCTCCGCTTTTTTCTTGATAATGGTTATTTCTTGTAGACGTTTAAAACCGTTCTTTATAAATTTATCTGAAATAGTTTCATCAAGCATTGATTTCATAGCATGTGCAATTGAATTTGCGTCATCAGGATCGATAAATAATGCTGCATTTCCAGCCTGTTCGGAAAAAAGTTTGGAATATATCAACGGTTTCCCGAGAAACCATGCCTCTAAAGGTGGCAAATTTGTCGAGCCAAAATAGGTGGGTATTATTACTGCCTGACAATTTTCATATAATACCCTCATATGTTCAGCAGGTATAAACCCTAAAGATTTAATGTGTTTACTTAAGCCATAACCTCTGATTAGACGATCTAAAAAATCATAATTCCCTTTGTCCCTTCCAACAAAAACCACTCTGCATTGTGTGTCTTCTTGATGAAGTAATTTAACCGCTTCGATAATTCTAAAATGGTTTTTGTGAGCCCAAAATTGTGCCGGATAAAAAAAGTATCCGTAATCAAGTTTATACAATTTTAAAATATTTGCGCTATCTGAGACTTGAGTTTCTTTGAGAAAAGGAGATTGTGAAAAAGGCATAATAACAATACGATCTCGATCAACACCATATCGAGAATTTATTTTGTCTGCCAGCTCTTCTGAGTCAACCATAACAATAAACGCACGTGTTAAGGTGTTTTGAAAAACCAGTTCACGCCCTATAAATTCACCAAAATTTCTTACCTCCGGGAATTCTAATTGGTCTCGATGACATAAATCCCAGACTGTTGCAATAAAGTTCAGATTTTGTAAAGATTCTGCTCGAGATGATTGCTCAACAAAATAAACTAAATCACAATCTTTATGAATTAAACATTTCTCAAATGGGGTTATTATTTTTAACTTGGAGAAAATCAAACTCCATATTCTTCCTGTATATAATTTAGATAGTAGACGGTCAAAAAAAGTTATTTTAATATAATCAGATTCAATTTTTAGTTGTTTTAAGTGAATTATATTTTCTTTAGTAGTGTTAACAACGGAAAATTCAAATTTATCAATAGATAATCTGTTCATCTGTTGAATAGCATTTAATGCCTGATTAAAACCACCACCAGATGTGATAGGTTTTTCAATAATAGCAATGATTTTCATTTTTTTATCAAGGTACAGACACTTAGCCAATCAGTAAAGTCAGGTGTACTATCCTTCATCCATGCAAAATTTGTTTTTAGAGTAAACCACTTACTACTAAATTGTAAAATTTCTGGAATAAATAAATATCGCATTTTATGTGTTTCGTTCAATTCAGAAACTTTTCCACTTCCTTTTTGTTTTATCTGTACACAATAATTTACATCTACAACATTTTCATTTGGAGACATTGTAGGTTCAGCAATCCTTAAAACTTCAATGTCTTTGTTTTCTAAACGCTTCTGCCTTACTTCGGGCGGGTCAGTCAAAACACCTGGACCATACCAAAAGTCAAAAATAAAGATTCCATTTGTCTTAAGGTGTTTTGCGGCTGTTCTAAACATTCCCAGGATATCTTCGTTTTTTATTTGATAACTGATCACATGAAAAAGGGAAATAACTGCATCAAACTTTTTCCCGGCTTTGAAATTTCGAACATCTCCTACTTCAAAGTACAATTGACCTTCTAAGTTATTATTATTCCTATGATTTGCTTCTTGGACCATCTCCGGACTTAAATCAATACCATGCACGCAAAATCCCATTTTTGCGAATTCTTCAGCATGTTTTCCCGTTCCAGAACCGAGTTCTAATATATTTCCATTACTTATTCCATTATCCTCAAGTAATCTTAATATATACTTTGCCTCTTTATGATAATTTTTGTCTTGATACAGTAGGTCATAATAAGCAGCGTAGGCATCAAACACCTTGTTCATTTCAAGGACTCGATTAAAATATTTGTTACGTGATTTATATGTTCAGAAGTCAAAGCCGTACCGCTAGGAATATAGAAACCTTGTTTGTATAATCTCTCAGCTACTGGGTAAGATTCGTTTATAAAGAATCCCATTTCACGCAAAACAGGCTGTTGATTCATTGGGCAAAAAAATGGACGACAACCTATTCCTTTTTCTCCCAACATCTTGATTGCTTCTTCAGCATCAAACCCTATAGAGTCATCTAATACCAAGCCAAAAACCCAATAGATATTCTCTGCATAATCTGTTTTTTCAAGCGGAAGTTGCACCTCATTCAATACTCTCAATCCTTGTGTGTATTTCTTCCCCATACTCCTTTTCCTTTGCACAAACTCATCTAAACGTTCTAACTGTGCCAAGCCCAGTGCAGCTTGAAGATTTGTCATTCTATAATTCCAGCCCAACCTTTCATGAACAAAACGCTTTTTTGGTTGAAAACACAAATTACGTAAACTTCGACAGTCCATAGCTAATTGCTCATCATCAGTTACGAGCATACCACCTTCACCCGTGGTAATAAGTTTGTTTGAGTAGAAACTAAATGTGCTTATATCACCAAAACTGCCGCAAGGTTTCTCGTAATATGTTTGTCCATGCATTTCAGCAGCATCTTCAATAATCTTAATGTTTTTATTTTTTGCGATCTCAAGTAACGGCTCAACATCAACAGGAAGTCCAAAAATATGAACCACCATAATGGCTTTTGTATGCTCAGTTATTTTTTCTTCAACTTGTTTAAGATTCATATTCCACGTCAAGGGGTCGCTATCTACTAAAACTGGGGTAGCTCCAGAGCGAATAATTTGACCAATACAAGAAATAATCGTGAATGCAGGAAGAATTACTTCATCTCCAGGACCAATTCCCAATGCTTCAATTCCCACATCCAGGGCAGCTGTTCCATTGGTTACCGCAATAGCATATTTACGTTGTACGCGGTTTGCGAACTGATCTTCAAATTGTTTAACAAAAGGGCCTTCAGAAGATATCCATCCAGTATCAATACACTCATTAAGATATTTTTTTTCGTTTCCATCAACTAATGGAATGTTGACAGGGATGAATGGATACTTAGTCAATGGTTACTCCTTAATCTTGATTTGATCTTTTGAAACAGGATCAAATCTGGTTTTGTCTTTTTCACCCACATAAGGCCCCTGTTTTACTTCAATAATTTCACTATCTTCTAACATTTCAAACCCATGGCCTCCAAAAGCAAGTAAAATCACATCACCACTCACTAAAACTCTACTTTCGATATATTTTTTCTCATCATCATAAAAATCGACCCGAACCTTTCCTGATTTTATAAACAACACCTCTTTAGTGAACTGCACCTCTCTTTGTACTGCGTTATGCATATGTGGTTGGATTTCATAGCTGGATGGATGGTTCATATATGCTAGTTGTTGTGAGAATTCATTTGGTGTAAAGAAATTTATCCCTTTCTCTTTGTAAGTTGTTCGCAAGATTATTGCTAAAGTTTGTCCCTTATTTATAACTTTATTTAACATAATAATGATAAATTTATTTATTTTTGAAATTCACTGTTATTTTTTGCATATTTATTAATTTATATCTTTAATACCACCTTTGAATGTTACATCTATGAACACATCCAACAATGAATTTTTTGATATATTATATCACTAGTGTCCCAAGAAGTTGTCGAATAAATTCAATTGGATATCATCTTCAATGATGACCCGATAATTATCTGATTTATCAAGCAACTGAATTAATGATATTTTTTCAAATAAGGTCAAACTCAATACCTGTAGAATATTGTAGAGTGATGTCTCTATTTTTAGCCGTTTTTTGATAATGGGCACAAGGACATAAACAGAAACGGCGATCCAGATTTGTGTTTTAACAGCGTTTTCAGAGGTTCCGTAAAAAGATTTTATTCGTAAGTGCTGTTTAATCCATTTAAAAAATAGTTCGATTTGCCATCGGTAACGGTAAAGATCGGCAATTGTCTGAGCCGAGAAAACAAAATTATTTGTCAGAAAATTAAAATATCGCGTAAACTTTCTCTATGTGTAAGTTGGCCAAAAGCCATGCGAAACGGTTTTGCCGGAGAGCCTCTGTCTGGAGAAAACAAGGTAGCATATTGTTTCTCGAAACGCTGCTAGGGAACCATAGTAGAGTGTTGGGCCCCGCGGTTATTTGCTTCAAGTTTTCCATCAAAGGGCAATAAAAACTCTGAGAAGCTAAATTGACGGGAATCGTGTGAATACATGGACTTCAAGTGCAAGGGTTTTGAAGCTAAATGGCTCTTTTGTGTGCAGATATCTTAACCAGTTTTTATTATAACACATTGATAATATAAATTAATGTTATTATTCAGGAATCCCTAAATATTCATCCTGAAAATGCTTCTTCCCCTCCACAACAAAATGTGCCTGCTCCACTATATTCCATGAAAAATTCGGGAGAGAGAGTTTAAGAACAGCCGATTTCAAAATAGCTGCTTCACAAGGATCCACCATAATCCAAAACATTCAATCTGCCATTATTTCGTGCTGCAACCCACATCAACCCCGACAGTACCGGCCAATAAAATTCGATATGGTCGAAAAGTACTAAATCACGTTCATAAACAGCCTCGCCGTTTTTTACCTTCAGGGTTGCCTCAAGGACTTTTCCCAGAATTAACCCGGCATCGTAACCAGTACAATTATCTCTGGCATCCTGTCAAGTAGCATACTCTTCTTCAAAGCGAATACCTACACTTCTTCTCCGCCTAATCCGTCGAACTATAGCTGGCGGCAGCCAATCGCAAGACAATGTCTTGAACTTTTGTTTCGCCTCATTTTTACCGAAACAAACACCAGGCTTTTCCTAAAAGCCAATGCAGTAACCTTTTATGGATTAATAAATTTGAACAGCTAGATTAGCAATATTTGTCTTAATGCATAGCCTTCAGATATTCGTGTCTGGCGATAAGTTTCTTAATATGTGGTGCGCTATCATTTCTAAAGTTCGGGTCATCTATTAGCTGTAGATAGTCCTCGCCTTCGAAACC
>ERZ651768.3160-NODE-3160-length-11111-cov-5.132953_pt1 | contig 11111 bp, 13 predicted proteins | sample MGYA00514754_ERZ651768 | MGnify/ENA metagenome assembly ERZ651768 | reverse complement strand
CAGTAACCCCACTGACGCTACCCTTCGTCGTCGGGCTCGGATACCTCGATCCCGCCCTGGCAATGCGGGCAGCTGAGATAGTCTGTCTCGACCTGGTCGTCTTCGACTATGAAGCATTTCCCGCACCCGGTGCACCGGAGTCTCAGCATTATCTGCATATCGTTCTTCTCCTATCTTTCGGCTGGTGGTTCGTCCGTTGTGGCTGGTTCAGTGGCGTCAGGTCCCAACCGGGCCAGTATCCTGGCCACCAACCGGCAGAACTCCCTCACTTCGGGAGATACTGGGTGGTCAGCTTTTCGGTTGTACCCTGACCCTTCGGTTCCCCGCACGACATCCCTTCCCACGGCCGTCTGTAACAACTATAGCGAACGCGTATATCGCGAATCGTGCATAGATCAGCATCTAGCTATGGGTGGCTGTGCAATTATTTACATTTATCGCTTCTAGAGGCCTGCAATTGGACTCGTCAATAGGGTATTTGTACGAGTTTTAGAAATGGTGTAGACTTTTGATTACAATAAATAGTCTGGATATAGATATGGCGGAAGATCCACGGGGCCGCAGAGAAGTCACGGCCGGAGAACGGACCGAGATAATCCGTTTGGCGGTGGACGAAGGACTCGCTCCGCCCCAGATACATGAGAAGGTCCCTCGGGATACCCGGACCATCAAGGGTGTGCTCGACAGGCACCGGAAGGAGCAGGCCACACGAGAGGGGATGGTCGAGTTGGTGCGGCAGGCGATGCGGGCCCACCACGATGACCTACTGGACATGGCCCGGGATATGAAAGGGTCGTTAGTCCTGCCTTCGGGCCTTCTGGACCAACCCCGGGACCCGGCAGCGGGCCTGTCCGATGATCCGCTCTACGCCGGGTTCACAGAACACCTCCATCTGTCATCACTTTGGCAGGACCTGGCATCCTGGAACAACGCTTCGGCCAGGTGGCAGAGGCTGGGCATGACGTTGTGGGATCGGTTCCGTGTCGGTCTAGTCACAGAGAGCGAAATGCAGTTCTCAGCCACGGAAGAGAGGGATGAAGTCGCATCAGGGGAACTGTCACATTGCTGGCTTCGGGGGCTCCAGACGTTAATCGCAGATGCCGCCATGAGACTGGTGCGTGGGGAACCCATACCTTGGCCTTCGGAGACTCCCTACTGCCAGGTGGTCCCCCGGACAGGCCAGTTCAGGATAAGCATAGGACTTCTGGACATAGCCCGGATCCCGAGGCAGGAACCGGCCGGACCTCTGGCATCGTTGGCCCGGGCGTGGGAGCAACTCGCGGGATCGGAAGAGGTCCGTGAGTTGTCCGATGACACATTGCCGGTGCTGGGTAGCGCCCGCGCCAGGGCCTCCGGTGACACCCAAACGAGTTTGTTTATCACCTATCCTTAGATGAACATGTAATATGGCTACTACGAGTGTCTTTAATGGCATTATCAGTTGTGGGACACTCTTCACTAACCATCAAAGGATGTCCAGACGAAAATGGCTGACAAATGGCTTTTCAACGACGAGTTACTCAGCGCTGAATTCGTACATGATCCCTACCCGACTTTCAGCCACCTAAGGGAGAACTACCCGGTGCATTGGAACGCCACGGCATCCCTTTGGATGATTACCCGTTACGACGATTTCGTTACCATTACAAAGAATGACGAAGGTTTCTCCTCTGCGGTTGCCAAGAATGGTAAACCTACAGAGGGCATTGGCTCGACCGCTCCACCAGAAGATCGGAATGAAGTAGTTCGTTCATTTCAAGGTAGTTCGATTGCCCAACAAGAGGGTTCACCACACCAAGAAATGAGACGAGTCATAAACCACCATTACACACCTACCGCTAGTGAACATCATCGATCGCAGATCCGTATTAAAGTCGAAAACCTCTTAGATATCCTGGGAACCAAACCAGTTGTCGAGATCAAAGAAGAGTTCGCGACCATTTTAGAAATGCAGGTTTCAGCGTTAGCTGTTGGGATTCCCGAACAGGACATTGATGATCTTAAAGAGATTGTTTCAGACCTATCTGCCTTGAGCGGCACTAGCAAAGATAAGGTAGACAAATATCGAAGAGGGATATTGAACTTCGGTGAATACCTGAAGCCACTGCTTGATTCTAAGCTGAACGGACCCGGCAATGACCTCTTAGCGACTTTAGCTAAAGCCAAACATCACAATTTGTACTCCGAAGAAGAAGTTCTTTCGAATGCTGCGATTGCATTAACAGCGGGGCGTGGAACATCCGTCAATCTAATCTGTAACGGTCTACTAGCGTTTGCCCGGCATCCGAAACAATGGGAATCTTTAGCTTCTGACCCAACTGAAATGGCTATAAAGTCCGCTGTAGAAGAATGTCTACGATATGACTCTCCTCAACAATCACTAGATAGAATCGCGTCTCGAGATATAGAACTCCGCGGCCAGAGAATTCGGTCTGGTGAAAAAGTCCGTTGCTACATTGGCTCTGCCAATCGTGATCACATGAAATTTGAAAATGCAGATAACTTTGAGATAAACCGAAATCCTAATCAGCATGTTGCTTTCGGTTGGGGCATACATCATTGCTTAGGAAGTTCCGTGTCACAGGTTGAATTTCAAGAAATAATTAGTGCATTGCTATCACGAAATCTGAAGCCTAGCTTGATTTCTCCAACAGTCGAATACGAACCAACTACTAATTTGAGGTCGCTCGCCAGGCTTGATATGCAACTCGGTTAGTTACTAATTGAAGTAAATGCAGTTCTAGGCGTGGAAGAACCAGATCCACGACTAATCACCACTGGACAAACATCGGCATGTTATCCCAGAATCGCGCCGGTAAGATCCGCGCCGGTGACGTCGGTCAGGTTGGCACCACGAAGGTCAGCCCCAGTTAGATCAGCTCCAGTCAGGTAGGCACCGGGCAGAGTGAAGCCTACGAACCTGTTCTTTTCGTACCAGTGTGATAAAAACGAGGATTACACATTTCAGGATGTTGCTTCGGTTGTCTTCTTGAATAGATACAAATCCAGTACTAACTTACCTGACGATGAAGCGATATGCCCACTCAATCGGTTCGACAATATTGAAGGGATATGCCGATGGTGTAGGAGATGTTTCGATGGAACCGCTATCCAGCACTCTTCGAATCTCCATCAGAGCAAACGGACGTAACGGATACTAGTAAAGGGAAGGTGGAGAACATCCTCAACCCAAGCGGTGGTTCGACAGGCTTACCATGAGCGGGCCAAGTGCGAGGGGCCTCACCTGAATATTCGCCCCGAGCCGGCCGAATGGGCCAACGGCAGGTCGCAACGGATCCTTAAATATCCTACAGCGGGCTGATTTACCTATCCCCATCCCGTTGGCTGGTATATGATGAATCTGGAACTGTGACGACTTCGTATTTTCATGACATCATGACCACTTCAGCCTCGATACCATTCTTCTCGCCTGGTCCTCAGCCGTCAACAATGGCCATGATCGTTTCATGACCGAAGGCCTACAGCTTGTCGAGAGAATGGTGCTGGCGATTGCTGCCGGGTATTTTTGGGGAGCGATTCCCTTCGCTCAGATCGCTTCACGCCTCCGTGGCATCGACGTATTCGCCACCGGAAGCACCCTGGCCGGGACCGCCAACGTTTTCTTCAACGTGGGACACCGTACCGGCGCCCTTGTCCTAGTTGGAGACGTGGCCAAAGGCTCAGCCGCTGTCTTCTCGGCCTGGGCTCTAGGCGTCCCTCCGGCGCTGATCTTGGTGGCCGGCGGAGCTGCCGTACTGGGTCATTGGAAGTCGGTGTTCACCGGTTTCAGGGGCGGCGACGGCATGGCCCCATTGATGGGTGTTTCTCTGGCCATGATGCCGGCGCTGGCCGTTCTCGGGTTCGCCGCAGGCGTGGCAACAGTCTTACTGATGCGCCATTCGACCCTGCGGTCCACCTGGGGAGTAGCGGCCTGCTTCTTGGTAATGCTGGCCATCAGCCAGTACTACCAGATCGAACGCGACCTGGTCACAGGGCTGGTGGTTCTGGCGTCGCTGGTGCTGCTACGGAGCATGTTCACCCGTCGACGGCGGCTATTTCTCGCCTCCCACTCGGTCTACGAGGACACCGAAGATGACGACGGTCTGGAAGACGAAGACGGCGAACTGGGTCACGCCACCTCTGGTCACCGATAGAATCGGGGGCTATCCCCAGTCCTCATCGGCCCCGTCCGGCCCTTGTTCTCGGCGCAGATCCCGCATCTCCAACGCCCAACCCAGATGCTCGTCATGAGCGGCGTCCTCGGCTAGTTGTGGGGCGATCTCAAGGACTCGGTCCAAGTGCTTCAGGCAAGCGGCGACATCTCCCGTCCGTGAGTAGAGCCGGGCTGCGTTGTAATGGGCGGATGCCATCTCAGGGTCATCTTCCAGCGAATGCTTGTATTCTTCAAGCGCGGCGTCCAGGTCTCCGATCATCTCCAGAACGGCGCCGCGGTTGCTGTGAGCCTCGGCGAACGATGGACGCAGTTCGATGGCCGAATCGAAGTCCTCGATGGCGTTATCATAGTCGCCCAGGGCATCAAAGGTCAGGCCCCGGTTGTTGAAGGCCTCAGCGTCGTCCGGGGTGAGCTCGATCACCTCGCTGTAATCGGTCAGAGCATCATGCAGATTACCCAGGTAATAGTTGGTCCTGGCCCGGTTGAACAGGGCCATGGCGTTATCCGGATTCAGTTCAGCCGCCCTCGAGTAGGCACTGATAGCTTCATCGTACAGCCCTAATTCGTCCAATGAGGCACCGCGGTTCAAGTAGGAGTTGGAGATGTCGGGCCTAACGCCATTAACCTTATCGAACTGGGCAACCGCCTCCTGATGCCGTCCGGCTTGGGCCAACAGGATACCCCGGTTATACATGGCCTGAACGTACTCCGGGTCCAACTCGATGGCCCTTTCATAGTCCGCCAGAGCCCTCTCGGTCTGACCCAGGTCGTCGTTGCCGTTGCCCCGTTGGTAGAAAGCCTCGGCGAGCAGGGGTTCTTGGACCAACAGGTCCGTAAACTCTCGGACTGCGTTTTCCGGACTCCGCAAGCGCAGAAATGCTAGCCCGAGGTTGAAGCGGGCATCTGCGTTGGACGGCTCATCCTGCAAGATGGACAGATAAACGTCAGAAGCGTCGGCGTGCCGACCGACGGCGTAGCAGCCGTTGCCGTAAACCAGCAAGTCAATGGCTGGTCCAGCCCCATTTGCCGTGCTTTCAACTTCGGCTAGGGCATCTGCCAGCATTTTCCTGACATCCTCACTCAACCGGGCGCCCCTTGGCCTGGGCGTGATTCGGCCAGAGCCGGTGGCGTATCGATCTAATAGGCTCGCCAAAGCCGCCAGGCTCTCCGAATGGGGTTCGTCTTGGGCGCGGTCAGTCAATGGGGGAACCTTCCAGAGTTGGAGTGAAGCATCATAACCAAATGTGTGCCTACAGCATACCATTTCACCAGGCTTATGCTAATTCCTATAACGTTAGATTCAACGCCAGCAGCGGCCCTGCTCGTTGAAGAATCGTAGGGCCAGCCGTACAATTACTGTCACATACAGGTTATGTCGGGTGTTCCCCGGCCACCCCTTCGGTCCAAGAACAATCCAGGTAAATCTCAGGAGTCAAACGTGACCCAACCAAGCACTATCATCTATACCCATCCCGATTGCGCCTATTCCTCCGCTGCCAAGATGGACTATCGCCAGCGCAAGGTGGAGTACACGGAGATCGATCTTTCCAAGCAGGCCGACCAGATACCCGCTTTGTTGGAGCTGACCGCCGGAGAAAGGGTCACACCGGTGATCGTGGAGAATGGAGTCGTAACCATCGGCTTCAAGGGCGGGACTTGAGACTTCTAATGGGGCCAGTTGGCCCTCGTTTCCGGCAAATTAGTTAATCCGAACATATGTACTGACAGTGTCTCCTTGTTGGGTGGTGGGACGGAATGTTAGGATGCCCCGCGTACTGGATCGGCGGAAGCTGACCTAACAAAAAACGGCTGGCGGCGAACGCCTGACGCTGGATTAAGGATGGGTGAGGATGACGAGCATAGATAAGACAGAAAAAACGGACAAGCTCAGAGGCGAAGCCTTGGATATGGCCCTGGGACAGATCGAGAAGGACCACGGCAAGGGCGCTGTGATGCGCCTGGGCGAGATCTACGACTCCCTAGCGACTGAGTGCATCCCCACGGGTTCTCTGGCTTTGGACATTGCGTTGGGCATTGGTGGGATACCTCGAGGCCGTGTCACCGAGGTCTTCGGCGCAGAGTCCGCCGGAAAGTCGACATTGGCCATCCACATCATGGCCGAGACCCAGAAACTGGGCGGGATCGCGGCCTACATCGACGTTGAGCACGCCCTTGACCCCACTTATGCCGGTAACTGCGGCCTTGAACTGGACGACCTACTCATCGCCCAGCCGGACAGCGCCGAACAGGCACTGGACATCACCGAGCAATTGGTCCGCAGCGGAGCCGTGGACGCAGTGGTGGTGGACAGCGTTGCCGCCCTGGTGCCCCAGGCAGAAATCGAAGGCGACATGGGCGACACCCACGTCGGCTTGCAAGCCCGGCTCATGTCCCAGGCTCTGCGCAAATTGACCAGCACCATCCACCGTTCCAAGACTGCGGTGATCTTCATCAACCAACTCCGAGAGAAGATCGGAGTCACATACGGTAGTCCTGAGGTCACTCCCGGCGGACGGGCTCTCAAGTTCTACAGCTCGGTACGCATCGACCTGCGCCGCGTTGAGTCCATCAAACAGGGCGCCGAGGTCATCGGCAACCGGGTCCGAGCACGCGTCGTCAAGAACAAGGTCGCGGCGCCCTTCCGGGTAGCCGAGTTCGACATCATGTTCAACCTGGGAATCAGTAAGATGGGCGATATCTTGGAGATCGGCGTGGAGCAGGGCATCATCAAGAAGTCCGGCGCTTTCTACTCCTACGGGGAGACCAAGTTGGGCCAGGGCCGGGAAAACTCCAAGGACTTCCTGATCCAGCACCCAGAGATCGCTGCCTCCGTGGAAGGCCGCCTCCGCAGTCCGGGCTCGGATGCCGATCCCGAAGGCGAAGCGGTGGCCAACGATGGACCAGCCCAGACCAAAGATACTGTGGCGGACATCCTTTCCGGCGCAGCGATCCAAGAACCGGAAGAAGAAGAGTAGGTCCGCTTAACAGAGACGCCTACTGAAAGGCGAAGATAGAACGGCCGCGCTGGGGACCATATTTGACCACTCCAAGCGGCCGTTTTTGTTGGCCTAAATTCTTACGGAGAAACCCCCTATGCCTGGACCACGAGACCTGGATGAAAACCCCGAATCTTCGTATATAAAAGCCAAAAACGCGGCCCTGCGTCTACTCTCCTACCGGTCGCGATCGGAGAAAGAGGTCCAACGCCGCCTGGAGGGTCGTTTCACTCAGGAGGCCGTCGACTGCACTCTATTTGACCTGCGCCGTCAGGGGCTGCTGGACGACGCGGCCTTCGCCAAAGAATGGCGGGAGCAGCGGGAGAAGTTCCGGCCCCGGGGACCCGCGGTGATCCGTCAAGAGCTGCAAAAACTGGGAGTGGACCGCGAGGTGATCCGGGAAGCACTCTCCGACTTCGATTCCTCGGCCAATGCCTACCGAGCCGGCTCGAAATACGCATCAAAGCTTTCCGTGGATAACGCCGGACACTTTCGCCGCAAGTTGGGCGGGTTCTTACACCGGAGAGGGTTCGAAGGCGATGTGTTGGGCCAGACCGTGGAACGGATCTGGCGGGAGTTACTTGACCCGTTGGACGGCAGTGTAGATGGAGATGGCCAATACGATTAGCCCAAAGAAGCCCACCTGCGGAGCGGACGGCAAGGCGATTATGAAAGCGCCGACAACCGCGCCCGCCGCGATGTAGGCGAGTCCCTTACTCCGCTTGGCGTTGACCGATCTACTGATTAGTTCGCCTGCGGCGTATCCCACGGCCAATACTGGTATCGACGACAGTATCCCGAAACTACCGAATATCGCGTTGAACATTATCCATAAGATCCCGCCGCCGATTGCCACGCCGACCCCAACTCCCACCGCTTTAGCATAATAGATCGGCTGAACGTCGAACGTGGGCATCTTGGTCGCCTTGCCACATTCAGGGCAGCGAATTCCCACCGAAGCTTGTATCAGACACTGGGTGCAGATATTTCGGCCACATTGACTGCAAGACAGCCCCGTCTCAACGCTGGGGTGCCAATCGCAGTAAGCAGTCTGGTATTCTTCTTGGCTGGAGCCGGTCTGTTGTTTCATCGTTTCTAGTCTCTAATATCCCGCCCTAGTCTTCCTGTCTGAATACCCCTAGTGCATTGGATTCAGGAAGAGCCTTCGGGGATGCGCCGCACCCACCCGGTGCGGTCTGACACGTCCCGATCCCGGAATAGCCGGTTGATCAGGACTTTCTTACGGGAGACATCTGCCGGAAAGGGCGTCCAATTGGCCGAAAGCCGCTTCAGGGCCACGATACCAAGCAGCCCGAAGCAATACCAAACCAAGTTCAGATTATCGTGGACGAGATAAGCGAATAAGGGCAACAACATCAGGGAAATCAGTACCCAGAGCCCCGAGCTCTTGGTAATCTTCCAGCCTCCGATGGATATGGCGGCGACGGAAACCGCGAGGATCGGCGATAATGCCACGAGGGTTCCGGCAGCCACGGCAATTCCCCGCCCACCTTGGAGCTTCAGAAACAGCGACCAATTATTGCCGGCGGTGGCTAGAAGTGGCGGGCCGATGAGGAATGCGGATGATCGGTCGACGTCGAGCACATACAGCGCCACCCAAATTGGTAGTGCGCCCTTGATGAATATCTCCGCCGTCGCCACTGGATAGACCCACCGTTTCCCAACATGCTCCCAAAGGTTGGCGCTGCCAACATTGCCGCTGCCATAGCCGCGAATGTCTACGCCCCGTACCAACCGCCCAATCAGGTAGGCCGTAGGTATGGAACCCAGCAGATATGCACCTATGTACAGCGCGGCGATGTCCATGATTTGGAGACTACCCTAGCTTTCTGAACTTGTCTATTCCGTTCTGGCCCTCGCGGCCGCATCTTCCAACAGGTTGATGGTCTCTTCAGGCGGCCCCAGGGTGCCGGGCAGTGGTTCTCCCGCGTTGCCAAGGCCGTGGTAATCGCTACCGCCGCAGGGAATCAGGTCGTATTCGCGAGCCAGCCTGGCCAGATGCCGTACGGTGTCGTCATCGTACTGCGCATAGTAGACCTCCATCCCCAACAGCCCCGCTTTCTTGAGATCGGTTATACCGCCTTCCATGTCGTTCATAAATGTGGGGTGGGCTAGGACCGGCACGCCGCCGACACGTTGGATCATCTCAACGCTTTCGATCGGGTTCAGCTTGGGACGGTCATAGTACGCAAGACCATCGTTGCCCAAGTACTCTTCGAATGCCTCTTTAGGCTCTTTGAAATAGCCTGCCTCGACCATCGCCAAGGCGATATGGGGCCGTCCCACCGAACCATCTCCAGCGAAGTGTTGGACCCGCTCCCATTCCACCGGCTTCCCCAATGCTTCCAATTTCTCCACCATAATCTGGGCCCGGTCAACGCGGCCTCTGCGGAATTCCGTTAGAGACGCCTGAAAATCCACGTCGTGATAGTCCAAGAAATAGCCCAGCACATGAATTTCGTTTCCGGGAAGGTCGGCGCTCATCTCGATGCCGGGAATGATTCGCAGGTCCGGGAATTCTTTGGCCGCTTCATAGGCCTCTGCGAGGCCTTCCGTACTGTCATGGTCGGTGATGGAGATGGTCTTAAGTCCCTGTTTTGCCACCAGTTGAATCAACTCGGTGGGCGTCAACCGTCCGTCTGAAGCGAGGGTATGCAGGTGTAGATCAATAGTCGCGGCCAAATCAATTCACTCTCCTATCTATTCGTTCGATCAAGGAAGCCTTGCCGGTCTCTCCATCCACGTCCACCAAGACTGAGTTCAGCATGCAGGGTCCATTCGCGACCGACAACCGGTTGGGCAGGGCGGTCAAGAAGCGCTCTAGCACCGTTTCCACACTCGAGCCGATCATCGAGTCCTGGGGACCGGTCATGTCGACGTCTGTCAGGTAGGCCGTGCCCTTGGGCAATATCTTGGCATCGACTGTGCCCACGTGGGTATGGGTGCCAAACACGCCTCTGACCCGTCCGTCCAGATACCATCCCATGGCCTGTTTCTCAGATGTGGCTTCAGCATGGAAGTCCACGATTATCACCTTGCTTCCGCCCTCTTCATGCAACTTCTCCAGAAGCGCGTCGGCAGCGAGGAACGGGCAGTCCAACGATGCCATAAAAGCCCGGCCCATTAGGTTCACCACGGTCACCCCACCTTTATGTATGTGGCCCTTGCCGGGTGCGTCAGGGTAGTTGGCGGGCCGGATCAGTGCGAGCCCCGCATCTATGAGGGGGATGATCTCTTTTTGTCCAAGATGTGGTTGCCGGAGGTAAGCACGTCCACGCCGCTATCCAGGAGTTCCGCCGCGGTACTGGCGGTAATGCCGTAGCCACCGGCCGTGTTCTCACCATTGCAGATCACAAAGTCGATGGACTTTTCGTGCTTCAGATCGGGTAGCAGGGCCCGCACCGCGTCCCGGCCGGGCATGCCAATCACGTCTCCTATCATCAGTATACGCAAGAACCGATGCTCTTTGATCTATCAGCGCTTATTTAAATGATGCCGGGACTACAAAGGGGACCCAGCAGACGGTCAATCCCGCTTCTGGGTCCCCTTCATGTTTGCCTGGTTGTCACTCTTTCGAGCGGCTACTTGGCGTATTCGACGTTCCGGGTCTCCCGAATCACGGTCACTTTGATCTGACCGGGAAATACCAGGTCTTCCTCCACTTTTTTGGCGATGTTCCGGGCCAATTCAGCGGCTTCGATGTCACTCAGGTCGTCTGGCTTAACCATTACCCGAACCTCGCGTCCCGCCTGGATGGCGAAGACCCGTTCAACACCGTTGAAGCTGGTGGCGACCTCTTCAAGCTCCTTGAGCCGTTTGACGTACAGCTCCAGGGACTCTCTGCGGGCGCCGGGCCTCGATGCGCTGATGGCGTCAGCAGTTGCGACCAGGAACGATTCGACAGTCTCGTGGTCGTCGCT
>ERZ651768.3158-NODE-3158-length-11120-cov-18.712035_pt1 | contig 11120 bp, 7 predicted proteins | sample MGYA00514754_ERZ651768 | MGnify/ENA metagenome assembly ERZ651768 | reverse complement strand
CAGTTCAAGACTGTCAATTATGATCGCTGGCTAGGTGGAATGCGCAAACTTCGGCGTAATATCGTGAATCAGATCGGCAGCACCCGTCTTGAAGATATGCACAAGTTGGTTTAACCAAAATTTTCAACGCAGGAATACTGGACAAACCGGATCAAGTTCCTCCCTATACATATTAGTGTTGTTTGTGGTATCTCGGAATGTGCATGCGAAACATAAAATACATTCACCCCTCTCTAAGCAGTCTAATCATACTAATCCCAGTATATAGTGGGTTAATCACAAATTGTTTTGCCGAATTTTCCCTGATACTTAGCGTAAGCGGAGTTAAGTCGATCTGTATTGCATATAACTGCCAATCAGAGTAAACATATTAAGGCTCATTAACCAATATTGCCTTAGAGGGAGTTTTAAGCAACACTTTGAGAGTGTACGTTTTGGGGCTACTCGTGATCTTCTGGATAGAGCAAGATTCAGGCAGGTGATAGACACGAAATAGTTAAATAAAAATCAGTTGAAGAACTCAATGCTCAACTTGTAAGTCTTGTTGGAGAGAATGGGGCAGAGATGCTAATAAGTGCTTTCAGAAGTAGGAGAAGTATATCAGGCCCTGAGTTAGCTGGATGAATACTTTTAACCCCGAGCATATAGAATACAACCCCCCATAAATGCCAGTAAATAACATAAGATGCAGAATTTAATATTAGAATCCCCCACCACCTGCATTACCAACTGTTTGCGTTTTTGAGTGTTTGGGGAATCCCCAATTTCCACTCACTTTTATCGAATTTAATAACTCCAAAAGGAGATTTAAGCCCTGAAACTTTCTCTTGACCCTTTTCGATTTTCCTAATAATATAGATTTTTTTTTCATGCAGGCAGATTACTGCGACGGCACTAACTTATTAATGATCAAGGAATGAAAGGAATTAAATGACAAATGCAGAAGTTTCGGAAAGAGGTATAAAATTATTCAACGAAGATAAAATTGATGAATGGGCCAATACCGTAGCCGCAGACGATATTACATTTGAGGATATGGCTATAGGACATAAGGCATCTGGGAAGGAAGAGTCTACAGCATATGTTCAAAGTTGGAAAACGGCATTTCCAGACATGGTAGGCCAGTGTAATAACAGGATTGAATCAGGCAATACGATGGTTGAAGAATGCTCTTGGACAGGAACAAATACAGGCGAAATGACAGCTCCAGACGGAAGTAAAATTCCTCCAACTGGAAAAACTGTTAATATCAAAAATTGTTTCATTTATGAATTTGAGAATGGGAAAATTAAATCAATGAAAAATTACCTCGATATGATGAGTATGATGGGACAGTTGGGTCTAGCTGGCTAGTAAAACACAATCTTAGATCGTCTCACCTTTTCCAATATGGCTTGACCGCTAACGAGATACCTTCTGCTCGGTTTCACAGCGTCAAGCCTTCCTTCCCCAGTCCATTGAGCTATGAAGAAAAGGAAAAACCCTTCAAAGCCAGTAAATATCAAATGATGCAGACAATAATATTACAATCCCCCACCTACTATTACCAGTCATTTCCCACCAGATATTTTAGATATAATTAGTCGTAAATCAAATAGATTGATACTGAAGATTGTTTACAAAGTAACCGAAAGGACGTTCTAGGTGGCCCCACATTCAAGTAATTATGTCATGACTAATGAGGAATTGACTTTTTGAACTACTTTTGGGAATAAAGCTATTGAAGGAATGAATCTCATAAAGAAGAGGAACATCACTATTTTATTTTACTATGGAATCTAGTTCACCAAGTGTTGCTGTAGCTCTATTTCCTGTTGCCCACGAGAATTTGTCTTGGAAGGACTGTGCCTGATCAGAGAAGTAGGACCATTCTTCATTAGTTAGGTTATCATCAGTCAGTACGAGTGTGAGAATCCGGAAATTTTTCTGAGAAGCCGTGTAGTCAGGCACCCTAGATCCCAATTTATTTATCACATCTTCGACTGAAACGGTCGTTTTTCCCTCTGCGTACCATTTACCGTCTTCAAGGAAGTCCTTTGCCGTTGCCTTTAATCCACGAAACAGAACCACGTCCGTAACATTATCTGGTGGAATCAAACCCATCAAATAGAGTTCAAAATTCCCGTATGGTATTGAGTTGCCACCGTTGGCATATGTGCCAAAACGATTAGCGGTGTACCAATTACCTGGGAGTTCTTGTAAGGTGCTGAGATCAAATCCTCCAAGTTGACCATTCACACTGCTGATACCCCAGTGTGAACCAGCATTGATTTGTTTAAGTTTGTCTTCTGGAAGCTGCACATTTTGATCAAACGAATACGCTGCCAAATTTCCTGTGCTAAGTGAATGATTACCCCAATGGTGCATCAGTTCATGTAACGAAGGTCCCCATTGAACTCCAGTTTTTTTGGGAAAGTGAATCGCCGCCTTCAATTTCCCATTAGAGCCAGTATATTTAGTTGCATCATACCCCTCCTTATCTTCACTAATTCCCATAACATCATTTGACACACCAATATACTTGCCATGGTATCCAAGGTTTGACTCGGTTTCATTCTGAAGGAGGAATATGAAATCAAATTCGTCTTTGAAATAAGAATATACACTTTTCAATAAATTATTCCGCATCGAAGAATTGATAAACGCCCCTACTGTCCACTCAGGGTAATCAAAAGCGGATAGCTGCGCACTGGCGACATACCCGTCAGAACCTACAGAAATATTCGTCTTTTCCCTCGTTACGTTATCAGCATTTCTAAGAGGTTCCACTCTTTCCTCAACACCTTCTGGCCCCATGACCCCATTAGCTAGGTACACCCAGTCGAGCTTACCAGAAAAGCTTCCTGAACCACTCCCACTGTAGATACCGAGATTATTATCAACATAGCTGACATTATCCAGGTTTCCCCAGTAGGAACTGGTCTGCCAATCAGACGTAAAACTCCATTCAAAGGCATCGGGAAGAGTAAATATCTCTGTAACTATCTTTGTAGAAGACTGGTTGTCGGATCCACTGAAAACAGTCATGGAAGCTTGTTTATTAGGAATATCGATAGTGAAATGCATTTCATTCCAATTTTTAATATCTATTTCAACATCTGAAACCAAATAAACACTCTTATGCAAACGGTAGTCACCATAGGGACTGAGATTGAGATTGGCCTCTAGATGGCACTCCCCGTTGACATATATATTAAGCCATCTATACCAGTTGCCTAAACCAAATAATATCCGCTCGTTGTTTGGTGCTTCACGCAGTTTTTCAGGTAACACAGAAAATGCTAAAGTGAATGCCTGACGATCAAGACTTTTATCAATAGTCTGTCTGGGCATTAAGTTGACACTACCAGTTACGCCCCATCCTTCTCCTGCAGGAAGGTATGGTACATCCAATATTCCATCATGGATATAAGCATCAACATCTTTTACAGAACTATGAAAAGACCAGTCATACCCTCCTTCAACCGAGTTAACACCAGTTTCTGAAAAGTCCCAATAGCCAACATCTTTTATCAAAGTGGAAGTTTTTAATTTTTTTGTGCCATTATCTGGATAGATTAATGGATATCCAGAAAAAGTTATTTTTGTGTTATCACGTTCACCGACCCATATATCAATATAACTTTGTATCTTCTCTCTAATTATTTGTACACTTTCATCTCCCCAATATGCGAATTTCGATTCGAGTTCTGCGTCGCTAAGTTCCAAATGATCTTGGTAATCTTTTATAAGTTTATGGACACGCCTTATCTTAGTATAATTATCCAAAGCATCTTCAATATCAGCTGACAGACCAAGGTAATCGTTCCAATAAGCTAGTAAAGTTTCATTATCTTCGCTGGCCCAGTAGTGTCTGGATTCATGACGATAGTACCCAGTTACGCTAGATCTATATATACCATCAGGATATAAAATTCCACCTCCACTACTAGTGGACCTAAAATTATTGTTTCCGCAACCAGTTGAATTATCAATTTTTGTAGGGCGATCTAATAAGGCAACTACTTCTGCGGCAGTCCATTGAGGAGTGGTGGTGTTGTCTAAAAGCCCTGACCAAGCGGTTTTGGAGTAGTCCGTAGTGGTTGTGACGGCAGTAGTAGTTGTATTGTCAGTGCTCTTTGAACCATCATCACTACTACTACAAGAGATGATGGTCAGACTAAAAAATAATATTAGCAATATCTGTAAAAATTTACTCATCTATTACTCCTACCATTGATCTTTTACAAACATTGACTCTGAGTAGATAATCCAGAGTTACTGAAACTGCACAAGAGATTGTCGATTCAATCTTTTTTGATTTAAAAATTTATGCTTATGTCAAACATTTGTCAATACTTATATAATGGTGTAGAGGTTTGATTTTCAAGGAAGTGGGAGGTTTTGGAGGGTATCTGACTGTGAAGAATTAGTGGGGGTTACTCACAGGAGATGAGTATGTTGCGCATTGATGTGCCTAAATCTCAATTTTCTTGTCGCCTAATTCTAATGATTATGAAATGTAAGTATATCCACTTATAAACTCTGAGTAGATATTCATAAACAGTTTGCCTCACTATGTTCACGAATCTTAAGAAATGGTAGAAACTCCCAGCTACTCAATCTTACGGACAGTATGATTTGATCTATCGGATACATATAGATATGTTCCATCAGTTGTAATACCCATTGGAGCTTCAAATCTTGCATCCGAACCTGAACCATCTGTCGTTCCGTCATTACCTGCTGATCCGGCTATAGTGGTAACGACACCACTTGATATGACAATCTTTCGGATGTTGTGATTACCTTGGCTAGCTACATAGAGGTTTGTTCCATCTGTGACAATACCAGCTGGTGCATATAAGCTTGCACCCGTACCTGTTCCATCCGCGCTCCCAGTCCCCGATCCGGCTAACGTGGTTACAACACCACTGGATATGACGATCTTGCGGATCCTATTGTTGCCAGAATCTGCAGCAAAGATGTTTATACCATCGGTAGTTATACTTTTAAGTTTCCAAAACTTAGCAGAGGTACCTGTACCATCTGCAAATCCACCTGATCCTCCAGCCAAAGTGGAAACTACCTGAGTCGAGATTACGATTTTACGGATACTATTATTTTTACGTTCAGCAACATAAAGGTTGGTGCCGTCAGTGGTGATACCCCAAGGTTCTTCGAATCTAGCTTCTGTGCCAGTACCATTTATAAATCCAGGACTGCCAGCCACACCAGCAAAAGTTGTAACCTCTCCTGTTGAGATAACAATCTTTCTTATTGTGTCGTTACTGTAATCTGACACGTAGATGTTTGTGCCGTCTGTTGTTAGATCATGTGGGTAATGAAATTTCGCTGCCGTGCCAGTACCATCGTTTGATCCAGTACTATTTTGTCCGGCTATGGTTGTGACTTCTCCACTAGAGATCACAATTTTGCGTATAATATGGTTGGAATATTCCGCTACATAGAGATTGTTGCCATCACTCGTGATTCCGGTTGGCTTATTAAAACTAGCGGCAGTACCCGTGGCATTCGTGCGACCTGAAGAACCTGTCGTTCCGGCGAGGGTTGTTACTGCATTAGAGAGACTTAACTCCGTACCTTGAATCGCACCGCCCATTTGAAAAGTTCCACTAGGAGCCCAAGTGGTAAAACCATTTGATGTTTCATATTGACCGCTCAAAGCATTCCCTGCAGCATCTTTTACTCCAGTCGTAACTCTTGTTTTGTAAGTTGTTGAAACTGTGAGATTATCATATGGGTCTAGTGTAAAAGTCATGCCTGAATTAGAACTTGATGGAGATGAAGCCATCTGAACACAGCTACTGAAGTTGTCAGAAGACACCCTCAAAGTTCCATAGCAGGAAGAATCATCAGTGTTAGTGGTGATAGAAGTGTTGTCCATTGCCTCAGAGAATGAAACTGTGATGTTATCAGTTATTGCAATGGAACTTTGATTATCTGCTGTGGTAGAAACTGAGGTTACTGTTGGTGCTGTCAAATCTGGAGGTGTGAATCCACTTGAAGTCTCATACTGACTACTCAAAGCATTCCCTGCAGTATCTTTTACTCCAGTTGTGATTCTAGTTTTGTAAGTTGTACCGGCAGTAAGATTGTCATATGGATCCAGTGTAAATGTCTTGTTGGAATTAGAACTTGCTGGAGATGAAGACATCTTAACACAAGTACTGAAGTTATCAGATGACACCCTAATAGTTCCTGCACAGTTTGTATCAGATGTGCTAGTTGTGACGTAAGTGGTATCCATTGCCTCAGAGAATGTCACTGTGATGTTATCAGTAATTGATACTGAACTCTGATTATCTGCTGTTGTAGATACTGAGGTTACTGTTGGTGCTGTCGTATCAGTGGTAGTGGTGGTTGTATCAACAATAAAAGAAGTTATTGTCAGAGTATTGCTTGCATTTCCTTCTGAGTCAGTGACTATTATTGTACAGTCAGAATATGTTCCAGCACTCAAGGTAAGAAAGGTTATTGTATTGTTCCCACTAGTCGCAGAGGTTGTCCCTGATGAACATGAACCACCATAAGTGATAGTTCCTGCTTTAGTTGATGAAAAAGTGTAATCTGGTGTGGGGTCAGAAGTTGGAGTTGTTACTGGATAGACTTCTGCAATAACTGGTGCTTCTTTCTCCTCCTCTTTTTCTCCACAGGAGAAGACGGTGAGACTAAAAAGGGATATGAGAATTATATGTAAAATTTTATTCATCTTTTTCCTCACTACCAAAAGTAAAATACTAATTGTAGGTATGTTAGTAGACTAATAAATAACACAAATCGGTTTGTTTTACAAGAATTTGGGAAGGTTGTGGAGTTGTGTCTGACTGTGAAGAATTAGTGGGGGGCCAGTCACATGAGATAATGTGACTGGTCTTGAAAGAAATAATGTGAACTAAATATAAAGATTACCAACCTTCCTCAAGTGGATCCGGTAACAATGATCGACAAGAAGAATTTATTGTTTAGTAAAAGTATCACTCGCTTTGCTGGTATCGACACTTGTTGGATATGTGCTTGAATCACAATTTACGTACAAGGTATTTCCGCTAAGCTGATAGAAACAATAATAAGTGTCGCCTTGATCACCATCTGCTTCAGTACAATCTTTTGCAGTATTCAATTCCCAGTCATTAGCACTGCATTTACTTGCGGAGTTATAAGCAGTTACTGCTGTGGAAGACTGTGGTGTTCTTTTTATAGTACCAACAGTTAATGAAAATTTTCCTGCATCCCCCATGGAAAAGGTATGAGATTCTTCCCTTAACCTATAATCAGTAGCGCAGCTTGTGTCAGAATGTTTTTCACCTGTTATCGTTAGAACATTACCAGCAAATGTAGGTGTCACTATAGCAGAAGTATTATCTGAATTAGTATAACACGCTGATTTCCATGTTCCTTCTAATTCAGTAGTAGCAGATTTTTTTTCATCTTCTTTTGAACAACTTAACAGAACGAATGATAGAATTATTATTGGGATGATATATTTCATCTTGTCCTCCATAGCAAATGATTAAGAGATAGTATGAAAAGTCACATATTCATACTTTAATAATCAGAAAAATTGAGACAATAATCCTGTATTACTGAATTTTAATAATAGAATGCTGAATCAACTCCTCATAAACGGGGCATGCTACACCTAATTCAACATATGTCAAGACTTTTATACTCTTGGTGCTGAGGTTTGTTTTACAAGAAGTGGGGATTTTACTTGGAGGCTGTCTGACTGTGAAGAATTAGTGGGAGTTACTCACAGGAAATGATGTGGTCCGAACTCTAGTTTTCGATATATACCAACCACATTCTCTAATCTTTTAATGTTAGGAGTTGGTAACTATCCAAGCATCTTCGAAATATTTTCTTTCATTATGTTTTCCATGAAAAATCTCGGCCAGAATTTCTGCTGAATCAATTAATCTTGGCCCTGGACGGTTAAAATACTGATTCCCATCGACGACAAATACTTTATTGTCTTTAACTGCCTTAAGATCCTTCCATCCAGTTTTGGTCTGAAGTAAATTTATTTCCTCAAGGGTTCTTTTTATACTAAAACCACATGGCATCATGATTATGAAGTCTGGATTTGATTTTAGGACATCATCCCATGAATATGCATGAGAATGACTTCCACTATCGCTAAGTAGGTTCACACCTCCAGCGAGGTTGACAAGTTCTGGAACCCAGTTGGCAGCAACCATTATCGGATCTATCCATTCTATGCACAAAACAGTTGGTTTTTGCTTAATTTCTTTTAACTTATCTTTTAGTATTTCCAAACGGCCCAAAATCTCAGAATTTATCATTGAGGTAGATTCTGGGACATCCATTGCCTTTGCAACTCTATCAAAATCAAGCCAAACATCATTTAAAGTGTTCGGCTCAAGAGATAAAATTTTAGTTTGGTTTTCTGTCCATTTAGAAACAATCTCTTGTACTTCATTCAGACTGACAGCACAGGCCTCACATTGTGCTTGTGTGACAATAAGATCTGGTGAGAGGTTTCTCAACAAGGAAACATCTACGTCATAAACCGATAATCCTTTTTTCAATAAATCCTGTACTCTGTCATCAATTTCAAGGCTAGTACCCTCTGGTGAAAATCTGGGTTTTGTTAAAACAGGAAGACCAACAATTGAATTTGGGTAATCACATTCATGAGAAACACCTATGAGATGATCACCGAAACCAAGTTTACAAATGATCTCCGTACTGCTTGGAAGCAATGAAACTACTCTTTTGCCCATTTTGTTGTTCAACTAGTGGTGGAGGAAGGAGAGTCAGCCACTTAATTGTCTCAATCGGTTTCCTATTTGGTTTAGGAGAACCCAATATATACCAGAATTTGGGGGATTATACAAGAATTGGGGATTTTACTTGGAGAGTGTCTGACTGTGAAGAATTAGGGGGGCTAATCACAGGGGATGATGGAGGTGCTGAAAAAACATTACGAGGCACAATTTCAATCTTCTGTTGACACTCCGTTTGGAGAAAATTAATATGAGCCTATGAATAATTTCAATCAACAAAGGCTGCCTACCCCATCTTTTACTCAACCAGACACATACTGGATGAGCCGCTTGCCTGTAGATCAGGCTTCAACTTTGATTCCTGACGCATATACGGCTCAGGAGTTCTTTGCCCTGGAGCAGGAAAAAGTTTTTGCCAAAGGTTGGGTTGCTGTAGGATGTTTGCCGCAAGTAAGTAAACCCGGAGATATTCTGGTCACCGAAGTGGCCGGTCGTTCAATTTTGGTGGTTCGCGACCAAAAAGGCAAACTGGGCGCGTTTTATAATGTTTGTCGCCATCGCGGTTCTAAATTGCTTGAAGAAAGCTGTAAAAGTACTAGCATACGTTGCCCTTATCACGCATGGGTTTATGGACTCGATGGAAAATGTTTGGGAACTTCAATGTTTCAAAACAACAAATCCGTTGGCAGCCCATCTTCCTCAGCCAATGCCACTGATATGCTGGATTTAAACAGATTTGACAAAAAAGATTATGGGCTCTTACCAGTAGCAGTGCAAAGTTGGGGATTTTTGATTTTCGTTAACTTGAGTTCAAAGCCTACAGAACTTGAGGAATGGCTCGGTGATTTGCCAGACAAATTTCAGTCACATGGTTTGGAATACTGGGAGATTTCCGGAGTTAAGAATTACGATGTGGACTCCAATTACAAATTAATTGAGGAAAATTTCATGGAGTATTACCACCTGCCTTTCGTGCATCCAGAACTCACGAATGTCTCCCGAATGGATGATCACCACCGTTGTCAGGGAGCAGGGATGTATACTGGAATGCTGACTACACCTGTTTCACGGGACGTGGATTCGGTATGGCTGAATCTTCCTGCGGCACAGGGCTTGGACAAAGAACATCTGGAGGCAGCTTATCACATTTGTATTTTCCCCAATGTCACAATCACCATACTGCCAAATCATGCTTTTTGTATGATCACCGACCCAATTCGTGCAAACCTAACCAGGGAACGGACTTTCTTACTCACACCTCCGGGGACTCTGGACAACGAGTCGCACACTTCTATGTTTTTAGAATTGGTTAAATTTTGGGACATGGTCAACACTCAGGATTTAGGCATAGTTGAAAGAGTGCAGGCAGGCTTGTGCAACACTGCCTTTCAGGGCGGACGTATGTGTTACCGTTTTGAGGAGCCGTTACATCGCTTTCATAATTGGGTTGCCGATCGGATGTGCGACATTCATCGTGTGCCTCCCGGAGACGATGAGCTAGAAAAAATAACTGAAAGACGAAGCAGATAAGAAATGATTGGAATGTATTGTTCAGTCAGTTAACCTTACGAGTGCTGAGATGCTAATAAGTGCTTTCAGTAGCAGGAGAAGCATCACAGGCCCTGAACTGACAGTTTAAAATGAGGAACCTTTTTGCTCCAGAAACTCCAGCTCATCTTTCGTTGATGACCGTCCAAGAATTGAGTTTCGGTGCGGAAAGCGCCCAAACCTAGCCACTATATCTCTATGTTGCACTGCATAATCATATACATCATCTATATTAAGTTTTTTAAATAGAAGCAGAGAGTCATTTTGAACAGCTATATCTTCGCTATGCATCCTCGGCATTAGCATGAAATGACGCCGGTGGACATCTCCATTAAAAAGGTAACCATTTTCAGTACATCGAAAGCTTAGACTCAAAGCCTTCTCATCTCCTGAAAAAGAGCGTGGCGTATCTCGAAAAATGTTCCGTGGAAACTGGTCAAGCAGAACTATAAGCGCTAGAAAGCCATTACCTGAATCAGTCCAGTTATCAAGTTTTCCTTCAAGAGCTAGTTCTACAGTTCCTGCAAAACGCTCTTCCAATAAATTATCGAAAGCATAATCTTTTTCAAACCATTGTTCCGGGGTACACTCTTTAAACCAAAAATTTAAAATATCTTCTTTATCCAAATTGATTCCTAATTATGTCTGTTTCTTGTTATTAGTTTAATGAACATTATATTTTCTGATTTACATAATATAAATCTATTTTTTGATATTGCAATAATTAAACATTTTACTTAGATTTATTTTTTAGAAGAAGTAGAGAAGTATATCAGGGCCTGAGTTGGATGGGTAGATAGTAAATCAAATAGATTAAGACTG
>ERZ651768.3157-NODE-3157-length-11123-cov-3.055767_pt1 | contig 11123 bp, 8 predicted proteins | sample MGYA00514754_ERZ651768 | MGnify/ENA metagenome assembly ERZ651768 | reverse complement strand
AAACTTGGAAGAGGTTCTGCCGAAGGCAGATTTTGTTGTTACTGCAACAGGAGGCCGTCGCGCCATAGGAAGACGTCATTTTTGCCACTTGAAAAACGGAGCGATTTTGGCCAACGCCGGCCACCACGACCTCGAGATCGACGTAGAAGCGCTTGCTGATGAGGCGAAAGAGGTTAGGTCGGCACGTTACGGCATCGACGAGTATCTATTGACCGACGGCCAGTCGGTGCTCGTGCTCGCCAACGGCGCGCTGGTAAATATCGCAGGCGGCCTTGGTCACCCTATTGAAATCATGGACCTCTCTTTCGCGGTTCAAGGTGTCGGTTGCCAGGAACTGGCCCGGGGTGCTGTAGCGAACGGGGTGAACGTCATCGATCCTCAAATAGATTCAGAAATTGCTCGCGCGAAACTGGCTGCTCACGACATATTTCTATCCAGGAAAGAAGCTAGCCAGGAAGACAACATTGACGATTTGCTTGGACCGGAGATCTGAGATGGCGACACCGCACATAGACGCTGCACGCGGCGACTTCGCGTCGGTTGTGTTGATGCCCGGAGATCCTTTGCGAGCAACCTACATAGCTGAACGACATCTCGAAGACGCTCACTTGGTGACAAATGTGCGAAATGTAAGCGGGTACACAGGAAGCTATAAGGGCTTGTCGGTATCGGTGATGGCCTCAGGGATGGGAGTTCCGTCCGCCGCGATTTACATCACCGAGCTCTACCGCTTCTATGACGTGAAGACGATTATTCGTGTTGGTACAGCAGGAGTTTTCGACCCGACGCTCGAGCTTCGGAGAGTTGTTGCGGCAACGGAATGCATCACCAACAGCTCAATGCCGGCGCAGGTCTTTGCCAACGAAGCGGGGACTTTGACCCCGACGCCGGCTTTAGCGAACATGGCTGTGAGAGTTGCGACCGAAACAGGACTCGACCTAGCCACCGGCAAGGTTTTCACAACGGACATTTTTTATGAGCCCGATGAAGATCTAACGGCGCGTATGGCCGCCGATGGTGTCCTCTGTGTCGAAATGGAGACAGCGGGGCTCTATGCATTGGCAGCGGCTGAGGGGCGCCGGGCGTTGAGCCTTCTCACAATGTCCGATCACCTCTCTACTGGCGAAAGCCTTTCGGTGGACGAACGGCAAACCTCCTTAGACCAGATGATTGAGTTCGCTCTCGCTGTCGTGTTGGCTGATTCGCAGGCTATTGAGTGAGCCAGGTGCGGTAGATGTCCAGGGATCGTTCCAGCTGACCGATATCCACCCATTCGACGGCTTGATGAGCCTGATCGATCGACCCGGGGCCGAAGACAACTAACTCATCCGCCACTTCTCCGTAGCGGAGGGCGTTTGAACCGTATTCGGCCGTGGTGGGTGCGGAGTCGGCTAGCTGGGCGAGGTGTGTTACTAGGGCGCCATCTGGATCCTGATAAAATCCGGGACTGCCGTCGCCATATAGAGATTCGATGGTTGTTGATAATGGGGCAGCGCTGTTTTCAATGAGTTCGCACAGAGCTGCACGGACTTCGGTTACGTCTTCGCCGGGAGCGGTGCGGCGCCCTACATATAACGCGCATGCGTCTGGAATTATGTTGCGAGCTAAACCGCCGGCTAGCTCCGTGACGGAAACAGTGCCTTTACCCACGGGAGTTGTGGCCTCAAGCGCGGCAAGCCGCTCTTGTTCTGCGTCGATAGCGATCACGATCCGTGCCGCGCCGCTCAGTGCGTTCGCCCCAAGATGGGGTTTTGAAGAGTGTGCTGCATGTCCGTGCACGGTGACGTCGAGACCGATGCCTCCCTTGTGCCCGTGAACCGGGGCACACATTGTCGGTTCAGCAACGACCATCTGTTCGATCCGTTGGCCTCGTTCCAATAACCAATCGCGGTACCGCGTGGCACCGAGGAGGCCACCTCCTTCTTCGGAGATGGTGCCGACTAGGTTCACAGTTGGCATGGGACGTTGGCCCGCGGCCCGGAGTTCCTCCATAACTTGCAGCACCACGGCAAGGGTGGGTTTGGTGTCGACCGAGCCACGTCCATATACCCGGCCATCTTCAATGCGACCATCGAATGGGTTATCAGGCATGTGTTCCACACCCACGGTATCGAGGTGAACATCGATGGTTACGGCTCGATCGGAGGAGCCTTCGAAGCGCGCGTACACGTTGCAGCGGCCATCTTCAACCTCGTCAACCACAACGTCGGCCCCGAGAGCCTCAGCGTGGTTAGCTAACCAATTTGACAGAGCGCGTTCGCCGTCATCACCAGATTTTGGTCCGGCGTGGAGGGGATTAACACTTGGAATTTGAACTAGTTCAGCTACCCGTTGCGCAATTTCAACCACTTGCACCCCTTTTCTTTGGAATCTTAAACCGTAGGAAGCGAAACTGATGCAAGGCAAGCAGGGTCTCATGACGTACCGTGGTTTTCCTATGTCGAAGGTCCTGATGTCTCTCCCCGCAGGGGAACGAGTGGGAATAGCGTTCTCCGGTGGTTTAGACACCTCCGCGGCGGTCGCGTGGATGCGCGAACACGACGCGGTTCCTTACGCATATACCGCTGACTTGGGCCAGTATGACGAGCCCGACCTCGAAAGCGTCCCAGACCGAGCGTTGCAATATGGAGCAGAGAAAGCTCGGCTTGTTGATTGCCGCGCCGAGCTTGTACGCGAAGGACTGATGGCACTTCAGTGCGGCGCTTTCCATATTTCGACCGCCGGGAAGACCTATTTCAACACAACCCCGCTAGGGCGGGCGGTCACCGGGACCATGCTGGTGACAGCGATGAAAGAAGATGGCGTTGACATCTGGGGTGACGGCTCCACCTACAAGGGCAACGACATCGAACGCTTCTACCGCTACGGGCTAATGGTCAATCCGAACTTACGGATCTATAAGCCGTGGCTTGATCAAGCCTTTGTTGACGACCTTGGTGGGCGCACCGGAATGAGTGAATTTCTTACCGCACGCGGATTGCCATATCGAGACCCGGTAGAAAAGGCGTATTCCACCGACGCGAACATTTGGGGAGCAACCCACGAAGCAAAAGCCTTAGAGAGTCTCGACTGCGGGATGGAAATAGTTTCGCCCATTATGGGTCAACCACATTGGGACCTTACGGCTGAGATACCCGAAGAGGATGTCACCGTTGCGTTCGAAGAAGGGTGGCCCGTTGCAATAAACGGAACAAGCTTCGATGATCAGGTCGCGTTGGTTGTTGAGGCCAACACCATCGCCGGGCGGCATGGTTTGGGGATGAGCGACCAAATCGAGAACCGAATTATTGAAGCAAAGTCGCGTGGTGTGTACGAAGCTCCGGCGTTAGCCCTCCTTCACGTGACCTATGAGCGCTTACTCACTGCTATTCATAACGAAAACACGATCGAAAACTACCGCAGCATGGGCAGACGCCTTGGCCGACTTCTTTATGAAGGACGTTGGTTTGATCCTCAGAGTTTGATGCTGCGGGATCCATTGTTGAGGTGGGTTGGTTCGGCAGTTTCGGGAGAAGTGAAGTTGCGGCTTCGTCGCGGCGACGATTACACGATTCTTGACACCTCTGGATCAGGTCTGACCTACGAACCAGAACGACTCTCCATGGAGAGGGTTGAGGAACAGGCGTTCGGGCCCCTCGATCGCGTTGGCCAGCTCACGATGAGGAACTTAGATATCGAGGACAGTAGGGACAAACTCGATGTGTATCGGGGTGCAGGAACCCTAAGTGGCGAAAGTGTGCTTGGAATTGGTGCGATACAGAATGGCGACTGATCTAAAGGGCTGCCTCGCGAACGGCGACTCGTTGCTGGAACCAGTCGCCCAACATATTCAAAGACACCACCGTCAAAGTTAGGAAGAGGCCTGGCCAGAAGACCGGGAGAATGGTTTGGCGAATGTCCCTTCGCCCTTCATTGATCATGTTCCCCCAGGTTGGTTCTGGGATCTGAACGCTGAGCCCTAGGTAGGACAGTGTTCCTTCGATGACGATAACGAAACCGGCGTTGACGAGCGCATAAGCGAGTAGGGCAGGTAAGACATTTGGAATTACCTCGCGAAAGAGAATAGCGACACGGCGTGTACCGATTGCTTCCGCCGCGAGTACGAATTCACGACTCGCAACCCCCAACGTGCTTGCTCTCGCGATACGTACATATGTGGGGATCGAAAGAACACCAAAGAGCAGCGCAATAATTGGCAAACTTCGGACTTTGTAGATAGCTACCAGGGCTAGGAGCAGAACGAGTGGCGGGAACGCCAAAATAACGTCCATGCTGGCCATGACGACCGTTTCCCATCGACCTCGGACATATCCGACAAATGAGCCCAAGAGGCCCCCAATGATCACACCAAAAGCAACAACAGTCGCCGCAATTGCCAGCGAAACCCACGCGCCGTGTAGCAGTCGGGAGAAGTTGTCACGCGAGAGAACGTCTGTTCCTAGCCAATGCGCTGCAGAAGGAGTCTCCGTTGGGCTTGCACCACCAAAGAGAAAGCCTTGATAGAAAGGATCTTGTAAAGGTAAGGCTTGACCGAATAATCGGTCGAGTCTGGTGTAAATGGCCGCTCCGATGATAAAGAGCAGCCACCCCAACGCTGCCTTGGTGACAAGGGGCATTGCTTTCACGGCCGCCATCGGGCCACTTTGTTGGCGGTCAGGCTCATCATCTCCCCCCCGAGACCAGTGAGGTAAGACCATTTCATTGCCTCCGGATTCGCGGGTCGAGAAGGAGATACAACAAATCCACGAGGGTGTTGACAATGACGTAAGTAGCGGCAACGAACAAAGTGATGCCCTGAATCATCATGACGTCCCTCTGATAGATGGCGCTGATGAGTCGACTACCAAGGCCGGGCAGAGCAAACAAGGTTTCAATAACTACGGTTCCCCCGATGAGGGCCCCCAACTGGAGACCGAGGACCGTAAGGGCTGTTAGTGAGCTCGGGCGCAACGCGTGTCTAAAGAGGATGTACCGGTTACGAAGTCCCTTTGCGCGGGCCGACAAAACGTAGTTCTCCTTAAGGGTTCCGATCATGTCGGCTCGTACTAAACGGGCATTGATCGCCAGGGGAGCGAACGCTAGGGATAACGCCGGAAGGGCTGCAGATTTGAGGTTGGCGACGACTCCTTTGGTGGATATGCGCGCCCATCCGGAGGAGGGAAGCCATCGGAATTTGAGGGTGAAGAGCCAGATCAGGAAAATACCAACCAGAAAACTCGGAACCGATAGCGCTGCAGTCGTAAATGCTGTAGCTGCCTTGTCGACGCGTTTACCTTCGCGGTAAGCGCAGAGTGCACCCAGGGGTATACCGATTATTGCCGCAAATACCGTAGCTAAAAACGCTAGTTCAAGTGTTACCGGCACTCGGTCTCTGATGGCATCGGCAACAGGTTGATCGGTGATGTAGGACTTGCCTAGGTCCCCTTGAACGACATCGGTCAGCCAGCGCCCGTAACGGACCAGAACGGGGTCGTCCAACTGAAGTTCCGTTCGGATGCGCTCAATGGTCGCAAGATCATGAAGCGCTTCCGGTGGGAGAAGAGCGAAGACCGGATCCCCAGGTAGTTGTTCAACCAAGAGAAAGGTAAGAAGTGAAACCGCAAATAGAGCAGCGATAAGTCGCGCCAGTCGTACGGTCAAAATCTTGCCCAATGGTGAAACTCCTACCTAAGGATCGCGGTCAACGATCAGGTTTGATTAGTCGTCGAGGAAAACCTGTCCCCAACGAGCTACTGCGGATGGGAAGCCAGCCCCCAAACTGCCGTCTGGGAGAACCCAGCCGTTCACTCCGACGATATTGGCCTCTGTTGCGAGCAGCATCGCGGTGTGACCCGAGTACCACATTGGGACATCGCGTGCAATGCGCATCATGACCATCTCGTAAAGGGCGTAACGCTCTTCAAACACATCAGTACCGATAGCCGCGACTAGCCAGCCGAAGATCTCGATATCGAAGTAGTTGAAGAAGTTGATCGGAGAAAATATTCCGTCCAATCCGTAAGCAGCGGCGACACCCAACGTGTGGGGCGCGAACTGGGTGTTCAGGAACGTTGAAGGATCATCGTTACTTGACCAACGCCAGCAATGCGCACCGTGTTCACCCATGAAGTCAGGTGGAGCACCCAACGCGTAGTTGATGTGAGTCTGCTGGTCATAGTTGGTGAGATTCACATCAACCATCCCAGTAGCACTCCACAGCTGTTCGATCACCTGTATAGCGGCGATAAGTGTTGGATCAGGTGGGCAAGAAAGCTCAACTTCGATCTTGTCGCCGACGGCCTTTCCGTCGGAACGATCAGGATCATTCACGTATTCCCCAATGAGCGCTTTCCCGGCGTCGAAGTCAAACTTCGGCCAAGCGGCAGCAGCCTTTTCTGAATACCAAGGGCTGTCCGGGCTGAACCACTGTGTTCCTGGAAGCGAAATTCCAGTACCACCGAGAGCTTCAATCACCGCGTCTTGGTTGTTCATCTGGGTTAAGCCCTTACGTACTCGAACATCATCCAATGGCGGATTGTTTAAGTTGTATTGGCCACCGCCGACGTTGTTGCCTTGGAACTCAAGAAGGATGATGTCAGCGCCATCCTCTTTCGCATCGCGTGTGTCACGGATGGTTCCTTGACGCAATGTCTGCATCATGTTTGTTGTACCCGAAAGTAGCGAATCAAGACGTGTTCCCTCATCCGGGATTGGCCGGAAGGTGACCGAGTCCAGGTACGGCAACTGGTTGCCGTCGCTGTCACTCTGCCAGTAGTTGGGATTACGGACCACGATGGTCTCATTATCCAAGTCGCGACTACTCATCATGAACGGACCGGTGCCGATCGGGTTCATGGAATACCCGTCGAAGTCCTCATTAGCTGCTGCTGGATCGAACACCCCGCCAAGGCCTACCCCGTAGAGGAACGCAGGAAATGCGGAATGCGCACCACTCAGGATGTACTTGACGGTGTGGTCATTGACCGCAACAACTTCTGCAACTTTTGCTGCAGAGATTATTCCGGCTGAAACTGCCCCAACCTTCTGAAGTTCGAACATATCGACCAAGGTCTGCGCGGTGAAGGGGTTTCCGTTGTGGAACGTCACTCCTTCTTCAAGTTCGAACGTCCATTCCGTGTAGCCATCGTTCGCCCACCAAAATGAGGCGAGCCAAGGACCGTAGGTGCCGTCTGCTCGACGCTCGACCATGGTGTCGGTCATTGCCTTCATGATGACGAGGCATGGAGATGAACAAGCGTCTTCCCACGACCGTAAACCCGTCGCCTCTGCTTCGAGGCCAATGGTGACGTTGCCGCCGTAGCTGCTCTTTTCTACTACAGCTTCGACTTTGGTATCGACATCGCCTTCGGCTTCTGTGCCGGATTCGATGACTTCGTCGGCCTTTTCGGTAGTTTCGGTAGCTTCGGTTTCTTCGGTTTCTGTACTGCTCGCGGTTTTCGAGCTACTGCTCGACCCCGAGTCGCTGTCGCTACCTCCACAGGCAGCGGCGATCAGCGCAATCGTAAATAACGGTGCGATGATCTTTAGCCAGCTTTTCTTCATGTGAACCCTCCCTGAGTTCTGACTGTACTGCTGGATACTGCGGCGGGCAGATAGCACACCGCTCAGGCTTCCGTATTCGGGAAGCATTGATTGATCAGGCGCTCACCTCCGCCGGTTCGACAACGGAGACGAGCGGGTGATGACACGCGACGTAGTGATCACCTGAAACTTTTTGCATTTGTGGTTCTTCTTCTATGCAGCGGTCGGACGCGTAACTGCATCTGGTGCGGAAACGGCAGCCGGATGGCGGGTCGATAGGAGAGGGTACGTCGCCGTCTTCAATGACGTTGACGTCGAGCACCGCATCGGGATCTGGCGCCGGACTCGAATCCAGCAGTAGCTCTGTATATGGATGCGCGGGACTGCTATAAAGCGCATCTGACTCTGACACTTCACAGAGTTTGCCGAGGTACATCACGGCGACTCGGTCGGAAATATTTTTGACGACAGCAAGGTCATGCGCGATAAACACCAGGGTGAGACCGTATTCGGCTTTGAGATCTTCAAGCATATTCAGTATTTGAGCCTGCACCGACACATCTAGGGCGGAAACGGGTTCATCGCAGATAATGACCTGGGGGTTAAGGACTAATGCTCGGGCAATCGAGATCCGTTGACATTGACCTCCAGAAAACTCGTGTGCCCGTTTTTCGCGCGCTGTTTCCGGTTCGATGCCAACCGCGTCAAGCATGGCGTCGACCTTCTCTGTCTGTGTTTTGGAGTCTCGCGGGCCCCATACGCGGAGGGGTTCGGCGACCACTTCACCGATTTTGCGTCTTGGATTGAGTGAGGAGAGCGGGTCTTGGAAGATGATTTGGAGGTCGGTGCGAGCTTCACGAAGATCTTTTTGATCGAGTTGTGTGAGCTCCATGCCTTTATAGCTGACTGTTCCTGAAGTAGGCGGAGGTAACTGAAGGAGCGCTTTTGCGGTAGTGGACTTTCCACACCCCGACTCGCCTACAAGTCCCAGCGTTTCCCCCTCTTTAACGTCAAGACTTATTCCGCTGACTGCGTGAACTATTCGGCCCCGCGAAGCTGGGAATTCAACCACTACGTCTTCTGCGCGGATGAGGACATCTTCCTTCGGGCGGAGGTGGGCTTTTCCGCTGCCAGCCATCAGCCACCACCAGAGGTTATAGGGGCGTCAACTTCGTCCACTATCTGACCTTGTGCGACGGCGAGAGTGGCAAGCCGTCCCGCCGCCAAATTCTTTTCCCACGCCTCCTTGTTCTCGGTAGTGCCGACGGGATACCAGCAAGCTGACAAGTGGTTCGTTGCTACAGGTTCCAGTGGGGGTTCCTCTTGGAAACACTGTTCTTGAGCGTAGGGGCACCGTGGACTAAACGAGCAGCCGGTGGGTGGGTCGATCAGGCCGGGTGGGCGACCCGCTATAGCGGCTAGGCGCGTGTGGCTTGGCTGATCGATTTTCGGTATGGATCGCAGCAGCGCTTCGGTGTAAGGGTGGGTTGTGTGCTGAAAAATTGTTGCAGTTTCGGCCTGTTCAACGATTTTTCCAGCGTACATCACCAAGATTTGGTCAGTTCTGCCAGCAACTACACCTAAGTCATGTGTCACCAGGACCATGGCCATGCCACGCTCTTGTTGTTGGGAACCAAGCAAATTGAGAATCTGGTGTTGAACGGTTACGTCTAGGGCCGTGGTGGGTTCATCTGCGAACAACAGTCTTGGATTACATGCGAGAGCGATGGCTATTGAAACCCGTTGACGCATGCCGCCTGAAAGTTCATGGGGATATGACGCAAAGCGCGTTTTCGCTTCGGGAATTCGCACGCTCCGTAATAGGCGGATTCCGAGGTCCTTAGCTTTGCTTTTAGATACGCCGAGGTGTTTGCGTACGTGTTCAGTGACTTGCCTGCCGATCTTTACGACAGGGTTCAATGAGGTCATTGGATCCTGAAAGACCATCGCCATTTCCTGGCCCCAAATTTTGTTCATCTTGGCAAGCGGAACGCTAAGCAGGTTTTGGTCTAAGAAAAGAACACTTCCAGAAGTGTGGACGCTTGGCCCAAGATTCAGGCGCATAATTGTTCGGGCTAGCACCGTTTTCCCTGAACCGCTTTCACCAACAATGCCAAGCGTTTCACCTGGATAAAGCCGAAAACTCACACCATCAACAGCGCGAACTGAGCCCGCTGGCATCAAAAAATGCGTAACAAGGTTCTCAACGACGAGAAGCGGAGTGTCCTCTGACATGGCGATCGGATCTGCCACAGTCGTTTCGGTTCCCTTCCTCAGGCCCAGCCAAAAAACGAGGGGCGTTGTACGGAGCCTAACGGTCGTTTAGGCGCAAGAAGCTAAGCCACTGTTCGGCGTGATAGCAAGCACAGAACAAGACAATTTCGAAATAGTTCTTTGAAGCTGGGCAAGGAGCTAACTTCGCCTACCAGGTGTCAATCGTGTGTTTCTTTTTTGGTTGAACCGAACGACGTTCGGATGAGGTGGGTGTGTGCCTCAAAAGGCGGGACAAACCAGACCGAGTTTCTGCAGGTTCGATGATGTCGTCAAAGGAGTTGAAATTTCTCGTGGCAGAGAACGGGTCGGTGGCGCCAAGGTGTGCTGTAGGCCAAGCAACCTGCCAAAGAGGCACAGTATGGCCCGTAGGAGAGCCCGCCATGAGATGTCCGCTTAACCCACCTGCTTGCCGAAGTTGAATCGATGCGATTGGTACTGTGCGCCGTTGTTGGGCCTGAAGCACCCGCGTATGCCAACGGCTAACGAAGGGCGTTAGGCCCGAGTCGGTCTCGATTGCTGTGTACGGGCTATCGATCAGAGAAACGATTGGGTACTCGTAGGTGTCGCACATCTCTACGAAACGGCCGATCTTGGTGGCAGCTGCTTCGGTGATTATCCCGGCATCGATAGCGGGATTACTGGCGAGTACCCCAACCGTTCGTCCATCGATGCGTCCAAGGGCAGTAACGACGCTACGTCCGAAGTTCGGACGGAGTTCCAAAATAGGTTCGTTGTCCACTAAGGCTTGAATCACTGGATGGATGTCATAAGAGCCTGATTCCGGCACCAGGTCAGCGATCCTGTCGGCTGATGCGCTTGGTTGCCCATCGTGTTGATCTCCCAGAAAGTTGAGGTATTGCTTTGCCGCTTGAATTGCTGCGGGCTCATCATCGACGAGAAGATCAATCCCACCAGTGCGGTCATGCATCGCCACTCCCGCGAGTTCTTGAGCCGTGAGAGTTAAACCGAGAGCAGCCTCAACCATCGGTGGGCCACCCATGCCGATGGCTGATCCGCGCGTTGCAATGACGATGTCAGAAAAGCCGGCGAGGCTGGCGTGCCCAGCGAAGGACGGACCAGACACAATAGCTACCGTCGGAACCCATCCAGATAATTCCGCCATTCCATCGAACAAAGTGAACCGCCCAATCTGGCCGCTAAGTTCTAAGTGACCGAGACCTGTTCTTGGGTGTCGCGCGCGACTCCCGCCTCCATCAACAAAGAACGCGACCGGCCAACGCTGCTGGTGCGCAAGCGATATCAAATGCTCGAGTCGTGCAGCGCCGTAACCACCACCACGATCGGTGTAGTCGGTCGAGGAGGTGATA
>ERZ651768.3155-NODE-3155-length-11131-cov-10.065135_pt1 | contig 11131 bp, 10 predicted proteins | sample MGYA00514754_ERZ651768 | MGnify/ENA metagenome assembly ERZ651768 | reverse complement strand
GTTCGGTCCAGGGTGACCTTCACGGTGTCGATGATGGCATCCACGGGCTCCTTCAGGGCATCGCGGATCTCCCGCGTCGAGAACTCCACCGACTCGGGCAGTCCCGTCCGGAGGTTCCTGCCGGTGACCGCGGCCCGGAACTCACGGGTCAACGGATGGGCGGAGCCGAGCCGGACCTTGATGGCCTCGGCGGTGCGGTCACCAACGTCGACCCCCTTGTCCTTCTTGAGGAACTGCTTGATGGCATCGTCCATCTCGTCTCCACCGATCCGCGACGACTGGCTGGACACCACTCCGCCGAGGGAGAGCACCGCCACCTCGGTAGTTCCTCCACCCACATCAACCACCATGGAACCCGTGGGATCGGCGACCGGGAGGCCTGCACCGATCGCCGCCGCCATGGGCTCCTCGATGATGTACACGGGCGGGCGGGCTCCCGCGAACTCGGCAGCCTCCTGGACGGCCCTACGCTCCACGCCGGTGACACCGGACGGAACGCAGATGACCATGCGGGGCTTGGCCCAGCGACGGTTGTGGACCTGCTGGATGAAGTACCGGAGCATCTTCTCGCAGAGCTCGAAGTCGGCGATGACCCCGTTCCTGAGGGGCCGGACGGCCCGGATGTGGGGAGGCGTCCTCCCGATCATCCGCTTGGCCTCCTGGCCCACGGCCAGCAGCGCGCCGTCCAGGGCGTTCACTGCGACCACCGACGGCTCGTCCAGGACGATGCCCTCGCCGCGGACGAGGACCACCGTGTTGGCCGTTCCAAGGTCGACCGCCATGTCACGGGTTCCCAGAGCCGCCCGGCGGGGCGCCTGCCGGAGAGGCCGTCGAACTACGTCTTCGGCCATCGACCGGGTGCTCCGTCGGGTCTCGTGAGGAGGCCGGTGCGCCCCCACTTCCGCTGCAGAGAACGTAACGCGTTCGTCAACTGAATGCCACTCTCGGCGCACGTCCCACCACGCTGAGCGGGCAGAGGCGGCGCTCAGGCCTGGAGGCCGGGAAAGAAGATCCCAATCTCACGATCCGCCGAAGCCTGCGAGTCCGAGCCGTGGACCAGGTTCTCGGTGAACAGCGTGCCGAGGTCGCCGCGGATGGTGCCCGGAGCGGCATCACGGGGGTTGGTGGTCCCCAACATCGAGCGGACCACGGCGAACGTCTCCTCCGGCCCCTCCAGCACCATCACCATGGCCGGCGACCGGGACATGAAGGCCACCAGGTCGTCGTAGAAGCCCTTTCCCACGTGCTCCTCGTAGTGTCGGGCCAACGTGTCGCCGTCGAGGTGGCGCAGCTCGGCGGCCACCACCTTCAGGCCCTTGCGCTCGAAGCGGCCGATGATCTCCCCGACGAGGCCGCGTTCGACGGCGTCGGGCTTGCAGATGACGAGGGTTCGATCCATGGCCGGCAGGCTACGACCGACCGGGCATCCGCGGACCCCGATCAGGAGTCGAACACGTCGTCATCCGGGATGTCCTCTTCGCCGAGGGCGGTACGGGCAGCCGACAGGACGTAGAAGGAGCCCGTCACCAGTATTAGGTCGGCTTCCTCGGCAGTCGCCACGGCCAGGCGCACCGCGTCCACGGCATCGGGCACCGTCTCGACCTCCATGCGGCGCTCACGGGCCAGCGCCGCCAGGTCCGCAGCAGGCACGGCCCGGGAAGACGGAGCCGTGCAGGCCACGACCAGGTCCGGGCCCAGGGCCACCAACTCGTCGAAGAACTCCGCCGGTTCCCGTGGACCCAGCGTCCCCACGACCAGGATCCGACGACCGGTCGGGAACACAGTCGGGACCGCCGCCACCAGGGCCCGGGCCGCATCCTGGTTGTGGGCACCGTCCAGGACCACCAACGGCTCTGTGGCCACCACCTCGAGCCGCCCCGGCACCCGGACCGAAGCCAGGCCCTCGGCCACCACCTCGGTGCCCAGCGGTGCGTCCAGGAACGCCTCGGCAGCCATCAGGGCGAGGGCGGCGTTGTCGGCCTGGTGGTCGCCGTACATCGGCAGGTAGACCTCCTCGTGCCCTCCCGACGGGGTCCACAGCTCCAGGAGCTGCCCGCCGACTGCCTGCTCGACACCCCCGACGCCGAAGTCGGTCCCCTGGAGCAGCAGCGGGTCCGGCGACTCGGCGGCGAACACATCCAGGAGCTCGATCGAGGTCTCCCCCAGCACCAGTGGGCGCCCGGGACGGATGATCCCCGCCTTCTCGGACGACACGTCACGACGCCAGTTCCCCGTACCGTCCGTGTGGTCCCGCCCTATGTTGGTGATGACCGAGACCGCCGAATCGACCACGTTGGTGGCGTCGTACCGACCCAGCAGCCCGACCTCCACCACCGCCGCATCGACCGCCTCGTTGCTGAACCAGAGGAGGGCGGCCGCCGTCAGCAACTCGAAGTAGGACGGCCTCGCGGGGGCCACCCCGGCGTAGCGCTCGAGGTCGGCAACCAGCTCGGCGAACTCCTCCTCGCCTATCAGCCGGCCATCGACGGTGAGGCGCTCGCGCACGGTGTCCACGTGGGGGCTGGCGTAGCAGCCGACCCGGAGCCCGGCGGCCCCGAGGATGGCACCGACCATCGACGACACCGAGCCCTTGCCGTTGGTCCCTGTGACGTGGATGGCCCGGACGTCGTGCTGCGGATCCCCCATGGCCCCGACGAGACCCCGCATCGCATCGAGGCTGAGCCCGTGGATGCGGCCGGCCGAAGCCTCGAGGTTGACGAACCCGCCAAGGAACCGCAGGGCGCCCGCATAGTCGTCGACCGGCGGCCAACCGACGGGACCCGTCACAGCGGCCCCCTCATCGCACCCGGGTCAGGAGGCTGCGCGATCGGGACGATCGGCGCTTCGTGGGAACACGGTCGGCACAGTCTCGCCGAGCACCGCATCCAGGTCGACCACGACCCGGCCTACCTCGTCGGCGCCCGGCAGCTCGTACATGACGTCGAGGAGGACCTCCTCGAGGATGGCCCGAAGGCCCCGGGCACCGGTTCCACGCTCCAGGGCCTGGGTGGCTATCGACGAGAGCGCCTCGTCGGTCACCTCCAGCTCGATGTCCTCGAACTCGAAGAGCCGCTGGTACTGCTTCACCAGGGCGTTCCGGGGCTCAACCAGGATCTTGACCAGCGCCTCGACCTCCAACTGCGGGACCGAGCCGACCACCGGCAGGCGGCCGATGAACTCCGGGATGAGGCCGAACTTGATGAGGTCCTCGGGTCGCACGTCGGCGAACAGGGCGCCCACGTCCTTCTCGGCAGCGGACCGGATGTCGGCACCGAAGCCCACACCCGAGCCACCGTGCCGGGATTCGATCACCCGCTCGAGTCCGGCGAACGCCCCGCCACAGATGAACAGGATGTTCGTGGTGTCGATCTGCAGGAACTCCTGGTGCGGGTGCTTGCGCCCACCCTGGGGGGGAACCGCCGCCGACGTGCCCTCCAGGATCTTCAGCAGAGCCTGCTGCACACCCTCTCCCGATACGTCCCGGGTGATCGACGGGTTCTCGCTCTTTCGTGCCACCTTGTCGATCTCGTCGATGTAGATGATCCCGGTCTCGGCCTTCTTGATGTCGTAGTCGGCGGCCTGGATCAACTTGAGGAGGATGTTCTCGACGTCCTCTCCCACGTAGCCGGCCTCGGTGAGTGCCGTGGCGTCGGCGATGGCGAACGGGACGTTCAACATCCGGGCGAGGGTCTGCGCCATCAGGGTCTTGCCGCAGCCCGTGGGGCCCAGCAGCAGGATGTTGGACTTGGCCAACTCGACGTCGGTACCCGGCCCCGATCCGGCCTGGATCCGCTTGTAGTGGTTGTAGACGGCGACCGAGAGGATCTTCTTGGCCTGGTCCTGACCGACGATGTAGTCGTCCAGGAATGCGTAGATCTCCCGGGGGCGTGGGAGGTCACCCAGCGAGGTCTCGGTGGGCTCGGAGAGCTCCTCCTCGATTATCTCGTTGCAGAGGTCGATGCACTCGTCGCAGATGTAGACGCCCGGTCCGGCGATGAGCTTCTTGACCTGCTTCTGGGTCTTGCCGCAGAAGGAGCACTTGAGGAGCTCGCTCTCGCCGAACTTCGCCACGCTGCTCCCCCGGGCCCCGTCGTCGTCCTACTTGACGACGGCGATCGGGCCGCTGTTGTCGACCAGGTCCCGCTGGTCGATGACCTCGTCGATGAAGCCGTACTCCTTGGCCTCCTCGGCGGTCATCACGTAGTCGCGATCGGTGTCGGCATGGATCTTCTCGACGTCCTGGCCGGTGTGGCGGGCAAGGATCTCCTCAAGCTGGGTCTTGAGCCGCTGGATCTCCCGCGATGCCAGCTCGATGTCGGACACCTGCCCCTCGGCCCCCGCATAGGGCTGGTGGATCAGCACCCGTGAGTGGGGAAGGGCCAGGCGCTTGCCCGGCGCTCCGGCGGCCAACAGCACGGCGGCGGCCGAAGCGGCCTGCCCGAAGCAGATCGTGGTGATGTCCGGCTTGACGTACTGCATCGTGTCGTAGATGGCGAACAGGGAGTTGATGTCGCCACCCGGCGAGTTGATGTAGAGGCTGATGTCCCGATCGGGGTTCTCGGACTCCAGGTGCAGCAACTGGGCGCAGATGAGGTTGGCGATCGTGTCGTCGATCGGCGTGCCGATGAAGACGATGTTCTCCTTGAGCAGGCGGGAGTAGAGGTCGAACGCGCGCTCACCCCGGCTGGTCTGTTCGACCACCGTGGGAACGAGGTAGTTCTGCACCTTGAGTTCTGAGAGGGTCATCCAGCTCACTCTTCGTCGTCGTCGACCGATTCTGCGGCCGATCCATCAGTTTCCCCCACCCTGTCATCGGCGTTGGGGATGGCCTCCTCGTCGACTGGCAGCACGATCTCGGGCTCCGGCGGCTCCAGCAACGCCCGGTCGACCGGTGCGCCGTCCTCGTCGACCACCTCGGCGCGCTCGAACACCCAGTCCAGGGCTGCCTGCTTGCGGAGGTCCGCCCTCACCTCGAGCATGCGACCAGACCTTGCGAGCGCCTCCCGGAGGCCGTCCACGTCGCCCCCGGTCTGGGACGCCAGCATCCCGAGGTACTCCTCCAGCGGCTCACCCACATCGTCGAGCCCTTCGGCGTCGGCGACGGCACGCAGTCCCAGGTCCACGCGGGCCGCCACCTCGGCGCCCTCCCGTAGCTCGTCGCGCAGCGATTCCATGTCGCGGCCCATGGCCTCGAGGTAGACGGCGAAGTCGATGCCCTGGGAGCGCATCCGCATGGCCATCTCGTTGATGCGGTCGTCGACCTCGGCCTCGACCAGGGACGGCGGGACCTGCATGTCGACCAGGTCCGCGACGGCCTGTGCGACCCGGTCGCGTGCCAGCATCGGGGCCTGTCCGCGCCGCATGCCCGAGATCCGCTCCCGGATGTCGGCCGAGAGCTCGTCGATGGTGTCGAACTCCGACGCCACCGCCGCGAACGCGTCATCAGACTCGGGAAGCACCCGGGCCTGCACCTCGGAGACCTCGATCCGGAAGGAGATGGTGCCCTCCTCCTCGGGGTGGTCGGCATCGAACTCCAGGACGTCTCCGGCCGATGCCCCCCGCAGGTTCTCGTCGATCTCGGGAACCACGGCGCCTCCGCCAACCTCGTAGAGGTAGTCGGTGGTGGTCAGGCCCTCGACGGCCTCGCCCTCGAAGGTGCCGTCGATGTCGATGGTGACCTGGTCGCCGTCCTCGGCCGGTCGGTCCACCGCCTCCAGCGTCGAGTGCTGCCTGCGCAGCGCCTCCAACTGCTGCTCCACGTCGGCGTCAGCGGCCTCCGGCGACGGGATCTCGATGCGCAACGAGCCGTGCCCGGCGATGGTCGCCCGCGGCCGGATAGGGACCACAGCATCGAAGGTGAGGTCGCCCTCCTCGTGCCCACCGGTGATCTCGATCTCAGGCGAGTCGATGGCGTCTACGTCGTGGTCGACCAGCGCACGACCGTAGTAGTCGGGAAGCGCCTGCTGGATCGCCTCCTGGCGTCCGGCGGCCACGCCGATGCGGGCCTCCAGGAGCTTGCGGGGGGCCTTTCCGGGTCGGAATCCGGGGAGGCGGACCTCCTTGGCGATCCGCCGGAAGGCCGCCTCCACAGCGACGTCGAACTCGGTCTCGGCGATGGCGACGGTCAGCCTGACCAGGTCGCCGTCCAGTCGTTCAAGGGTGGTCTCCACAGTCTCCGGAGTGTACCGGCGGCCCCCTGACGGCCACCCGGCGAAATGGCCCTGGGTCGGTCAGGCCAGGCGGTCCAGGATCATCCCGAGGTCGTCGACTGTGGTCCTCGGGTTCACGATGCAAAACCGCAGTGCAGGGCTCCCGTCGACCTGTGTGGGGAGGACCAGCCCGACTCCCTCGTCCATCAGTTGGGATGACCAGGCGTCGTAGTCGGCCTGGTCCCATCCGATCCTCCTGAATGCGAGCACGGAGAGCGTGGGGGGCATGACGAGCTCCAGGTGGGGGGCGGCATCGACCATCGCCGCTCCGGCCCGTGCCACCTCGAGGGTCACCTCCACGGACTCTGCGTAGGCCCGCGTGCCGTGGACGGCCAGCGAGAACCAGAACGGCAGGCCGCGGGCCCGACGGGACAGGAGGTGTCCGTAGTCGCTGGGATTCCACTCCGAGCCCGAGTTGATCGGCTCCAGGTAGCTGGCGTGCTGTGTGTGGGCCAGCCGGGCCACCTCGGGCTGGCGGTAGAGCAGTGCGCAGCAGTCGAAGGGGGCGAAGAGCCACTTGTGGGGGTCGATCACCACGGAGTCGCATCGGTCGATCCCAGCGAAATGGGGGCGGGCCGACTCGGCGGCCAGCGCCGCACCCCCATAGGCCCCGTCCACGTGGAACCAGGCCCCATGCTCCGCTGCAGCCTCGGCCACCTCGTCGAGCGCATCCACCACGCCCAGGTTGGTGGTGCCGGCCGTGGCGACCACGGCAAAGACCTCGGTGCCCTCCGGCCGTGCCGCGATGGCGGCGCGCACCGCGTCCCCCCGGAGGCGACGGTCGTCGCCGGTGGTGGCCAGCAGGACGTCCACGTCCATGACCCTCGCCGCTGAGTCGATCGAGGAGTGGGCGCCATCCGAGGCCACGACCGACCACCTGGCCGGTCGACCCGAACCGTCCGCCTCGCGACGACGCATCGCCTGGTCACGACCCGCTATGAGCGCCGACAGGTTTCCCATGGTGCCACCGGAGGCGAAGCAGCCTCCGGCGCCCTCCGGGAGACCCACCAGGTCGGCGACCCAGCGGAGGACCTGGTTCTCGGCGTACACCGTGCCTGCCGCCTCCAACCAGGAGGTGGCGCACATCGAAGACGCCCCGACCACCAGGTCGAACAGGACCGAGGCATTCGTGGGAGCGCCCGGAACGAAGGACAGGAACCGAGGATGGTCGGTCGACAGGCAGGCCGGCGCCAGGTGGTCGGCGAAGGCTGCGAGCACCGACTCTCCCCCGAGGCCCTCCTCGGTGATGGTCTGCCCGACCGCCTCCCAGAGTTCCTGGTGGGATCGGGGACCGTCCAGGGGCAGGTCCGTCCTCACCCGGTCAAGGGCATAGCGGAAGATGGCCCAAGCCAGGTCGTCGGTCGACTCGTCGAACTCGTGCATTCCCACGCCGGGGAGGCTATGTCCCCGCGGTTCGGCTCCCGCCGGTCAACGGATCGTGAACGGGTTGGACATCGGCTCCGCCGAGGTGTTGATCCAGACGGTCTTGGTCCTCGTGAACTCCCTGATGGCGTCGACACCGGCCTCGCGTCCCGATCCCGAGTTCCCGAATCCGCCGAACGGGGCGATGGGCGAGATGGCCCTGTACGTGTTGACCCAGACGATCCCCGCCCTGATGGCTCCGGCCACCCGATGGACCCGGGACACGTCGGCGGTGAAGATCCCGGCCGCCAGGCCGAACTCCGTGTCGTTGGCCATGGCAACGGCGTCGGCCTCCGTGTCGAAGGAGAGCACCGACATGACCGGCCCGAAGAGCTCCACCCGCGTACTCCGGATGTCTTGGTCGGGGCATCCCAGCACGGTTGGTAGGTAGTACCAGCCGGCGTCGAGGCCCTCGGGCCGGGCTCCTCCGGTGTGGAGGATGGCCCCCTGTCCGGTGGATTCGGCGACGACGGCCTCGATGCGGTCCCGCTGTGCACGGGTGGCCAGGGGGCCCATCTGGGAATCGTCGTCCAGCGGATCGCCGATCCGGATGGCCTCGGCCCTCCGGACCAGCTCGGCGATGAACTCGTCGTGGATCCCCGACTGCACGAAGACCCTGCTGCCAGCTACGCAGCTCTGGCCGGATGCGCCGAAGTTCCCGGCCACCGCCCCGTTCACGGCACCATCCAGGTCGGCGTCGTCGAAGATCAGGATCGGTGACTTGCCACCCAGCTCGAGCGAGACCGGTGCCAGGTTGGCGGCGGTGTTGGCCACGATGTGGCGGGCCGTATCCACGCCACCGGTGAATGCCACCTTGCCGACCATTGGGTGGCTGGTCAGCGCCCTGCCGCAGGGTTCGCCGAACCCGCTGAGCAGGTTGACGACACCCGGGGGGAAGCCCACCTCGTCGAGCACCCGGGCGAACTCCAGCAGGGGCGCCGGGGCGATCTCCGAGGCCTTGATGACGACGGCGTTGCCGGCGGCCAGGGCAGGTCCGACCTTGGTGGCGGTCAGGAACAACTCCGCGTTCCACGGCACGATCGCCGCCACAACGCCGATCGGATCCCGTGTCGTGAACACGTGCAGGTCCGGCTTGTCGATGGGCAGGGTGTCGCCCTGGATCTTGTCGGCCAACCCCGCGTAGTAGCGGTAGTAGTCGGCCACGTAGGCCGACTGGGCCCGTGTCTCGGCCGCCAGCTTGCCGCTGTCGGTGGTCTCCACCTCGCCGAGCCTGTGGGAGTTCTCGGCCACCAGGTCGGCCAACCGGTACAGCAGGCGTCCCCGTGCCGTGGCCGTCATCGACGCCCACTCACCGGAGGTCATGGCCCTGTGCGCCGCCCGGACCGCCCGGTCGACGTCGGCCTCCGTGGCCGCCGGCGCCGAGGCCCAGACCTCGCCGGTTGCAGGGTTCGTGGAGTCGAATCGACCTCCGTCGGAGGCCTCGCAGAAATCTCCGTCGATGTAGAGCTGGTAGTCGTTCACGGGGTCTCCTGGTCACGGTGGTCGAGGAAGTCGAGGAGGGCGGCCACGAACGCTTCGGGCGCCTCGAGAGGGGGCAGGTGGCGGAGGCCGGGCAGGATCCGCGCGACGCCGTCGGCCACTGCGGAGGCCAGTGCTTCGCTCATGGCCGGCGTGGAGCCGGGATCCAGCTCACCGGTCATCACGAGCGCCCGGGCGGTGACGTTGGCCGCGGCCGGCATGGTCGGGTCGCCGTCCACGAAGACCCGGTAGGCCTTCAGGTAGGCGGCCACGTCGTTGGCGAGCATGCAGCGGCGCACCGCTCCGACCCGCTCGGGGTGAGCGGCCTGCCAGTCGGAGGCGAACCACCTCTCGATGGCCAGGTCGGCCACCAGCGCCATCCCCTCGGCCTCGGTCCGCGCCAGGCGGGCCTTGGCGACCCGGACCTGGTCGGGCGTCCGGTCGAAGACCGTGTTCAGGAGGGCCAGGCGACCCAGGCGGCCGGGGTGGCGGGCAGCCAGCCCTAGGGCGATCAGGCCGCCCAGGGATAGCCCGGCCAGATCGGGGATCCGGTCCACGTGATCGTCCATGACGGCCAGGCACTGCTGCACGAAGTCGTCCATCGACCGACTCCCGGCCGGGTCGGGCGAACGTCCGTGTCCCAGAAGGTCGTACCTGACGACCCGACGGTCGGTGGCCAGTGCCTCTACCACCGGGTCCCACATGGCGTGGTCGAGGCCCACTCCGTGGATCAGGACGAGCGGCGGACGAGCGCCGGTCTCGACGCCGTCGACGCGGACGAAGGACTCGGCGCTCACTCCTCGGTCAGCCCCATCTCCTCCATGTCGGAGTAGCGGTTGCCAATGCGGTGGTGGGGTCGGCCGCCCACCGAGGCCCCGATGGCAACGACGACCTCGTCGGGACCCGGCGCGTCGGCGACGGCGACCTCGAGCGTCAGGTAGTGGGAACGCCAGCCGGGGTCGACCTTGTGCATCATCGGGATGGACAGCGCCGAGCCGGGACCACCACGTGTGTTGGTGAACGACAGGTAGGAGGTGCCGCCCACGGCGTCGCGGAACACGTTGCCGAAGCGCAGCGTGTGGATCAGCGCCGAACCGTGCTCGACCTCCCCCGACGTCCCGACCATCGCCGCCTTGCCGTAGGCCTCCACGGCATCGCCGCCGCCGGCCATCTCGACCAGACGGGGAACCATCACGTCGGCCAGCCTCGGAGCGACGTCGAGGATGGTGGGTCGCAGGTCCTCCACGAAGCCCTGACCGGTCCATGGATTGGCGATCACGGCCACCACGCCGTGCAGGAGCAGCGGCGGCTCGGCGGTCCTGCCACCCTCGATGTGGATCTCCTCGGTGTGGGTGACCAACTTCCGGATCTCGAGCGGCATCAGGCGGCCTCCTCGGCGGCATCGGCGAACTGGGGAATGACCTCTTCGGTGGACATCGTGATGGTGTCAGTGGACGCCTCGTGCGACACGCGGATGTCGACCACGGTGCCCGCTCAGCGGGGGACGCCGGGCTTGATGTAGGCGGTCCGGGTGCGGGTGAAGAACTCCTGGGCGGTGTCGCCCTGCTCGCGGGCCGCGTGGCCCGACGAGTTCTTCTCGCCGCCGAACGGAGCGTGGATCTCCGATCCCGTGGTAGGGCCGTTGACCTTGATCAGGCCGGCCTGCAGTTCGTGGACGGCCCGGTCGATCTTCCACATGTCGTTGGTGAAGACCGAGGCCGACAGGCCGAACTCGGTGTCGTTGGCCAGAGCGAAGGCCTCGTCCTCGGATTCGACCCGCAGCACCGTGCTGACCGGGCCGAAGACCTCCTCGCGGGTGATGGTGAGGTCGGTACCGCCCACGAACAGGGTCGGCGGGTAGTAGCAGGGACCGTCGGGCGTGCCGGCATTGACGGCCACCGTCTCCGCCCCCTCGGCCTTGGCCTGCTCCACAGCCTCAGCCACCTCGGCCCGGGCGCCGGACGACACCAGCGGGCCGATGCCTACCCCGGTGTCCTGGCCGTCACCCACTACCAGATCAC
>ERZ651768.3154-NODE-3154-length-11134-cov-3.096590_pt1 | contig 11134 bp, 10 predicted proteins | sample MGYA00514754_ERZ651768 | MGnify/ENA metagenome assembly ERZ651768 | reverse complement strand
TGAGTAAGATATCTCTCCATTTCTTATCTTCTCAGAAGTTCCTGTTTTTCCTGCTACTTGCCTGCCTTCTATCCTTGCTCTTCTACCAGTTCCTGATCTTGAATTAACTGTTTGAATTAACATATTATTTATAAATCTCACTGTGTCTTCAGGTAAAATTCTTAATTCTGGTTTTGGACTGCTTAACTCTCTGTCATAGAAAAGATTTAACTCTTTAAAAATACCTTTATTTGCCAATACCTGATAAGCCTGAGCAATTTGAAGAGCGCTCAAAGAAATTCCATATCCATAACATGAACTTACCCTATCTCTGTTACTAAAAGTTGAGGCTTGGGGTAAGAAACCTGCCCTTGAAGGAATAAGTATGTTTGAAGGTTGAGTTCCTATCCCAAAATTCGAAAAGAAATCAATTAAGTATTCTGATTCTAGGTCTTTGCATAACTTAACCATCCCCACATTGCTAGAATAAGAAATAATGTCAGATAAGGTTAAAGTTCCATAATCTCTAAAGTCATTAGTTTTATAACCACCATATTCTATCCATCCCGGAGAAGTATTAATTCTCATACCTCTATCAACCTTGCCAGAGTTAACAACTGCAGCCATAGCAATTGGTTTAATAACTGACCCAGGTTCAAACACATCTACTGTTGCTCTGTTCCTAAAAACACCCAGATCTTTAATGTCTCTTCTATCAGATGGGTTGAAAGTGGGATAGTTATTTAAAGAAAGTATATCTGCTGTCCTTGGGTTAATTATGACAATACTTCCTGACTCAGCCCTTGAATTCTCTACAGCTTTTTTTAATTCATGATAAGCAATAGATTGTAAGCGGATATCAATGGTAAGTTTAAGGTCTTTCCCTTCTCTAGGAGAGTTTCTTTTACCTCCTATCACTCCAATTGGACTTCTTATACCTGAAAAAACACCATTCTCGCCTTTCAACATTTTGTTAAATACCAATTCGGCTCCTTGAATACCCCTTCTATCTATATCAGTAATACCAACAACATGTGAACTAATCTCTAGTTGAGGATAACTCCTTCGGAGATTTTGTCTAAAGAAGATTCCTTTTAAATTCATAGTTTCAATCTTTCTTTTTCTTTCTTCTTCTATGTGTCGAATTATTTCAACATGCCCTCTTTTCTTGTTAAGTATTCTTTCTATTTTGTTTGCTTCTATTTCCAGTAAAGGGAGTAAGGAACTAATCTGTGATTTATTTGGTTTAAACAAATTAAGGTCTGCTATAACCGTATAACCTTTGACATCAACTGCCAACAACCTGTCATTTCTATCAAGTATTTTCCCTCTTTTTGCAAGAATGGAGCTTTCTAAGATTGTCCTTGAATCAACTTGCTTTTTTATAAATTCATCTTGAAAGACTTGAATATAAATCAGTCTTATTATTAAGATAATAAATCCAAAAAGAAAAAGAAATTGAATAAAGAACGATCTTCCAGAATAGTTACTTACTCTAGAAATCATAAAAAATGATAAATTTAGTCTAATTGAGTTCTTACAAAAGAAGGTATATCAAGAAATTCTTCTTCTTGCTTTTCTTCTTCTTTCTTTTCTGCAATCTTTTCTATTGAAGGAGGATTTTCTAAAAGCTTTCTAGCTGCATCACTTAAAGGAAGAGGAGACCTTTCTATGCCTTCTTTAACCTTAATACCCGAAATGTCTAATGGCTTTTTAACGGAGGGAGAGGAACCTAAGCCAGTAGCAATAACAGTCACAATTAAGTCATTACCTACAGTTTCATCTATAACTGCGCCCGTTACAATAATTGCATCTCGATCAGCAAATTTTTCTATGCAATCTCCAACAGCCTTTATTTCTCCTAATGTAATCTCGGTTCCAGCAGTTATATTAACTAATACGCCTTTTGCATCCTTTAAGCTAATATCTTCTAATAATTTACTCTCTACTGCCTTTTCAGCTGAAATTCGAGCCCTTTCTGGACCAGAACCTACACCAGTACCCATCATGGCTGTTCCTCTTTCCGACATTACAGTTCTAACATCAGCAAAATCCACATTAATTAAACCTGGACACATTATGATATCTGAGATACCTCTTACTGCTCCAGCTAAAACATCGTTAGCTTCTTTAAAAGCTTCTATCATTGCACAATCTTCGCCTAGAACCTCTAGTAATTTCTGGTTAGGTATAGTTATAAGAGAATCTACTTCCTCAACAAGTTCCTTGATTCCCTCTTTTGCTATCTTCATTCTTTTAGAACCTTCAAGTTCAAAAGGCTTAGTGACAACAGCAACAGTTAATATGTCTAGTTCCTTAGCAACCTGAGCAACTATAGGTGCAGCACCTGTTCCAGTGCCCCCTCCCATACCTGCAGTAATAAAAACCATATCACTGCCTTTCAGCATTTCTTTTAATCTATCTCTATCCTCAAGTGCTGCTTCTCTTCCAATATCAGGATTAGCCCCAGCTCCTAAACCATCAGTAATACTCATTCCAAGAATGAGTTTGTTAGGTGCAGAATTCTTATCTAGGGCCTGCTTATCAGTATTTATTGAGATAAACTCCGCTCCGTTTATTTTTCCTTCCACCATGTGCTGAACGGCATTACCTCCCCCACCTCCAACTCCGATCACTTTAATAACGGCATTACTTTTATTTTCTTCTACTATCTCCCATTCACTCATTCTAAACTCCTTTATAACTATCTAAAGATTTCCGCCTATCCACCTAGTTAATCTATTTAAGATATTTTTATCTCGATGGATATAATTCATATGATCTTCTTGCATTTGTTTGTGCCCATAAAGTAACAGGCCTATTGAGGTTGCATAGACTGGATTGTGTATAACTTCAGTAAATCCACCAACAGTATTAGGTGAACCCAATCTGACAGGTGCATGAAATACTTCTTCTGCAAGTTCGATTGCTCCTTCAACTTTTGAAGCTCCACCTGTAAGAACCACTCCAGCAGGGATAAGTGATTCAAATCCACTCAAACTTAACTTTTGTTGGGCCATGCTAAAGATTTCAACATACCTCCTTTCCAGAACATCTGCTAAAGATTGTCTTGATAATTCCCTTTCTGGTCTTCCTCCCATTCCAGGAACCATCATCATTTCTGCAGCTTGTGTTAAAGAGCTTACAGCACATCCATATCTTAGCTTGATATCTTCAGCTTGAGTTGGAGGAGTCCTTAAGGCTTCAGCTATATCATGTGTCACATGATCTCCTGCGATGGGAATGATATCTGTATAAGAAATTGAACCGTCTGTAAAAACTGCAATATCAGTAGTTCCACAACCAATGTCTAATAGACAAACTCCAAGTTCCTTTTCGTCTTTGGTAAGAACAGAATAACTAGATGCCAATGGTTCTAAGACAAATGCTTCAATATCTAGGCCGCATGCAGAAACGCATTTATGTATATTTTGAGATGAATTTTCGCTACAAGTGACTAAATGAACTTTAGCTTCTAATCTAGCACCAGCCATGCCTAAAGGTTCTTTAATACCATCCTGTTTATCAATTATGTAGTCTCTTGGTAAAACGTGAAGTAACTTCTGATCTGCAGGAATAGCCATTGCTTGAGCAGTCTCAATAACTCTATCTACATCTCCATACTTAACTTCTCCATCTCTTATTGGTACTACTCCTTCTGAATTTAAACCTCTTATGTGACTGCCAGAAATACCAACATAACAAGAGCTTATATGACAACCGGCCATTGATTCAGCCTCTTGAATGGATTTTTTAATAGCTTGCGTTGTAGATTCAATATCCACAACAACTCCATTTCTTAAACCTCTTGAGGGTTGACTACCCAGTCCCACTACCTCTATATCTCCCTCGCGAGTGGCTTCAGCCACAACTGCCACTACTTTAGAAGTGCCAATATCCAAGCCTACCAACATCTCATTCTGATTAACTCCACTCATTTTTCTCCCTCAATCAATTAAAAAGAACAGAAATTCCATTGTTATATCTAAAATCCATGTTTCTGATATTATTAAGTTTTCCTGAGAACAGCTCGAACGAGATGAAATCCTCGAGACGTTCAAGCTGTTCCCGGAAATTCTTTTTACTAAAAGTTAATTCCGTTCCTTTATTAGTTATTACCTTTAAATAACCATCAGAACCTAAATTAACTTCCTTTATTGTTTCTTCATATCTATTAAGTTGGGCTTGAATCTCTCTAGAAATGTCTAATAATTCGAGTCTTTTTGATTCAGGACCTCTTAAGATTAATAAATTAAGATTTGAGTTATTAAATGAAGGGTTTATTAACATACCTGAATGAGTTAGATATTTATCTTCTTCCCACTGTGTTAGAGGTTGATGTTCCTTTACTTTGATATTGTATTTATTGGGCCATTTTCTTTTTGACTGAAAGCCAGATACCCAAGTTTTTGTATACAACTCTTTGGTAACGCTTGAATAATCAATAGCTTTGCTTAGTATTAAACTTGAGACCGTATCCTTTATCACCTTTTGGTTAGACAGTATTTTATGATCTGAAAATACAGAAATATCAGTCTGATTGAGATCACTAGGATCAGTTAATTCTGAACATCCTAATGTAGATAGTATTAACAGTAATGGAATTAACTTATTCATGGTTTAGAATCTTCTCTAAATACAGTTACCTGTTCTTTTAACAAGGGAGATCTCATGCCTAAATGGTCTGTGGCAATCTTTCTTATAGTTAATTGATTCCTGTAGTTTTCTACTTCGTTCAATAATAGATTGGATTGAAAGGAGAGTTCTTCTTGCTTTTGATTTAACTCCTCAATTTCTGAAAAGGAAATTCTAAAATCATAGACCTGTGATACTAAATAGATAGAACTAAGAACAAGTCCAAATATTAGACTACTTGCTATTATTTGTTTTTTTACCTCTAACATATCAAGCTGCTTTTTCAACTACTCTTAAAATTGCACTTCTACTTCTAGGATTTTTTTGAATCTCACCTCTATTTGGCTTTATATGCTTTCCACCCACTCTTTTAAAAGAAAACTTGCTTCCATCTATACTTTTCCCTTGTATGAATCTCTTAACTAATCTGTCTTCAAGGGAATGAAAGCTAATAACAGCCAATCTACCCTTTTTCTTTAAAATTTTTCCGGCGGTATTCAATGCATCCCGCAGCTCTTCCATTTCAGAATTAATCTCCATTCGAATAGCTCGAAATGTGTTAGTTGCAGGATGTCTCTTAGAAGATCTAGGTTTACAAGACATGATAATTTCAACGAGGTCAAAAGTTGTATTTATGGGATTTACATTTCTTTCTCTACAAATTAATTCTGCTATTTTCCTGGACTTTCTCTCTTCACCTTTTTCCCATAAAACCCTAGCAATCTCTTCTTTGGTTGATTGATTGATCCAAGTCTTAGCTGAAATACCATTTGACTGATCCATTCTCATGTCCAGGGGACCAAGAAATTGAAAACTAAAACCTCTTTTTGGATCATCTAATTGTTTTGAAGATAGCCCTAAATCTAAAAGAATACCGTCAACGGTTTCATCATCAAAATGCTTTGCTAAATGTCCAAATTTATCATTGATGAAAGTGAACCTTACGTCATTTTCACTGACTTCATTTGCAGCTTCTATACTAATAGGATCTCTATCTAAAGCTGTAAGTTTAGCTTCGGGGTCTAGGTTATTAAGAATAGCTAAGGAATGACCACCAAGTCCAAATGTACAATCAACATAGTTTCCCTTTCTGTTAAGAACAAGATTATTGATAACTTGCTCTACCATAACAGCCTCATGGGATTTGTAGCGCCTCAAAAAGGAATCTCCTCTAAAGCTGATGGTAAATCTGACAGTAAGTCTTCTCCCTCAACCTGGAATCCTAATTCTTTCTTTTTCCAATTCTCTAAATTCCATAACTCTAACTTTGAGCCCATCCCAATTAAGGCCACTTTTTTCTTAGCTTTCAGGCCTGCAAAATCTCTTAAAAGTTGAGGTATTAATAAGAGCATTCTTTCTGAAACTTCAAAATCTGTAACAGAAGCATTTCCCAAGATTTTCCACTGCATGGCTCTAGTCTTTCGGTTTAAGCCTCCTAAAGCTTCAAATTTAGAAGAAATCTCTTTCCATAGTTTTCCAGGATAAATAAGTAAAGAAGGGTATTGGGGATCTTTTGTTACAGCAATACTACCTTCACAACTTTGTCTTAATTGGTCCCTATACCTTGCAGGAATAACAATTCTGCCCTTAATGTCTAAGGTAAGAAAGCTAGATCCATAAATACTTAAACTCACTCTTATTCCTGTTTTTTTATAAAGTATCCTATCTGTGTCCTACATTTCGGTACACTTCTACACACTTTGGCACACTTTATTGATAAATACTATGTATTGTCAACTATTAAATACACTCAAGAGTTAAGTCTTCAGCTTAATAATGGCTGATAAAAATCAATCTTTTTTTAAAAGGAAAAAATTTGAGCAATTTAAGGGGTTGAGCCGACCTATAAGCCGGGTTCTGTCTAGGATAATCATTCATCTAGGTTCTGCGTCACCGCAAAACTCAAGCAACCTACCCAGGTTCAGTGAGGGCACACTATAGAACCTCTATTTGGTCTTGCTCCAGAAGGGGTTTGCCATGCCAAAGATGTTACCATCTGAGCGGTGTGCTCTTACCACACCATTTCACCCTTACCCATAAAATTGGGCGGTATATTTTCTGTTGCACTTTCCGTAGGCTTACACCTCCCAGGTATTACCTGGCTTCATGCCCTAAGGAGCCCGGACTTTCCTCTCTAAAAAGAGCGATTATCTAGTCAGCTCTTAAGAAGTATATACCCTAGATAAAGATATAAAATTATTTTTGCTCCAGTATGAACTTATAAAGGGAGTTTTTTTTAATTCCAAATACTTTCGAAGCAAGAGAAAGAGCTTCCTTTTTCTTCATTTTCTCGAGAATTATTTCAAGAACTTTTGCTTGGTCATTAGTCAAAAGTATTTCTTTTTTAACCTCTTTTATTCCTTCGACAACAATTACAAACTCTCCCTTTAAAGAATTTTCATCTAAAGAAATTTCGCTTATAACTTTATTAATTTCTCCTCTATAGAATGTTTCATGTAATTTAGTCATTTCTCTAGCAATAAAAACCTTTCTTCCAGGACACAGTCCTTCTAAGTCCACAAGGAAATCTTTAATTCTCCTTTTAGATTCAAAGACAATAGATGTTCTGTTTTCGGAAACTAATGATTTCATGAAGGACTGTTTAGCTTTTTGTTGTTTTGGAGGAAATCCATAAAAGATAAACTTATCTGAAGGGAAACCTGAAATACTCAGAGCAGAAATTAACGATGAAGGTCCTGGTATAGGTATTACCTGTATAGATTCTTCTTGCGCAGCTTTAACTAGCAGATACCCAGGATCAGAAATAAGAGGAGTACCCGCATCACTGATTAATGCAATGTTAAGACCATCCTTGAGATTAGAAATCAAATACTTCAATTTCTGTTTCTCAGAAAAATTATGATAAGAAACTAATCTGGTAGTTATGTTGTACTTATTCATAAGTATCTTGGATTTCCTAGTATCTTCAGCAGCACAAAAATCTACACTAGATAAACAATTTAATGCTCTTTTAGAAATATCTTCTAAATTTCCAATTGGTGTAGCTACTATATACAGGACCCCAAATTTAGTATTCTTACTCATAGTGAATCATCTTAATAAATTATTAATAGCTTTCGTAAATATAATTTTTTTCGTTTCTTGTTCTTCAAACCTTATTGATAGCTCTTACCAAACTAAAGAATTAATTTCTATTGACAAACCTAAAATTTCTTACGACTTCAAAAAACTTCCAAAAAAAATCAATATTTTTTTGTTAGGTACTAATCAAACTGAAGAAAAGGAGTTTATAAATGGCCTATCAATCAATTACTATTACTATAAAAACTATTTTAACTATTCGCCAGAAATAAATTTTGTAACTAGAAAAGAGATTATTAAAAGCAATTGCCAAGTCAATAGTGACTTTCGTGATTACTCTATTATTCTTTTAAATAATAAATTTTTAAGAGATTTAGATCCTATCTGCTTAAACAACCTGCTTAACTTAAAAGGTTTGCTGGTATTACCGGGTACAAACTTAAAAAATGAAAATTTTGAGCAGGATACATTTAACGTGAATAGGCAAGATGAATACAAAGATCTACTAACATATGCAAAAAATAGAGGGAACAAAAACTCTCTGATAATAGATGATAAAAATACTAGAGATAAAGAGGTTCTTAAACAAATCTGGGTAGACCTAGAGGGGAAAATATTAGATTCTTCCACTTCGGAAAATAAATTTAATGAAAATCTGCTTGCAAGACTTCTGCTAATCGAAAGTAGTAAAGACCGGACTAGAAAACTTTCTAGAGTTTTATCCGTCCCTCTAGAAAGTATTCCGAGAAGAAGAATGGACTTAGACTCAATAATCCTCTCAGTCTCATTGTCAAAAGCAAGGAGTTTAAAGCCAGAACTAGAATATAATTTTGGAGAATCTCTTGCAGTATACTTTCTTCCAAATTGGGAAGACGATGAATACTACCTAAGAAAGGAATTGGATCTTGAAGGTGTTTTTTTGATTGATATGCCTTGGATGTTGAATACTAAAATTCCATACCTTGAGAACCTGCCTCAGAAGAGGAACAGAAACTTCGCTGTTGGATACGATGCCTATGAAATAGCCCTTCTCTTAAATAATCCTTTAAGCTCTAAACAATTCCAACTCTCAGGTATGTCTGGAAACATAACTTATAACGGAAGAGATCTTTTAAGAAAATCTCTAAAAGTCTCTATTCAAGAGGGGCTTTTTAAGGTTATAAGATATTAAATTAAAGGGAACGTATTTCTTTTTCTATATCAGTCAAACTATTGATAAAAGCTTTTCTTGTAAAAACATTCTTCATATATTCATTAAGAGGTTTGTGCTTTGCATCATTAGGAACTTCAATTCTTAATAATGGAAGTCTCCATAAAATAGGAGCAATGCAACAATCCACTAAAGAAAATTCATCATTCATAAAGAAGGCTTTTTCTTTAAAGATTGGAATTACACTAATTATCAAGGACTTTAATTGTTTTTTTGCTTTTTTTTCAGCTGTTTCCTTTAAATTACCTTCAAGGATTTGGTCAAACAAGGAACACCAATCATTCTCTATTCTTTTGATGTACAAACGAATGTTCGCTCTAGCCACTGGATATACAGGTAATAATGGCGGATGAGGAAATCTTTCATCGAGATATTCCATCAAAGTTACTGAATCGTATAGACAAACATCTCTATCAACCAAAACAGGTAAGGTTGCATAAGGGCTCATATCTAAAATTTCACTTGTTAATCGATTCTTGTCTATTTCCACAATTTCTGAAGAGATGCCTTTTTCTTCTAGAACTATCCTTACTCTTTGACAATAATGATCAGAAGGATCTGAGAAAAGAGCCATTGAAGTTCGTTTGCTGACAGAAACCATTTTTTTCTCCAGATTGATTAATGTATATCCTTATTAAATTCCCTGTAAAGAAGGTAACTTAGAACAGTAAAAATTAGGAGATATAAAATAACAAACTTGCCTATGTATTTTCTTTCTTCTTCTATTGGATCTGACATGTATGCAAGAAAATTAGTTAAGTCTTTCATGTTACCTCTGAATTCTTCTGAATTCATTTCGCCTTCTTCTTCCACTACTAAGAAACCACATTGTTCCTTTGTAACGATTTCTCCTGATAATGGATCTTGTTTTTGTCCTCCATTAGACGCTATTTGGGGAACTTGTTTACAGATTGATTTTTGTAACCCTTGAAGGTTATATAGAACATGAGGCATGGCCACGTTCTCAAATACTTTGTTGTTAACACCGTAAGGTCTTGATTCGTCTTTATAGAAACTAATGAGATAAGTATAAACCCAGTCCGCACCCTTAAGAGAAGTTTCTAAGGTTAAATCTGGTGGAGAAACACCAAACCAGTCTTTAGCTTCCGATTGATCCATGCTAATAGTCATGAGATCGCCCATTTTCTGATCACCAAAAAGAAGATGTTTTTGGAAAAGATCCTCAGGAATCCCAAGATCTTTTGCAACTCTATTGAACCTAGCATATTTTAAAGAATGACAGCCATAACAATAGTTCATGAACATCTTCGCTCCTTTTTGTAAAGAAGCTTTATCTAAATAATCAGTATCTGCTTCCTCGCAGATACCCCGATGAAGACCATCACTAGAAAGATAATCGCCACAAGGTTCACCTTCAGCAGAAAATATTGTTGAAGACAATAAGGAAATAACAAAAAAGAAAATTTTCATTGAAGCTTTATCCTATCTGGAACAGTTCCACATTTTTCGTATTTTGTGTAAAAAGGCATCAGTAAGAAATAGGCAAAGTAAAGAGCTGTAAAAACTTGTGCTAAAGATGTACGAAGAGGATTGGGACGTACCATACCCAAATATCCTAATACAAAAAAACTTACAACTAAGCCACAAAGAGCTAACTTACTATACATTCCTTTATATCTAATTGACTTAACTGGACTTCTATCGAGCCAAGGAACGAATGCGATTATCACCATTCCTGCAGTCATAATAACGAAGCCCAAGAATTTAGCCGTCAGAGGTCCAATTGGGAAAGTGATAGCTCTCAACATCGCATAATAAGGAGTGTAATACCAAGCGGGAACTATATGTTCAGGAGTTATTAGATTGTTTGCTTCTTCATAGTTAACATACTCTATTAAATAGCCTCCTCCATCAGGAAAAAAGAAAATAATAAAACAGAAAATAATTAAAAAGACACCTATGGCAAATATATCTTTCATAACATCATAAGGAAAAAAAGGAACTGTATCTAAAGGCACTCCATTTTCATCAACATGTTTTTTTACATCAATGCCTTCAGGGTTATTTGAACCTACTTCATGTAAAGCAATAATATGTACAAATACAACTGCAATTAATGCCAAGGGCAGAAGAACTACATGAAAAGCAAATAACCTACCTAAAGTTATTCCAGAAATCAGATAATCTCCTCTAATCCAAGTTAATAATTCTTCTCCAATGAAAGGAATTGAACCAAATAAAGACATTATCACTTGAGCTGCCCAAAAAGACATTTGACCCCAAGGTAAAACGTAGCCCGTAAAGCCT
>ERZ651768.3152-NODE-3152-length-11135-cov-20.647405_pt1 | contig 11135 bp, 8 predicted proteins | sample MGYA00514754_ERZ651768 | MGnify/ENA metagenome assembly ERZ651768 | reverse complement strand
ACCTCGACCTGGTACTTGGTGATCTTTTCGAAGATCGGCATCTGGTCAGTCTCCTGGAAGCCGCCGAGGCCCTCACCACCGATTCCGGCCTGCGGGGTGATGCAGACCACCGGGGAGTGGGCCCAGTAGGCCGCGGCGATGGCAGTCACGAAGTTTGTGACCCCGGGCCCGTTCTGGGCGATGCAAACTCCGTGGCGTCCGCTGACCCGGCTGTAACCGTCGGCCATGTGGGCCGCGGCCTGCTCGTGGGCCACCGAGTAGAACCGGATGCCGGCCGGTTCGAAAATGTCGAGGGCGTCCATGTAGGCGGACCCGACAATCCCGAATACGTCGGTGACGCCGTGGCTGGCCAGGGTCTCTACGAATGCCTCGCTGGCGCTCATGTGGGTCATGGGGCTCTCCTGTGGTTTTCCGCAGCGGGGGTCGGGGGGACTGCCGGTGAGACGCTATAGCTAAAAGCGGAGACGGTGGTCGGGCGTGGGGGGTTACCAGATGACCAGAACGGCCCCGACGGCCACGGCAACCGCACCCCAGAAGGCTCGGGGGCCCAGGGCCTCCCGGGCGACCAGGGTGCCGATGACCACCGAGACCTGGCGCAGGCCGGCCACCTGCCCGGCCTGGGCCCGTTGGAAGGCCACAAGCACCAGGGCGTAAGCCCCGCCCTGGCCTAGGCCGATCAGAATCCCCTCACGGGCGACGCTCCGGAGCCGGGACAGGGCCGGGCGACGTGCGGCAAGGGCCAGAGAGCCGCCCAACAGCATCAGCACTGCCATGTAGCCGAGAGTTCCGGTCTGGTCGACCGAACGGGCGTCGATCAGCGAGTATCCGACGGTGGCCAGCCCGGTCGCAGCGGCGAACACCACGGCCCGTCGTTCCCGGAGATGGTTGGCCAGACCAGCCAGCAGGAACAACCCACCGGTGAGCACTACGAGGCCCATGGTGGTGGCCGTTGACGGGGTCTCGCTCAGAAACACCCAGCCGCCCAGACCGATCAGCAGAGGGGCCGTGCCGCGCGCGATCGGGTAGGCCACGCTGAGGCTGCCTTCCCGGTAGGCCGAACCGAGCATGTTCAGATAGAGGGCGTGGGCCAGCGCGGAAAGTACCGCCCACCCCAGAACCTCGGTCGGCGGATCCAAGACCAGCGCCGGGATGAGTACCAGACCTGATCCCAGGTAACTGACCACGATGGCCGTTGGTGGATCGGACGAGCGGTGTAACAGGGTGTTCCAGCAGGCGTGTAGAACGGCCGAGGCCAGGACTAGGAGGACGGCGGAGGTCGGCATCCCCGGTCCCTGGTCAGTCCCGAGCCATTAGCCCGGCGATCACCGCCACGTCGACGATGTCGTCGGACGAGGCTCCCCGTGACAGGTCGTGCAGCACCCCGTCAAGCCCCTGGAGCAGCGGACCGTAAGCCCGCGCCCCTCCCAGGCGTTCGGTGATCTTGTAGGCAATGTTGCCGCTGTCCAGGTCGGGGAACACAAACACGTTGGCTCGCCCGGCCACTGCCGACCCGGGCGCCTTGACCTTGGCCACCTCGGGGACCCACGCCGCGTCGAATTGCAGCTCTCCGTCACTGTCCAGGTCGGGGAAGGTGTCGGCCAGATACTCGGCGGCCCGACGGACCTTTTCTACCCGGGGGTGCGTGGCGCTTCCCCGGGTAGAAAAGGAGAGCAGGGCCACCCGGGCCGACTCGGTCGTCAGACGCTCGAAGGTCGCGGCAGTAGCTCGGGCGATGGCCGCCAGTTGCTCGACGTCGGGGTCGGGGACCACGCCGCAGTCCCCGTAGGCGATCGGCTGACCGTCGGGCAGAACGAGGAGGAAACAGCTGCTCACCAGGCCTGCGCCGGCTCCCACCCCCAGCACTCCCAACCCGGCCCGTACCACGTCGGCGCTGGGCCGAGTGGCTCCCGCGACCCCGGCGTCGGCGCCACCCGATGCCACCAGTACCGCGGCAGCCACCACGGGGTCGCCGGTGTCGAGTCCGGCGGTGGTGGCTCGGGCGACAGCGTCGGCCATGGCCGGATCGCCGAGGTCGACCACCGGTTCGACCACTACGGCGAGGCCGTCGGCCCGTAGTCGGGCGGCGGCGATGTCTGCCCGGGGGTCGCCGAGGTCGGCCAGGACAACCCGGGCTGGGGCGGACACGGCCCGCTCGTACCAGCCCTCGACAACCGCCGGGGGGGCGCCACTCACCGGGAATCCCTCCTGATGGTGTTCAGCCCTTGCCTCGCCAGGGGATGAGCCGTGCCTCGAGGAACCGCATGATCATCTCCATAGCTGCCCCGATTACGCCGATGATGATGATGTTCACAAACACGATGTCCATCCGGAAGAACCGGCTGGCGATATAGATCGTGGTACCAAGGCCCTTCTCCGCACCTATGAGCTCAGCGGCAATAAGGGTGCCCCAACTCACACCGAGCGCCACGCGGACTCCTGTGAAGACCTCCGGGAGTGCGTTGGGCAGGATGACGTACCGGAGGATCTGCCACTTGTTGGCCCCCAAGGAGTAGGCGGCGTGCACCTTCGAGCCCGACACGCCGAGCACCCCCGATCGGGCGGCGATGATCATCACCCACACCGAGGCCCAGACGAGCAGGTTTACCTTCGACTCCTCACCGATTCCGAACCACATGATGAACAGCGGTAGTAGGGCCAGGGGCGGGATCGGCCGGAACAACTCGACAATGGGATCGAAGATCCCGCGCATGATCCGCGAGAGTCCCATGGCGAAGCCCACCGGGATCCCGATGACGGTACCGATGACCATTCCCTTCAGAACACGGCTGAGACTGGCCGAGGCATGCTCCCAGGCGGAGGTTCTGCGATAACCGTCCTGCCACCATTCCACGAACGCGTCCCATATGACCACCGGACTCGGAAAGGTCTTCTCGTCAAGGATCGGCTCGGGACCACGGGTGATGTACCACCACAGCACCAGGAGGCCACCCAACGAGACAACCGCCCATACCTTCGACGTGGTGACTTCTGCGGCGTCGCCGAAAGTGACCGTCTTGCGGCTCTGGGTCCCCCGGCGGCCGAACCGGGGAAACTTCCTCAAGCCGGCAGGCAGGGCATCCACGGACGGTGGGCTTTCTTTCACGACATCCCGCCCTCGTGGCCCATGATCTGTTCCTCCATACCCCAGATCATCGAGAGCAGTTCTTCACGCTTCTCGATGAACTCCGGTGAGGCCTTTAGTTCCCGGGGGTCGACACTCAGACCCACTTCGGCGAAGGGCAGTTCGTACTCCCGCTCGATCCGGCCCGGACGGGGGGCCATCACGAAGAGGCGATCGCCGAGAAACAGGGCCTCTTCGACACTGTGGGTGACCAGGATGATGGTCTTGCCCGTCTCCTGCCAGAGTTTGAGGATGAGGCCCTGCATCTTCTCCCTGGTCAGGGCGTCAAGCGCTCCCAGCGGCTCGTCCATGAGGATGACCTCCGGATCGTTGGCCAAGCATCGGGCCAGGGCCACCCGCTGTTGCATGCCCCCGGAGAGTTCATAAACCGCCTTGTCGCCGAATCCCCGGAGGCCCACGGTGGCTAGGAGGTCCTCAACGATGACGGCCGTCTCGGACTTCTTCTTCCGGTTCATCCGGGGTCCGAAGGAGACGTTCTGGGACACGTTCTGCCATTCGAACAGTGCACCCTGCTGAAAGACCATCCCCCGCTCCTGTCCCGGACCGGTGATCGGTTCCCCACCCAGGGTGACCGTTCCTGAGGTGGGGGCCAGGAATCCAGCTGCGATGTTAAGCAGGGTGGTCTTGCCGCAACCCGAAGGGCCAAGCAGAGTGAGCAGCCGCCCAGCCTGTAGGTCAAACGAGACGTCTGAGAGGGCGTGCACCGAACCGCCCTTGGGCAACTCGTAGACCATTTCGAGGTTGGAAACGGACAGGTTCTTCACCGGACCACCCGGGGTGACATTTCTCCGATGCTAGGCAAACCCACCTCCCGGCGCTGGTCCACAAGCGTCTCTCAGTCGTTGTGGTCGAGCCAGTCGTCGACCCGGGTGAGGATCTGGTCGACCCGATCGACCAGATCGCCAATGACCTCGGAATCGGCGATCAGGGGTGGTGAGATGGACAGACCGGTGTAACCCCGGTCGTCGGGACGGATGGTGGTGCGGGCCTGGCGGATGAACCCGCTAAGCACCCCGCCCTGCAGGCCCGCCTCCTGCGAGTCGCTCAGGGCCATCCCCTCGTCCCGGTCGGCACACAGGTCGACGGCGTAGAAGAAGCCCGCGCCCCGGACCTCGCCCAGACAGCGGTGGTGGTCGGCCAGGTCTTGGAGCCGGTCGGCGAAATCGCCTTCGGTGGCCATCACGTGGTCCAACAGCCCTTCATCGCGCATGGCCGTCATGTTGGCCACGGCTACTGCGGTAGCCACGGGGTGGCCGCCGAACGTGGAACCGTGCATGTAGGTGGCCATCGGTGAGTCGTAGACCTCAGCAACCAGGGGCCCGCGGATGGCCAGGCCACCGAGAGGCTGGTAGGCCGAGGTGACCCCTTTGGCGAAGGTGATCATGTCGGGAACCACGCCGAACCGCTCGCTGGCGAACCAGTGGCCGAACCGGCCGAACGAACAGATGACCTCGTCGGCACAGAGCAGCACTCCATGACGGTCACAGATTCGCCGCAGGGCCGGCCAGTAGCCGTCGGGCGGCACTAGGGCACCGCCGCCGTTCTGGACCGGTTCGGCGATCACCATGGCGACCGTCTCGGGGCCCTCGATCAAGATCGCCTCCTCTACGGCCCTGACGCAGGACAGGTCCTCGCCGGAGGTCCCGTCCTGGGAGGTGCACTGCCTGGTGTTGGCCACGTGGTGGACGCCCTCCCAGAGGTTGGGGAGGAACGGCTCGCGTAACTTGGGGATACCGGTGATGGCCAGGGCACCCAGCGTGGTGCCGTGATAGGCCCAGTTTCGGGAGATCACTTTGTGGCGGGCCTCGTCGCCCCGAGCCAGGTGGTAGTTGCGGGCGAACTTGACCGCCGATTCCACCGCCTCGGAGCCCGAGGAGACGAAGAACACCTCGTCCACGTCACCTGGGGCTAGCTCGCCGATCATGGTGGCTGCCTCGATGGACGGCGGGTGGGCCATGCCCCAGTTGGTCGAGTAGGCCAGTCGGCCCATCTGCTCGGCGGCCGCTGCAGCCAGGTCGGTTCGCCCGTGGCCAATGTTCACGCAGAACAGGCCGGCCAGGCCGTCCAGCCAACGGTTGCCGTCGGTGTCGAAGAGGTAGCAGCCCTCGCCCCGCTCGAAGATCGGGAAGTCGCCGCCATGCCAGATGGCCTTCCCCGTGAAATGCGGGACAAGATGGCGACGGGCAAGGTCTCGTTGTTCGGTCATAGTCTCCCCATGCTTCGATTCCTACACTCGCAGCGCAAACCCGGGGGCCCGGGCCCACGACCGGCAGAGCGCGGAAGGTAAACAAGATCTCTTCCGACCACAAGGGTGAGGGGACCGCCCCGAGCCCGACGGAGGCAAGCATGGCAGCCGAGGTTCCCGACCGAGCCCAGGTGGTAATCATCGGTGGAGGCATCATCGGCGCCAGCATCGCCTACCACCTGACTGAACTCGGATGGACCGACGTGCTTCTGGTGGAACGCCACACCCTTACCAGCGGCACCACCTGGCACGCTGCCGGGCTGGTCGGTTCCCTCCGGGCCACCCACAACATGACTCGCCTGGCCGCCTACAGTGCCGACCTCTACGACCGACTCGAAAACGAGATGGGCCACCCCACGGGGTTCCGTCGGGTCGGGTCGGTGAGCGTGGCCGATAACCCGGAGCGCATGGAAGAACTGGTCCGGGGCGCCGGTATGGCCCGCTGCTTCGACGTTGACGTCGATGTCATCGACGCCGACGAGATGGTCAGACGCTGGCCTCTCCTCAACCCGGACGGCATTGTGGGCGGCGTTTGGATCCCCGGTGATGGGCAGGCCTCGCCGGTTGACACGACCATGGCCCTGGCCAACGTGGCCAAGGAACGTGGAGCTCGCATCGTCGAGGGAGTCTCGGTGAAGCGGATACGCACCACGGACGGCCGGGCGGTCGGCGTGGATACCGACCGGGGACCGATTGACGCTGAGTACGTGGTAACCGCGGCCGGAATGTGGTCCCACCAACTGGGCCGGGATGTCGGGGTCACCATCCCCCTGCACGCCTGCGAGCACTTCTACCTGGTAACCGAACCGGTCCCCGACCTACCCGCCGGGCTGCCGGTGCTGAGGGACACCGACAACTGCATCTACGTAAAGGAGGACGCTGGTCGCCTCCTCGTCGGGGCCTTCGAGCCGGTGGCCAAGCCGTTCGACACCGGCGATCTTCCTACCGATCGACCGTTCATGCAGCTCGACGAGGACTGGGACCACCTGGCCCCGGTCTACGAGAAGGCCTGCGAGCGGATCCCTCTGCTCGGGGAGGTGGGCATCCGTTTGTTCTTCAACGGCCCCGAGTCGTTCACACCCGACGACCGCTATCTGTTGGGCGAGACCCCGGAGTTACGCAATCACTTCGTGGCTACCGGTTTCAACTCCATCGGCATCCAGTCAGCTGGGGGCGCCGGGAAGGTCCTCGCCGAGTGGATCGTCGGCGGCCACCCGCCCATGGATCTCTGGGACGTCGACGTCCGTCGGGCCCAGCCGTTCCAGACCAACCGGCGTTACCTACGCGACCGGTCGGTGGAAGCTCTCGGGCTGCTCTACGCCATGCACTGGCCCTTCCGCCAGGTGGACACGGCCCGGGGGGTACGGCGTTCGCCGTTTTACGACCGGTTGGTGGCACTCGGAGCCTGTCACGGCGAGAACGCTGGTTGGGAACGCCCCAACTGGTACGCACCCGATGGGGTCGAGGCCTCCTACGCCTACACCTACGGTCGCCAGAACTGGTTCGACCACTCGGCGACCGAACACCGGGCTTGCCGGGAGGGAGCGGCCCTGTTCGACCAGACGTCCCTGGCCAAGCTCCTCGTCCAGGGTCCCGACGCGGTCCGGGTCCTGAACCGCATCTCGGCCGCCGAGGTCGACGTGGATCCCGGTATCTCCGTCTACACGACATGGCTCAACGAACGGGGTGGGATCGAATCCGACCTGACCGTCAACCGACTCGACGAGGACCGCTTCCTGGTGGTGACCGCCTTCTCCTCCCAGATACGCGACGCCGACTGGATCGCCCGCAACACACCCGCCGACGCCCGCATGACCGTCACCGACGTCACCTCGAGCTGGGCGGTTCTTGGGGTGTTCGGGCCCCGATCCCGGGAGATCCTGTGTCCGCTCACCGACGCCGACCTGGGGAACGATGCCTTCCCGTTCGGCACCCTCCAGGAGATAGACCTGGGCTACGCCCGGGCCATGGCCATCCGCCGTACCTACATGGGCGAGCTGGGCTGGGAGGTCTACGTGCCCACCGAGTTCGCCGCTGGCGTCTTTGACACCCTCTGGGAGTCGGGCCGACCCGAAGGTCTGGTGCCCGCCGGCTACCACGCCATGAACTCGCTACGAATGGAGAAGGCCTACCGGCACTGGGGTGACGACATCGCCGATGAGGACACCCCGCTGGAGGCCGGGCTCTCCTGGGGGGTGGCCTGGGACAAGCCCGACGGATTCATCGGCCGGGAGGCCCTGGAGGCCCAACGGGAGGCCGGGGTTACCCGCCGCCTGGTGCAGTTCCGCCTCGATGACCCCTCTCCGCTGCTCTACCACGACGAACCAATCCTTCGGGACGGCCTTCTAGTCGGGCGGATCACCTCCGGGATGTATGGCCACACTGTCGGAGGGGCACTGGGCATGGGCTACCTGCCGTGTGGACCCGATACCCCCCGAGCTCAAGTGATCGACGCCACTTTCGAGGTGGAGGTGAACGGCCAGCGGATACCAGCCACTGCTTCTTTCCGGCCGTTCTACGACCCGGGCAACGAGCGGATCAGGCTCTAGGAGAAGTACGAACCTCTCCGGCCTACCCGTAGCGGTGGCCGCGCTGTGAGCTGCTCTGCCGGCCGATCAGGGCCGCCTCGTCGCCCAGGTAGGCCGCTACAACCGCCGGGTCGCGCTGAACTTCGGCCGGTGGGCCTTCGGCGATCTTCTGACCGAAGTCCACAACCATCACCCGATCGGCAATGTCCATGACCAGGCCCATGTCGTGCTCCACCAGGACGATGCCAATGCCCAGTTCTTCGCGGATGTCAAGGATGAAACGGGCCATGTCCTCGGTTTCCTCGAGGTTCATCCCGGCCACCGGCTCATCGAGCAGCAGTAGCTCCGGTTCCATGGCCAGGGCCCGACCCAATTCCACCCGCTTCTGAACCCCATAGGGCAGAAGAGCCACGGGGTGCTTCCGCCACTGCTCGATCTCGAGAAAATCGATTATGTCCTCTACGGCCAACCGGTGGGCCGTCTCCTCCGCCCGGGCCGGGCCCAGCCACAGTGCGCCAGCCAGCCAGGAACGCTCCATGCGCAGATGTCGACCCAACAGTAGGTTGCCTAGCACTGTCATCTGGGAGAACAGTTCGATGTTCTGGAAGGTACGGGCCAGGCCCAGGCCGGCAACCCGGTCGGGTCGCATCCCCATGATGCTCTCACCCTTCCAGCGGATATCACCTTCCTGGGGCCGATAGACCTGGCTGATCGAGTTGAAGATGGAGGTCTTGCCCGCGCCGTTGGGGCCGATGATGGAGAACAGTTGGCCAGGGGCTACCTCGAATGACACGTCGTCGATGGCCTGTACGCCTTTGAACGACAGGCTGATGTGGTCCACGACCAGAATCGGCTCGCTCATGACAACCACCGCTTCCGCCGCTTGTAGTGCTTCACGTCGCGGAACGACTTCCGCTCGCCTTCGTCACCCCGCAACCCCAGGTAGAACTCCTGGACATCCTCGTCGGCGAGCAACTTCTCAGCCGGGCCGTCCATGACCACCTTCCCGGTCTCCATGATGTAGCCGTAGTCGGCGATAGATAGGGCCATCACCGCGTTCTGCTCAATGAGCAGCACGCTGGTTCCCGTCTTGTTGATGTCGACGATGGTGTCTCGGATCTGCTGGACCAGCCGAGGGGCCAGCCCCAGTGACGGCTCGTCCAGGACTAATAGTTTCGGATCGGCCATTAGCCCCCGGGCGATGGCCAGCATCTGCTGTTCGCCGCCTGAGAGGTACCCGGCGGTGGTGCGCCGGCGGTCGGCCAACAGCGGGAACATTTCCATAACCCGGTCGTGGAGCCCGGCAACGGACCCCCGGTCACGGTTGGTTATCGCCCCGGTCACCAGATTCTCATCCACCGTCAACTCGGCGAACACCCTCCGGCCCTCCATGACCTGGGTGATGCCGGACCGCACGATGGCCGAAGGGTCCCGGCCGTCTATGCCCTCCCCGTTGAAAGTGACCGATCCCTTGGTGATCTTCCCGTTGTGGAAGTCGAGCAGACCGCTGACCGCCCGAAGTGTCGTGGTCTTACCCGCACCGTTGGCACCCAGCAGGGCCACGATCTGGCCGTCACCGACGTTGAGTGACAGCCCGCGTAGCACGAGGATCACCTCGTTGTAGACCACCTCAAGGTTGGCTACTTCGAGCATCGGTGCTCCATGCCGGGTCGCCAGTCAGCGGTACCCCGCACATGAGGGGGGCGGCCGGCGTACCGGCCGCCCCCTCACACGTTCATTGAAGGGTTACTCGGCCTTCCAACAGGCCCCCTCGTAGACCTGCGCCGCAGTGACGTCGGAAACCCACGGACCGCGCAGCAGCACGGAGCCAGTGTCACCGCCTTCGGCGATGGTCGCCCCCGACGTGAAGTTGTCGAGCACGATGTCAAAGCTGTAGCTCTCACGGATCACCGTGTCGTTCGGATCGCCGCCGCCCCAACTCTGGTTCGGGGCGAGACCCTCGTGATCAACAGTGATCTGGTTGAACGCAGCCACCACCCCAGATCGGGTCAGGTCACCGTTGGCCGCGGCGCGAACCAGGGCCTGGTGGGCGGCCTGTCCTTCGACCCACCCCTGGATGTAGGTGTCGGAAAGAGGCGCGTCGGGCATTGCGAGGAGCAACTCCTCCTTCATCTTTTCCAGGCCGGGAACATCCGGGGTGTTCCAAGTCAAGATGTAACTGTTGAGGATGTAGTTGCTGTCCAGCACCGGACCCACCGCAGTGTTCAACAGCGCCGGGTTGTAGGACGGCACGTTGCCTGACCACCACGGGACGTAGCCCTGGGCGGCTGCGCCGCCAACCAACTCGGCCAGAATCGACGGGCTCACCGTGGTCCAGACCATGTCGGCACCGGCAGCCACCAACTCGGACAGCGCACCGGTGTTGTCGGCACCGGGGGCCACTGTCCCTTCGAGGTCGGCAACGACGTCGATACCCAGTGCCTCGGCGGCGATCCAGGCACCTGCTGAGCCGTCCTGGCCATAATCACCGGCCATCCCGATGATGGCCATTGTCGGCGCTGCTATACCGGTTTGGGCGGCGACATGCTCGTTGAGGAATTCGACGCCGTTGATCGCCTCGTAGCAGTAGTTCGAGGTCGACTCGAAGATGTTCATCCCGAACTCCGGATCGGGCCAACCCGAGTACCACGACAGCGGAATGACCGCCATGTTGTCCTCGATGGCGGCCTCGGCGATCGCCACGGTCATCGGTGTACCGGTGGACTGGCTGATCATCACCACACCGTTGTCGCTCTCCTCGGAGAACTCCTCGTAGTGCTCGAGCTGGGAGTCGATCTTGTAGCCGCTGTCGCGGACAACGAACTCGACCTGTCGGCCGGCGATGCCACCGTCACGGTTCACCATGTCCCAGTACACCGTCTGTGCGTCGACGATGAACTTGACCAGCGGGGAGAACGGACCGCTCAGGTCGGCGATCGCGCCGACCCGGATGGTGTCATCGGTAACCCCGTAGTCGGTGGCGATCTCCGTCGGGCAGTCTTGCCAGACGCAAGCCAGCAGGGTGCCGGACTTGAGCGCGGCAGCCATGTCAACCAGCATCGACTGGACATCGTCGGGAACCATCGAGTCGAAATCGTGGAACTCGGCCAAGCCGACCTCCCCGTAGTAGTTACCCGCCGGCATCGAACCAGCATGCGACTGCTGAATCAGGTCGAACACACCAGGCACGATCAATTTCATGGCACTTGACACCAGACAC
>ERZ651768.3151-NODE-3151-length-11140-cov-3.074934_pt1 | contig 11140 bp, 10 predicted proteins | sample MGYA00514754_ERZ651768 | MGnify/ENA metagenome assembly ERZ651768 | reverse complement strand
ATTCCTTAAATGTGATCGGGATGACAGGATTTCCCAGAAATGATAAGCTTGGCAATAAATTCAAAAAACTCAAAACCCTGGATGTGGAGAAATTTAAGATGAAGAAGACTCTATTTATATTTTTGGCTATCCTCTGCTTTCTGTTCGTGGCAACATTTTCAGCGGTTGCAGAAGAAGGACACAAAAATCCCTACGTCTGATCGAAAGCGTTCGAACGGATGAAACAGTTGGCAGGAAACTGGGAAGCCTCTATGCAAATGGTCCACTTTCAGATGACGAGGTACACTTTCCTATAAGAGGGGGTTAGCTGCCTCCCACGTGTTATGTTTCCCTCCATTGCCTTCATGCTCAAGAGGGGTACTAGTGGGCTCCCCGTAGACATACCAATTTTGACCCTTTATAACTCACAAGGTATACTGTTAGCCTATGAAACTCCTAAAAATTTTCCTGATCATCCAGATCGTAGTGATTGCGCCTTTGCATCTGGGCCCTGCACAGGCTGACAACTCAAAAGCCTGCTACGACCTGTTTCGTCCCCTTGAAAAGCAGGCTCAAAAGATTAAAGACCGTGGTGGGATATGGGAATTATTTGAGAAAGGAGCGTCTTTACGCAAACATTCCATAGTTGGACTTCATGTCGACTCTAAAATAACCTCCCTCATAGACACCCTTAACTACCTGTGCGAATACCAGGAGGGTCTGTCCATGACCGAGGTGACTCATCAAGTCGTTCCCATGATGAGAAAAAGGGGACGGGAGGGTTTTATTAAACATTATTTAGCTCTTAATCATTCCATTGAGGTGATTGAAGTCTGGGCAAAATATACTGAATATTATGAAGCGAATCACAAACGAAAATTGGATTTCAGCCAGACGAAGAATACCCTTGCAGGGGCGCAGAAATATTTTGAGCGCTATTCGACACTGGCCCAACAGATCGATTCGGTTAATGATGAAGATCTACGCTTAAAATCCTTAGGCTTGTTAGTACCTCTTCAAAATGTCGATGGAATTGTTGAAGAATGTAAAGCTCTTACTGAGGATATCAAGCAGTTCATCGCTATGGACCCCCTTTTAAAGCAGGCCAATCTTGAAAATTCAGAGATCCCTTTCGCACCCAACCTGACTGGAGGCGCGGAACCATTGTGAAGCAACATGCTTCACACCCGCCGGTTGTGTTTTACTTAAAAACAGTACTTAAATGGGAATCACATTTTGAACTTTAAAATCTTTCTCCTGCTATGCGGCCTGGCGGGGATCCTGTATTTTATATGGCCATTCATTATCCTGGGCACTAAGGTTTTTATATATGGGCTGATCATCGAATACGGATTCTATTTTCTTCTCGTCCTGGCGGGAGGCGGTTTCTATTTCTGGCGGCGGCTAAAAAAATGAAGAGGATATAACGGGGTCAAAAATGGAAGTTCTAACTTAAAAAGGGGGCAACTTATTGGGGAAGGTCAGTGGGGTCAACGCCAGGGATATGAAGGATTCTTATATGCACTCCGGGCATTATTCATACCGCTTCCCCTAATCATGAGAAGCATTTCTTCCCTTTGAGGTCTAGCACGTTCTTTTTCTTCGGCCATTTTCCATGTTTGCAAGATACAATCTGCGTAAGCTTGCGTTCCTTCTATATTCCCGGACTTGGCACAGTCGGCGCCGTAAAATTGAACATCTTCAGGACCAGTTTGGGCTAACTGAATTCCGGAGCACCCGGAAAAAATGACGATAAGCCCGAAAATTAGACAACCTATTCTCATAACTAAAGCTCTCCCTGAACGTTCATTACGTCCATTTTGAAATATGCGCTCAATGGCCCAAGCAGTCAATTCCCCCATTCGAGGGATTTAATCACCCCTAAAGTCTAACCCTTTGAATAATAATTATTTAATCTGATTGTGTGCGGGGTTGGAAGTATTATTTCTGCAGGAAAGTGGCGAATGGATGCCGTAAAAGCCGGCGTGGACTACTCCTCGCACTCCGAGAGGGGCTCGGTGGGTTCTTTGTCGGTGAGGGCATTCCCACCCCAGTCTTTCTCAGTGAAGCGGTTGGTCATGGTGTGCAGGTCTTTTTTATTGCGTTGGACTTTTTTCAGGAGCATGCGGGTTTCTTCATCCGGGAACAGGTCGTTGAGGTCACTTTCTTCATCCGGGAACACTGCATTGAGATTAATTTCCTGCTCTGGGAACGGGAGTTCACTTTGCGGCACAAATATTTTCTCTTCATCCAATTCGTTGTTCAAAGTTTCTGCCTCCGGTATGGGTGAAGATTCTGGTTCGGGTGGGGATTGTTCTGTCATTTCGTTCATGTCTAGGACTCCAGAAGAATTCTGTGTAGCATGTTACTTAAAAATATTCCTATCTGCAATACTCTTCTAAAAGAAGTCGCTTAGGAAATATGGACGCAGTTTGGATAGGGCTCATCCGGGTGAAGGTTAAATTGAGAAATGCCATCGGATAGAGCTCTGTAACCGGATTCGTTCAGGTGATCCCAGTCTTTTGGCCCGTGGATATAACCTTTGGAGCTGGCATCGCGCAAATACCGGGTTGTATCAAAAAATCCGACTTCAAGCCTTTGGCTGATTTTGAAAATTTCCTGGCAAACTTCCAGATGGCGCTGGAACAACTTTTTGGTATCAACGATTCCGCCTTTACCCATATTTGCTCTGAAAGATGCGACGGATGAAACTATCTTATAAGTTGATAGAACCTAGGGCAGATTAATAATATTTATATCTGATTCAGGAAAGAGTCCTTTCATTTTTTTTGTGGCCCTTTCAAATATATAATAGCCAACCTTCAATCTTTCCTCGACATGTCCTTTATTCTTATCAAAAAGTGAAAACCTGAAAGTTGGAGGTGCTTGCAAATGCACTGGCAAGGGAACCATTTTACCATTCACAATAGCTTGGGTAATGGGTTTTGCGGGAAAAACAATGTGTTGGAAACCTTCCTCCTTTTTAGATTTTTCTAAAAAAAATTTTTGACTGAGTTGATTAAAAACTTGGTGAAAAGAAAGTTTGTCTCTAACTCACTATCCGTTTCATCAATGGATTTCTGGAACTGGTGATTCAACCATTGATTAAATTTATCAGACTGAAGAAGTTCTTCAATATCTTCACCTCCTTCATAGTTTTCTCTAATAAATTGGAGGCTATTGTTAAGGTCATTACCCTCGTAAAATAAAACCAGGATAGTTTTGGGAGGTTTCAGGTCAAACCCTCTAGCATTGATATATCTAAACTGATTGATGGGGCCACTCCAGATACCATCTAAACTGCCAGCACCCGCAAAACCAAACGAGATGACGTCTATCCCGACTTTTTTATTATTAAAATGAGCGGGAGAATAGTTGGGATACCAATTCAGAAAGCTTTTACTCGAATCGATGTATAAATCCCTAACTCCCACAGAGTTTGAGTCCCCTATTAGAGCAATATAATTTTGCGGTAAAAGAGATTGTTTTGAATATTGGGCGAGAACCCTTAACTTCGTTTCAAGTCCTCCGTATAAACGAAAAGGGATTTTATTTAAATATTTTGGAAATAACCACTCACCAAAGGCAAGGATAAAAATTAAGCTAAAAACTGAGAGAGCCGAATTTTGAACCCAAACTTTTACTGAAAATTTTCTATTAGTAATTCGAGGAAATATATCTCCTTAACAGGGTAGGTAGATAGCTATAGCTTGTGAAGCCGAGATAACTTTTGGTTAGCTTGAAAGGTTATTGCCCAATGGGTCCAGCGTCACGCTGGTGCTGCTTGGCCGGTTAATATCTTGCCAGCCAGATTCCCAGGAACGTGGCGATGGCGACCATCCACAAGGTCATTCGGCTCAAGCCGATCATCTTTTTAAGGGTTTTGGGAACCAGTTTTTTGTTGCCGGGATTCAAGTCGAGGTTCGAGATCTGGATTCTTAACGAGAAGGCCATATACATGCTTGGAAAAAACGCCAACGCCACGAACAACATTTTGATACCGAACAGGTTGTAGTAACCGGGTTTGAGTCCGACCTGTGCCGAGTAGTTTTCAAGCAGGTAATAGACTCCTGATCCGATGAGGATGAGAATGCTGGCGAACGTTGTGGGCGCCAAAAGGTCGAGGATTTTATAGGAAGGGGAGTTTTCATCGCGTTCGCCGGGGTTTTTTTCAACCACCGGCAGATAGACCATCAGGCAATAGATGAGACTACCCAGCGCCACCCCTGCCGCCAACAGGTGTATGAAAATGATGATGACATTTGTCATGGAGAGGACTTATTTCGTTTAGCGTTTGCGGTGTTCCAGATAATGGATGAGTAGACGTACCCCATATCCGGACGCGCCTTTTGTGGTATAGGGTTTTTCTTCCCCCCATGCGGTGCCGGCGATATCGATATGGGTCCAGGGCTGGTCGCCTGCGAAAGGTTTGAGGAACGCGGCGCCGGTGATGGTGCCTGCACCGACTCCGGGTGCGGCGATGTTTTTGAGATCGGCGATATCACTTTTAACAGCTTTTTCAAATTCTTCCCACAGGGGCAGTTCCCACACCCGTTCTCCGGTTGCGTCTCCGGCTTCTTTCAGGCGGGCGATCATGTTTGCGTTGTTGCCTATCACGGCGGCGGCCTGATGGCCTAATGCCATGAGCACAGCCCCTGTCAAGGTGGCCAGGTCGATCACTTCTTTCGGTTCATAGCGTTGGGCATAGGTCAGCGCATCGGCGAGAACCAGTCTTCCTTCGGCATCGGTATTGAGCACCTCTATTGTCTTGCCGGACATGCTTTTCAAAATGTCTCCCGGCTTGATGGCGGAACCGCCGGGCATATTTTCTGCCGCGGGAACGATCCCAATAACGTTGACGGGTAGTTTTAGGCTGGAAACCGCCTGTAGGGTTGCTAGTGTGGTGGCGGCACCGGACATATCCATCTTCATTTCATCCATACTGGCGGGGGGTTTGAGCGAAATCCCGCCTGTGTCAAAGGTGACGCCTTTGCCGACAATCACGGTCGGGGCTTTCTTTTTGGAGGTCCCGTAATATTCCAGCACGATCAGGGCTGGGGGTTCGTGACTGCCGCGGGATACACCGAGTAGGGCGCCCATACCGAGTTTTTCCATTTCCTTTTTGCCCAGCACCTTGCAGGTGATTTTGTTTTTACGGGCCATTGTTTTTGCATGGTCGGCTAGGAAGGTGGGCGTCGCGGTGTTGCCGGGATGGGATATCAAATCCCTTGCCGAATGCACGGCGCTGATAATTTTTTCCGCGCGGGAGATGGATTTTTCCACAGTTGCCTGCCGCGTTTTCAAAGCGGGAATGAGGGTCAGTTGCCCGACCCTGCTTGGCGGATCGTCTTTTTCATCTGTGGATTTATAGGCATCAAAATGATAAAGCGCGAGACCTGTTCCTTCGGCAACGGCTCCTGAGAGTTCGCCATAGAGCCCTCCTTTACCTTTAGCGATTTGGTCGAAACAGCACTCGTTTAAAAAAACCGTAACGGATTTAAAATTGGATTTTTCTGCTAGTTTCGCCGCGGTTCCCGAAGCCTGGCAGATTTTTTCTGGTGTCACCTCTTTGGCCTTGCCCACTCCAACCAGAAGCAGGTTGTCTGCCTTCAGACAGCCGGTGTTGTTCAACAAAAGGGTTTGGTTGATTTTTCCCGTGAAACGTTTGTTTTCAAATGCCGTAGTTATTGCGCCGTTGAGGGCGGCGTCCATGGTCTGGACCGTTCCGTTCGGTTTTTTTTCTTCCGGGCAGGGGAGAATCAGGCATTCTGTTTTATGTTCAAGGGGCTTATCGGATTTCTGCTTTATTTTTATCATGATGTCTTTATAAAAAAAGGCCTGCCTTTTAATAAAAAGGAGAGGCCGTTAACATTCACGGGCTTGCGCCTTTTGAATTAGAGTTTATATTTATAACCTACCGCAAGCAACCTCAATTTTATAAATGGAGGGGGGCCGAATGAACAAAACGAAGAAATATTTTTTTCTTTCAAGGCTGATGGCAATCGGTCTGGTGATGGGGGGCGTTCTGGCTACCAACACGACGCATGCAGAATCTATTTCTGAATACCTGACACCAACTGCCGATAGCAGTCCAGCAGGACTGGATTTCGATTCAAAAGGCAACCTCTGGTTTGCAGAGGTCAATGGCAACAAGATTGGGAAATTAACGCCGGGCGATGTGAAGCCAGGGACGTCTGACGGAATCGTTGAGTATGAGCTCCCTCATGCCAACAGCAAACCGCAATATCTTATGGTTTCCCGTGACGATATTGTCTGGTTCAGCGAAATGGGCGGCAACAGGATTGGACGGCTGGACCCGGCCACCGGAATAATAAGGGAATACGATATTCCCACCCCTAATAGTGAACCGCACCACTTATTTGAGTCGAAAGACAGGAAGATCTGGTTCACCGAGTTCGAAGCCAACAAAATTGGCAGGTTGGATCCGATAATGGGAGAGATAAAGGAATTCACGGTCAATGAAGGTCACCCACATGATCTGGTGGTTGACGATGAATACGTCTGGTACACGCAGGGGGGGAAGTTCTGGGCCCAGGTTTTTGCCAACAAGATTGGGTATCTGGAATTGGAATCGGGCAAAGTCGGGGAAATTGTGATCCCTCCGAAAAAATCGGTTCCGCATGGGATGGCTCTTGCGTCGGATGGCACCATCTGGTTTACCCAGTTTTTCGCAGGAAAAATTTCGCGGCTGGATTTTTCGGAGGAATTTCCGCCAAAGGTTGTTGATTATCAGATTCCGGGAAAAAGAATCGGAGCTCATGATCTGGTCGTGGATTATAACAAGCGATGGGTCTGGTTTGTGGCCAACCATAAAGACAGCATCGGCAAACTCGATTTAACCGAAGCCGAACCGGGAGCGGGAATCCAATGGTTTCCCTTGCCGACCAAGGGTGCACACCCCAGCAACCTGGTGTTGGATAAGGAGGGTAATGTCTGGTTCAGTGAAATGGGGATGTATTTCCGAGGAAGGTACCAAAATAAAATAGGCAAATTGGTACCTTGAACTTGGCGTTACCGGAGGTCGTTGGTTCCTTTGCAGGGTTTGTCTGCTGATTTCCCTGAAAACTGGGGTGTGAAGCGCGGCTTATTCCAAAGTTATACCTTAATTTTTAAAGGGTTAATGGGGTCCATAGTTGTTTGAGGGTCCTTGTCAGAGGCCGTTGGCGTGTATCACTTGGCAGATTATAAACAGAGGCCTTTTTTAAGGTCAAAAACCTTTTAAATCCAGGCTCTATGGAAAGTTTTGCAATCTAGGTTCGGATCACTAGAATAGCTGGAATTTTCTCGGGTTTTATGACATATTGCTTAATCGGGTAGATGCCCCTTTTTGTGGTTGGATACCGGGACTATTAAAATTATAATCTGACAAAATTTTGAATAACTACGGGTATCAAGGAGATCGTTCATGGAAGCCGTTGAAGAACAGGGCCAGGCTGTTGCTCAGAAACAGGGCCAGATAAAAATAACCGTATGCTTGAGCCTGAGTGGTGTTGCTGAAGGCGGTAATGAGGTTTATGCCGAATTTCAGAAGCAGATTTCTGAAATGGAAGCCGATGCCACACTCGGTGAGCGAAAATGCGAAATGGGCCAGGTCGGGTGCCGGGGCTACTGTAGCCGTGATGTGCTGGTGGATGTTTATGTCCCCGATGAAGCCCGGGTGACCTACGAGAAAGTTAAACCCGCGATGGTCAAAAACATTTTGAATGACCATATTGTGGGTGGCAAGGTGTTTAAAAAGGCCGCTTCCAAAGATAATTATTACGATACATTGAAAATGCAGACCCGTGTTGTGTTAGAGCATGGCGGCGTTATTGATCCGGAAAGCATCGATGAATACATCAGGGTGGGTGGTTATGAATCCTTGAAAAAAGTTTTGACTACCATGAAGCCGGATGGGGTGATCGCCGAGATAAAAAAATCCGGATTGCGCGGCAAAGGTGGCGGCGGGTTTGTCACTGCTAACAAGTGGGAGAAGGCGGCCAAAGCCCGGACCGATGAAAAGGGGACCCGTTACATTATGGTCAATGGGGACGAGGGCAACCCCGCTTCCTATATGGATCGCAGTGTCATGGAAGGCTGTCCGCATCAGGTGATTGAAGGTTTGCTGATCGGGGCTTATGCTATTGGTGCGACGGAAGGGATCATCTACACCCGTTCGGATTATGCGATTGCGGTCAAGCGACTGAACATGGCCATCGAACAGGCCAAGGAAAGAGGTTTCCTAGGTGATAAAATTCTGGGTACAGATTTCAGTATCAACTTCCGGGTGCATGAGGGGCTTGACGCGTTTATCGGTGGAGAGTCCACGGCATTGATGGAAACGGTTGAGGGCAAACGTCCCTTCCCGAAAGCGCAACCGCCTCACTCCAGCGAAGTGGGGTTGTGGGGCAAACCGACCGTCTTGAACAATGCAGAAACCTGGGCCACGGTTCCAAAAATCATCAAGAATGGCGCGGACTGGTATGCGGCGATGGGCAATGAAAATGCCCAGGGCTGCAAGGTTTGGGCGATTGCTGGAAACATTAAGTACAACGGGTTGATGGAACTGGACATGAAAACCACCTTCCGGGAAGCCATTGATGATTTTTGCGGTGGTATTCAGAAGAAAAAAACGCTCAAGGTGGTTCATGTAGGTGGCGTCACCGGTGGATTTCTACCGCCTGAAAAAGCCGACACCCCAATGGACTATGAAAGCCTTCTTCAAGAGGGCGTGTTGATGGGCCAGGCAAGTTTTTCGGCCTATGATGACTCGGCTTGCGTGATCGATCTCGCGCTTTTTTCCATCGGGTTTAACGAAAGCGAAACTTGCGGCAAATGCACCCCCTGCCGGATTGGGCTGACACTTGTTAAAAACAAATTGGTGGATATCGCCGAAGGCCGGGGAAAAATGGAAGATCTGGACAAGCTTCAGGCCTTGTGTGAAGAAATCAGCCAAACTTCCTTATGCGGGCTGGGAGAAACGGCACCGAAAGCGGTCCTTACCGGATTGAAATATTTCCGTAAAGAATATGAAAGGCACATTGTCGATCAAATCTGTGACGCGGCACGGTGTGTCGGTTTGTATCGCTATTACGTCAAGGAAGAGGATTGTGTGGCCTGTGGCGCGTGCATCAAACCGTGTCCCACAGGAGCAATCACAGGGGGAACACGCAAAGTCGCTGCGCACATTGATATGGACTTGTGCATCAATTGCAATGCTTGTTACCAAGCCTGCGCATTCCTGGCGATTGAATAGGGTTTATTTTGATAAAAGCCTGCTGGCAACTGCCAGCAGGCTTTTTTTGTGCCTTTAATTAGCTGAGTTCGCTTTTTGTATTTGAATTCTTTTTAAATATAAAAGTTCCATGGCGTTGGTCTTTAAACCCTGGACATACGGTTTGACCAAAAGGTTCTGGGCGGAAAAAAAAAGGGGAATCATTGGGACTTCCCTTTCGGTGAGCAGGATCTGGGCTTCATCATAGACCGCTTTTCGTTCTTCCGGGTTTTTCAACGTAGACCCCAAGGCGACCAGTTCATCGTAGCGTGGATGAGACCATTGAAGCCGGTTATTGCCGCTGGATTTAATGAAAAGGTTCATGAAGTTGTTGGGATCCGGGAAATCCGCTCCCCATCCCAGCCGAAAAATCTGCGGTGGGTCTAGATCCAACCGGCTGAGAAAAACTTTCCACTCCTGGCTTTCGAAATCAATGTGCACATTCAGGTTTTCTTTCCATTGGGCCTGGATGAATTCCCCAATGAACCGGTTGAGATCCCCTGTGTTGAAGACTGCAGTAACTTTGGGAAACCCTTTTCCGTCCGGATATCCCGCTTGCGCCAATAAGGATTTTGCTTTTTGTGGATCAAACTTTAATCCAATGCTTTCATTGTAACCAAACATGCCTCTGGGAATCCATGATGAGGAGGGCAGTTCCCCACCCTTCAGGAATCCGGGAATGCGGGACCGGTCAATCGCATGGGCAAATGCCTGCCGGACCCGCGCATCCTTAAAGGGGGACTTCTGAACATTAAAACCGTAATAATAACCCCTTAGCTGGGGTTTGTTCCTGTATTCGGGGTGGGATCTAAAATGAGGAATGGCGACAGGGGGCAGTTCGATATAGTCCAGCTCTCCGGTTTCGTAAAGGGTTAACGCGGTGGTGGGTTCCTGTACAACAAAAATCCGGATAGCCTCCACAGCGGGTTTTCCTTCGTAATGGCGGGGGTTGGCTTTCAACACCATTTTGTATTCGTGCTCCCATTCCTCCACTGTATAGGGACCGTTGGTGACAATGTTTTCAGGCTCTGTCCAGGAGTCACCATGTTGACGGATAACATCTTCTCGGGCGGGGTACGTGACCATGAAAGTGGTGATGCTGGGAAAATAGACCACGGGTTTTTTTAACCGGACTTGAAGAACATCCGTGGCCAGCGCCCGGACCCCGACATGATCGGAATTGGTTAATTCTCCTGAATTATATTGGGTGGCATTTTCAATGTCGAAGAGGAAGTAAGCGTATTGAGCCGCCGTCTCAGGTGCGAGCAATCGCTTCCAGGCATACTCAAAGTCCCCTGCCGTGACCGGTTTCCCATCACTCCAGTAAACATCGTTTCGTAGAAAAAAAGTGATAGTTCTGCCGTCCTCAGAATATTTCCATTTTTTTGCGACGGCAGGTTTGGGATTTAATTCGGAATCGTATTGGGTGAGTCCCTCCATGAGGTTGGTGAGAATAGTGAAGGAAATACTATCGGTAGCCAGAGCCCAATCCAGGGTAGGAGGCTCGTTTCTTATGGACATCCGGAAAACAGAATGGTCTGTTGAGGCCGGCGGACTGCAACAGGTAAGAACCAAAAATGCAACTGGAAACCAAAAAGAAAAAACGGCGGTTTGCAGTTTCATGAGAATGCCGTGGCGTTTTCAGATTTTTGCATAATAGCCCTTATAGGGCTTTGATTTTGGTGGTTTTTATTCCGAAACTTTTTTGTTTGTCTGGGCCAGGGAAATGCCCATAATGAAATAAAGCAACATGACAACCTCTGAGTCGTAAAAATTTGTCTCAAACAAACCTCCCGCCAGGAAACCCGTCACCGCCGCTGTGGAACCCATAATCAAGGCTCTGGAATTATCATTGGCGAGTTGTCCCCATTTCTTATACATAGTTAG
>ERZ651768.3149-NODE-3149-length-11144-cov-2.770127_pt1 | contig 11144 bp, 8 predicted proteins | sample MGYA00514754_ERZ651768 | MGnify/ENA metagenome assembly ERZ651768 | reverse complement strand
TTATTTTGATGGGGCGGGTGGCTCCACCGCAGCCTCCATGAGCATGATGGCTCAAGGACACAACTTGCCCTTGAACGCCATGGCTCAACGACTTTCCAAAGAGCAAAGAACTATCAGGGGGTGGCTAGATGCCGTGGGCCACTCCGGAAAGGTCCTTGATGTCGGTTGTGGCGCCGGAGCCTGGGTGGAGATTTTTGCTGATCGTTACGCTGGTGTCACTGGAATCGAGCGAAGCCAGTCGATGGTGGAGGCTGCGAGGGTTCGAATCGCTCACATGGCAAATGCTGAAATCATCAGCGGGGATGGGAGGAAAGACCTACCGGATGGACCCTTTGACATGATTTTCGTGGGCGGTCTTTTCATGTATCTCAGCGACGCAGACGCGTTGGCGCTCATTGACGCCTTGAAACAGCGGTTGAGCACCTGTGGGTCAATCATCCTCAGAGAATCCACTGTGCGGACGGGCGTACTGTTGGCGAAAGGAGAGTACCAAGCGATCTATCGGAGCGTTGACTCGTATCGACAGTTGTTTAAAGAGGCAGAGATCGATTGCCAAGAGGTTCGGCAGAATCCCGGCTACCGGAATATCGTGATGGCCGAGGAGTTAGTTAGCTTCCGCCGTAAATGGTTGCCCTTCTTACCCAAGGACTCTGATTTGCTGGGCAATCTTACGTGGAGGTTGCTGAAGGGAACCGCGCCCATCAGTTTCTGGGCGCTGCCGAAGGCGCTATCGCGACTGAATGTCCCTTGGCCTAGGCTTCAGAATCATTTCTTTCTATTGCGACCCATAGGTTAGGAAGCCGCCGGCGATGTCTAACCCCTTGCTTGGCACGGTAGTTCCTGAGCTATTGACTCCAAGGTAAGAGAAAGTAGGCGTAAACCGCAGTCAGTGTGACGACGTACGTGGTGACGGCGTAGTACCAGCGGCCACCAATCTTCTTCATCCGGAAAGGCGCGACATGCAGGTACGCTAGAATCACGACTACAGCATATAGAACGATAGCAAAAATGCTCCTGTCGATGAATTGGTACAACAGAAACACTGCCCCAATGGCCAGCGGTGAGTTGTCGATGGTGATGCCGGCATGGGTGCCGTTTTCATCAAGGCCGAACGCATCGAAGTAAGCCAGGCGAAGAACACCTGCTACGATTATCGCCAGAGCTCCCGGGAAGAACCACGGACTGAATCCGCTGACGCTCAGTAAGAGAATCGCCGGCCCCACTGCCGACACGACCAAATCAACCAGAGAATCCATGCGGGCGCCGAATATCTTGTGTGACTCGCTTCTACCTGGCATTTTCCGAGCGATGGACCCATCAAACCAGTCCATCAAAACAGCCCAGAGCATGGCGATTATCGCCGCTGGAAAGTTCTGAATCAACGCGAAGTAGATGGCCAGAAGCCCGCTGCTCAATCCGAGCAGTGTGATGAGATTAGCCCTATCACCAACAAATGACAGGATAGTTGGCGCACGGTTTTTCCCGCTGGTCTCCTGTCCTATTGTGCTAGAATCTGCCATTTCCTCCACGTCTAGTTGGGCGGGGTGAGGGGTAGCCTAGCCCCTCCAGTGATTAGCGGCTTGATGTGACAAACCCCCATGAACAAAGGGAGGTCAGGCCTGTTAGCGATGGTCCAAGTATCAGCCAGGTTACGATTCAGAGATCGAAAACTGTATAGGCAAATCGTTCAGGTCCAACGTGACCGGTCCGCTTTCTTGAGCGCCTTTATGAATCAACAGCACGGCCATACAGACATCGTCGTGGGGGGTCTCGGCTTCCTTGGCCACCTGGTGGAAGTACCCGGTGCCGTACAGCGCCTTGGGTCTGGGTTTCATCTGCAGGATAAAATTGGCAACCTCATCCGCATCATTCACCACGTATGGCACGGTGGCTTCAACTTCTTTGCCATTGAACTGGATGTTGTAGACCGATTCCAACTGCTTGCCGAGGTCTTTCAACAGCCTAATATCGACGAGAACGAACCGGTTGGACACGCGGTACATCTCTTCCAGCATCTCTTGATAATTGGGTTCATTGTTGAATACGCTGGTGCAGTGGACGATGTCAAAATCATTATCCTGGAAGGGCAATCGGAAACCTGTTGTCACCATGAACTTAGCTTCGGGATACCTCTCCGTAGCCAATTCAACTGCCGTATCCGACAGATCGATTCCGGTGTACTCGATATGAGGCTCGAAGGACCGCATGATGTTAAAGAAGCCGCCCGAAGCGCAGCCCACGTCTAACACATTAGCGCCGGGAAATAGCACCCGAGGCAGGAAAACCTTTTCAGACGGATAAAGGTCCGAAATCTCGTGGCGATTTTGAAAATAAAAATCTATAGCGCTCTGATTCGACCATTCCTTGGCTGTGCTCAATAAAATACCCCTATCCGATCAGAGTAGTGCCTGATGGGCGGTCCATCCTAATCGCCGGAGTGACCGCTTGGATCATATTTTCTGTTTCCCGGAGATCGTCTAGCGTATCGATCTCCGACCATTGCATCTTTCCGGTTTCCATTACCGACATATCCATGCGGTTGGATCTTATGAGACTAGCGAAAACCGCTTCGTAATACTGATCCGTGCGTCCTTTCGCGAGGAACTCTTCCATCCCGGGGAGTATAGTCCCGGCCAAAGTTTCGCTCGACAATCGGTAGATATTCACCGTCTTCAACGCGGAACTATAATCGAACCCCTGCGGTTGTTCCGATTTCAGTAACAGTGCCTTAGCAACGCCCCCGTTGGCCAAGATGACCGAGCCGTCCATGCCCGGCCGGAATCGGTCGACCACCGCCACGTCGGGTTCTTTCTTCTTAATCAATTCACAAATCAATCGATCATCGAACACCAAGTCCGACTCCAGCAAGAGTACGTCGTCGTCAAATGCCTCTCTGGCTTGCCAGAGGGAACAGAGGTTATTGGAGGTGTCGTAAGTGGTGTTCTCCACGTAGGAGATTCTAACGCCTTTGTAGTTGGACCCGAAGTAATCTCGGACCGATTCAGCCAAATACCCCACGACGATTGTACATTCTTTGATTCCAGCCACTCGTAGGGAGTCCAATTGGTAAGCCATCATGGGTTTACCTGCGACGTTTACCAAACATTTGGGCTGATTGAGAGTTAGTGGGAGGAGGCTGGTGCCCATTCCGGCAGCCAAGATAATACCTTTCATAAGTTACCGTGCCCCTATAGCATCAGTTTCGTCGGCTGCGGTGAGGTTCGTCATTCGCTTCAGTGTTTCAACGAGATGGTTGTTTTCTTCTTTGGTGCGGCAGGCAATGCGTATGAAGTTGCCGTCGAGACCGTTTTTCGATCCGCAGTTGTTTACCAGGATTCGTGAGTCCTCAAACAGGCGTTCCGTGACCTCCTGTCCGGTGAAGCCGTGCAGGATCGAACAGAGAACGAAGTTTCCCTGCGTTGGGTAGGGTTGAAGATATGGAACTTCTGAGAGCCCCTGGACGAGTTTGAGAGTCGCCGCTTTAACTCGTACGCAAGACTCGGCATACTCTTCTCGGTAATCACCAACCTCCTCCAGGAAATATTGGGCGAAAGAGTTGATGCTCCAGATCGGTAAATCATTGCGTAATTCGGCCAACCGCTCCGGGTCTCCGGTAGCTGCGTAACCTAGCCGGATGCCCGGAATTCCGTAGTTCTTGGAGAGGCTCTTCAGCACCACCATGTTGGGATATTCGGTGATTAAGTTCAGCGCCGAAGGATCTGGCTCTGCGTCGGCAAACTCCAAGAATGACTCATCCACCAACACCAAGTTCAGAGCCTTCATACGGTCAAGGAAATAGACGAGGCCGCTTTTTGACAGGTAGTTGCCAGTTGGGTTGTTTGGGCGGATGAGCAGGGCGGAGTCCGATCCCGTGCTCTTTGTGTGCTCGATGAATGCGTCGATATCCAGATCAAAACCCTGTGGCAGCGTGAATGGGCAGACCTCTCGGCCCAATATCTTCGCCCGGTTCACGAACTCGTCAAAGGTGGGAATGGGCACCGACAGCCGGTGAACAAACCTGGATACGATGGCATCGATGAGTTCACTTGCCCCGTTGCCAACCACCAACTCGTCATGAGTGAGACCCACTTGCGAGGCCATCAACGACGAAAGATGCCAATTCGTAGATGGGTAATTGCCAATCAGTTCCGGCAACTTCGCCTGCATGTCATCAACCATGCGCCGTGGCGGAAAGTACCGGTTGGTCATATAGCAAAAATCCAGAACGCTTTTGCTCCAATAACCCCCGTACAGAGAGGAAAGATGTTTAAGCTCTTGGCTCGGTTGATCGGTCGGCATCTAAAATCCTTTGGCTACGCATTCTGCGCGCCGGAATGGAACCCGCGCGGAATAAATAATTGACCAGATACAAAGGTTGCGAGGTCGAGAAAAATGATAGGAATCGCCAACCGGGAGATATGAGTCGAATGAAACGCGGTCGGTTGCTAAAGTGGTACGAAGGTTCCCAAAGGAAACCAACTAACCCCGGGTTGATGAATCAGTTAAAAGGAGAGATTAAAGAATAGGGTTACTAGTAGAAAGGGACGAGGCCGGGAGGCAATATTCCAGAGAGAGTGGCGAAATGGCTGATGGATAAGGATTTACCCATGGTTGAACCTCATTGAATCGAGCGCTGTTCTCATGACATTGAATCAAGTGTCTTCTGAAATATGCGAATTTCGATTCGGCGCGATTATAGCAACAACCACTGCAGCGGTCAAACTTGGCTGTAGGTGTTCAGCGATAATGGGACACTTTCGAACAATACTTATTGAGATCCCTACTGAACCCTATCGCGGTTTCTACCCATCCGACTATGTGCAATATCAGTTCTGAGCATACTATGGCAGCCGGCGTAACTGTTCAGAGTCATGTCAAGATAGCCGACATCCTTGATGATAGGTACACTTCAACGCCGCATCCTGTTTTTTTAGTGTAACCATCACGCCTGTATTGTCTGTCACTCATGACGTAAATCTTAAATGGCACGGTCGAAGTTTTGACTATACAGACATACCTTGCGTAGGTCGGTTGGATACAATAGACTAAGGCACCCAAAAGATAATTCAGGAGGCGGCAGCAATGGTTGGCTACCAGCATAACGATGCCGGTACCCTTCTAGAGGTTCGCGATCTAAGGACCCATTTCATGACCAGGCGGGGCCTAGTGCAAGCGGTTAACGGGGTCAATTTCGAGCTTGAGGAAGGGGAGACCCTGGGCCTGGTCGGGGAGTCCGGCTCCGGCAAGACCATCACCTGTCTCTCCATCCTCAGGTTACTGCCTCGCGGCGGCCAAATCGTCGGTGGGGAGATCATCTTCGATGGCCAGGATATCGTTAAGAGTTCCGAGGACGAGATGGGGAATCTCCGGGGCAAAAGGGTCGGGATGATTCTTCAGAACTCCATGGCCGCTCTGGACCCAGTTTTCAGCATCGGCACTCAGGTCGCCGAACCTTTGGTAGTACACCAAGGGTTGCCTTGGAAGCGGGCTCTGGCAGGTAGCATTGAACTTCTACGTATGGTAAAGATCAACGACCCCGAGGTAAGGGTCCGAAACTATCCCCATGAACTCAGCGGGGGAATGCGCCAGCGCGCCTCCAGCGCCGCGTCCATAGGACCGCACCCGGATTTACTGATTGCGGATGAGCCTACCACTGCGCTGGACGTGACGACCCAACGCCAATATCTGGATCTGTTGAAGGAATTGCAAAAGGCCACGGGGATGGCCATCATCTTCATAACCCATGACATCAGCATAGTAGGCAACTTATGCGACAAGCTTGCCGTTTTCTACGGCGGATTAGTGGTCGAGTACGGCCCTAAAGACCAAGTACTCAATAATCCTTCCCATCCTTACACCAAAGCCTTGTTGCAAGCATTGCCGACTTTGGGGCAAAAGAGGGACCGCCTACAAACGATTCCGGGTGAACCTCCCCATGCCGGTAATCTGCCCCCCGCTTGCCCTTTTCATCCGCGTTGCGAGCAAGCGATGGATACCTGCAAACAAGGAGACCCGCCGCCAGAGTTTTACCTGGGCAACGGCCATCAAGCCAGGTGCTGGCTGCTAGAAAAGGACTATGAACAATACAGTCATTGAAACCCAAAACCTGGTTAAGTATTTCCCGGTAAAGACCGGTGTCATCATGGGCCGTACCATTGGGGACGTGAAGGCCGTGGACGACATCTCCTTCGGAGTCTCCCAGGGTGAGACGTTTGCTTTGGTGGGTGAATCCGGTTGCGGCAAGACCACCGTGGCTAATCTGATTCTCAAACTTTTGGACCCGACTTCCGGCGATATATTGTTTCAGGGGAAGTCATTAAGTAGGGCAACCGGTGCCGAGATTAGGCAATATCGAAGATCGGTTCAAGCGGTCTTGCAGGACCCCTATGGGGCATTAAATCCCAGGATGCGCGTGGGCCACATAATTGGGGAACCTCTGGAGGTCCACGGCTACAGCAAAAGGGAAAGAAACAGGCTTGTGCAAGATGCTCTGAAATCCGTTGGCTTGCCCGAAACGAGCGAGACCCAGTTTCCCCACGAGTTCAGCGGCGGTCAGAGGCAACGCATCGGCGTCGCCAGAGCGCTGACTCTGGAACCGGAGCTAATCATTCTCGACGAGCCCGTATCCAATCTTGACGTCTCCATCCGGTCTCAAGTTCTCAACCTCCTCAAGGACCTCCAAGAGGAACGTGGGATTTCCTTTATCCTAATTAGTCATGACCTGGCATCGGTCGAGCACATGAGTCACCGGATCGGTGTCATGTACTTGGGTAAACTGGTGGAGATGGGTGGCGCCGAGCAGATATGCGACGATCCGGCGCATCCGTACGCCGCTTCTCTGGTGGCGGCATCGACCCCGCCGACACGCACCCCGCCCTGGCAGATACCGATCGTGGGTGAAGTGCCCAGCGCAATGGAAACGCCCAGCGGCTGCGCCTTTCATCCCCGTTGCACCTACGCGATGCCTGTTTGTAGGGAAGTTACGCCGTCCTTGACCCAATTGCCCGATGGCCGCATGGTAGCTTGTCATCTGTATCCCGACCATATCGGTAACATCGACAAGAGTGCTGCTCTTCCTGCGCTTGACCTGGCAGCCCCGGCTGGCGAGGCGAGCGGGACGGAACTTGATATCGAGGAGTAGGTAATCCACATGTTTAAGAGCAGACCGGGAAGCTTCAGTCTGCTCTCGTGCGGATAGGTCTCCCTCACTAGTGTCGGCCGGCCGGATTTTTACAATTGCCGCCTGGTTGGGTCGGTCCGGTCCCGAAGCCAGTCCCCTACAAGATTGCAGGACATTACCAGCATAGTTATGGCCAGTCCGGCAAACACCGGCGACCACCAAGCGATGTAGATATATTGCTGGGCGTCCCGAAGCATGCTGCCCCAGGATGGATCGGGCCTAGGCACACCCAGCCCCAAGAAACTAAGCGATGACTCGGTGATTACCGCCAGCCCTATCTCCAGTGTCACCAAAACAAGCAAAGTATTAATCACGTTAGGGAAGATGTGCCGGAACATTATGCGTGAGCGGCTGGCGCCCGCGACTCTGGCCAGACGCACGAAATCCGCCTCCATCAGCCGGAGAACCTCGCCCCGAATCACCCGGGCAAAACCCATCCAGCGCAAGAGCCCAATCACCAGGATCACGTTGGTTATGCTGGCCCCCATCAGGGAAACCACCATAAGCGCCACCATCAGGTAGGGAAGGGCCATGAATCCGTCGGTGATGCGCATCAAGACGGTATCTACCCAACCCCTGAATACTCCGGCGATCAGCGCGACCAGAGTGCCAACTCCGGCCGCCAGGAAGACCGCAATGACCGCGACCCTAACCGATATCCGGGCTCCATAGATCGTGCGGCTAAGTATATCCCGGCCCTGGTTGTCGGCCCCCATCCAGTGGTCTGAACTTGGTGTGGCAAGAATTGAGGAGAAGTCGGTTTTAATGGGGTCGTAGGGAGCGATGACGGGAGCGAAGGCGGCGCACAAAAGAGCGAACACGATGAAGATTAAGGAAAGCTTGGGTGCGCCACGGAGCGCCGAGTTGACCCGTCGAACGGGCTCCGGTATAAGCCCTCCGAGCCACCTTGGCCGGCGTAGAATCAACTCATTGTCGGCGCCTCTTATCATTTCAATAGCTCCATTTGGTTACCGGGCCACTCGTATGCGAGGGTCGAGCCAAGCGTACATCACGTCAACAAAAATGTTCACGCACAGAACAAAACCGGCGGAGAAAAATATTACTGTCTGGGTAGTGGGGTAATCGCGCTGAATCAGCGAGTCAACCAGCAACCGCCCAACCCCCGGCCAGGAGAAAATCGTCTCGGTTATCACCGCTCCCGAAATGAGTCCGGCGAAATTTACAAAGAACAGGGTGAACACCGGTATGGACGCGTTTTTGAATGCGTGCTTCCACAGGACCATGCGCTGCGGAAGACCCTTGGCCCGGACCATCTTGATATAGTCAGACTCTAGGACCTCCAGCATGGTGGAACGGGTTATTCTCATATGCGATGCTATCAAGAAAAACCCCAGGGACGTAGCCGGCAGGATCAACCGTTTTAATGCCAGGCCGTCGACTCCACCTGCACTGGGCAGCCATCCCAGATAGACGCTGAACAGGAGGATCAGCAAAATACCCACCCAGAAGATGGGCATCGACTGGGCCGAAATTGCTAGCACTTTACCCAGGCGGTCGAAGAGAGAATCAGGCCTAGACGCCGATACCGCCCCGATCGTAACGCCTATCACTATGGCTATAAGCAGTGCCGTACCACCCAGATGTAGAGAGGCGGGGAGCCTCTCCCCGACCACTTCAACCGTAGGACGCCGGTCAAAAGCCATAGCGTCACCCAGGTCGCCTTGTAACAGCTTCAAATTGTAGATCCAGTACTGTTCAATTATGGGCTTGTCGAACCCATAGGCTTCCGTCATTAATTTGTAATCCTCGGGACTGGCGTCCTCAGGCAGCATGTAATCGATGGGATTACCTCCACCTAGCCTGAGTATAAAAAAGACCGCCACACTAATAAGGTACAGCGTGATTAGCCCTTGTAGTATCCGTATGATGATGAAACGGCCCAACTTTGGCTCCTTCGCCCGAAACCGTCAATAGGCTAACGACGTATAAAGCATTTCATAGGGTTACTATCTCGTTTAATCCAAAGGGGACGCGAATATTATCGGCGCCCCCTTTGGATTAAACCTACCACCAATTAAGTTGTAATCTTTCGAACCGGTTCTCCGTCAGTCCCGCAGGGTTATCAAGTCCAAGTGCTTGAAGTGTGGCGAGAACCTCACGGTAGGATGGCCCAACACCCGATCGGTGTAACCCATCACCAGAGTCATTCCGTATAAGGGGAACGTCTCGTTTAATGCCAACACCTTGTCCTCTACCTCAGCGATTAGTCGAAGTTGCTCGTCATTGTCGGTGGTCCGCTGGAGAACAAACGTCAGGTCTGCGATTTCGGGAACTGTGACCCCTGTATAGCCTGAGGCAGGCCGATACAAAACAGCCTCCCGGCCGCTGTGGTCTTGACGCCCCCAGGTCCTGAGCGACACTTGGGTCCATTTGAGCCTGTTGAATCGGAAGCCGTTGACGAAGTCTGATGGGTCGTGTTCTTCCCAAGTTACTTTTACGCCGATGTCCTTCCAGTAACTGGAAACGGCGTCCACTGTCTCGGGTATGCCGGGGCGGCCAGCGAACTGACCGAAGTGACCGGTGATTTCAAAGCCATTTTCATAACCAGCTTCCGCCAGAAGCCGCTTGGCCATTTCCGGATCGTAAGGGGAAGGGTTGAACACCACATTCTCCCTCGCTCCGAACGACCCGGCGTGCCAGATGGAGCCGATCGGGAAGGACATTCCGAAATGCGGTCCTTTGGATATGGCCCGCTTGTCGATGGCTAGATTGAGCGCCTGCCGCACTCGGGAGTCCAAAGTAGGATCTTCTTCGAATCCTTCTGGGTAGGGGAAATAGTTGATCTCAACCCCAGCTTCGTCCACTCGGCCCTCAGGATACTTGGACTGCCTGAGCCGGTACGGTAGATTAAAATCTAGCACGAGCATCCCATTGGCCATATAAGTCTGGGTCCAGAGGTCCCCTTTCCCCGGATTTATTCCCCTGTCGGAATCCTCGGAACGGACTATTCCCTTCGCTACTGGCCAGGGAACATTGTAGACAAAGTCTGCCTGTTTGCTCTTCAGCAGGGCATAGCGGGCGGCATGATCTGGCACGGTTAGCATTTCGAAAGTCTCGTACTGAGGCTTGTGATACCAAGGGTAATCCGCCCAGAAGTCATCCCACCGGTCGAAAACTATCCGAACGCCTGGGTCCCAGTCGGCTATTATGAAGGGTCCACCACCGGCCGGGTCTTCGAGGTATCCTTTCGGCCCTTTGTGGAGGCTAGCGGGATTGCCGGCCCACCACCCATGGTAGCCGTTTCCACCTAGTTCCCACATAAATATGGGTTTAGGTCCCTTGGTCGCGACAAATATTTCTGTCGGACTAATTACTTTCATACCCTCAGGGTCGACATTGGAAATAGTCCGGCCGCTGGTCCAACTGGGTTTGTCGTACCCGTATTTCTTGTAGTCCCAACCGATACCGATAAAATTGTCGTACAAGGCTTGGGCATCGGCGGGGTTACCGTCCTGGAACTTGGCATTGGGGTTGAGTTTAAAAGTGATTCCTTTTTCGGTTTGCTCGAAGGTTTCGGCCCAATAGGCGGCTATATCCCCGTTGGGGTGCTGCCGCATGATATTAAGGTTGAATAGGTCTTGTAGAAAGGTAGTGCCGGCAAGCTGCCACGGGTTGAGGTCGCTGCCGCCCCAGCTATCCGTAGCCATGGTGAACTTGCCTACCGACTCGGGGACGCCGTTCTTCCCGGCTTGCGGATACGCCTCCAGAGATCCCGCTTTTGGCCGCGCGGGCTGTGCGGTGGGTACAACCATCCTCTCCACCACAATCTCAATTGGGACCTCTTTGATAATCTCTTTGACAATCTCCCTCACCACTTCCTTCTCTACCGGGACCTCTTTGATGACTTCCCTAATAACTTCTTCTTTCACCACTACCTGCTTTTCGACAGGCACTTCCTTGATTACTTCTTTCTCACCGATCACTTCTTTTTCTATTATCTGAG